>ENA-ORTY01000056-ORTY01000056.1-human-gut-metagenome-genome-assembly--contig:-NODE-56-length-128426-cov-89.152036_pt1 | contig 128426 bp, 104 predicted proteins | sample MGYA00241917_ERZ509198 | MGnify/ENA primary metagenome ERZ509198 (study PRJEB26280, sample SAMEA2338857) | human gut metagenome | biome: human gut; feature: human-associated habitat; material...
ACAATTTGCAGGATGTACCACAGTGGGAGTTAGATTGGCTCAAGAATGTTCCTACAGCCTGGGAGGATACCAGGTTTGTTGCCGGCTATCCTACTAAGTATGCAGTAGTGGCTCGCAAGTCGAGTGTAGAGAATGGTTCTAGTGCAGCACTTACTGCCGGCAGATGGTTCGTAGGCGGACTGAATGCTACAGACAAGCCTCTTACCCTGACCCTGGATTTGCCGATGTTTGCGGGTAAGACCGTTACTTATATCACCGACCAGCCAAAGAAGAAGGGCGAGAAGTTCTTCACTTCTGTCAAGAAGGCATTGAAGGTTGGAAAGAATGGTAAGGCAAAGGTTGTGATTCAGCCTAATGGTGGTATCATCATCGAATAATCTTCAAGTTTTATAGGCATCGATTGCCTACGTAAAATTTTACGGGCATCGGTTGCCTACGTGAAAAAGTTTTTTTTCTCGAAAAAAGTATCAAAGTCTCATTTTTGTTTGGAAAATAAGCTTTAAATACTTGATATATAAGATAATAATAAAAATGAGACTTCTCGGTTTTTGAGCCGAGAAGTCTCATTGATGTATCATGGAAGTCTCATTCGTCAATGTAATCAGGATAAGTTACGGTAATGCGTCTATTTTTTTAGTTCATCAGTTGGTCTTTCTATACCCTCCGGTTGGTCTGCTTGTGCCCGTTACACGGGCATCCGTAGCCCACCAAGTGGGCATCGGCAGCCCGTGTGCTGGGCAGCTGTTGCCCATAGCGTGGGCAACGAGTGCCCAAATATAGGACTTGTTTTTGGGCAATATTCTTTAGGGTCTTTGCGCTGTTTAAACTATCTTTTTGCGATGTTTAAACTGACTTTTCTTGATGTTTTAATAGTCTTTTCTCGTGCATCGTGCTGTCTTTAATGATACTTCTGCAGTCTTTAATGATACTTCCATGATACTTCTTTCTGCTTTTTCCGAGAAGTATCATTGGTTATAAATATCTATATATCAGTAATATATCCTAGTGTCTTCGGTCAAGAATGAGACTATGATACTTTTTCGAGGAAAAACATTACGTGTGTGTAAAAACTGTTCTGCGACTGGATTATCAAGGAAGGGCGATAAACTTATCTGTATCCCTGCTTTGTTTCAGCAAGGAAAAGAAGAAGGGTGAAACGCAAGAAGTCTGCTGGCATCACTGCCAACAGACTTCACTTTTCACTAAACCGAACCTAAAATTCTATCTTATATTTGAAAATCATGTAAATTCTATGGAAACCTGAATAAGTCTTATTACCTTTAAAAAACTAACCTAATCTATTCTTTCTTGTATAACGCCTGCAAAATGAATTGTCTTTTCCTATTTTATTATTCAGCAATAGTCTGCTGCTCTGTAGCAGTCTGCTCTGCTGGCTGCTGTTCTGTAGTCTCCTTCTGCTCAGTAGTTTCCTGCTGGGTAGAATCTTCTGTTGTTGCTGGAGTCTCCTCTGTTGTATTCTCCTGCTGGGTAGAATCCTCTGCTGCAGCCTGTGGCTGAACAGGAGCATCTACTGCCAATGAATCGGAAGGTGCATTTGGAGCTACTGTATCAACAGGAGCAACCTGAGCGTTACTAACCATTTTGCTTGATGCAAAAACGTTGCTTACTGAAACCATAACCAAAGCTGCGATAGCTGCAAACATAAACTTCTTCATAATCTTATCTTTTTTAAATTGTTACTAATTGATGTTACTTATTTGTTTGTGGATTCATTATCGAACCCGATCATCATAGTCACAATCTGCGTGCCAAAAAGATGAGAAAAATGGCTTGGTGCTGATAATCAAGTGTTTATACGTTTTGTGCCAAAAGTGAATGGTGTGGAATGTGAGGAAACTCTGTGGAAATATTCCCCAAAAAGTTGGGGAATGCATGCATAAAAAAAGGTCCAGACGGGGATGTTACTCCCCGAAGGAACCTTTCTCATATAATAGGAAATGATAAAAACCTATCTTTTAGAGATTCTTGAACTCGATGCCGTTTGCCTCTGAGTAGTCAATGGTGATTGGCTTCTCGCGACTTACTTCCTCGGCAAGAATCTTCTTGCTCAAATCGTTCAGAACGTAATCCTGGATGGCACGCTTTACCGGGCGGGCACCAAACTCTGGGTCGTAACCTACCTCGGCAAGATAACCGATGGCAGCTGGAGTCCAGCGGAGATCGAAGCCCTGAGGCTCCAACATCTTCTTGGCTCTATTCATCTGCAACTCCACAACCTTGGCAATCTGATCCTTGGTCAATGGCTGGAAGGTGATGATGTCGTCGATACGGTTCAGGAACTCAGGACGGAAGGTCTTCTTCAACATCTCACGGCTTGCGTTGGAAGTCATGATGATGATGGTGTTCTTGAAGTTGACTACACGACCCTTGTTGTCGGTCAATCGGCCATCGTCCAATACCTGAAGCAGGGTGTTGAAGACATCAGGATGAGCCTTCTCAATCTCATCGAAGAGAACCACACTGTATGGCTTGCGGCGAACAGCCTCGGTCAACTGACCACCCTCATCGTATCCTACATACCCCGGAGGCGCTCCAATCAAACGGGTGACACTGAACTTTTCCTGATACTCACTCATATCTATTCGGGTCATCATCGACTCGTCGTTGAAGAGATACTCGGCAAGTGCCTTGGCAAGCTCGGTCTTACCTACACCGGTGGTACCGAGGAAGATGAAGCTGGCGATAGGACGCTTTGGATCCTGCAAGCCGGCACGGCTGCGGCGTACGGCATCACTTACGGCAGTGATTGCCTCGTCCTGACCGATGACTCTCTTGTGGAGTTCCTCCTCCAGATGGAGCAGTTTCTCACGTTCGCTCTGCATCATTCGGCTCACTGGTATTCCGGTCCAGCGGCTTACTATCTCTGCAATATCATCGGCAGTCACCTCTTCACGGATCATTGCCTCACCGCCCTGGGTGCTCTTCAGCTGCTCCTGAATCTTCTTGATATCCTCTTCAAGAGCTACCAGCTTAGAGTAGCGAATCTCTGCTACACGTTCGTAATTGCCTTCACGCTCCATACGCTCAGCTTCGAACTTGAGATTCTCCATCTCCTGCTTGTCTTGCTGAATTTTGTTAACAAGAGCCTTTTCGCCTTCCCACTTTGCACGGAAGTCGTGCTCCTTATCCTTCAACTCGGCAATCTCCTTGTCGAGCTGCTGAATCTTAGGTTGGTCGTTCTCACGCTTAATAGCCTCACGTTCAATTTCCAACTGCTTCAAGTGACGGGTGATTTCATCCAGTTCCTCTGGCACGGAGTCACGCTCCATACGGAGCTTGGCTGCGGCTTCATCCATCAGGTCGATGGCCTTATCTGGGAGGAATCTGTCAGAAATATATCTCTCGGATAACTTGACAGCTGCTATGCAGGCGTCATCCTGAATACGAACCTTGTGGTGGTTCTCGTAACGCTCCTTGATACCACGAAGAATGCTGATGGCATCTACCTCGTCTGGCTCATTCACCATCACAGTCTGGAATCGACGCTCCAGTGCCTTATCCTTCTCGAAGTACTTCTGATACTCGTTGAGGGTAGTAGCACCGATGGCTCTCAATTCACCACGAGCCAAGGCTGGCTTCAGAATGTTGGCTGCATCCATGGCACCTTCGCCACCGCCAGCACCTACCAGGGTATGAATCTCATCGATGAAGAGGATAATCTGACCGTTGGCATTGGTTACCTCCTTGATGACGCTCTTCAAGCGCTCCTCAAACTCACCCTTGTATTTGGCACCGGCAACCAGTGCACCCATATCGAGCGAATAGAGCTGCTTGTTCTTCAGATTCTCAGGCACATCGCCACGGACGATACGCTCTGCAAGTCCCTCAACGATAGCGGTTTTACCAGTACCAGGCTCACCGATAAGGATAGGATTGTTCTTGGTGCGGCGAGAGAGAATCTGGAGCACACGGCGAATCTCTTCATCACGGCCGATTACTGGGTCGAGCTTGCCGCTGCGAGCCTGTTCTACCAGGTTCTTGGCATATTTTTCAAGACTCTGATAGTTCTCGTCGGCACTCTGGCTCTTCACGTTCTGACCCTGTCGCAAAGCCTGGATGGCTGCGGTGAGGTCCTTCTCGTTGGCACCCGCATCCTTGAGGATTCGGGCTGCGGTAGAGTTGCCTTTGAGGATAGCGAGGAGGATAGGCTCCACGCTTACGAATTCATCTCCCATCTTCTTGGCGATGTCCTCGGCGTTGATCAATATCTGGTTGGTATCGCCCGAGAGGTATGGCTGACCGGCACCCTGCACACGAGGCAGGTGCTGCATCTCCTGCTGCAGGAGCATGGCAATCTGGTTGCCGTTCATACCCAGCTTCTGGAAGATGTAGTTGGTTACATCAGGTGCTTTCTCGATGATACCACTGAGAAGATGCACCGGTTCGATGGTCTGCTGACCATTTCTCTGCGCTATGTTCACAGCGGCCTGCACCGCTTCCTGCGCCTTGATTGTAAATTTGTCGAATGTCATATCTTAATCTCCTTTCTAAGTGTTATTTGTTCTACTTCTTGTTGTCTGGCTTCAGTTCTTCCGGACTTTCAGCCTTGGATGATGCTTCAGCCTTGCTGGCTTCCGGCATCACAATCGGGGGATGCGAATAGCGTGCCCATTGCGTGTTTTTGGGCGTTTTTCTGACATTTTGTCTGTTTTTTCCTTCCTTTTTCCCTATTCGCAGAAAAGCTTCTGTCAAAATGGCTGAACCATTACTTGATTTATCGCAAATATCCTTTAAATAATGTGATAATAGGTATTAAATATTTGTGTATTTCAAATATTCTTTGTATCTTTGCAGCGTTTTTAGAAACCATATTGAATATAAAAATTCGTAATATATAAAGTCAATGGCTGAAACAAAGAAGATCAAGACAGCTTTGGTGTCTGTCTTTCACAAGGATGGCTTGGACGAGTTGCTCGCCAAGTTGAATGAAGAGGGTGTTAAGTTCCTGAGCACAGGTGGTACTCAGAAGTTTATCGAATCTTTGGGTTATGAATGTGAAAAAGTTGAGGATGTCACCACATATCCATCAATCCTCGGTGGTCGTGTGAAGACTCTTCATCCAAAAATATTTGGAGGTATCTTGGCCCGTCGCGACAATGAGGGCGACCAGGAGCAGATGAAGGAGTATGAGATTCCTTCTATCGACCTCGTTATCGTGGATCTCTATCCATTTGAGCAGACTGTAGCCAGCGGCGCCAGCGATGCCGACATCATCGAGAAGATTGATATCGGCGGTATCTCCCTGATCCGTGCCGGTGCCAAGAACTTCAAGGACGTGGTTATCGTTCCTAGCAAGGCTGAGTACAGCGTGCTTCTCGACATCCTGAAGAAGAAGGGTGCTGAAACCGACATTGAGGACCGCAAGATGTTCGCAGAGCGTGCATTCGGCGTAAGTTCTCACTATGATACTGCTATCCACGCTTGGTTTGCCAAGTAATAAAGAGGTAAACCTATTCATCTCGCAACTCTTCCCGCTCTTGAAAGCGAGGGCGGGAAGATGACTACAAAGGAAAGATTTTAAGCTTAAAATATTAGATTTACATTAGCAAATGGGATTTTTTTCATTTATTCAGGAAATCGCAATGGACTTGGGTACCGCCAATACCATCATTATCAGTGATGATAAGATTGTAGTGGACGAACCTTCTGTTGTTGCCCTCGACCGCCGCACCGACAAGATGATTGCCGTAGGCGAGAAGGCAAAGATGATGTACGAGAAGACTCATGACAACATCCGTACAATCCGTCCTTTGCGTGATGGCGTTATCGCCGACTTTACTGCCTGCGAGCAGATGATGCGTGGACTTATCAAGATGGTTCATACAGGAAGCCGATTGTTCTCACCTTCACTCCGTATGGTGATTGGTGTGCCTTCCGGTTCTACTGAGGTAGAGCTCCGTGCCGTACGCGACTCTGCCGAGCATGCCGACGGTCGCGACGTATATTTGATTTTTGAACCTATGGCTGCTGCTATCGGTATCGGTATCGACGTAGAGGCACCAGAAGGTAACATGATAGTTGATATAGGTGGTGGTAGCACCGAGATTGCAGTCATCTCTCTGGGTGGTATCGTATCCAACAACTCTATCCGTACTGCCGGTGACGACCTGACAGCCGACATCCAGGAGTATATGAGCCGCCAGCACAACGTGAAGGTTTCTGAGCGTATGGCTGAGCGTATCAAGATTCATGTGGGTTCTGCCCTGACAGATCTGGGTGATGAGGCTCCTGAAGACTTCATCGTTCACGGTCCTAACCGTATCACAGCGCTCCCAATGGAGGTGCCTGTATGCTATCAGGAGATTGCTCACTGTCTGGACAAGACTGTAGCCAAGATAGAGAATGCTGTACTCTCAGCTCTCGAGAATACTCCACCAGAGCTTTATGCCGACATCGTGAAGAATGGTATCTGGCTTTCAGGTGGTGGTGCTCTGCTCCGCGGTCTCGACAAGCGACTCCAGGACAAGATCAACATCCCATTCCATATCGCCGAGGATCCATTGCACAGTGTGGCTAAGGGTGCCGGTATCGCATTGAAGAATGTGGATCGTTTCTCATTCCTGATGAGATAATTTCAAGATATTTAAATTCCGCATCTGGACCACTTGTGCCCATTTGCGGAATTTTAATCATATACAGATTCATTTTTTAAAGTATGCACAACCTTTTAGAGTTTTTGCAGAAATACAACCATTGGTTTGTCTTCGTGATTCTGGAGGTGGTGAGCATGGTGCTTCTGTTCCAGTATAACAGCTACCAGGGCAGTGCGTGGTTTTCTACAGCCAATGCCGTGACGGGCAAGATCTATGAATGGGATGCCAACGTGGAGACTTTCTTCTCCCTGACCAAGGTGAACCAGGAACTTACCCAGCGGAATGCCTATCTGGAGCAGCAGGTGCAGCAGCTGAGCGACAGCCTCTATGGGGTAACCAAGGATAGTGCCATCTATCACCGCGACCAGTTTGCGCTGCTTCAGAATTACCGACTCATCCCTGCCAAGGTGGTGGCCAACAGCCTGGACAAGCCAGACAACCTGATTACCATCGACAAGGGTAGCGTTGACGGCATCCATAAGGATATGGGTGTGATAAGCGGTACCGGAGTGGTGGGCATCGTGTATCTCGTAGCTCAGCATTACAGCATCGTGATACCAGTGCTCAACGTGAAGTCGAATATCAGTTGTACCATCCAGGGCAGAGGCTATTTCGGCTATCTGCGATGGAAGGGGGGCGTTTCGGAACTGGCATATCTGGAAGAGGTGCCACGCCATGCCCACTTCAAGCTGGGCGACTACGTAGTAACGAGTGGCTATTCGGCTGTGTTCCCTCCGGGAGTAAGAGTAGGCAAGATTCTGCACGTGTTTAATTCTGCTGATGGATTGTCGTATAGAGTACAGTTGAGACTTTCTACCGACTTTGCCCGTCTGCGTGATGTCTGCGTCATCGATGATGCCGTGATGAAGGAACGCCTTCAGATTATGCGTGCTGCACAGGATAGTATCATGCCCGACGGCAATGCCAAAGGTAAAAATTAAAAGATCATAGTAAGAGGAGATATATAAGTAGCAATGAGTATAGATTTGATAAAACGACTCGGCATCTTCGTGGTGCTTGTGCTGGTGCAGGGATTGGTATTCAACCATATCCACTTGTTCAACTGCGCCACCCCCTTGCTGTATATTCTCATGGTGCTCCATTTCCGCAGAAACCACCCACGCTGGTCGGTGATGCTGTGGAGCTTCATGATGGGACTTTGTATCGACGTGTTTGCCAATACGCCGGGAGTAGCTGCAGCTTCGATGGCCTTCATCGGACTGCTTCAACCTTATCTTTTCGAACTCTTCGTGCCAAGAGACAGTGCCGACGACCTGGAGCCGTCCATGCGCACCATCGGTGTCGGTTCGTATGTTCTCTACACGTTGGTTATCGTACTCGTTTATAATCTGGTATTCTTTACTCTGGAGACCTTCAATTTCTTCAATTGGATGGAGTGGCTTCTCCGCATCGGTGGCGGTACGGCCATCACGATGCTGCTCATCATGGCATTGGAGAGCTTCCGCAAGGGATAGAACCTTGCTGCAAGACAGAGAACAGTAAAAGATCAAACAAAAAATTTCAGCTATATATATAATATGGTGGATTACAATCTTGATAAGCGTAAGTATGTGATTGGTGGTGTGGCTATAGCAATTGTAGTCATATACGCCATTCGTCTCTTTACGCTTCAGATTATGAGTGAGGATTATAAGAAGAATGCCGATTCCAATGCCTTCTTGAAGCAGATTGAGTTCCCTTCGCGTGGCGCTATCTACGACAGAAACGGCAAGCTGATGGTGTATAATTCGCCTTCCTATGATATCATGGTGGTGATGAAGGAGCAGGAGGGACGTCTGGATACGATGGACTTCTGCAACTCCCTGGGCATTACCAAGGAGGCTTTCGAGAAGCGAATGGAGACCATCAAGGACAGAAACAAGAATCCCGGATACTCGCGATATACCCAGCAGCTCTTCATGAGTCAGCTTTCTGACAAGGACTTCAGCGTCTTCCAGGAGAAGATGTTCCGGTTCCCCGGTTTCTATGTGCAGAAGCGAAGCGTGAGAGAATATGTCTATCCATACGCTGCCCATGTCCTGGGAGATGTGGGTGAGGTTTCGCCAAGCGATATAGAGGAGGATGACTACTATCAGCCGGGTGACTATATCGGTAAGCTGGGACTGGAGAAGCATTACGAGAAGGAGCTCCGAGGTACCAAGGGCGTGAAGATTATGCTTCGCGATGCCCGCGGAAGAATACAGGGAAGCTACCAGAACGGAAAGCTTGACCAGCGACCTGTTGCCGGTAAGGACCTGACGCTGGGTATCGATGTCAACCTCCAGGCTCTGGGCGAAAGACTGCTGCAGGGCAAGATAGGAAGTATCGTTGCCATTGACCCAAGAGACGGATCGGTGCTGGCGATGGTTTCATCTCCTTCCTATGATCCGCGCCGACTGGTGGGCAAGAATAGGGGAAAGATGCACAAGTGGCTGTCGCAGAATCCTTGGAAACCGCTCCTGAACCGTAGTATCATGGGACAGTATCCTCCGGGTTCTACCTTCAAGACCTCCCAGGCGCTGACTTATCTTACCGAGGGAATCATCACTCCGGGCACAGCCTTCCCATGTAATCATGGTTTCTCTTACAAAGGTCTGCATGTGGGATGTCATGGCCACCCGTCGCCTATTGCGCTGGTAGATGCCATCAGTACTTCCTGCAACGGTTACTTCTGCTGGGGACTTTATTATATGATAGGCAACAAGAAGAAGTATGGATCGGTGCAGGAGGCAATGACCGTATGGAAAGACTATATGGTGAGTATGGGATTCGGCTATAAGCTGGGTATCGATTTGCCGGGCGAGAAGAGAGGTCTGATTCCTAATGCACAGTTCTATGACAAGGCCTACAAGGGCTCCTGGAACGGATTGACCGTCATCAGTATCTCTATTGGACAGGGTGAGGTGAACCTCACTCCTCTGCAGATTGCCAATCTGGGTGCCACCATCGCCAACCGAGGCTATTACTATGTACCTCACGTAGTGCGTAAGGTGCAGGGCGAACCGCTCGATACGCTTTATACCCGCCGTCATTACACCAAGGCTTCGAAGCGAGCCTATGACTATGTGGTGGCTGGTATGAGAAGTTCGGCACTGAAGGGTACCTGTAAGATGCTCTCCCGTTACGACTTCGAGGCTTGCGGCAAGACCGGTACGGCCCAGAACCGTGGTCACGACCACTCTGTATTCATGGGCTTTGCTCCGATGAACAATCCTAGAATCGCCATCGCCGTGTATGTGGAGAATGGTGGATGGGGTGCCGACTACGGTGTGCCTATCGGTGGTTTGATGATGGAGCAGTATCTGAAGGGAAAGCTTTCTCCTGCTTCTGAAAGTCAGGCGGCACAGATGCAGGCCCGAAGAATTGCCTACGGCTCTAGTAGCAGATAATATACTGAAGTTTCAAATCAAAACAGCAGTTTCTATCTTGAGACTGCAGTTTCAATTCATTGAATAATAAAGACAATGGCTCAATCAGATAATAAACAACCAGCTGGTATTCTCCGTTCGCTCGACTGGTGGACCATCGGCATCTATCTGGCATTGCTCTGCTTCGGCTGGATCAGTGTCTGCGGTGCCAGCTATACCTATGGTGACAACGATATCTTCAGTCTGGGTGCCCGTTCGGGTATGCAGATTATATGGATAGGTACCTCCATCGCGCTGGGCTTCGTCATCCTGATGATGGACGACCGTTTTTTCGATACCTTCGCCTACGTGATCTATGCCGTGCTGATATTGCTGCTTTTTGCCACGATATTCAATCCGCATAGCATCAAGGGTTCGCACTCCTGGCTGGTGCTGGGACCGCTGCGACTGCAGCCTGCCGAGTTCGGTAAGTTTGCTACGGCGCTGGCTGTGGCGAAGTTTATGTGCAGCTATGGATTCAATATCCACAAAATGAAGCATTTCATGGCGGCTATGGGCATCATCATTTTGCCTATGATATGTATCGTGGGACAGCGCGAGACGGGTTCGGCATTGGTATATTCCGCCTTCTTCCTGATGCTTTACCGCGAGGGAATGCCAGGTGCCATCCTCTTTACCGGAGTCTCGATGGTGGTTTACTTTGTGGTGGGTATCAAGTACGAGAACGTGACGATGTGGGATACCTACACCTCGGTGGGAAAGTTCACGGTGCTGCTGCTGGTGCAGATCTTCACGGCAGGACTGGTGAACAGCTATACGGGCAACAGGAAGCATGCTCTCATCATCCTGTGCTACTCGGTGGGCATCACGCTCATCTTTGCACTCTTCTCCACCTACATCATTCCGTTTGACATCGTATGGGTGCAGCTGCTGCTCTGTGCGGTGATGATCGGATTCCTGGTGTATCACGGTCTGAGGACCCGCTTCCGCAATTATTTCCTGATTTCGATATTCGCAATGGGAAGTATTGCCTTCTTCTACAGTGCCGATTACGTGCTGAACAACGTGATGGAACCTCACCAGCGAGTGCGTATCAATGTGCTGCTGGGATTGGACGAAGACCTGGCGGGTGCCGGATATAATGTACATCAGAGTGAGATAGCCATCGGTTCGGGTGGCTTGCAGGGAAAGGGATTCCTGAACGGAACCCAGACCAAGCTGAAGTTCGTGCCTGAGCAGGATACCGACTTCATCTTCTGTACGGTAGGAGAGGAGGAAGGATTCCTGGGTTCGGCAGGCGTGCTGCTGCTCTTCCTGATGTTGATATTGAGATTGATACATCTGGCGGAGCGACAACCTTTCAAGTTCGGACGAATATACGGCTACTGTGTGCTCTCGGTATTTCTGTTCCACCTATTTATTAATGTGGGAATGGTGCTGGGACTGACGCCGGTAATCGGTATTCCGCTTCCGTTCTTCAGTTATGGAGGTAGTTCGCTTTGGGGCTTTACCATCCTGCTCTTCATCTTCCTGCGTATTGATGCCGGAAGAAACCTGGTAAGAAGCTAGATTTTACAGCATAAAAAAATGACCAGTGAGATACGTCTCATTGGTCATTTTTCGTTATTTTCACTCCGATGTCGCTTACACCCGGAAGAATTTCTCGCTTCATATCGTGGCGGATGGCGATATGGATGGAATCGCCTCTGTTTATCTTATAGATATTGATAGGGAAGTTGTACTGATAGTAGCTGATGCCCTGTCCCTTGTTCTCGCCATGCTGGTTGATGAGCTGGCAGAGTACGGTATCAGTCTTCTCGATACGCTTGCCCTTGTTGGCAGGGTAGATGGTCTGGTTCACGATGAGTGTCAATGCCGTAAACGGATAGGCACCTGTGGTTCTCAGACCCAGGCTCTGCCGGTAATAGCCGGTGGCAGCCATTGGAGGGATTTCGAACGATAGGGTATCGTTCTTCTCCCATCCTGCAATCGGCGTGTGGGCATATTCGTCATATACCTTGGCATGATTGCAAGCGCTGAAGGCTATGGTTGCCACCAGTATGAAAACGAAATGGATCAGTCTTTTCATTTTTACTTCTTGTCTTCCTGTGGCTTGTTATTCTCGCCCTGCTGAGGCTTGTTGTTGTTTGCCTGCTGTTGCTTGTTATTCTCGCCCTGCTGAGGCTTGTTATTATTGCCTTGCTGAGGCTTATTGTTATTGCCCTGTTGGGGTCTGTTTCCCTGCTGGCGAGTTCCCTTGTTTCTATTATCCCTATTGCGGTTATTGCCGTTTGGCTGACGGTTATCTCCCTTCTCAGAACGGTTGCCGTTTGGCTGACGGTTATCTCCCTTTTCTGGGCGGTTCGCATTGCGGTTCTTGTTCTTCTTCTTTTTCTTCGCCTTGTCGAATCGGCTGAGATCAGACTCATTGAGCAGGTCGATGCTCTTGGAAGTTTCCTTCATCTTGCCGTTCTCCATCAGACTGAGCGGTTTCTCGCCCTGTTTATTCATCTCGATGATTTCCTTGGCACGTTCTGCGGTGATGGTCTCCAGGTTGGAAGCCATGTTCTTGTCAGAAGAGTAGGTGATGAGTCCGGCAAGGATATCTACCTTGAACTGATGGAACTCGCCGTCGGCAGTCTGAAGCACGGCATCCTTAGGTGGCATCTTTCGGCTTGCCTCTACATAGTTATCTACCTCGTAGTTGAGGCAGCACTTCAGTTTGGCGCACATACCAGCCAGCTTCTGAGGGTTGAGCGAGATGTCCTGGTAGCGTGCAGCATTGGTGCTCACACTTACGAAGTTCTTCATCCAGGTAGCGCAGCAGAGCTCTCTGCCGCAAGGACCGGTACCGCCGATACGGCCAGCCTCCTGACGTGCACCAATTTGCTTCATCTCGATACGGACATGGAAGGTATCGGCAAGTACCTTGATGAGCTGGCGGAAATCTACACGCTCATCAGCGATATAGTAGAAGATGGCCTTGTTGCCATCGCCCTGATACTCCACGTCGCCGATTTTCATCTTCAGGCCCAGGTCCTTGGCTATCTGACGGCTCTGGATCATAGTGTCGTGTTCGCGGCTCTTGGCCTCCTTTGCCTTGTCGAGGTCCACCTGCTTAGCAAGTCGGTAGATGCGCTTGATGTCATCCTGCGACTTGAGGTTTGCCTTCTTGATCTGCAGTTTTACTAGTCGGCCGGTTAATGTTACTACACCCACGTCATGACCCGGGTTAGCCTCTACAGCCACGATGTCGCCCTTCTTGAGGTCGAGGTTGTTAACATTGTGATAATATCCCTTTCTGGTATTTTTAAATTGCACTTCCACCAGGTCGGTGCTCTCAGCGTTTCCTGGCACATCGGCTAGCCAGTCGTATGTGTTGAGCTGTCGATCCTGACGTCCCACAGCCTTGCAGCATAGACCTCTATCACAGCCATTCCACATTTTGAATTTCATATTTTTATAATCCACGATGTATTCTATTTTATTATTTATTGATTAATATATATTGCCCTTTTGGGGGATGTATTTCCTTTATTTTCTGATGAGCAGAACGATATTCTTCAGCGCCAGGTCGAAGAACACGATTTTCGGGTTGGCATTCTGGGCGATGAATCGCTTGCTTTCCTCGAAGAGATTGGAGATGTCGATGATATTCGCCTCGTTGATGAATCGGGCGAAGTTCCTGGCGAAATTCTCCTCCTCCTGTGTCATATAACTGAGTTCCGGCTGGCGGAAATTATACATGAAACTCTCGCGCAGCATGTGCATGAAGTAATCGAGCATTCGCTTCTGCTTCTCTCTGCCGAAGGTGGCAACCACCTCGCTCCACTTCTTCAAATCGTGGATGTTGCGCATATAGGAGAGGCGCATCAGCATGATGAACATATCCAGATGCTGGCGGTTTTCATTGCCAGAGTCCAGCTCCTCCAATGCATGGTTCCAGTTGCCGTTGGCGATTCGGGCGATGCGGTGGGCTGATTCTGCATCCAGCGCTCTTCGCTCTATGAGCGCTTTCTCCACCTCGGAAGTTTCAATCTTCTTCAGGTCGATACGCTGTGCACGGCTTCTGATGGTTTCGAGCAGGAGTTCCGGCTGTTCGCTTACCAGGAGGAAGAGTGTCTGATGAGGCGGCTCTTCCAGCAGTTTCAATATCTTGTTGGCACTCGTGAGGTTCATACGCTCCGGCAACCATATCAGACTGATCTTGTATCCGCCCTGACTCGACATCATGCTCAGTTCTCTCGAAAGATTGTCGGTCTCATCGGCGGTGATGATTGCCTGCTTGTTGAAGTCGGCATCAGTCTTGCCCATGCGCTGCATCCAGTCGCTGATCAGCACATACGGACCTTCCTGGAGGAGCATCTCACGCCATTCTTTCATAAAGTCGAGACTTACGGGCGTATGGTCGCCGCTCATCTCGGATGTCTTGATGGTAGGGAAGGTGAAGTGCAGGTCGGGATGCTCCCATTTTCTCAGCATCGGGGAATCGCCCAGCAGATAGCTGGCAAAAGCCAGCGCCACTGCCAGTTTTCCACAACCTTGTGGACCGCAGAACATCAGTGCATGAGGCACACGATTCTCCTGAACCATCTCCATCAGACGGTTCCATATATCTTGCTGACCTATCACTTCACTATTTAACATTGAACTTTGAACTTTAAAATAAAATTTTAGCTATCTGTTTCACGCTATCCACCGCCGAAACGGTGAAGAAATGGATATGATTGTATCCGTGATCGAAGAGATCTTTCACCTGGGCTGTCGTCCACTCGATACCGAGTGCCTTGGCATCTTCATCGCTCTTGCACTTCAAAACCTCCTGCGCCAGAGCTTCCGGAATGTCGCAATGGAAGGTCTTTGGTACCATGGTGAGCTGACTCAGCTTGGCGAATGGCTTCAGCGCCGGAACGATAGGGATGGTGATGCCCATCTGGCGAGCCTTCTCTACGAAAGCATAGAATTTCTCGTTGTCGTAGAAGAGCTGGGTGATGGCATAGTCAGCGCCCAACTGCTGCTTCTCCAGGAGATGCTTCATGTCCATCTCCAGATTGGGAGCCTCTTCGTGCTTCTCCGGATAGCAGGCTACGCCACAGCAGAATTTATCACCCGGATGCTTGATCGGGGTGCCGTCGAAGAAGAAACCGTCGTTAAACTGGTTTACTTGCTTCAGCAGGTCGGTGGCATTGGAATGACCGTTTTCTGTTGGAGTAAACTGTCGGTCTTCCTTCGCCTTGTCGCCTCTCAGCACAAGGATATTGCTGATGCCCAGAAACTGGAGATCGAGCAATTCGTATTCGATGTCTTCCTTCGTGGCACCGCTACAGATGACGTGAGGTATGACAGGGATGTCGTACTTGTTCTGGATTGCGCCTGCGATGGCAACGGTGCCAGGGCGGCGACGCACACGCTGACGAGTGAGGAGACCGTTTTCCAGTTCCTTGTAAACATACTCGCTGTGGTGTGTGGTAATGTTGATAAACCGTGGGTCGAAGTCCTTGAGGCTGTCGATGGTGCGGAAGAGAGCCGCAGTGCCATTACCCTTGAGAGGTGGCAAAACCTCGAAAGAGAAGCCTCTTTTGTCGCCCTTCTGATGTAAGAATTCTGCGATGTTCATATTACGTAATATCTATGTTCTCTTATTTTGGTTGCAAATTTACAAAAAAAATAGGGGAAATGTGCAGATTATGCGTATTATTTTAAAATAAACAGATAAAAATATAAAAATAAACAAATAACCTATAGTAAAATGGAACAACAACAAACGGGCTCTAAGGCCTATCTTTTCTCGATTGTGATGGTCGCCGTATTGGGTGGCTTGCTTTTCGGTTACGATACCGCAGTGATATCAGGTGCCGAGAAGGGTTTGCAGGCATTCTTCAAGGGTGCCGGTGATTTCGAATACACCGATGTGATGCACGGATTCACTTCTTCCAGTGCGCTGATCGGCTGTATCATCGGTAGTTCGCTTTCTGGTCTTTTCGCCAGCAGGCTGGGTCGCAAGCGCTCGCTCATCTTTGCAGGTGTCTGCTTCTTCCTCTCAGCCTGGGGATCTATGGAACCGGAATCTTATCTCCTGCCTCAGGGACATGCCGACTGGACGTTGCTGGTGGTATTCAACTTCTATCGTGTGCTGGGTGGTATCGGTGTAGGTATGGCTTCAGCCATCTGTCCGATGTATATCGGCGAAATCGCTCCGAGCAATATGCGCGGTATGTTGGTGAGCTGCAATCAGTTTGCCATCATCTTCGGTCAGCTGGTGGTTTACTTCGTCAATTTCATCATTATGGGTTCCCATGCCAATCCTATCTACGATGCTGCGGGTGCCATCGCCAATATGGTGGATGCGCAGTGGACCATCGAGACGGGCTGGAGATATATGTTTGGAAGCGAGATGGTTCCGGCAGGACTGTTCACCTTCCTGATCTGCTTCGTACCTGAGACTCCTCGTTATCTCGTGATGATTGGACAGGATGAGAAGGCATACGGCGTGCTTGCCAAGATCAATGGTTCTGAGAAGGCACGTGAGATTATCCACGATATCAGGAATACGGTGACCGTGAAGACCGAGAAGCTCTTCTCCTATGGCTTTATGTGTATCTTTGTGGGCGTGATGCTTTCTGTATTCCAGCAGGCAGTGGGTATCAATGCGGTGCTCTATTATGCGCCTCGTATCTTCCAGGATATGGGAATGGGTAATCCGATGGTTCAGACCGTCATCATGGGTATTGTGAATATCTCGTTTACGCTGGTAGCCGTCTTTACGGTAGAGAAGCTGGGTCGCAAGCCATTGCTTATCTTTGGTTCCATCGGTATGGCAGTAGGTGCCTTGGGTGTAGCCTTGACCTTCGGAAATGAAGCCTTGAGTACGGTTACCATGCTGAGTATCATGGTATATAGTGCCAGCTTTATGTTCTCCTGGGGACCTATTGCCTGGGTGCTTATCGCCGAGCTTTTCCCGAATACCATCCGTGGTGCGGCTGTGGCGATTGCCGTAGCTTTCCAGTGGATATTCAACTTCATCGTCAGCTCTACCTTCGTACCGATGTTCAATATGCACCTGACTCCTGGTGATGATTTCGGTCATTGGTTTACCTATGGTCTGTATGGTGCCATCTGTATCGTTGCAGCTTTCTTCGTATGGAAGCTGGTACCTGAAACCAAGGGCAAGAGCTTGGAGGATATGAGCAAGCTCTGGAAGAAAGATTAGGATACTGAAATATAGGATAAAAAAAGTAAGGCGCGATAGCAGGAGAGCTATCGCGCCTTTTTATGTAGTTTTCACGCTGAGTGATAAATTCAGACCATATATTTGTAAGTTGTTTGTATTTAAAAGAGTATTAACTTAATTTCTTGAATTTGAATTCTCTAGCCCTCTCTTCTTACTTCTTCCATGCGTTGCGGAAGAGAAAACCTACAGTGGTGTTAGAAGAGTTGGTTGAGTTCTGGATGAAGTTGGTCTGGTTGCCATCCACCCAGATCTGATAGAGCGCGAACTGGAAGCCCAGCTGTCTTGGCTCCTTGAGTGTGCAGTAGCCGTAATACATCTGGCTAGGGATGAAAACAAGCACTACCTTGTGACTCTTGTTGTCTGTGCCATAAGCCAGATTCAACTCGACAGCATTAGGGCAAGCAATGAAGTAAGCTACTTCAGAAGTACTGTTTGGCATTACATTATACTTGCACTTGATGGTTCTTGGAGTCACCTTGGCGATGGCGGCAGCCAAATCCTTGTTATTGATGTGCTCTGCGAGTGCAGCCACAGGGAAGTTGGTCATTGTCATGGTGCTGTCGCCGTACATGCTGATGCTGCAAGATGATGCAACAGAGTCAACCTGATTTTTTACGTTGGCATCATTCTTCTTTTCGTAGAGAATGGCCATGTTGTTGTATGAACCCAATGACATAGCCTGCTGGAAGCTCTTCTGCTGCTCAAGGGTCAGGAAGTTCATACCGCTGTCACCGTCTGTGTTACAAGAGGTGAATGACATAGCTGCAAAGAGTACAGCCAGGATTGAGAATAATGTAATTTTCTTCATTGTCTTATGAAATTTTCTTTTTTCTTTTGTTATTTTTGTCTTATGAAATTTTATTTTATTCTAATTTTTTGTTTCTATGTGGGAATCTTTCCGGCACCTTTTGGTATCCGAGGGCATTTTTGCCCTATATTCCATTATATTAAACGCAGAAAAGCAAGAATCTTGCATCTGTTTTTAGTTAATGAGAGTTAAAAGAATCCACCTCCCCGAACTATATACGAAAAAAGGACTTCCCTTAACGGAAAGTCCTTTTCTGAGACTGTGACTCGCATGGGGCTCGAACCCATGACCCCAACATTAAAAGTGTTGTGCTCTACCAGCTGAGCTAGCGAGTCAATCTCTAACTTTATGTTCAAAAGCGAGTGCAAAGGTACGACTATTTTTTGAAATCACCAAATATTTAGTCGTTTTTTTATTGTTTTTCTTCTATTTTACCCGTTTCAGTGGCAGTTTCCGGTAGATCCGGCCCTAATTTCTCTTCATATTGCGGCTTTTCTCTCGTTACATACCGCTGCCAATAAGCTATGAGAAGGGTGGTGAGCGGAAGGGCAACAATCAGCCCCAGGAAGCCCAGCAGAGCACCCCATATCGAAAGACTCAGGAGCAGGATGGCTGGGTTCAAGCCCATCGCCTTGCCCATAATCTTCGGCGTAACCACCATATCCGTAATCACCTGCACCACGCAGAATACCAATGCCGCCAATCCGAAGACTACCCAGAAGTTCTGTCCCGTATCTGCCGCCTTGAGCATTGCCAGGAATGCCGTAGGAATGAGGGCAAAGGTATGAAGATACGGTACCAGGTCCATGATGCCGATCAGAATGCCCAGGCCTATCGCCATCGGGAAACCGATGATGGTGAAGCCGATGCAGAACATAATGCCCATACAGAGCGCCACCATTCCCTGACCTCGGATATAGTTGTTGAGCTCGCGCTCTACATCCTTCATCAGTGCCGACCAGAACGGACGGTTCTTCTTCGGGAAGATGCGCACCCAGTTGGCTGTCAGGGTTTCGTAATCGAGCAGGATGAAGAACATATATAATAAGGTAATCATGGATGCCACGATACTCATCAGCACGGTTGCCGTCTGGCTCACTACCGAGAAAACCTTCGGCATCGTAGTCTTCAGGGCATCGCTGAAGTCCTTGCTCTTCAAGAATCGTTCTATGGTGGTCTGGTTGTCCTGCAGCCACTCCTTGATCAGCATCGTGAGATTGTTGGTATGGGTGGTTTGATGAACCCATCGGGTCAACACTTCTCCCAGTTTGTCAAACTGGTCGATCATCGGTGGGATGATGAGCCAGATGACACCCCCCACGATGGCAATCGCAGCTCCCATTGCCAGAAGAATGGAGATGGCACGAACCTTGACATGGAGTTTATTCTCGATGAACTTCACGACGGGATAGAGCAGGTATGCGAAAAACCATGCTATAAAGAAAGGAAGCAGTACCTCACTCAGATAGTTGGTGATGTAGAGTACTGCAATGACGAGGGTAACGATACCAGCCCATCTGATGAACTTGTCGAATGTAATCTCCTTACTCATTTACTTTGAACTTTGAATTTTGAACTTTGAACTTTATGATTAGCAAAGCTGTTGTATCTTTGCTCTTCACCCTTCGTTCTTCTATTTCTCCTGGCTGATGGCTTTCTGGTAGCAGTCTCTGCAGAGCGGCTCGTATTCATCCTGCTCACCCAGGAGCACGCGCTTGTCGTTAGCCACCAGTCGATGGCTGACGTATGCCAGTGCACCGCACTTCACGCAGATGGCGTGCACCTTGGTCACCTCGTCGGCGATGGCACAGAGCGCAGGAATCGGACCGAAGGGAACACCCTTGAAATCCATATCCAGCCCCGCCACGATGACGCGTACGCCGCGGTTGGCGAGTTCGTTGCAGACCTCCACCAATCCATTGTCCAGGAACTGAGCCTCGTCGATACCGACCACGTCGATATCCGAAGCCAATAGCAATATCGATCCGGAAGATTCAATAGGAGTAGATCGGATAGAATTCTGGTCATGGCTCACTACATTGTCTTCGGAGTAGCGCGTATCTATCGCCGGCTTGAAGATTTCCACCTTCTGTCTGGCGAAGCTGGCACGCTTCATTCTTCGGATCAGTTCCTCGGTTTTTCCGGAGAACATCGATCCGCACACCACTTCAATTCTTCCGGGACGGTGTGCCTCCCCATTCAGTATTTCAGTCATTTCGGGGACAAAATTACTAATAAGGTTTTAAAAAATGCAAAGATACGCAGTTTTTTTTTGCTATGAAAGATTAATTAACTACATTTGTACCCACTTATGGGCATATTATATATCGTACCGACTCCAGTAGGCAATATGGAGGACATGACAATGCGAGCCATCCGGGTCTTGAAAGAGGCGGATATGGTGCTCGCTGAGGACACTCGAACATCGAGCGTCCTGCTTAAGCATTTCGATATTAAAAATCGATTAGTGGCGCATCATAAGTTTAATGAGCATGGCACATCGGCTGGCATCGTAGAGCGATTGAAGGCTGGTGAGACCATCGCCTTGATCAGTGATGCAGGAACCCCAGGCATCAGCGACCCTGGTTTCTATCTGGCTCGTGAGGCTGCGAAAGCAGGCATCACCGTGCAGACCCTTCCGGGACCTACGGCTTGCATCCCAGCCATCGTGTCGTCCGGATTACCTTGCGACAGATTCTGCTTCGAGGGATTCATCCCGCAGAAGAAGGGCAGACAAACCTATCTGGAATCGCTCAAGGATGAGGTGCGCACCATGATCTTCTACGAGTCACCCTATAGAGTGGTGAAGACCTTGCAGCAGTTTGCCGAGGTTTTTGGAGAAGACAGACAGGTGAGCTGCTGCCGTGAAATCTCGAAGCTGCATGAGGAAAGTGTGCGTGGAAGCCTTGCCGAGGTAATCGCCCACTTCCAGGAGACGGAACCGCGCGGTGAGTTTGTCATCGTTCTGGCGGGTAAGGATCCCAAGCAGCTGAAGGAGGAATTGAAGGAAAAGCGACGCGAAGAGCGTAAGAATAATAAATAAAAAGTATTAATCATAAAATTAACAAAAAGGAGAAGGATTATGAAAAAGCTATTAATGATGGCGTGCCTCGCAGCCTTTGTTTTAACAGGATGTAACGACGGCAAGAACAATGCCGCTAACAATGCGGCTCAATCAGATTCGCTCAACAGCATCATTGCGCAGAAGGATAGCGAACTGAATGATATGCTGGGTACTCTGAATGAGATTGAGGATGGTCTCAACCAGATCAATGAGGCTGAGAACCGCGTGGTGCTCTTGAAGAATGGCGAGGGTGCCACCAAGAGACAGAAACTCAAGGAGGATGTGCAGTTCATCGCTACTCGCATGAAGCAGAACAAGGAGCTCCTTGCCAAGTTGCAGAAGCAGTTGGCTAACAGCTCTATCCAGGGCGACCAGCTCAAGAAGACCATAGAGAACCTGCAGAAGCAGCTGGTTGAGAAGGAGAAGCAGCTCCAGGCACTCCGTGAGGAGTTGGATAGCAAGGATATCCACATTGCAGCTCTTGATGAGACTATCAACAACTTGAACACCAAGACCAGCAACCTTACCAAGGAAAGCAGTAAGAAGACTGAGGTGATCAATGCTCAGGATAAGCTGCTCAACACAGCATGGTATGTATTCGGTACCAAGAAGGAGCTGAAGAACCAGCACATCATGGAGAATGGCAAGGTTATGACCGGTAACTTCAACAAGAGCTACTTTACAAAGGTAGATATCCGTGAGGTTTCTGAGATCAAGCTCTATTCTAAGTCAGCCAAGTTGCTCACTACTCATCCTTCAAGCTCTTATACTCTGGTTCGTGATGCCAACAAGCAATATACTCTCCGCATCACCAACTCTCAGATCTTCTGGAGCACCAGCAAGTACCTGGTTGTTCTCGTGAAGTAACGGAGTTTTGGGTTAGAAACGAATGTTGATGCACTGAAACAGTGCATCAAGGCTGAAATATAAAAAAGATGATGCACTGAAACGGTGCATCATCTTTTTTTTGTGTATAGTTTGATACTGTCTTATCTTTTCCTGGCAAAGAATTGCTGCATGAGTGCGCGGCACTCATCTTCCAGTACGCCCGATGTAACCTGGGTCTTGGGATGCAGCGCCTGGGGCGCATATTTGGTATAGCCCCTTTTTTCATCTCCGGCACCATACACCACACGGCTGATCTGCGACCATCCCAAGGCTCCGGCGCACATCACGCACGGCTCTACTGTGACATAGAGGGTACAGTCTTTCAGGTATTTTCCGCCCAGCATGTTCGCTCCGGATGTAATCGCCTGCATCTCGGCATGGGCGGTAACATCGGTAAGCATCTCCGTAAGATTGTGGGCTCTCGAGATGATGCGGTCCCTGCAAACGATGACGGCACCTACCGGAATCTCGTCTTCGTCGAATGCCGCCTGCGCCTCCATCAGCGCACGGCGCATATATTCTTCGTCTTTTTTCAGATTGTCTTCCATATTTCCATTCTTTATGATTTCTCTTTTTCTATTTTTGTGCAAAAATACATAAAAAACTTTGATGGATGAAAGAAAAGTATTATTTTTGCATAGTAATAGTGCCTTTTGGGCGGAAAATGATGCCGCCAGGGGTAAACATAAGAAAATAATCTATGGCTGAACATAATGATTTGGGCAAATGGGGAGAAGATGAGGCTGCGCTCTATCTGGAAGATGAGGGCTATACCATCATAGATCGTGACTGGAGGCTAGGCCGCCGCGACCTGGATATCCTTGCCTATACGCCCGATGGCAACACCCTGGTGGTGGTAGAGGTGAAGACCCGCACCGGCGAGGAATACCAGCAGCCCGAAGAGGCTGTTACCCCCGGCAAGATGAGGAATCTTGCCATAGCTGCCAATGCCTATGTCAAGGAATGCCAGGTGGACAAAGAGTTGCGCTTCGATGTCATCTCCATCGTGGGAAGCGAACATCAGGTGAAGAGTCTGCAGCATCTCAAGGATGCCTTCAATCCGATGCTCATCCTTTGAGGCAGATGCTTACATATATATAATAAGGTGAAAATGGAAACAAAAATCATAAGAATGCAGGAAGTGGATTCTACGAATACCTTCCTGAAGGGAATGAAAGCCTGCGAGGATGATACGCTCATCGTGGCTGTAACCGATTATCAGACGGCAGGCAGGGGACAGGGCACGCATACCTGGGAGAGCGAACCGGGCAAGAACCTCCTGTTCAGTTTGCTGATGACTCCTACCTGGGTGCCCGTACGCCAGCAGTTCCTGCTCTCAGAGGCAGGAGCCCTAGCCGTCAAGGATGCCCTGGATACCTATACCGACGGCATTACGCTGAAATGGCCGAACGATGTCTATTGGAACGACAGGAAGATCAGCGGCACGCTGATAGAGACCTCTATCGATTCCAAGGGCATCAAGCGATGCATCTTCGGTACCGGGGTGAACATCAATCAGACCGAGTTCCACAGCGATGCGCCCAATCCGGTATCCCTGGCTCAGATTCTGGGTCACGAGGTGGATAGGGAAGAGGTGCTGCAGAAGATCATCGAGGCATTCAAGAAGTATTATGAGCTGCTCCGCCGTGCCGACTATATGGATGTTTCGGGCATCTATCATCTCTCGCTCTACCGCCGCAAGGGATTCCACTGGTACGAGGATGCCGACGGCAAGTTCGAGGGTGCCTTCGTAGAGGTGGAAGATGACGGCCATCTCATCCTTCACGACAGGAAGGGAATGATCCGGTCGTATGCCTTCGGCGAAATCAGGTTCCTGATTCCTTCAGCAAATATGAAACAATAAACATTAAACAAGATATTTATGGCAAAGTTTAAAAGAATTCTTTTGAAGTTGAGCGGTGAGAGCCTGATGGGCAAGCAGAGCTTCGGCATCGACCCTGAGCGCTTGAGTGATTATGCTAAGCAGATTAAGGAAGTTCACGAGATGGGCGTGCAGATCGGTATCGTGATCGGTGGTGGTAACATTTTCCGTGGATTGAGCGGAAGCCAGAAGGGATTTGACCGTGTGAAGGGCGACCAGATGGGCATGTGTGCCACCGTCATCAACTCTCTCGCCCTGAGCAGTGCCCTCGGTGCACTGGGCGTGAAGAACAAGGTGCTTACAGCTATCCGCATGGAGCCTATCGGTGAGTTCTACACCAAGTGGAAGGCAATCGAGGCAATGGAAGACGGCTACATCTGCATCTTCTCTGCAGGTACAGGAAGCCCATATTTCACTACCGATACCGGTTCTTCTCTCCGTGGTATCGAGATTGAGGCAGACGTGATGCTCAAGGGTACCCGTGTGGACGGCATCTATACCGCCGACCCAGAGAAGGATCCTACCGCTACCAAGTTCAAGGACATCACCTATGATGAGATTTACACCAAGGGCTTGAAGGTGATGGACCTCACGGCTACTACCATGTGCAAGGAGAACGACCTTCCTATCTACGTATTCAATATGGATGTAGTAGGTAACCTGAAGAAGGTGATGGAAGGTGAGGAGATTGGTACACTCGTACACAACTAATCATCAGAGATCATATAAAAAAATAAGGCTTACTTCCCGCCGGAAGTAAGCCTTTGTTATTCCTTAATCTTTTTATCTTTGTTAGAAAGCTGATGCCTATACTAACAATTAACGCCTTTCCTTGAAAAGGAAATGACAAAACCTATATTTTTATTTTTTCTTCAAAAACATGATCCAGGAGAGAAGTACGTACATCAGGATGATAGGCCACCATCCCTCCAGGAATCCTCTTGCTCCTTCGGCAGCCACAGATACCGCAAGAACGGCGATGGCGAAACCGGCAAAGCAATACTTCACCTCGTTGCCTTTGAACGACCACTGCTTAAACTTCAGGGCGAACAGCGGCAATTCGCATACCAGCAGGAAGCTGGTGATGAAAATCAGCGCCAGCACGAGATATAACGACCAGCTCTGGTTGGTAATCCAGCTGGGGCTGCTTACTACCAGCGAACCCCAGAACAGCGCATTGGCTGGCGTAGGTACGCCGATGAAAGAGGTTGTCTGGCGCTCATCCAGGTTGAACTTCGCCAGTCTCAGGGCAGAGAAAGCTGCGATGATGAAGGCTACGTATGGCAACCAAGAGCGCAAAGGCTCCAGAAACTCCGGATACTCCATGACGAAGAGTTGTGAGAATACGATGGTGGCGGGTGCTACGCCAAAGGTCACATCGTCGGCAAGCGAGTCCAGCTCCTTGCCGATAGGCGATGAAACGTGCAGCAAGCGGGCGCTCATACCATCGAAAAAGTCAAAAACAGCTCCAATGATAATCCACAACAGTGCCATTTCGGGATTTCCCCCGAAGGCAAACGATGTAGCGATGCAGCCTGAGATGAGGTTGCAGCAGGTAATCGTGTTTGGAATATGCTTCTTAATACTCATTTTTTCTTATTTCAGTTTTGCTATGATTGTCTGATCACCTGTGGTTGACTGTCCCATCTTCACGCATACTTCCGTGCCGAGAGGCAGATACACATCCACTCGTGAACCCAGTTTGATGAATCCGAGATGCTCATCGATGTAGCACTCTTCTCCCTCCTTGGCATAGGTTACGATGCGGCGGGCTACGGCACCGGCAATCTGTCGGCACAATACATCCACGCCCTCTGGGGTGGTGATCATCGTGTCGGCGTGCTCGTTCTCCTCGCTCGCCTTAGGCAGCCAAGCCTTCATGAACTTTCCGTCCTCGTGCTTCACGAACTTCACCTTGCCATCCACCGGAAACCAGTTGGCATGTACGTTCCAGAGACTCATGAAGATGGAAATCATCAGTCGCTTATCGTTAAAGTAAGGTGCATTATCCACTTCCTCTATCACCACGATCTTGCCGTCGGCAGGAGCTACCACGAGTTTCTCGGTATCTTCCACGTTCAGGAATCTGATCGGGCATCGGTAGAAGTTGAGCACGATACCATATACCACACCGAAGACCACAAGGAATGCCCAGAAAGGTATCTTGTTGTCAAAGACCATCCACAGTACTGCTGCGACAGCCACCAGTGCTATACCGCCGAACACCAGCTGGTCGGTGCCTTCACGGTGAATTCTTATCTTTTTTAGTTTCTTTATTTTTTGTCCCATGAGAAAGGTTTACGTTTTTGTTTCTGGTGCAAAGGTACGGCATTTTTATGGTTTTTGCAAATTTTTCTCCCATTTCTTTTGGCAATATCAACTTTTAGCAGTAACTTTGTTCTCAAATTACGAATTTTAACGCAAAAAATGGAAGATTTTGTTCATTTACACGTCCATACACAGTATTCCATCCTCGACGGCCAGTCCAAGATTCCACGTCTGGTGGATAAGGCTATCAAGGATGGCATGAAGGGTATGGCAGTAACCGATCATGGTGTGATGTTCGGCATCAAGGAGCTGGTTGACTATTGCGGAAAGGTCAACAAAGACCGCAAGAAGGAGGGGCTCGAACCCTTCAAGCCCATCATCGGTTGCGAGATGTATGTGGCACGACGCACCAAGGGCGACCGCGAGAAGGACAAGGGCGATATGAGTGGTTACCACCTCATCGTGCTCGCCAAGAACTATAACGGATACAAGAACCTCATCAAGCTGGTGAGCAATTCGTGGGTGGATGGATACTACATGCGCCCTCGAACCGACCGTGCCGACCTGGAGAAGTATCACGAAGACCTCATCGTCTGCTCGGCATGTATCGCCGGCGAGGTGCCAGCCAAGATCCTGAAGGGCGATATCGCCGGAGCCCGTGAGGCATGCGAGTGGTATCACAATCTCTTCGGCGATGACTATTACCTGGAGCTGCAGCGCCACAAGGTGCCCGATGATCCGAGCTTGCTCGCCAACCGCGAGGCTTACGAACTGCAGCAGAAGGCGAACAAGGTGCTCATCGAGTTTGCCAGGGAATACGGCATCAAGCTCGTATGCACCAACGACTGCCACTTCGAGGACAAGGAGACTGCCGAGGCGCACGACCATCTGCTCTGCATCGCCACCGGCAAGGACCTGGACGATCCTAACCGCATGCGCTACTCCAAGCAGGAGTGGTTCAAGACCCGCGAGGAGATGAACGAAGTGTTCTCTGATATCCCCGAGGCGCTCTCGAATACCCTCGAAGTATTGGATAAGGTGGAGATCTACAGCATCGACCACGGTCCTATCATGCCGTTCTTCCCCATTCCGGAGAGTTTCGGTACCGAGGAGCAGCTGCGCCAGAAGGTGTCGGAAGAAGACCTCTACAGGGAGTTTACCACTGATGAAAATGGAGAAAACCAGCTGTCGCCCGAGGAAGGTCAGAAGGTAATCGACCGATTGGGCGGCTACGACAAGATATACCGCATCAAGTTTGAGGCAGAATACCTGCGCCACCTCGCCTACGAGGGAGCCAGGAAGCTTTATGGCGATCCGCTGCCCGAGAATGTGGATGAGCACGTGAACTTCGAACTCCACGTGATGAAGACCATGGGTTTCCCGGGCTACTTCCTCATCGTGTCCGACTTCATCAGGGCGGCACGCGAAGAGCTGGGCGTAATGGTGGGCCCGGGCCGTGGATCAGCGGCAGGTTCCGTAGTGGCATATTGCCTGGGAATCACCAAGATCGACCCTCTGAAGTACGACCTGCTGTTTGAGCGTTTCCTGAACCCGGACCGTGTGAACCTGCCTGATATCGATACCGACTTCGATGACGACGGCCGAGGCAAGGTGTTGCGCTGGGTAATGGATAAGTACGGTCACGAGAACTGTGCCCACATTATTACATACGGTTCGATGGCCACCAAGAACTCCATCAAGGATGTGGCGCGCGTAGAGAAGCTGCCTTTGGACAAGGCGAATGCACTCTGCAAGGCGATTCCCGACCGTCTGCCCGACGGAGCGAAGATGAACCTTGCCAACGCCATCAAATATACCCCGGAGCTGAAGGAGGCAGAATACTCCAGCGACCCCCGCGAGAGCAATACCATCAAGTATGCCCGCATGCTCGAGGGTACCATCCGCGGCACGGGTATCCATGCCTGCGGATTCATCATCTGCCGCGACCCTATCAGCAACTGGGTGCCTGTATCTACAGCCGATGACCCTGATTTCCCGGGACTGAAGACGGCAGTAACCCAGTACGACGGTCACGTGATCGAGACCACCGGACTCATCAAGATGGACTTCCTGGGTCTGAAGACCCTCTCCGAGATGAAGGAGGCGTGCAAGGTTATCAAGCAGACCACGGGCGATGTCGTTGACCTCGATACCATCCCAATCGATGATGAGCTTACCTATCAGCTCTACCAGCGCGGCCAGACCATCGGAACCTTCCAGTTCGAGTCGCCGGGTATGCAGAAGTATCTCCGCGAGCTGAAGCCTACGGTTTTCGAGGACCTCATCGCCATGAACGCCCTCTACCGTCCGGGACCTATGGATTACATCCCCGACTTCATTGCCCGCAAGAACGGACAGCAGGCCATCACCTATGATATCCCTTGCATGGAGAAATACCTCAAGGATACCTACGGCATCACGGTGTATCAGGAGCAGGTGATGCTCCTTTCCCGCCAGCTGGCAAGCTTCACCCGAGGCGAGTCGGATGCCCTCCGTAAGGCGATGGGTAAGAAGAAGAAGGCTATCGTAGATGCGATGAAGCCGAAGTTCATCAAGCAGGGACAGGAGAACGGCCACGATCCGGCTGTGCTCGAGAAGATCTGGGGTGACTGGGAGAAGTTTGCCTCCTACGCCTTCAACAAGTCGCACGCCACCTGCTATTCGTGGGTAGCCTATCAGACTGCCTATCTCAAGGCACACTATCCAGCCGAATACATGGCAGCGCTGATGACCCGCCGCTTTGCGCAGATCACCGAGATTACCAAGCTGATGGAGGAGTGCCAGTCGATGGACATCAAGACCCTGGGACCGGATGTAAACGAGAGCTACCGTGCCTTCGGTGTGAATGAGCATGGCGAGATACGCTTCGGACTCTCCGCCATCAAGGGAATGGGAACTCCTGCCGCCGATGCCATCGTGGCAGAGCGCCTGAAGAACGGCCCTTATAAGAACATCTTCGATTTTGCCGAGCGCGTGGATTTCTCCAATGTCAACCGCAAGGCATTCGAAAGTCTGGCTTTGAGTGGCGGTTTCGACAGCTTCGGCATCCGCCGCGAGCAGTACTTCGGCAAGAACAGCAAGGGCGATACCTTCCTGGATACGCTCGTAAGATACGGTCAGCTCTACCAGCAGGAACAGCGCGAGGCAGCCACTTCGCTCTTCGGAGGCGTAGAGGCGGTGGAGATAGCCACCCCTCCTATACCGGAAGCTGAATCCTGGAGCACCATCGAGAGGCTCAACAGGGAGCGTGAGCTCGTGGGCATCTATCTCTCGGCTCATCCGCTCGACGATTACGAAATCATCCTCCGCAACCTCTGCAATACCCACTGCTCTGAACTGGGCGACAAGGTGGAGCTTGCCAAGAAGGAGGATGTGGTGTTCGGCGGTATCATCACCGGGGTGAAATCCAAGTTCACCAAGACCGGAAAGCCGTGCGGCTTCGTCACCATCGAGGATTTCGAAGGATCGGGCGAGCTGGCGCTCTTCGGTGAGGACTGGGGCAACTGGCGAGGCATCATGGTAGAGGGCAGCACCATCTTCGTTACGGCGAAGTGTGTGTCCCGTTACGGCAACAGCAACTATCTTGACTTCAAGATCAGCACCGTGGAGTATCTCCAGACCGTGAAGGAGAACCGCCTGGAGAAGTTTACCATCATCGTGGACAGTACGGTGATAGACGAAACGCTGGTGAATGATATCAAGACGCTGGTGGAGAATGATGAGGGCAAGGCACAGCTCTTCCTTCAGATTCACGATGCCGAGACCAAGACCAATGTACTGCTGCGTGCGCAGGATCGCACGGTGGGAGTGAGCAGGGAACTGATACAGTTTGTCAACGACCATCCGAAGATGTCGTATCAGATCAATTAAAAATAATTCATGAGAATATTATTAACTATATAAAAAAGGAAGAAAAAATGGAAGTAACAATTACAACCGAGAATTTCGAGAGTTACAAGAATGGCGAGTTGCCATTGGTAGTAGATTTGTGGGCTACATGGTGTGGCCCTTGCCGTCAGATTGCTCCTATCGTGTCAGAATTGGCAGGGGAGTTTGACGGTAAGTTGGTAGTTGGTAAGTGTGATGTAGAGGAGAACGACGACATCGCAATGGAGTTTGGCGTTCGCAATATCCCTACCATCCTTTTCTTCAAGGGTGGCCAGCTCGTTGACAAGTTTGTTGGTGCAGCCAACAAGTCAACCCTCAAGGAGAAGTTTGAGGCTCTGCTGTAAGAGAGGGCAGACGACTAAAAAAATACGTCCCGGTGCGGCATCAGCTGCATCGGGACGTATGCTTTTTTGTTAGAATCCGAATTTGCGAAATAGCCTCTAGAATTCTACGCTTCTGCTACCATCTTCCTCTACGGTGATGGTCACCTTGGTACAATCCTCCGGCAGCAGGTCCTCGATGAGTTCCGGCCACTCCAGGAAGCAGAGGTTTCCGCTGTAGAAGTAATCCTCGTATCCCATATCATACACCTCATCAATTTTCTTGATGCGGTAGAAATCGAAATGGTAGATAGGATCGCCGTTTCCGGCAGTGTATTCGTTGACGAGAGCGAAGGTAGGCGAGGTGATTACATCCTCCACGCCCAGTTCCTCGCAGATAGCTTTTACGAAAGTTGTCTTTCCGGCACCCATCTTGCCATAGAAGGCAAAGACCTTGCCGTCGCCCATGTTCTGCAGGAATTCCTTGGCTGCAGCATGGATGTTGTCTAATGAATCAATCTTAATCTTCATATATTTAATTTTTAATTTTAATTTCTCTTTCTCGGTGTCAGTGTGATGATCGGAATGAGCATTTCCTCCATCGAGATGCCACCGTGCTGGAAGGTATCCTTGTAGTACGAAACGTAGTAATTGTAGTTGTTCGGATAGGCGAAGAAGGCGTCTCCGTAGGCAAAGACATACGATGTACTCAGGTTGGGAGCAGGCAACTGTGCCCTTTTCGGGTCCCTGATGGTGAAAACCTCCTTGGCATTGCAGGCCAGGTTCTTGCCCAGCTTGTAGCGCAGGTTGGTATTCGTGTTGCGGTCGCCGATGATCTTGATGGGCTTCGAGGCGCGGATGCTTCCGTGGTCGGTGGTGATCACCACCTTGCAGTCATCCTGCGACAGTCTTCTGAACAGTTCCGAGAGCACCGAGTGGCGCAGCCAGCTCTGCGTGATGCTGCGGTAGGCACTCTCCGTATTGGCGAGCTCGCGTACCATCTTCGATTCCGTCCGGGCATGCGAGAGCATGTCGATGAAGTTGATTACCAGCACGTTCAGGTCCTTCTCCCTGCATTCGTTGTAGTGCTCCATAAACCGGTCGGCGCCCTGCGAATCGTTCACCTTGTGATAGCTGAAGCTGTATCGCTTGCGGTATCTGTCGAGCATTGTCTGTATCAGCGGCTCCTCGTTCAGGTTCTTGCCCTCCTCCTCGTCTTCATCCACCCAGAGCTCCGGAAACATCTCGGCAATCCTGTTGGGCATCAGACCGCTGAAGATGGCGTTCCGGGCGTATTGCGTGGCGGTAGGCAGGATGCTCATATACATATCTTCGTCTATGTCGAACAGTTCGCCGATGTCAGCCGCCAGCATCTTCCACTGGTCGTATCTGAAGTTGTCTATCACGATGAGGAACACCTTCTCCCCCTTGTCCAGAATCGGGAAGATCCTGTTTCTGAAGACATCCGGGCTCATCATCGGGCGGTCGTCGGAAGAAGATGCATTCCCATTCTTCCCGGTATTCCCATTCTTTCCGGCATTCCCATTCCTCATCAGGTCTATCCATTCCAGATAGTTCCTGGCGATGAATTTGGCGAATCCGATGTTAGCCTCCTCCTTCTGCATGGCGAGCATTTCGGTCATCTGGCTGTCTGTATCGCTCAGTTCCAGTTCCCATTTCACGAGTCTTCTGTATATCTCCATCCAGTCGCTGCAGGTACGGCAGTCCATCATCTTCAGGGCAATCTGCTGGTAGTCCTGCTGGTATCCGCTCTGCGTCATCTCGGTCACGATATCCTTTTGGTGGATGTTCTTTTTCAGCGAGAGCAGGATCTGGCTCGGGTTGACGGGCTTGATGAGATAGTCGGCGATTTTCGACCCGATAGCCTGGTCCATGATGTTTTCCTCTTCGCTCTTGGTACACATCACAACGGGAGTAGCGGGCTGGATGTCCTTGATTTGCTGCAGGGTCTCCAGGCCGCTCAGTCCAGGCATCATTTCATCGAGGAGGATGAGGTCGAAGGATTGCTGTCGGCATAGCTCGATGGCATCCGATCCATTGCTCACCGTGGCAACCTCGTAACCCTTTTTCTCCAGGAAGATGATATGTGCCTTGAGGAGCTCAATTTCATCATCGATCCATAGTAATAATCCGTTGCTCATATTGCATTATCCTTTTAGAGTATCTTTTTGCTGTATCCTTTTAGGATATATTTTTATTTTCGAGGTGCTAAAGTACAAAGAATAATTGAATGACGGAAGAGAGTTGTGGTTAAAGAAACTTAATTGAAAAAAAAAGGTGTGTCATAAGTTTAGATTATGGCAGCCGAAGTCGGGCTGAAAGCCCAAAAGCTCCTAGCCCAGGGCATCGCCCTGGGTAATGTTGACAAAAAGTAAAGTCGCCCTGAAACCCAGGGCGTGGAACTCCAGCCCGAGGAGGTAAACGTGCGCCTGGGCAGGGTTTCGGGCAAGAAGGCGCAGAAGATGAAGGGCACTACGGCGATTCCCATATCTGGCTGCATCGCCTGAATCTTCAGGATTCTCGGTCTTTTTTATAATATTAAGACCGGGAATCCGTTATTATTATCGAAGATAAAAGTAATCAATCAAAAATAATAAAAAAAAGAAAGAAAAGAAGAAACAATGCTCAAGATTGTAATGATCATGCTATGCGGAATTGGTACGGGGTACCTGCTCCGCAACAAGAAAATGAGTTTTATCGGCCGTGTCATCACGGCGCTTATCTGGGTGCTCCTCTTCCTGCTCGGCATTGAGGTGGGAGCGAACCCTCGTATTATCAATGGTCTTCAGACCCTGGGACTCGAAGCCATCGTGCTTACGATAGCCGGAAGTCTGGGTAGTGCAATCTTTGCGTGGGCATTGTGGAGATACGTCTGCAGAAAGGAGGCTGGAAATGAAAGGTAGTCTGATTATCGTAGGCTTCTTCGTGCTGGGCATCATCGTGGGAGTGTGGGATGTGATTCCTGCCAGTTTCCTGGCGAGCGACGTGAGCTATTATGCCCTCTGCTGCCTGATGTTCTGCGTGGGTATCAGCATCGGTTGCGATACCTCTATCCTGAAGAGTTTCAGAAAGGTGAATCCCCGACTGATGATGTTGCCGGTGATGACCATCCTGGGAACCCTTGCCGGATGCGCGGCTGCCTCCCTGATACTGGGACACCGTCAGCTCTCCGACTGTCTCGCCATCGGTTCGGGCTTCGGATACTACTCATTGTCGAGCATCTTCATCACGCAGTATCGGGGTGCCGAGCTGGGAACCATCGCCCTGCTTGCCAACATCTTCCGTGAGATTCTCACCCTGCTCTGTGCGCCCCTGCTGGCGAAGTATTTCGGCAAGCTGGCGCCTATCAGCGTGGGTGGAGCCACCACGATGGATACCACATTGCCTATCATCACCCGCTATTCGGGCGAGAGCTTCATCATCGTTTCCATCTTCCACGGCTTCTGCGTAGATTTCTCCGTACCGTTCCTGGTAACCTTCTTCTGTTCGCTCTAACGGCTTCCTTGCCGCTAGAGCTTTCTTGCGTGATTAGAATCCATCCAGCTCGATGTATTCATCATCGGCTTCAGATTCTGGGGCATTCGAGTCGTCGAAGTAGATGCCGGTATCGGTATCTTCTGCGGGCTGGCCCTCGATATCGATTCCATTATCTTCAGGATTCTTCTTCTGAGAATCATTTTCTTCCTCCAGAGCATCTTCCTCCTTCTGGGAATCCTTATCCACTACGATTTCCGTTGGCTCCATCAGCAGGCGCATCTTGCTGATCTTCAGCGGTGCAAAGTGGCGGGTATAGAACTTGTCGTAATCATCATACGAGAGATTTCTGCCCAGAAGCTCGAGGTTCGGCTCGCTGATTACGTAGCTTCTCGCCTTGGAAATCAGACGGAGGATGCCGGCTTGCTGATGAAGCTCGTTGGCATACTGGCGCGCCTCGTCGTAGTTCTGAAAACCGCTTACCTGCAGGCGATGCAACCCCTGGAGGTCTTCGATGCTGATGTCGAAATTGCGCGCCATATAGGTGGTGAAGTTATACTTGGCTACCTCGAAGAGCAGCTGGTTCTCGTTGACGGAATCTGGACTGTAGGCGAGCAGGAAGACAAACCGGTTGTTGCGGTCGGCAGAGAATCCTTTCTGCTGGGTGGAGTCTTGGGAACTGAACACATCGCTGCGCTTCGCCCAGACATTACTCAGGTCGAACTTTCCGCCGTAGAGTCGTCTTCCGGCATTCACGCCGTTTACGATCATTCCCGCCATCTCGCTCAAACGGCTGTTGGGATATTGCGCTATCACCTGGTTCATCTTTTCCAGACATTCGGAAACCTTGCCCTCGTTGAGCTGGGTCATACCGCTGATGAAGAGGAACTTGTCGCGGTTGGCGCCAGTAGGGAACCGCTTGTCTGATATTTCCGAGTTGTGCATCACCACCTCGTACTTGCCTTCCTTGAATGCCTGATAGGTGAGGGTGTAGATGGAATCTTCGATGTGTACCCCCATCCTCGCATTCTCCAGATAGTAAGGGTCGGAGAGGAGGGCTGTGAACTGGCTTTCTGGGTAATCCTTCTTTAATTTTTCGACATAGCTGTTTGCCATCTGAGTTTGCTTCTTTCGGGAATAAAGCAGATACAGATGGTAATAGGCATCGTCGAGATGCTTGAAATCCGGGTAGTTGTCCACCAGTCGGAGCAGCATCTTCTCGCTCAGAGCCAGGTTGTCGAGCCGGTCTTTGAAAATGATGCCGGCATGGTATAAGCCATTCGTCAGGAGCTGGTTGCTTGCTGACATCTGTTCTTGGGTGAACGGAATCTGAGCCAGATAATAAGCCCGCTGATGAGGGTCGAGGCTGGCGCTATCGGCAGATGGCTTGCCGGATTCTTTCTGGGATAAAGAATGGGATAGAGAATCTCGTGATGCATCATTTAATGCATCATTCTGAAGCTTGGAATCTTGTGCAGAATCTTGACCTTGAGCTGAATCTGAACCTTGCTCGGAATCTGTTCCTTGAGCAATATCCGTTTCTTGTGCAGAAGCTACAACTGTTTTGTTGATTCGCTGCCAGTTGTCGAGGTTCTTTCGCTTGCCCCAGAGTTTCTCGAAGAGCGCCTTACCCTGGCTTACGGCTACAGGGGAATAGAAATACCAGGTATTGGTGTTCCCGAATCCGTTTCCGGAACCATTCCCGAATCCGTTTCCGGAATCATTCCCGGAACCGTTCCCGGAACCATTCCCATCAACTCCTCCTTCATATTCCGAATTCCTCTCTGCACCGTCTTCCCATCTCCTTCTTTCTTCCTCTTTCTCCTTTCTTTTCAGGGCAGCTATCACACGGTCGATGGCTGCATTCCTGTCTCTCTCGTCCATTTTGGCAAGAGACTGCAGGGAATCCTGGAGGGCGATGGCATCGGTATAAGGCACCAGTTCGTCCAGCACCTTGGAGCGATGAGCCAGTTGCGGATAATCCTTTCTGTCCTGATCGAGCAAGCCGATTGCTTCGTCATAGCAGCGCTTGGCATCAGCATATCGTCCGGTTTCCCAATACAGATTGCCCAGACGCAGCAGGAGTACACCCTTCTCTATGCCGTTTCGGGTAGCCTTCCGGTTGCCTTTTTCATAGGCATAGATGGCACGCAGGGTATCTTTCTGGGCCAGGTGGATATTGCCGATGGCATAATATACCTGGTCCTGATATTCCTTGTTCTTATCCGATGCCGCCATGCGCTTGAGTCGGCTGATCATCTTCCTGCTGTTGCCCGAAGCCAAGACCTCGGTGATGGCGATGCGGGCATTAAACTCCAGTTCGTAGGGCGGATTGAGCCGGATGACGTGGCGGAAAGCCTGATAAGCCTCCTGCCGGTTGCCGATGGAAGCCTGCAACTGTCCCATCAGATACCACTGGCGGGCTTTCTGCTTGTGTCGCATCTCATGGCTTATCACCTTCCTGAGATAGGGAATCGCCTTCGGGGCATCACCCGTGTGGATATAGTAATCGGCGAAGGCATAATCCCATTCCTTCTGGGCACGCCAGTGGATGGAATCGCGCTGGATGTTGCGGATCACATCTTCTGCATCGTAGGTCCAGCCCTGCTCGATGTAGCATTTGGCAAGCCAGGCGCGCGCCTTGCCGTAGATGGCAGGCTGGGTGGAGTAAAGGCGGCTCATATAGGCGAAGGTGGCAGCGGCCCCCTCGAAATCCCCCTTCTGGAATTGCGATCGGCCCATCAGCATCCACGCTTTCCATAAAAACGGATTGTATTCCCTGCGACTGAGCCATTCGATATCTTTCGCCGTCTTTCTCTTGCCGGGTTCCCATACGGGGCGGCGCTTGATGCTGTGCTGGTGGATGGCTTTCTCGCATTTCTCGATGGCACGGTCGAAGTTGGCTTTGCCCAGATCGCGGCTGTTCCTGTTGCCTACGGTATAGAGCGGAATCTGCTCCGTAAAGTTGTCCCGGTTGCCTTCTTCCTTCTCCAGCGCCCCGTCGATATAAGCCACGGTACCATTATAATAGGTATTGTATCGGGCATTAAAGGCATGCCACCACCTGCTCTGCGCCGTATTCTTCTGCGTAGAGCATCCCGTAAGGATCGCTGCAATCACAGCGAGTCCTATCAGAAAAAGGAGCTGGATGGGGCTTTTGCCTTTCATATTTTCTATTGTTTATCTGGCATCTTTCTCCTGATGCCCAGGACGATTTTGGCGAGTGCGAATATCACGATGCTGATGAAGATGATGGTGGCACCCGATGGCACGTTGAGCAGATAACTGATGTAGAGACCGGCGATGCAGTCTATCCATCCCAGGATGATGCTTGCCCATATCATCTGCCTGTAATTGTAGGTGAAGAGGTTGGCGGTCATCTGCGGAATGGTGAGCAGACTGATGGCGAGCACGATGCCCACCATTTTCAGTGTAGCTACGATGGTCATGGCGATGAGCGTCATCATCAGGTATTCGATGGCTGTAACCGGCAGGTGCTGCGAACGGGCGAAGGTACTGTCGAATGCGATGTTCTGGATAGGGCGCAGAAGAAAGGTGAAGAGGAGGGCTACGATGAGGGCGAGTCCGCCCAGCAGCCACAGGTCTGCGCTGTCGATGGCAAGGATGCTTCCGAAGAGGAAGGAGGGCAGGTCGGGCATGAATCCTGGAGTCAGGAAACAGCAGATGATGCCCACGCTCATTCCCAGGGTCCAGAACATGGCGATGGCGGAATCCTTTCGCACATCTTTCTTGCGTGATATCCATTGCACTCCGAAGGCGCTGAGTATGGCGAAAACCATGGCGGAGAGTATCGGATTGATTCCTGTAAACACGCCGATGCCGATGCCTCCGAAAGAGGCATGGGTGATGCCGCCGCTGATGAATACCAATCGGCGGGTAACGATGTAGGTTCCGATAAAGCCGCACAGGATGCTTGCCAGAAAGGCGCCTATCAGTGCGTTTTGGAAAAATGTATATTGTAGTATATCCATGCGTTTACTTTGAACTTTGAACTGCAAATTTCTAGCTTAAAAAGCCGATGACTTCATCCTTCAGTTGGTTGGGCAGGTTGATGCCTCTCAGTATCAGGCTTCTGTTCCATCCAGCCACTTCTTCCGGCTGCATGGTATAGAGCACTTCCGAGAATTCCTCAACCTCCTCATCGGTATAGGCATCGGCATCCCGACCGGCAAAGCGGTCGAGATCCTCATCATCGTAATATTCTATTTCTTTGGTGGCGGCTTCCATCATGCACTCCTGCTCGCACTTCGAGTTCTCACCGTTGCAGGTGTTGCACGATACGCCTTCCTGCAGAGGCTCCTCGTCCTCTCCCCTGCGGTGAGATACGATTCCGAATATGGCGCTTATCAGGCCTAATGCCACCAAGGCTAAAACTAAATATAGCATAAACAATTAACTATCAACTATTAACTTTCAATAATCTCAAACCCTACTTTCTTCAGGTCTTCCCAATAATGAGGATAGGATTTGCTCACTACCTCCGGATTGTTGATCTCGATCTGAGGGAACTTGAAGGCGAGAGGGGCGAATGCCATCGCCATACGATGATCCTCGTAGGTATCGATTGGAGCAAATGAAGGCTCGCAGGTTTCACCATCCCAATACAGGGTGTTGTCGTTTTCATCGTGGATGACATAGCCCACCTTCTTCAACTCTGTCTTCAGTGCCTCGATGCGGTCGGTCTCCTTGATCTTCAAGCTGGCAAGACCCGTGAACCTGAACTTCACATTCAAGGCACAGCAGGCTACCACGATGGTCTGAGCCAGATCCGGAGAACCGGAGAAATCGTAATCGAATTTCGGCAGAAGACAGCGGTTCGCCTTCAGCATGACATTCGAAAGATGGTCATGGTTCTCAAATTCACTTTTCACTCCCAGCAGACTGAAGATGTATTTCACCACGGAATCTCCCTGCTTCGAGCAGTCCATCAAGCCTTCGAGCTGGATTCTGGAGTCGATGTTGCCATTCAGAGCCATCATCTCATACCAGTAGGAAGAAGCACTCCAGTCGTTCTCTATCATATAAGATGTCTCCTTGTAAGGCTGTGGCTTCACGGTGATGGTGTCCATATCCGTCCAGTCGGCATCGGCACCATATTCCTTCATCGTCCAGAGCGTAAGGTCGATGTAAGGGCGGGATGCAATCTCTCCTGTCAACTTCAGTTCCAGTCCGTTCTTCAGAATCGGACCGATCATCAGAAGCGCCGAGATGTATTGCGAACTGATATTGCCCACTACCTCCAGGTGGCCGCCTTCCAGCGCCTTACCTCGGATGTGGAGTGGGGGATAACCTTCCTTCTTCTCGTAGGTGATGTCGGCGCCCAGATAGCGCAGGGCATCTACGAGGATGCCGATAGGACGGTTCTGCATACGCTCGGTGCCGGTGATGGTATGTTCGCCTGTGGTGGCAGAGAGATAGGCGGTCATGAAACGCATGGCTGTGCCAGCCGCCTTGATGTTGATGACCTCGGGCATATTCTGAAGGGCGGCAACGATTACTTCCGTATCATCGCAGTCGCTCAAGTTGTCGGGATGGATATGGCTTCCAGCCATCGCACTGATTACGAGAGCTCGGTTGCTGATACTCTTGGATGCTGGCAAGTTGATACTTGCGTTCAGTTGGCTTGGTGCCTTGATGGTATATTTTATCATACGCGTACCTTATATTATATATATTTTAGTGCAAAAGTACAAAATAAAAAGTATATACGCTAGTTTTCTTGCGAAAAGTTTTCGAAATATCTCAAAAAAAAGCATGGGCTGCCGTGCTCTGTTTTCATCTCTTGCTATCAATATGTAAACGAGATAGGGGTATTATTGGGGTATATTGAGATATGGTTATTTCAAAGTGTAAAAAACGACCCCCTAAAATGTCAAATTGTAATTTTGTGCGCGTTTTCTTTCAAAAAGTAAAACTGCCCCCAAAAATAACATAAAATAGCGTTAAGGAATGATACAACTTACCGGAATTTGTAGTACCTTTGCATCAGAAAAAAGAAACAACAGACAATAAGTAACAATCTAAAAATAAAAAATATGAAACGAATTATATTATTCTCATTGATGGCTCTCATGACCGTAGCTACTTTCGGTCGCAAGCACGTAGAGAATGCAACAGTAGTAGCAGACACTATTTTCTATGCAGAAAATATGAGTAATGTAGCTAGTGCAGATCAGGCTAGTTATTACAGATTGCTGATGACTACCGGCGCTGGCATCAATAAGAAGGATGTGTTCCAGGACTTCTATATGAACGGTAATCTTCGTGCCGAGGGTGGCTACAGCTTCATCGATCTCGGTAACGACCGCAATACTATCTTTAATGGTGAGGTTACTACTTACTACAAGAATGGTAAGGAGAAGTGGCACGGAAAGTATGTTAACGGCAAGCGTGAGGGATACTTCACTCTCCAGCTCCGTGAAGGTGGCGTGGCTATCGTTCAGTTCAAGAATGGTAAGTCTATTCACAATTACTTCATGGTAACATACAAGGATGGTACCACTGAGAAGAGAAATCTCTCTGAGATTCAGTCTTTGATGTAGAAGATCTCTAGAATAGAAAATCTCTCTTAAATTAAATAGAAAATCTCTCTTAAATTAAATAGAAAAATCTCTCTTATATAAATTAAAATTTTATGTTGATATGACCAATATGGGGATGGCTTCCGGGAGGAAGGTACATCCCCTTTATTTTTCTGATATATGCATAACTGAAAAAAGGTCTGGCGATGATATTCGCCAGACCTTTTTACAATATTTAGAGTGCCAGGTCAACCTCTACCGGGCAGTGGTCGCTGCCCATGATGTCGGTATGAATCTTGGCTTCTGTAATCTGTTCTCTCAAGCGGTCGGATACCAGGAAGTAGTCGATACGCCAGCCGGCATTCTTCTCGCGTGCCTTGAACCGGTATGACCACCACGAATAGGTAACCTCATCGGGATGCAGATAGCGGAAGGTATCTGTAAAGCCGTCGTTCAGAAGCTCGGTCATCTTCTCGCGCTCCTCGTCGGTAAAACCGGCATTGCGACGGTTGGTCTTCGGATTCTTGATATCTATCTCCTGATGTGCCACGTTCAGGTCGCCGCAGACCACCACAGGCTTCTTGGCATCCAAGGCCTTCAGAAACTTGCGGAAATCATCTTCCCAGGTCATACGGTAATCCAGTCGCTTCAACTCGGTCTGGGAGTTCGGGGTATAGCAGGTTACGAGATAGAAGTTGTCATACTCCAGGGTGATGACTCTTCCTTCGTGGTCGTGCTCCTCCACGCCCATACCGTAGCTCACGCTCAGTGGCTGGTGGCGGGTATAGATGGCTGTGCCCGAATATCCCTTCTTCTCGGCATAGTTCCAGTAGCTTTCGTAGCCATCGAACTTCAGGTCGAGCTGACCTTCCTGCATCTTGGTCTCCTGCAGGCAGAAGAAGTCGGCATCGAGCGCCTTGAATTGGCTCTCGAAGTCCTTGCCCACGCAAGCACGCAGGCCATTCACGTTCCAGGATATAAACTTCATATTACTTTGAACTTTGAACTTTGAACTTTGAACTTTGAACTTTGAATTTTGAACTTTGAACTCTTTAGATTCTCTTGCTCTCACCTCTGAGCAGGCTCATGAACTCCTGACGGGTGTTCAGTGAATTAAATACGCCGCTGTAATCGCTGGTAGTAGTGATGGAGTTCTGCTTCTCCACGCCACGCATCTGCATGCACATGTGCTTAGCTTCTATCACCACCATCACGCCCTGAGGATTCAAGGTCTCCTGGATGCAGTCCTTGATCTGCTGGGTAAGGCGCTCCTGCACCTGAAGGCGGTGGCTGAAGATATCTACCACGCGGGCAATCTTGCTCAGTCCGGTAATCTTGCCGTTAGGGATGTAAGCCACGTGTACCTTGCCATAGAAAGGCAGCATGTGATGCTCGCAGAGAGAGAAGAAATCAATGTCCTTCACGATGACCATCTGGTCGTATTTCTCCTCAAAGAGGGCATCGGTCAACACCTTGTGAGCATCCTGATAGTAGCCGCGGGTCAATACCTGCATCGCCTTGGCTACGCGCATAGGAGTCTTGACAAGTCCTTCGCGCTCTGTGTCTTCACCCAGGAGCTTCAATACTTCCTTATAGTGTCCTGCGAGTTCATCCAATCCCTCGCGAAATTCTGTTTCTGGATTCATATCTTATATACTTTGAACTTTGAATTTTGAACTTTATGAATAGTAAGACTGTTGAATTCTTCACTCTTCACTCTTCACTTTTCACTTACTTTAATATTGCACGGTAATCTGGCCCTTTACCAGGCATGCCTGTCTGTATCCCAGGGCTTTCACCTTGGCAAGCACCTTCTTAGCCTCGCCCAGTTCGCGGAAGTTGCCCATGCGGCAAATCCATCTTGGCGAGTAGAAGTGCACATATACAGGCTGGTCTGGGAACTTCATCTTGATGTTGTTGCCCGTCTGTTCTGCCTTCAGTCGGTCGTTGCGTGAGTTACCTCCGGCAAAGATCTGTACTCTATATCCTGTAACCTTATAGCTTCTGCGCATTACCTTCTTGCGCATATCCACTACAGGCATCTCGGTTTCTTCCTGATGTGTCTCAGCCTTCTGTGCATTGTTTCCATGCTGTTTCTCCTTGGCAGTTTCGTGCTGTGGCTCGGCCTTCTTGAGCGAGTCTGGAGTCTGCTTGTGAGAGTCCGGAGTCTGCTTGTGCTGGGTAGCTGGAGTTACTTCTTTTTGCTGAGTATCTGTTGGTTTCTTCTGTGGTTGTGGGGTAGTCTTAGTCTTATCGTCCTGTGGATTCACCTGATTCGTATGGGTTGGAACCTGTTTTCCGTTCACCAATTCGTCGATAGCCTTGCTTTGGTGTACGGTCACGACACCCTGTCCTGGATTCTTCTGCTTGAGATAATCCAAGTAAGTCTGCGCATTCATCTGGATAGATGAGCAGAGGATGAAAATCAATAATGTGACGAATTGTTTCATGACTATACCTTATTTAATATATATATACCTTTTATTAATATATAATGTGTCAGCAATCTGTTTCTGTCATCCTATAAAGATAGGGAAAGGGATGCCCCCAGGAAAGAAGGCATCCCCTTTGGTAAATATCCTTGTGAGATTACTTCTTCCAAGCGTCGATGATACCCTTGAAATCAGCAGCCTTCAAAGAAGCACCACCGATCAAACCACCGTCGATGTTTGGCTTAGCGAAGAGCTCAGGAGCGTTGCTAGCCTTGCAGCTACCACCGTAGAGGATAGATGTCTCCTCAGCAGCCTCGTTGCCATACTTCTCTGCTACGATAGAGCGGATGTATGCCAACATCTCCTCAGCCTGGTCAGAAGTAGCAGTCTTACCTGTACCGATAGCCCAGATTGGCTCGTAAGCGAGGATGATGTTCTTCCAAGCGTCAGCGCTCAAGTGGAATACTGAACCCTCCAACTCAGCCTTAACAACCTCGTTCTGCTTCTCAGCCTCACGCTCCTCGAGAGTCTCACCGCAGCAGAAGATAACCTTCAAACCGTTAGCCAAAGCCAACTCTACCTTCTCCTTCAAGATCTCTGCAGTCTCGCCATAGTACTGACGACGCTCTGAGTGACCGAGGATAACGTACTGAGCACCTGTGCTCTTTACCATCTCAGCTGAAACCTCACCAGTGAAAGCACCCTTAGCCTTGTCAGCGCAGTTCTCAGCACCGAGACCTACTACCTCTGAATCCAAAACCTGAGCTACAGAAGCCAAGTGGATGAATGGAGTACAGATTACTACGTCACAGTTTGGCTTGTCAGCTACCAATGCCTCGTTGATCTCCTTAGCGAGAGCAACACCGTCCTGCAGGTTCATGTTCATTTTCCAGTTGCCTGCTACAATTTTCTTTCTCATTTTTCTTTTCTTTTTAAAAGTTGATAATATTCTGTTTGAATTCTCTTTCTTTCTGATCCAGGCACCCCATGCCCAAAGCCGGTCGGCGATGGTAAGGAGTACCAGCGGGATGACAAACCAGGAGATGATGCCGGCTATCTTCTTGGCGGCACTTACTTCCGGCATCTTGCCGATTTCTGTCTTCTCCAGCGGTTTGCCTGCCAGGTCTGCCATCTTAGGCAGGTCGTTGTGGCTCCATTTCCTGATGATGGTTCCGTCTTTCAGCAGCAGCAGTCCCGGGTTGCTGCGTATCACGGTCTTCAGCGTCGTCTCGTCTGTGATGTAGAACGGGTATTCCGCTCCCGTGATGTCTTGCCAGTGCCTGATGGCTTTCTCCGTACTTGCCGTAAGGCAGAGGAATGGATATCCATGGTCGGTGGCATATTCGTATATTTCGTCGATGCTTCCGAAGTTGCTGTCGTCGGCAAAGTCGAGATGTGGCGAGATGAGCAGGAAGGTGTAGCCCTTGCGGTGAATCACTTCCTTGGTGATATCTTCGCCCGTCTTCATATCTTCTATGCTGAAGTCGTGGATAGGAGGCACGTAGCCTTCTTCGGTCTGCACCGTCTTGCTGTCGATGAAGGTCCAGGTGGAGTCTGGATAGTTGTCTATCGTAAACTCCTTCCGTTCGCCGTTCTTCTCCAGGATGAAGGTGGTGTCAAACTTCGGCTGCTTGGCTCCCTTCGGAATCTCCATACCCTTGGCGATGTTGGTGCCGATGTGATAAGGGCGGAAGTCGAACTGCGGCAGATACCACAGGCTCCAGGTGCTCATCACGATGGAGAAGAGGAAGGTGTAGTTGATCACCACCCACTGTGTCTGTCTCGAAATGAGTCTCGGCATCTCCAGCGGCTTTCTCCAGAGCAGGATGGCGAATATCAGGAGGATGATGTTCTTGATGAATGTCTCCATATTGGTGAGCACTACGGCATCACCGAAGCATCCGCAATCCTTTACTGGGTCTGCGATGACGATCCAGAGTGTAATCAGCGTCATCACAATCATCACGGCAAGGGTAATCTTGCTCGTCAGTCTCCGTCGGATGGCGAAGAGAAGGAAGATACCGATGGCAAACTCAGCAGTGGCAAGCAATACCGACATCACCAGGGTGCTCCAGTCGGGAAACATCCAGTCGATATGCAGCGCTTCCAGATAGTCGGTTATCTTGTATTGCGTGCCCAGTGGATCCATTCCCTTCACGAATCCTGAGAAGATGAAGGTTACAGCCACGAGCAGTCGCCCGATATTCACCGCTGTTTTTGTTATAATCTGCTTTGCCGTCATATCATTTTCCTCTTTTACCTGATAGAATGAACCTTCTTATTATAGAATGAGCCTTCTTACTTTTCTCCCATTTTGATGGCACCGAAAACAGCGTAGTTGATGATGTCCATATAGTTGGCATCAATGCCTTCTGATACGAGAGTAGCTCCTGCTATATCCTCGATTTCCTTTACTCGTTGTATCTTGGTGAGAATAAAGTCGGTATAGCTGCTCACTCGCATCGAGCGCCATGCCTCGTCGTAGTCGTGATTCTTCTTGAGCATCAGTTCCAGGGCTTCCTGGGCATGCTTGTCGTAGAGCTTCATCGCCTCTTCCGGTGTCATATCTACTTCATCCACGAATGGTTTTTCCAGCTGGATGAGTCCTACGATACCATAATTAATAAGCGCGATAAACTCCGGACGGATGCCTTCGCCTACGAGTGATTCTTTCTTGATTTCAAGCGAGCGGATGCGCTTCGCCTTGATATAGAGTTGGTCGGTTAAGGATGATGGACGCAGAATTCTCCAAGAGGCTCCATAATCGTGAAGCTTCTTCTCAAATAACGTTCTACATTCTCCCATAACAACTTTAAACTGCTGTTCTGTTTTCAATAAATCTGCCATAATAATTTCGAAATTCGGTGCAAATTTACGCATTTATTATGAAATAGCCAAATATTTATTTTGTATTTTACATTATTTGCAGTAACTTTAGACAAGTTACGCTGCATCTCAACAATAAAAATAAAAAAAGTGCTTTTTTATTTTGTATTGTCTTCGATTTGCAGTAACTTTGCACCCCGAAATTAAATGAGTATGAGAAATTTGACCAATGCCGAACTGGCGCAAATACTAGATAAGGATATTTTTCACGAGATTTCAGAGGCGGCGGATGCGCTGTCTGTGGAATGCTATGTAGTAGGTGGATATGTGCGCGACCTCTTCCTGGAGCGCCCTTCCAATGACATCGATGTCGTGGTGGTGGGGAGCGGAATTGAGGTGGCTTCTGCCCTCAAGAAGAAGCTGGGAAAGAAGGCACATCTCTCGGTGTTCCGAAATTTCGGAACCGCACAGGTTAAGTATAAGGATACAGAAGTGGAGTTCGTGGGAGCACGAAAGGAGAGTTACAATCGTGATTCGCGCAAGCCGATTGTAGAGGATGGAACCCTGGAGGATGACCAGAACCGTCGTGACTTCACCATCAATGCCATGGCGGTCTGCCTGAACAAGGACCGTTTTGGTGAACTTGTCGATCCGTTTGATGGTGTCTATGACCTGGAGGATGGCATCATCGCCACTCCGCTCGATCCGGATATCACCTTTTCTGATGACCCGCTCCGTATGATGAGATGTGTACGTTTTGCTACCCAGCTCAATTTCCAGATAGAAGATGAGACTTATGCCGCTCTCTCGCGCAATGCCGAACGACTGAAGATTATCAGTGGCGAGCGTATCTGCGACGAGATGAACAAGATCATGCTCTCCAAGCATCCCAGCAGCGGCTTCTATTATCTGAAGGATACCGGACTGCTCGATCTCATCCTGCCGGAACTGGTGGCGATGGATAAGGTGGAGACCCGCAACGGAAAAGCCCACAAGAACAATTACGACCATACGATGGAGGTTTTGGAGAATGTTTGCAAGCATTCTGATAACCTCTGGCTCCGCTGGGCTGCCCTCTTCCATGATATAGGAAAGCCGAGGAGCAAGCGATGGGACAACAACATCGGATGGACTTTCTACAGCCATAACATCATCGGTGCCAAGATGATTCCTAACATCTTTCGCCGTATGAAACTGCCGATGGATGCCAAGATGAAGTATGTGCAGAAGCTGGTGGAGCTTCACATGCGTCCGATTGTGATAGCGGATGAAGAGGTGACAGATAGCGCCGTGCGCCGACTGCTGAACGATGCCGGTGATGACATCAACGACCTGATGACGCTTTGCGAAGCTGATATCACCAGCAAGAACCAGGTGCGCAAGCAGCGATTCCTGGATAACTTCAAGATGGTGCGCGAAAAACTGGTAGATCTTCAGGATCGTGACTACAAGCGACTGCTCCAGCCATGTATCGACGGCAATGAAATCATGGAGATGTTCCAGCTCAAGCCATGCCGCGAAGTAGGCGTACTGAAGCAGTATCTCAAGGATGCCGTGCTGGACAACAAGGTGGCTAACGAGCGCGAGCCGCTGATGGAACTTCTGATGAAGAAAGCCCAGGATATGGGGCTGAATATGGCAGAAAACTTAAACAGAGAATAATTTTTGTTAAATAACGGCTCCCTGCGAGCCGTTATTCGTTTATTATTCGTAATTTTGCACCGCTTTTTAAAACTAAAAGCATTGTTTCAGTTTCCGTCAGAGGGCGGTATATATAATAAGGTATGACATAAAATAATAAATTATAATATAAATAGGTATGAAAATTAAAAACGTTTTGTTTGTTGCAGCAGTTTGTGTTCTTGCTGCTTTGACATCATGTGGTGGAAGTAAGAAGGGTGGTTTACCAGACTTCGGCGATGATGAGTTTGCCGTGGCTACCATCGGCACTTCCAGCGCCGCATTGCAGACTACCTATCCTGCTACCATCAAGGGTATTCAGGATGTAGAGGTTCGTCCTAAGGTTTCTGGCTTCATTACAAAGGTTTTTGTACATGAGGGTCAGACTGTTTCAGCAGGTCAGGCTTTGTTCTCTATCGATAGCGAGACCTATCAGGCTGCAGTCCGTTCAGCTGCTGCCGCTGTCAATACTGCCAAGGCTCAGGCTAACACAGCAAAGTTGACTTACCAGAACAACAAGAAGTTGTATGATAGCAAGATTATCGGTGAATATGAACTTTCTACAGCAGCTAACAGTTATGCAACCGCTAAGGCACAGGTAGCTCAGGCAGAGGCTGCTCTGGCTTCAGCCCGTGAGCAGTTGGCTTGGTGTACCGTTACCAGTCCTTCTGCCGGTGTTGTAGGTAGCCTTCCTTTCAAGGTAGGTGCTTTGGTCAGCGCTTCTGGCCAGGCTTTGACTACCGTTTCCAACATCAGCACCATGGAGGTCTTCTTCTCACTCTCTGAGTCTCAGATTTTGAGCATGTCTAAGACCAATGGTAGTGTTCAGGCTGCTATCGCTGCGTTCCCAGCTGTTAAATTGCAGTTGGCTGACGGTTCTATCTATAATCACCCAGGTAAGGTAGTCAAGATGAGTGGTGTCATCGATGCAACTTCTGGTTCTATCTCTCTTATCGCTCACTTCCCTAATCCGGAGAAGTTGCTGAAGAGTGGTGGTGCAGGTTCTATCGTGGTTCCTAACGATCATAACAGTGCTATCGTCATCCCTCAGGAGGCTTGCTCTCAGGTTCAGGATAAGATTTTCGTTTACATCGTAACCAAGGATAACAAGGTGAAGTATTCTGAGATCAAGGTAAATCCACAGGATGATGGCAAGAACTATATCGTAACTTCTGGTCTCCATGTAGGCGACCGCATCGTATTGAAGGGTATCACCAAGTTGACCGATGGTCAGCAGATCAAGCCTATCACTCTGGAGCGTTACAATCAGAAGATTGCTGAGGCTGCTAAGTTGGCTGAGTCTCAGGATAACGCTCATGCCTTCGCTACTGCTATGGGCGGAAAGAAGTAATATATAATAAGGTATAAAGAAAAATAGTAAATTATGTCATTTACAAACTTTATAAAGCGCCCGGTACTTTCGACGGTGGTTTCCATCTTCTTCGTCTTGCTGGGTATTATCGGCTTGGTATCGCTGCCTATCGAGCAGTATCCGAATATCGCGCCGCCTACCATCACGGTAACTGCTACCTATACGGGTGCAGATGCCCAGACGGTGTTGAACTCAGTCGTTGCTCCGCTGGAGGAGAGTATCAACGGTGTGGAGAACATGACTTATATGACCTCTTCCGCGTCTAACTCTGGTTTTGCTCAGATCACCGTTTACTTCAAGCAGGGTTCTGACCCTGATATGGCTGCGGTCAACGTACAGAACCGTGTGTCTCAGGCTCAGTCTCTGTTGCCTGCCGAGGTTACCAAGGTGGGTGTCACTGTAACCAAGCGACAGAGTTCCAACGTAATCATGTTCGCTCTGACTACAGACGATGGCCGTTACGACGACCAGTTTGTTACCAACTACGCCCTGATCAACGTGATTCCTCAGTTGAAGCGTATCAGTGGTGTGGGTGATGTGCAGAGCCCTTCTACCCGTAACTACTCTATGCGTATCTGGTTGAAGCCAGAGAAGATGAAGGAGTTCGGACTGGTTCCTTCTGATGTTTCTCAGGCTTTGGCAGAGCAGAATATTGAGGCTGCCCCTGGTAGCTTTGGTGAAAGCTCTGATATGCAGTATGAATATACCTTGCGTTACAAGGGTCGTTTGAAGACTCCATTGGAGTATGAGAACATCCTCATCAAGAGCAATACTTCCGGTCAGACTCTCCGTCTGGGCGAAATTGCCAAGGTTGAGCTGGGTGGTTTGCAGTATAACGTAAACCTGCTCAATGATGGTCAGCCTGCCGTGATGGGTATGGTTCAGCAGATTGCCGGTTCCAACGCTACCCAGATTGCCAGCGACGTGAAGAAAACGCTTGATGAATTGGAGAAGAGTTATCCTCCAGGGTTGAAGAATGTCATCCTGATGGATGTTACCGAGTTCTTGTTCGCATCTATCGAGGAGGTTATCTTCACCTTGATCATCACCCTGGTATTGGTATTCATCGTAGTGTATATCTTCTTGCAGGACTTCCGTTCTACGCTGATTCCTATGATTGCGGTACCTGTGGCTTTGATCGGTACGTTCCTCTTCCTCTGGATCTTCGGATTCTCTATCAACCTGCTTACGCTGTCAGCCCTGCTGCTGGCGATTGCGATTGTGGTCGATGATGCCATTGTGGTGGTCGAGGCGGTTCACGCCAAGCTCGACCAGGGTTACAAGAGTGCCCTTACTGCAGCTATCGATGCGATGAACGAAATTTCCAGCGCCATCATCTCTATTACATTGGTGATGTCTGCCGTGTTCGTTCCTGTATCATTCATCGGTGGTACTTCCGGTTACTTCTACCGTGAGTTCGGTGTAACCATGGCTGTATCTATCGTTATTTCGGCTATCAATGCGTTGACTCTGTCTCCTGCACTCTGTGCCGTGTTGCTGAAGCCACACGAGGAGGGTCATGAGAAGAAGATGTCTTTCGTGGACCGATTCCACGCTGGATTCAACTATCAGTTTGATAAGATTACCAATAAGTATAAGGGTGGTGTCAAGTGGGTTATCAACCATGGCATCATCGCTGGTAGCTTGGTAGCTGTCAGTATCGTAGGTCTGGTTGCCCTGATGGGTACTACCAAGACGGGTCTGGTGCCTGATGAGGATACCGGTACTATCTTCGCTTGTATCTCTACAGCTCCTGGTACTTCTCAGGAACGTACAGCAGAGGTGGTTAAGCAGGTAGATAAGATGTTGGCTAGCAACCCAGCCATCGCAACCCGTAACGCCATCATGGGTTATAGCTTTATCGGTGGTGACGGTTCTAACCAGGGTACCATCATCGTGAAGCTGAAGCCATTCGAGGAGCGTCCGGGTGGATTCTTCCACCGTATCAAGGAGGCTTGTACCGGTGGCGGTATTGAGGCGCTGTTTGTCAACCCAATGGAATATACTTCTGTGTTGGGTATGATCTACAAGCAGACTGCTGCCATCAAGGATGCACAGGTTCTTGCCTTCGCTCCACCTATGATTTCCGGTTTCTCTATGCAGAATGGTATTACCATGACCATGCAGGATAAGACCGGTGGCGACTTGAATAAGTTCTTTGATAATGTGAAGAAGTTCCTGGCTGAGTTGAACAAGCGTCCTGAGATTCAGACTGCCCAGACTCAGTACAACCCTAACTACCCACAGTATATGGTAGATGTAGATGTTGCCAAGACCAAGCAGGCTGGTATCTCTCCATCTTCAGTATTGTCTGTCATGCAGGGTTACCTCGGTGGTCTCTATGCATCTAACTTCAATGCCTACGGTAAGCTCTACCGCGTGATGATTCAGGCTGGTCCTGAGAGCCGTATGCGTCCAGACGATTTGAGCAAGATTTACGTTCGTTGTTCTGATGGCACCATGTCTCCTGTAAGCGAGTTCGTGAACTTGAAGAAGATTTATGGTCCTGCTAACATCACCCGATTCAACCTGTTTACCTCTATGGATGTTTCTGTAACTCCTAACAGCGGTTACTCTACCGGTGACGGTATGAAGGCGATTGCTGAGGTTGCCAAGGAGACATTGCCAGAGGGTTACGGCTATGAGTACTCTGGTTTGACCCGTTCTGAGGCTGAATCAAGCAACTCTACAGGTTTGATCTTCGCACTCTGTATCGTATTCGTTTACCTGATCTTGAGTGCCCAGTACGAGAGTTACATCTTGCCTCTGTCTGTGGTATTGTCTATCCCATTCGGTTTGGCAGGTGCGTTCATCTTCACCAATATCTTCGGTCACTCTAACGATATCTACATGCAGATTTCGTTGATTATGTTGATCGGTCTGTTGGCTAAGAACGCCATCCTGATTGTACAGTTTGCCCTTGAGCGTCGTCGTACGGGTATGGCTATCAAGTACTCTGCTATCCTGGGTGCCGGTGCCCGTCTCCGTCCTATCCTGATGACCTCTCTGGCGATGGTTATCGGTCTGTTGCCTCTGATGTTCGCATCTGGTGTAGGTAAGAATGGTAACCAGACTTTGGGTGCTGCCGCAGTCGGTGGTATGTTGATTGGTACTATCTGTCAGATCTTCGTGGTTCCTGCTCTCTTCGCACTCTTCCAGTGGTTGCAGGAGAAGTTGACTCCATTGAAGTTCGAGGATGAGTTGAACGAGGAGGCTGCTGCCGAGTTGGTGCAGTATGCTAACGCTGCTCACCACAAGAAGGGTATCGAGAAGAAGTAATAACGCAATGTAACTTCAAAGGAAATAATGAAAAAGAATTTAAATATCATCATATTGGGTCTCGCAGCGCTCTCTCTGAGCAGCTGCAAGACTCTCTACGGAAAGTATGAGCGTCCGGATGTGAAGACCAGCGGTATCGTTCGCGATGTAGCTTCTGATACAGATACTTTGGCTGTAAAGGATACTACTACCTTCGCCAACATCCCTTGGCGCAGCGTCTTCACCGACCCTCAGCTCCAGTCAATCATTGAGAAGGGATTGAACAACAATGTCAACCTCCTTAATGCGGCTTTGAACGTGAAGATGGCAGAAGAGCAGTTGAAGTGTGCCAAGTTGGCATTCGTGCCTTCTTTGTCTTTCACTCCTCAGGGAACCATCGCTTCCTGGGATGGTAACGCTGCTACCAAGACTTACAGCTTGCCTGTAACTGCCAGTTGGATGGTTGACCTCTTCGGCAACCTGCTTTCTCAGAAGCGCAGTGCCCAGATGGCTCTGCTCCAGTTGCAGGACTATCAGGTGTCTGTCAAGACCAACCTCATCGCCAACATCGCCAACATGTATTATACCTTGTTGATGCTCGACAAGCAGGTGGAGCTGGTTAACAATATGGAAGGATTGACCAAGAATACCTGGGAGACCATGAAGGTGCTGAAGGATACCAAGATTGGTTATCGCGGAACTTCCGTTCAGGCTGCCGAGAGCAACTACTATGCTGTGTTGACTCAGAAGACCGACCTGTTGCGTCAGATTCGCGAGACAGAGAACTCCCTGAGTCTTCTCATCGGCGACCAGGCTCATTCTATTGCCCGTGGCAAGCTGGAGAATCAGAGTCTTCCTGCAACATTCTCTACAGGTGTAGGCATCCAGTTGCTCAACAACCGTGCTGATGTTCATGCAGCCGAGATGAATCTGGCTCAGTGCTTCTATGGCGTAGAGACAGCCCGCAGCAAGTTCTATCCATCTATCACTATCTCTGGTACAGGTGCATTCACCAACTCTGGTGGTATGGGCATCGTGAATCCGGGTAAGTGGTTGCTTTCTGCTGTTGGTTCTTTGGTTCAGCCAATCTTCCAGAATGGTAGAATCATTGCCGGATTGAAGGTGGCTAAGATGCAGTATGAGCAGGCTTACAACACTTGGCAGAACACCGTGCTGAAGGCAGGTAGCGAGGTGAGCAATGCCCTCGTGCTCTACAACTATTCTGACGAGAAGGGTAAGGTGGAGGCTAAGCGCATCGCCGTACTCGAGCAGAATGTGGAGGATACACGTAAGTTGATGTCAGAGGCTGGCGGTTCTTACCTTGAGGTAATCCAGGCACAGTCTTCACTGCTCAACGTACAACTCTCAAAGGTAGCTGATGACTTCTACAAGATGCAGGCAGTAGTTAATCTCTACTATGCATTGGGTGGAGGAGCTAAGTAATTTATAGTTAATAATTAATAGTTTATAGTTATGGCTAGTATAATAAGTCCAAAGGCAGAGGTCTCTCCAAAGGCTAAGATTGGAGACAACTGCAAGATCTATCCATTCGCCTATATCGAGGACGATGTGGTCATCGGCGACAACTGCATTATCTATCCCTTCGTGAGCATCATGAACGGTACTCGCATGGGTAATAATAATAAGGTGTTCCAGGCAGCCGTTATCGCTGCCCTCCCACAGGATTTCAACTTTACCGGTGAGGAGAGTGAGGTAGTGATTGGCGACAACAATACCATCCGTGAGAACGTGGTTATCAACCGTGGTACTCACAAGGGTGGCAAGACCGTTCTGGGCAACAACAACTTCCTGATGGAAGGTGCCCATATCTCTCACGATACAGTTATCGGCAACGGTTGCGTATTCGGTTATGGTACCAAGATTGCAGGCGACTGCGTGATTGGTAATGGTATCATCTACTCAACATCCGTAGTAGAGAACGCCAAGACTAGAGTAGGCGACTTGGCGATGATTCAGGCAGGTACCACCTTCTCCAAGGATATTCCTCCTTATATCATTGCCGGTGGAAAGCCTGTGAAGTATGCAGGTCCTAACACCATCATCATGGAAGCAGCCGAGGTTACCGAGAAGGTTCGCAAGCACATTGCGAATGCCTACCGACTGGTATTCCATGGTCAGACATCCCTCTTCGATGCCATCAACCAGATCAAGGATCAGGTGCCGGATGGTCCGGAGATTCAGAACATCATCCAGTTCCTGGAGAGTTCCCAGAAGGGTGTCATCACTAAGATGTAAAATTTGCTTAGAAGGATTTATAACCTTCAATTCACTATTATGTTTAGTTAAAATTCAAGTCATACCTATTTGAATTTTACTCAGTATCTTGAAAGGGCTGGCCGTGAGGTCGGCCCTTTTTAATGTTTGATAGCATGGGTGATACAACTATCCCTAATGGAAAAAGCTTCTATCCTTAATGGAAAAAGCTTCTATCCTTAATAGAAATCTCCGTTCATAAGTTTTGAACGCACATTCAACGATGCTGAATACACATTCAACGTCGCTGAACGTACATTCAACGTCGCTGAACGGAGATTTTCATTAGGCTTAGCAACAATTTCAGTTAATGGTAGCAATAAAATCCTCTTATGATATCCACAAATTCTATTAAGGATAGTCGTAATATCAATCTATTCCATCATCCATTACATACTATAATAGAGTCAAGTACCTTATACAGCGAATCCTTCCTCCCTTAATAATTAATTGAATAAATGCAAATAAATGCAATTTTATTTTGTTATCTCTTCGTTTATGTGTATCTTTGCAAACAATTTGGGTAATTACGCCCTTCCGGTCTGAAAATAAATAGATTTAGAAATGAGAAAGAAACAATATAAGCCTCGCAATCATCGTGGATTGCAGGTCGTTACTTTATGCATCAGCACCGCCATGGTGCTTGTTTTGTTGGGATTGGTCATCTTTTCCGTATTGATGGGAAGAAACCTCTCTTCCTATGTCAAGGAGAACCTGGTGGTACAGGTGATGCTGGAGCAGGATGTTACCAATCCTGAGGGCTTGCAGATGTGTAAGCGCCTGAAGGCACGTCCTTACGTGAAAGGTCTGACCTATATCTCCAAGGAACAGGCTTTGCAGGAGGCTACCCACGATCTGGGTACCAATCCTAGCGAATTTGCCGGTGTGAACCCTTTCCAGCCATCTATCGAAATCACGACACAGGCGGATTATGCCAACAATGATTCCCTGAAGTGGATAGCCAAGGAGCTGAAAAGCTATTCGCGCGTGACGGAAGTAAGTTATCAGCACGACCTGATAGAACAGGTGAACAATTCGCTCACCAAGATAAGCATCGGCCTTCTTATCGTAGCCGCCCTGCTTACCTTTATCTCGTTCTCGCTTATCAACAATACGGTGAGACTGGGCATCTATGCCCGCCGATTCTCCATCCATACCATGAAGCTGGTGGGTGCATCCTGGGGCTTCATCCGCAAGCCTTTCATCAAGAGGGCTGTATCGGTGGGTGTAGTTGCGGCTTTGCTTGCCGATGGTTTCCTCGGTGGATGCCTCTATGCTTGGTCGCTTCACGAGCCGGAACTGGTCAATGTGCTCGGCTGGCAGGAACTTGCCATCACAGGCGGTTCGGTATTCCTCTTCGGTATCATCATTACGGCTCTCTGTGCCAATATCTCGGTGAACAAGTTCCTCAAGATGAAGGCGGGAGACCTCTACAAAATTTAAACATTACACATTAAACATTATATATAATGGATAAGAAGAATTTAGCATTTGACAAGATGAACTTCATCTTGTTGGCAATTGGTATGGCAATTGTCATCATCGGTTTCCTCCTGATGAGCGGCGCTGGCTCTAACGAGCACTCTTTCGATGCTGATATTTTCAGTACTCGCCGTATTGTAGTGGCACCAACCGTTACCCTGATTGGTTTCCTCTCGATCATCTATGCGGTTATTCGCAAGCCTAAGGACGAATAGAGTAAGACAATCAAGTAAATAAACAAGGGAGTAGGCTTTTCAATTCCCTATATATAATAAGGTATAAAAAATAATCAGTAATCAATGAATTGGTTTGAAGCTTTAGTGTTGGGACTCATCCAGGGTCTCACAGAGTATTTGCCTGTAAGTAGTAGTGGTCACTTGGCTATCGGTGCCCATCTTTTCGGCATCAATGGTGAGGATAACTTGACTTTTACCATCATGGTACATGTAGCTACTGTGCTGAGTACATTGGTAATTCTTTGGAAGGAAATAGACTGGATTCTGAAGGGTCTCTTCAAGTTCCAGATGAATGAGGAAACCAAGTATGCCCTCAATATCGTTATCTCTATGATTCCTGTGGGAGTAGTAGGTCTGTTCTTCAAGGACCAGGTAGAGGAAGTGTTCGGTTCTGGCTTGCTCATCGTGGGCATCATGCTTCTCGTAACTGCATGTCTTCTTACCTTCTCTTACTTCGCCAAGCCACGCCAGAAGGAGAATATTTCTCCTCTGCATGCATTCATCATCGGTCTCGGTCAGGCACTTGCTGTATTGCCAGGTCTTTCACGCTCTGGTACTACCATTGCTACCGGTCTTTTGCTGGGTGACAAGAAGGAGAAGATGGCTCAGTTCTCATTCCTTATGGTGATTCCGCCTATCTTGGGTGAGGCATTGCTCGACCTCTTGAAGGGTCTGAAGGGAGAAGAGGCTCTTGGCGGCATCGATGCATTCCCTATGATTGTGGGCTTCGTGGCTGCATTTGTATCTGGCTGCCTGGCTTGTAAGTGGATGATCAATATCGTGAAGAAGGGTAAGTTGGTATATTTCGGTATCTATTGTGCTATTGCAGGTGCCGTTACCATCATCTGTTCAATCATTTAATATATGGATTTTAGAAAAGGAGAAATTATAGCCATCGACAAGCCTTATCGCATGTCGAGCTTTGGAGCACTGGCGCACGTTCGCTATCTGCTCAGCAAGAAACTCGGCTTCAAGGTGAAGATAGGACATGCCGGTACGCTCGATCCCCTTGCTACGGGTGTGTTGGTGCTCTGCACGGGTAAATGTACCAAGCAGATTGAGCAATTGCAGACACATACCAAGGAATATACGGCAACACTTCAGTTGGGTGCTACCACGGCAAGCTACGACAAGGAGCACAGTGTAAACCATACTTTCCCTACCAATCACATCACCCGTGAGCTGGTAGAGGAGGTGCTGAAGCAGTTTGTTGGTGAGATTCAGCAGGTCCCACCTACCTATAGTGCCGTGAAGGTGAATGGTGACCGCTCTTATGCCCTGCGCAGAGCAGGCGAGGAGGTGCAGCTGAAACCTAAGACCGTGCGTGTGGATGAGATCGAACTCACCGATTACAACGATGAGGAGAAGACGGCAAGCATCCGTGTGGTTTGCGGTAAGGGTACTTATATCCGATCCCTGGCACGCGACATCGGTCGTGCCCTGGATAGCGGTGCCTTCCTCACAGCCCTCCGCCGTACCAAGGCAGGAAGCTTCTCGGTAGAGAACTGCATCGACTTTGACCATTTCCAGGAATGGCTCGATGCACAGGAGATAGAAGACAGCCTTGCCAATAACTAGGCTCGAATTTCGAGATATGACATTAATAGTAAATCATCTTAAGAAAGGAGATATAATATCACATGAAACTATCACAATTCAACTTTAAGTTGCCAGCTGCTCAGGTGGCACTTTATCCACATAAGACTAAGCGTGTGGTCAAGACTGCCAGTGGTGAACGTACTTTCGAGATTACCCGTCGTGACGAGTCTCGACTCATGGTGCTCCACAAGAAGTCTGAAACCATCGAAATGTATAAGAAGGACGAGAATGGCAAGGATATGGTGGATGCTGATGGCAATCCAGTATTCCTGCAGTTCAAGGATATCGTCAACTACTTCGAAGAGGGTGATACCTTCATCTTCAATGATACGAAGGTATTCCCAGCGCGCCTTTATGGTACCAAGGAGAAGACTGATGCCAAGATTGAGGTGTTCCTGCTCCGTGAGCTGAATGCCGAGATGCGCCTTTGGGATGTGCTGGTAGAGCCTGCGCGCAAGATCCGTATCGGTAACAAGCTGTTCTTTGATGATGTCAACGAGATGGTAGCCGAGGTTATCGATAATACCACCAGCCGTGGTCGTACCCTCCGTTTCCTCTATGATGAGGATGGCAATCACGATGTCTTCAAGCGTTCGCTCTTTGCTTTGGGTGAGGCTCCGCTTCCTCGCTATATCATCGATGCCCGTGAGGATCATCACGCTACAGAGGATGATATGGACGACTTCCAGTGTGTATTCGCAGATAAGGAGGGTGCCGTAACTGCTCCTGCTACAGGTCTTCATTTCTCTCGTGAGTTGATGAAGCGCTTGGAAATCAATGGCATCAACGAGGCTTATATCACCCTGCATTGCGGTTTGGGCAACTTCCACGAGATTGAGGTTGAGGACCTTACCAAGCACAAGATGGATTCTGAGCAGATGATTATCTCTAAGGAAGCTTGCGAACTGGTGAATAAGACCAAGCAGGAAGGTCATCGCGTATGCGCCATCGGTACCAGCGTGATGAAGGCTACAGAAACTGCTGTAGGTACAGACGGAATGATGAAGGAGTTTGATGGATGGACCAATAAGTTCATCTTCCCTCCATACGATTTCGGATTGGCAGACTGTGCTGTTGCCAACTTCTATCATCCAGAGTCAACCTTGATGATGTGTACTGCTGCCTTTGGTGGTTACGACCTGGTATATGAGGCATACAAGAAGGCTGTGAAGAATGGCTATATGTTTGGTTGCTACGGTGACTCACTGTTGATACTTCCAGACTAAATGGTGGAATAAACAGCTTTTGTACATATAAAAGTATTTGATATTCAGTAGATAAGCTGAGTTATCCACAGTTTTTATAAAAGTGTGAATAAGTATGTATAAAGTATATTTAAGCCTTGGCACGAATCTGGGCAACCGGAAGCGTAATATTCGTGAGGCTATCGATAAAATAGGAGAGCAGATTGGCGTGGTAGAGCGCCAGTCTGCTCTTTACGAAACCAAGCCTTGGGGCTATTCTTCGCCTAATGACTTCATCAATTCCTGTGTGATGGTACTCACCGCCATGGCCCCTCGTCAAGTGTTGGAGGCAACTCAGCGCATAGAGCGTGAGATGGGCAGAACCCTGAAGTCTGTTAATGGAGAATATCACGACCGCATCATCGACATCGACATTCTGATGATAGATGATCTGGTCATCGACGAGCCCGATTTCAAGATTCCTCATCCTTTGATGGAAGAGCGCGATTTCGTGATGACTCCTCTGAAGGAGATTTTATAGATGATTCCACATAAAAAGGTTGCTACTTCTTAAGGATAAAGACAGATGGTGGGGAGTGTCATTCCGTAAAAAACAGCGTCAAATGATATAAAATTGCTCATTTACACAATGGTACCTTTACTTTTCTTGGCAAAAAGCTTGGAAGTTATTGCTTAATTCCCTATCTTTGCAAGCAAGAATTAGTAAAGGCGTCTTTCTCTTTTTCTAAGGATAAAGGCTCTTTCTAGGAACGAACTGACAATTATTTAATTAATAACATAAACCGATACAATTATGAAGAAATCCATCATTTTCGCATTGCTGCTCTCTCTGTTGAGCGTACAGCAAATCCATGCACAGAAGTGGCTCAAGAAATTGGGCAAAGTGGCAGAAAACGTGCTTGCTAATGACCAGAAGACTACCAACAAGGCGTCTGGCTCTATCCCTGGGTGTACAGTAAAGTATACCAGTTGCGTAGCTAATGGCAACGATGTCCATATCAACTTCGTGATAACCAATACCACTTCCAGTGAACTCAAAATCTACTTCAATGCATTTGATGACGGCTCTTGTGCTTTTGATAGCAAGAATGTCAAACATCAGATGCACTTCTATTTGGGTGGCGAAAAGTTAGGTAACTATTCTGATAAGATGCTTCCTTCTAATGTACCTGTCAAGGGTATTATGGTGATAGAGGATGTAGATCGCACCATCAAGCAGATTAATTCTACTTTTGTCAAGGGTAAGGCTAATGATGTGGAGTTTGCGATTAAGTTGCCTACCCAGGTAGTGGCAGATGTCAAGAATACCAATTCCGATTTGGTAACCTGCTCATTGCCTGAGTTGCAGTTCAACTTCTTGAAGTGTGTTCGTCAGGGCAGGAATGTTGTGATCACTGCAACATTCAAGAATATCGGTAGCAAGGAATATGAGATTTCTGCTTATGGCAATACTCCTACTATATATGATGATGGTGGCGATGCTTACGAGTGTGATCCGGAAACAACCCTCTTGGGCAAGAATCGCTGGTTAGGCTATAATTTCTATACCTTGCTCGCAGGTATCCCGATGAAGGCTACGTTTGTCATCAAGAATGTCAGCACCAGTGCCACCGAGTTTAGCGTTGTCAAGATTCCATTCAAGTACAATTCTAATGGCGAGACCTATCAGTATATAGAGTTCCGCAATCTGCCTATCTCAGCGCAGTAAGTAGCAATCTTAATAAGTTGATATAAAAAGAAAAATCCCATCGTTCTTGCGAGCGATGGGATTTTTAATTCTGTTAAGCAATGTGTCTGCTTTCGCTGATTACTTACGAAGACCGAGGGCCTTGATGATAGCACGATAGCGATTGATGTCGCGATCATACAAGTAATCGAGCAATGCACGACGCTTTCCTACAAGCTGTGTCAACGCACGTGTTGTAGTATAATCTTTACGGTTCTTCTTAACGTGCTCCGTCAAATGAGCAATACGGTATGAGAACAATGCTATCTGGCTCTCAGCTGAACCAGTATCAGAGTTAGACTTTCCGTACTTGCTAAAGATCTCTTCTTTTTTTGCTTTGTCTAAATACATAGCTGTGATACTTAAAATTTAATTATTATGAATGAATGTTATGCACAATAGGACCTTCCTCACGGTGGTTTCCGTTAAAATGCGGTGCAAAGGTACAACTTTTCAGTGAATTATGCAAATTTTTCGGGATTTTTTTGTAATTTTGCACCCAAATTCATTAAGTATTTAAGGTAAAGGAAATGCAAGACATTAGAAACATTGCAGTTATTGCGCACGTTGACCATGGTAAAACTACCTTGGTTGACAAGATGATGCTCGCTGGTAAGCTGTTCCGTGACGGCCAGGATAACAGCGGCGAGGTGCTCGATTCCAACGACTTGGAGCGCGAGCGTGGTATAACCATTCTCTCAAAGAATGTGTCTATCAATTGGAAAGGTACAAAGATTAATATTCTCGATACTCCAGGACACTCTGACTTCGGTGGTGAGGTTGAGCGCGTGCTCAACATGGCAGACGGATGCCTCCTCCTCGTCGATGCTTTCGAGGGTCCGATGCCTCAGACTCGTTTCGTGCTGCAGAAAGCGTTGCAGCTCGGACTGAAGCCTATCGTTGTCGTTAATAAGGTAGATAAGCCTAACTGTCGCCCTGAAGAGGTGTACGAAATGGTGTTCGACCTGATGTGCGACCTCGATGCTACAGAGGAACAGCTTGACTTCACTGTGGTTTACGGTTCGGCAAAGAATGGCTGGATGAGCGATGACTACAACAAGCCAACAGACAACATTGACTATCTGCTCGACAAGATAGTGGAGATTATCCCTGCTCCTAAGCAGTTGGAGGGTACTCCTCAGCTCTTGATCACATCTCTTGATTATAGCTCTTACACCGGTCGTATCGCCGTAGGTCGTGTACACCGTGGTACTTTGAAGGATGGTATGAACGTAACTATCTGCCATCGTGACGGTACCCAGGAGAAGACCAAGATCAAGGAACTCCATACCTTCGAGGGTATGGGTCATAAGAAGACAGACCATGTGGATTCTGGTGACATCTGTGCCGTTGTCGGCTTGGAGAAGTTCGAGATTGGTGATACCATCTGCGACTACGAGAACCCAGAGCCACTTCCTCCAATCGCTGTAGATGAGCCTACCATGAGTATGCTCTTCACCATCAACGATTCTCCTTTCTTCGGTAAGGAGGGTAAGTTCTGTACATCACGCCACATTCAGGACCGCCTGAACAAGGAGTTGGAGAAGAACCTGGCTCTTCGTGTTCAGCCTTATGAGGACACCACTGATAAGTGGATCGTTTCTGGTCGTGGTGTGCTCCATCTTTCTGTGCTCATCGAGACCATGCGTCGCGAGGGCTATGAGCTCCAGGTAGGTCAGCCACAGGTTATCTACAAGGAGATTGATGGCGTGAAGTGCGAGCCTATCGAGGAGTTGACCATCAACGTACCAGAGGAGTTTGCTTCTAAGATGATTGATATGGTTACCCGTCGTAAGGGTGATATGACCTCTATGCTGAACATGGGCGAGCGTGTGGATATTGAGTTCGATATTCCTTCACGTGGTATCATCGGTCTTCGTACCAATGTGCTCACTGCTTCTCAGGGTGAGGCTATCATGGCTCACCGTTTCAAGGAGTATCAGCCATACAAGGGCGAGATTACCCGCCGTTCTAACGGTAGCATGATTGCGCTGGAGACAGGTACTGCCTATGCTTACGCCATCGATAAGCTGCAGGATCGCGGTAAGTTCTTCATCGACCCAGGTGAGGAGGTTTACGGCGGTGAGGTTGTTGGTGAGCATGTTCACGACAACGATCTGGTGGTTAATGTAACCAAGGCAAAGCAGTTGACCAACGTCCGTGCTTCTGGTTCTGATGATAAGGCTCGCGTGATTCCAAAGACCGTGATGAGCCTTGAGGAGTGCCTGGAGTACATCCGCGAGGATGAGTACGTAGAGGTAACTCCTAAGAGTATGCGTATGCGCAAGGTGATTCTCGATCACTTGGAGCGCAAGCGTAGTAATAAGGATTAAGCTATAGCTTATATATAAATGGATCCGTGAGAATTCCCCTCTAGCCGATTGCCTAGGCAGTCTGCTTGCAGGGGATTCTTTTTTTAATGTATGCGTATGTGGTTGTGGAAATTCTTTAGAAAGTTTTCTTTGCCCTGTTCTCTGGTATTGGGAGCCGTGGGCTATCTGATCTTCGCCAATGTTCCTTTCCTGGAACCTTTGGGCGATGCGGTGGGACCGAAACTGGTGGATATGATGCCGGTGGTGCTCTTTGCCTTGCTCTATGTTACCTTCTGTAAGATTGAAATCAAGGAGATGAAACCGAAGGCTTGGCATTTCATCCTGCAGCTCATCCGAACCAGTCTGGCACTGATGATGGTGGTGCTTATCTTCGAATTCGGAGATAATTATGAAACCAAGCTGGTGCTTGAAGGTGCTTTCATCTGTTTTATCTGTCCTACGGCGGCTGCCGTGGCTGTGGTGACGGAGAAGTTAGGTGGAAGCATCGGCTCGTTGACAACTTATACGGTGATAGCTAATGTCTTTACGATGGTGATTATTCCGAGTCTTTTCCCGATGGTGGAGAAGGGGGCAGATGTTTCCTTTCTTTTTATGAGTGCGATGGTATTCAGAAACGTAACCACGGTACTGGTGGTACCTTTGCTCCTGGCTTTGCTGAGCCGCAAGTTTCTGCCTAAGTGGGTGGATAAGGTGAAGAGCGTGAAGGATCTGGGCTTCTATATGTGGTGCTTCAACCTTACTATCCTGATGGGCGAGACGGTTCGTAATATCCTCCATGCCGAGGTTTCGGGATGGATTCTTGCCTTGCTGCTCATCGTTCCGCTCTTTGTTTGTATTATTCAGTTTGCCATCGGTAAGGCTGTGGGCAGACATTATGATGCGAGCATCAGTGCCGGTCAGGCCTTGGGACAGAAGAATACCGTTGTTGGTATCTGGCTCACCCTTACCTTCCTGAATCCGCTTGCAGCCGTAGCTCCGGGTGCCTATGTGATTTGGCAGAACCTGGTAAATGGCTGGCAGATATGGTATAAGGAGAAATACGGAAAACTGAAGTGGTAGATGTAAGAGAAAACAGAAATAATGGAAATATAAAAAAGCAGCTTGGAATTTCATAGGAGATTCCAAGCTGCTTTTTAAATATGAATGTATCTGATCTTTATTTACTTGTAGAAATAAAGATGCACTCGATGGTTACGTTGCCATCCATCCATTTGGCAGGAATGGTGAAGGTACCATCCTTGGCGATATCTGTCTTCTTGAGTGATTCTACCTGATCACCATGGGTGATGGTAAAGTCGCCATAGGTGAATCCTGGTGCAGGAACCATCTTCACCTTGAAGTCCTTGCCGTATGCCACCTTGTGGTTGTTAAGGGTAGTTCCATCAGCCGCGGTTACCATACCATTGCGGTTGGCCTCGGTTACAGATACAAACTCGCTGTGAGCCTTCTTCTTGGCTGCACCTTCACTCTTCAGCAAGGTGATGCGTGGAGCGTTGGTCAGGTGGATATTGATGTCATCGATATAGACCAGGGCATCCTCCTTCATCTCATGAGGAGACTCTGCGTGAGGAACCACTACCAGGCTATAGATATCCACACCTTCTGCACTCTTGATTGGGAAAACGGCATCAGCCCACTGGCCGGCTGGAACCGGAGTGCTGGATTTAATCCAGAACTGCTCTACTTCCTGCGACTGTCCGGCTCTGTCTCTTCTCTTTCCGAGACCTACCAGCATCACTCTGCCTTCCATCGGACGGTTGATCAGTACGTGAACTACTTTTCCGGATGGACCGAGTGCAATCGGCTTCTTCAGATCTATTCTTGCACCGAAGATGTTGGAAGCCAGGCGTGAACGCTGGAAGCCCAGCACCTTCTTGTTAGGATTGTTGGTGAGGTCAGGATTATCCACAACCTCGCAGTTGCCTGCCAGTTCTCCTGTGCGGAATGGGGAATGCTCCCATCTGTCGTAAACTCCCACGGATTTGTAATCCTGGGTGTCGAACTTAATTTCTTGTCCCATTGCAGCCAATGGTAACAAACACAATGCTATGAGTAATTTCTTCATGTTCGTAGTGTAGAGTCAAAGTTTAAAATACTTTAATGGAATGTAACAATGGGCAAGCCTTGCTGTCGTCGATGACAACCTTCAGGCCTTTCACCTGATAGCCTTTGCCGTAACTGTCTGATGTGCTGCCGTTCAACGGGATGATGCGCTTGTATCCGATGGTTGTGGTGGTGCACTTCTCAGCGATAGGTTTCCATGTCTTTCCGTCTTCAGAGATTTCGATATGGAACTTTCTTACTCGCTGACCCTTGCGGATGTACTCCATCATATCCACATAGCGAACGGTCTGTGGCTTGTCCCAGTTGAAGGTGATGGTAGCCTGCTTCACGCCGTCATCAGTAGCCCAATAGGTATTCTTGTTGTTATCTGTCAGGTTCTTGGCTGCATAGTTGCGGTTGGCACCAGCTTTTCGGGTGTTGCTTACAGTAACCTTTGCCTTCTGAGCCAGGTCCTTGCCCAGACGGGTGCGAATCATATTGCCCATATCCTTGAGCACGCGAACGTCGATCTCCGGCAACAGACCACTCTTGTCCGGAGGGCAGTTGAGAATCAAGGTTGCATTTCTACCTACAGTCTCCAGATACATCTGGAAGAGGCGCTCAACAGAGAGTGGCTTCTCGCCCTCGTGCCAGAACCATCCCTTGTCGGTGAACTTGGCATCGCTCTCTCCCGGGTCCCACTGCCAGCCATCCTCGGTACCATACATACCGTTGCTTTCTGGTGCATAGCCTCTTTCGTCGGTGAGCCAGTTGGTTTCGCCAGCCCATCCTGCCTCGTTGCCTATCCATCTTGCCTCAGCACCCACACCCCAGAGGATGATGTCTGGACAAACCTTGTGGATAGAGTCTCTGAGGTTAGGAATATCATAATATGTAGAACGATCTACGTTCACGGTCGTATTGCGTCCGCCGTAGTATCCGTCACCACCGTTGGCACCATCAAACCACATTTCAAACTGGTCTTTGCCATATTGTGCCAACTCCGCGCACTGGCGCAGGAAAACATCGTTTACATATTTCTCAGTACCGTAGTATTGGCTGTTTCTATCCCATGGAGAAACATAGAAGCCGTACTTCATTCCCAAGCTTCGTGCAGCCTTGGCAAAGTCGCGGGGAATGTTGGTAGTCTTGCCATTCTCATTGCCGGCATTGACGATGGAATGGTCAGTAGTAGATGTAGGCCAGAGGCAGAAACCGTCATGATGCTTGACTACGGCGATACCGCCCTTCATGCCAGCAGCCTTTACAGCCTTGAGCCATTGAGCCGGGTTTGGCTTCTTGGTTGGTGCAAAAAGGGTTACGTCTTCACTTCCGAGTCCCCATTCTCTGTTGGTATAGGTATTCATGCCATAATGGAAGAAGGCATAGAATTCAGTCTCCTGCCATTTCATCTGGCGATCACTTGGAACCGGGAACACAGCTGTTGGCTCGTTGTCTGGATTAGGCAACGACTGCTGCTTTACTTGGAAAACACTCTGGGAGTGGCCAGCCATGGCAGTCATGACGAAGGACACCCCTATAAAAACTTTTTTGATGTTCATGGTTGTTGTATTTAAATCGATACACTTTAATCTTACCATAATAATAGATGTATATAATAGTTATTGATGCTATTGGTGATTGTTACTAATGATTCATCTGCAAAGATAGGAGTTTTATAAATAGTAACAAAACTTTTCTGGTTAATTAAATATAAACGCCCGCAAATTTGCTTTGCGGGCGTTTGTATAGGGTTAGTCCTGTGTAGGATAAATCAAATTTTCTTCGGTGATGCAGTTGAGCACCTCTTCCAAATATTTTTTCGATTCATACTTTGCCATAGGCAGGTCGTGGAGCAGATAGTTACCGCAATCCTTGGCTGCCTGTCCTGGAATTTCTCCTTCGAAGTCGGCGATGAACTGGAAGGTGCGCTTCATCAGTTCTACGATGTCCTTGCTCTCCAGGTCGCCCTTGATGAGGAGGTAGTTGCCGGTGAGGCATCCCATTGGTCCCCAGTAGATGATGCGGTCTTTCCACTCCTCGTCGTTGCGCAGGTAGGTGGCTGCCAGGTGCTCGATGGTATGGATGGCACCGTTGTGGAGGCAAGGCTCCTGGTTAGGCACCTTCATGCGGATATCGAAGGTTGTGATGACTTCTCCGCCTACTTCGTCCTTGCGGCTTACGTAGATGCCGCGGAGCAACTTGTTATGATTGATAGTAAAACTTGGAATCTTATTCATATTACTTTGAACTTTGAATGTTGAACTTTGAACTTTATGATTACTTTTTACTTTGAACTTTGAATATTGAACTTTATAATAATCCGTATTGCATATCATAAAGTTCAAAGTTCAAAGTTCAAAGCTCAATGTTACAGACTTTCGAGGAAAGCCTTGGTGACATTGAATGATCCTTCTGCCATTTTTGCCCAGAAGTCGAAGTACTGCTGTGCCTTGGTATCCTTCAGAGGTACATCGCTGATGATGCGGAAGGAGATGAAAGGAGTCTTGTAGATGTGGCAGGTCTGTGCGATGGAGCAGCTTTCCATATCCACAGCCATAGCGTGAGGGAAGTGCTCCAGGATAGATCGCATCTTCTCCTTGCTATCTACGAACCATTCTCCGCTTACAATCTGTCCGGCATGAATCTTGGGATGCTGGTTGTCTGGCTGTGCATTGATGGCAAGCGCCTTTTCTACATACTCCTTTGGGGTCTTGAAGAGGGCAGGCATACCGAGAATCTGTCCATACTCGCATTCGTCACCGCAGTAAGCATCGTGATATACACAGTCGGTAGCTACCACCACTTCTGTAACATTGAGGTTGATGTCAGCACCTCCAGCCACACCCGAAGAGATGACGAGGTCTGGGTGGTAATTATCAATCATTTCCACAGCTCCGATGGCGCTGTTCACCTTTCCGATGCCGCACTGCTGCATCACTACTTCATTCTCGCCGATTTTTCCGATGACGAAGTCCTTATGATTCTTTCGCTCAGTCTGCGATTCTGTCAATAATGTCTTGAGTTGCGTGAACTCCTTGTCCATCGCAACGATAATTCCTATTTTCATATCGATTTATTTCTATTCTGGGTGCAAAGTTACAAAATAAATCCCATAAAAAAACATTTCCCCACCTATATTTTATAATATGCTCTTGATTTTGCCACCTTTGATTTTCGGTCATCTTGCAGCGTGAGAATCCCTATAATGATAGGGGGAAAACCCTATTGCGTCTTTTCTTCGATAAAAAAAGTAAAAAGTTTCTTCTATTATTTTGTAGTGTCTTCATTTCTCATTATCTTTGCACCAAATTATAAACGTTTATAGAAAAAGATGAAATTATTGAAGAAGTATCTACTGGATATTCTGGTAGTGATTGTTTTTGCAGTGATCTCTTTCGTGTACTTCATGCCTGCCGACATGGACGGACGAATTCTGTTCCGACACGACTCGGCGGCGAGCAAGGGATTGGGACATGAGAAAGAGCTTTTCCAACAGCAGACTGGCGAGACAACCCGTTGGACCAACTCTGTGTTTGGTGGTATGCCAACCTATCAGATGTCGCCTTCGTACGGCAGTACCCAGGTGCTCAGCCAGGTAACGAAGGCTTATCATCTGTGGTTGCCTGATTATGTATGGTATGTGTTTGTCTATCTCCTGGGCTTTTATATCATGCTCCGTGCCTTCGATTTCCGACAATCGCTGGCGGCGCTGGGTTCCATCATCTGGGCATTCTCATCCTACTTCTTTATTATCATTGCAGCAGGTCATATCTGGAAGGTATGGGCTTTGGCCTATCTGCCTCCTATGATTGCGGGTGTGGTGCTGGCTTATCGGGGTAAGTATCTGAAAGGTCTGCTCCTCACCGCCATCTTCTCGGCTTTCGAGGTGAATGCCAACCACGTGCAGATGACCTATTATTATCTCTTCATCATCCTCTTCATGGTGATTGCCTTCCTGGTAGATGCCATCAAGAAGGGGGAACTCGCCCGCTTCGGCAAGGCGACTGCGGTATGTGTCGTGGGTGCCCTCATCGGTATCTCGCTCAACCTCTCCAACCTGTATCATACCTGGCAGTATGGTCAGGAAACCATGCGTGGAAAGAGCGAACTGGTGAAGAAGAATACTGCCAACCAGACCAGCAGTGGTTTGGATAGAGACTATATCACCCAGTGGAGCTATGGTATTGATGAAACCTGGACGCTTCTGATTCCTGATGCCAAGGGTGGTGCTTCCGTACCTCTCGCCCAGAATACGCAGGCGATGGAGAAGGCGGATCCTAACTTCGTGCAGATTTATCAGCAGCTCGGACAGTACTGGGGCAACCAGCCTGGTACGAGCGGTCCTGTATATGTAGGAGCATTCGTATGTATGCTCTTCATTCTCGGTTTGTTTATTGTCAAGGGTCCGATGAAGTGGGCATTGCTGGCTGCCACCATCCTGAGCATCCTGCTCTCCTGGGGTAGAAACTTCATGCCGTTCACCGATTTCTTCCTTGATTACATTCCGATGTATGCCAAGTTCCGAACGGTGGCTTCTATCCTCGTGATAGCCGAGTTCACCATTCCGTTGCTTGCCATGATGGCTTTGAAGAAAATCATTGATGAGCCGGAGATACTCACCAGTAAGATCAAACTGGTATATGCCAGCTTTGGTCTGACGGCAGGCTTCTGTCTGCTCTTTGCCCTGATGCCGGGTGTTTTCTTCCCTGATTTCATTTCCGTTCAGGAAACTCAGGCGTTGCAGCAGTTGCCGGCAGAATACCAGGGGCCGCTCATGAGCAATCTCATCGAGATTCGCAAGAGCATCTTTACTTCTGATTGCTGGCGCTCGTTCTGGATCATCGTCATCGGCTCAGCCTTCCTGCTGCTTTACAAGATGAAGAAGTTGGGTGCTGAGTATATGATTGCCGGCATCGCAGTGCTCTGTCTCGTAGATATGTGGATGGTGAACAAGCGTTATCTCTACGATGATATGTTCGTAGATAAGAACGTGCGCGATACTCCTCAGCAGATGACGGAGACCGATAAGATTATCTGCCGCGACAAGGCGCTCGATTACCGTGTGCTCAATCTCGCTTCCAATACCTTCAATGAGAACGAGACCTCTTATTACCACAAGAGCATCGGTGGTTATCATCCTGCCAAGCTCCGTCGCTATCAGGAGATGATTGATGCACATATCGCTCCTGAGATGCAGAAGACGATGAAGGCTGTGGCTGAGGCTGGTGGTGATATGACCAAGGTGAATGGCGACAGTATCTTCCCTGTATTGAACATGCTCAATACCAAATACTTCATCCTGCCTTTGCAGGGCGGTCAGACGGTTCCTGTACAGAATCCATACGCCTACGGCAATGCCTGGTTTGTGGATGAGGTGCAGTATGTCAACAATGCCAACGAGGAGATTGATGGCGTGGGTAAGGTCAACCTCCGCCATGTGGCGGTGGCTGATGCCAAGTTCAAGGAGCAGCTGGCTCAGAGCGTGAAGCAGGATGATACTTCGGTGGTGAAGATGATCCAGTATAAACCAAACAACCTCACCTACGAGGTGAAGTCGAGCAAGGGTGGCGTCATCGTCTTCTCTGAGATTTACTATCCTGGATGGACTGCTACCGTAGATGGTCAGCCTGTAGAACTGGGACGTGTGGATTATATCCTCCGTGCCATCAACGTGAAACCGGGCAACCACAAAGTGGTACTCGATTTCCATCCTCAGTCGCTCAAGAATACAGAGATGGTAGCTTATATCGGCTATGGTGTTCTGGTACTCCTTATTATAATAGGTATAGGAGTGGAAATCAAAAAGCGCAAGAAGACAGATGCTGTTTCGAACAGAAATTGATATTCCGAAGGCCGACTTCGAGATACAGCCGGCAGAGCAGATGCTCTTCGTGGGTAGTTGCTTTGCCGACAATCTGGGTCGCCGATTCGTGGAGAATCGCTTCCGTGCCACGGTGAATCCTTTCGGTGTAATGTATAATCCGGCAAGCATTCTCCATACGGTAGAGAAATGCGCCGAGGTGCATCCTCGTGTGGCAGTCTTTACGTTGGGTACGAACCACGTGTATATTCTGAAGGAAACGGGCGAGATTGTGGATAACTGCCAGAAGCGCCCCCAGCGCCTTTTCGAGGAAAGGAAACTGAGTGTAGAGGAATGTGCTGCGTATCTGCAAAAGGCGATTGATTTGCTGAAAGCTGAAAAGGTAATCATCACCGTAAGCCCCATCCGTTATGCCAAATACGGCTATCACGGAAGTCAGCTTTCGAAGGCTACGCTTCAGTTGGCTGCAGATCGTTTGGTGAAGGCGAACCCTGGTGTGGTGAGCTATTTTCCGGCTTACGAAATCATGAACGATGAACTTCGTGATTACCGTTTCTACAAGGAAGATATGCTGCACCCGAGCGATCAGGCAGTAGAATATATCTGGGAGAAATTCCGGGAAACCTATTTCGGCAAGGCTGCCGAGCAGTTCCTGGAAGACTGGCGTCCCATCCGGGAAGCCCTCGGCCACAAGCCCTTCAACCCCGATAGCGAGGAACATCAGAAGTTCATCGCCAGAACGGAAGAAAGGAAAAGATGGTTCGAGAAAAAATATGGGTTAGTGGCGGGCTGAAAGCCCAAAAGCATAATGTAGAACATTTAAAGTATTAAGACAATGACATATACTATTGAAAAGGTAACCACACTGATAGGTGCGCGTCGCTATGGAGACAATGATACCAACATCGGTTTTATCCTGACCGATAGTCGTTCTCTTTGTTTCCCAGAGGAAACTCTGTTTTTTGCACTCAAGTCTGAGCGCAATGATGGTCATAATTACATCCCTGAACTGTATCGCAGAGGTGTGAAAAACTTTGTGGTAACTGATGTCCCTAAGGGCTATGCTTCTGATTATCCGGAGGCTAACTTCCTGAAGGTGGTCAATACGCTGGAGGCTCTTCAGCGTCTGGCTGAACGCCATCGTGATGAATTCAATATCCCTATCGTGGGTATTACGGGTTCCAACGGCAAGACGATGGTCAAGGAGTGGCTCTATCAGCTGCTCTCGCCAAGCATGTTCGTTACCCGCAGCCCTCGCAGTTACAATTCCCAGATAGGTGTGCCATTGTCTGTCTGGCTGATGAACGAGCAGACCCAGGTAGGTGTCTTCGAGGCGGGTATCAGTCAGCCTGGCGAGATGCTTGCCCTCCGTGACATCATCCAGCCTACCATCGCCGTTCTTACCAATGTGGGTTCAGCCCATCAGGAGAACTTCTCTTCCCTGGAGGAGAAGTGCCGTGAGAAGCTCATCCTCTTCCATGATGCTGAAACCGTGGTTTATGATGGCGATGATGAGGTGATTACCAAGGTGGTGGCTAAATATCCTGATTATAAAGGCGAGAAACTCTTCTGGTCGCTCAAGAACCCTGAGGCTCCTTTCTATGTCAAGAAGATAGAGAAGCAGCAGAGCGTGAGCGTCATCACCTATATATATAAAGGTGTAGAGGATAGCTTCTCCATTCCTTTCATTGATGATGCTTCCATCCAGAACTCCATCATCTGTGCTGCTGTCGCTTCCAAGATCGGACTCTCTGCCGAGGATATCGACAAGCGTATGGCACTGCTCGAACCGGTTGCGATGCGACTGGAGGTAAAGGTGGGTCAGCATGGCTGTACACTCATCAACGACAGTTACAACAGCGATATCAACTCACTCGACATCGCTCTCGACTTCATGAACCGCCGTCCTGATCATCGTGGCCGTCGCCATACTTTGATCTTGAGCGATATCTATCAGAGCGGTCAGACTCCTGAGGCTCTATATAAAGAGGTGAGCGATCTTGCCCGCAAGCGTGGCGTAGTGAAGTTCATCGGTATCGGTCCGGAACTCTGCAAACAGCATGATACGATTCAGATTTCAGAAAAGTTCTTCTTCCCGAATGTGGAGGAGTTTATCAATAGTGAGGTCTTTGCCTCCCTCCGCGATGAGGTCATCCTCCTGAAGGGTGCCCGCCAGTTTGGTTTCGATCAGCTTACCGAACTGCTGGTGCAGAAGGTGCATGAAACCACCCTCGAGGTCAACCTGAATGCGGTGGTTGCCAACCTCAACTACTACCGTGCCTTCATGAAGCCGGAAACCAAACTGGTCTGCATGATCAAGGCGGATGGCTATGGTGCCGGAGCAGTAGAGATTGCCAAGACCCTGCAGGATCATCGTGTAGATTATCTGGCTGTGGCTGTTGCCGATGAGGGTGTCACCCTTCGCAAGAACGGTATCACCAGCAACATCATGATCATGAATCCGGAAATGACAGCCTTCAAGACCATGTTCGATTACGACCTGGAGCCTGAGGTGTATTCTTTCCGATTGCTCGATGCGCTCATCAAGGCTGCCGAGAAGGAGGGTGTCACCGGATTCCCTGTTCACATCAAGCTCGATACCGGTATGCATCGTATGGGCTTCGATCCTGAAAACGATATGGAGGAGCTTATCGGTAAGCTGAAGCATCAGAATGCCATCATCCCTCGTTCCGTATTCTCTCACTTCGTGGGAAGCGATGACGATAGTTTCGATGATTTCTCTGCCCATCAGTTTGAACTCTTCGATAAGGGAAGCCGACAGTTGCAGGCTGCCTTCGACCATAAGATCTTGCGCCATATCTGCAATTCGGCAGGTATCGAGCACTTCCCGGAGCGCCAGTTGGATATGTGCCGCCTGGGTCTCGGACTCTATGGCATCAACTCCCGCAACAACAAGACCATCAACTGCGTGAGCACCCTGAAGACTACCATTCTCCAGATGCACAACGTGAAGGCGGGCGATAGTGTGGGCTACAGTCGCAAGACCATCCTTGATAAGGACAGTGTCATCGCTGCCATTCCTATCGGATATGCTGATGGCTTGAACCGCTGTCTCGGCAATCGCCATGCCTACTGTCTGGTCAATGGTCAGAAGGCAGATTATGTAGGCAACATCTGTATGGATGTGGCGATGATCGATGTCACCGGCATCAACTGCAAGGAAGGTGATAGCGTGGAAATCTTTGGCGAGCATCTTCCTGTTCAGGTGTTGAGTGATATTCTTGAGACTATTCCTTACGAAGTGCTGACCACCATCAGTAACCGAGTGAAGAGGGTTTATTACCAGGATTAAGCGTGAAAAGAAGCATTGCTGGCGACAATAAATCGTGCAAAAACGTATAAAAAACGATAAATCCCATCCGAAAAGCTCGGATGGGATTCTTTTTTACGTAAATTTTTCCATTAAAACGTATTGAATATGAATAAAAAAGTGTATCTTTGCAACCAACAAATCATCTAAAAACAAGCAAGGGTGCACTTTTATGTGTATTTCTTTAACTATTTAACAATTCAAAAGTAATAATGGAACAAGTATTTAGCTATATCATTAGTCTGGGTGCGAGCGTGATGATGCCTATCATCTTCACGGTCATCGGACTGTGTATTGGCATGAAATTTGGAAAGGCTTTGAAGTCGGGACTCTTCGTAGGTGTGGGTTTCGTGGGACTGGGTGTGGTGACAGCTTTGCTGACTACCAACTTCAATGACCCGTTGAAGGCTATCTCCGACATCTATCACCTGCAGTTGAATGTGTTTGATATGGGATGGCCTGCAGCTGCTGCCGTAGCTTATAATACTGCGGTGGGTGCCTTGATTATCCCAATCTGCTTGGGTGTCAACTTCCTGATGTTGATTACCAAGACCACCCGTACGGTAAACATCGACCTCTGGAACTACTGGCATTTCGCATTCATCGGTGCCGTAGCTTACTTCGTGATGGGCGAGAGCTTGCTTTGGGGATATTTCGCAGCCATCGTCTGCTATATGATTACATTGGTATGTGCAGACCTGACCGCCGATAAGTTTCAGAAGTACTACGACTTGGATGGAATCTCTATTCCGCAGCCATTCTGCCAGAGTTTCATGCCATTTGCCATCGTCTTCAACAAGCTTCTGGATATGATTCCTGGTTTCTCTAAGCTCGATGTAGATGCAGAGGGATTGAAGAAGAAGTTTGGCGTGCTTGGCGAACCATTGGTTCTCGGTGTCATAGTAGGTGCCCTGATTGGTTGGGCTGCTCAGTTGGATATCAAGAAGATTCTCTTTCTGGGTGTAACCATGGGAGCTGTGATGGAGCTGATTCCTCGTATCACCTCTCTCTTTATCGATGGTTTGAAGCCTATCTCTGAGAAGACACAGGAGTTGGTCAAGACCAAGTTCAACGGCAAGAAGGTACATATCGGTATGAGTCCTGCCTTGGTTATCGGTCATCCTACTACCTTGGTGGTATCAGTTATCTTGATTCCGGTTATCCTGGCAATCGCAGTCTTCCTGCCTGGCAACCAGTTCTTGCCATTGGCATCATTGGCAGGAATGTTCTACCTCTTCCCATTGATTCTGCCATTTACCAAGGGTAATGTAGTGAAGACCCTTATCATCGGTTTGGTAGCCCTGATTATCGGTCTCTATTTCGTAACCGATATGGCTCCCGACTTTACGATGGCAGCCAACCAGGTATATGCTGCCACAGGCGATAATGCCGCTCATATTCCTGACGGATTCGCAGGTGGTGCGCTCGATTTCGCTTCCTCTCTCTTCGGATGGGTCATCTATCGTGGCGTCAAGCTCTCTTACATCGGTATGGGTGTGCTCACCATCATCACCATCGCCCTGCTGGTTCTCAACCGCCAGCGCATCGTGAAAGAAGAAAAGGCAGCAGCCAAGAAATAAAACAAGAAAGTGAAGAACGAAGAATTCAAGTAATCATAAAGTTCAAAGTTCAAAATTCAAAGTTCAAAGTAAACGATTATGAAGAAATTAACATTAATATTAGCAGCAATGGTATTAACAGCAAGTCAGGCTTTTGGCCAGTGTGGTAAGTGTGGATACGAAGTAAAGGCAGAAAATGCCTACACTAATTATAACGTTCGTTATGCGAGCAATCCTATGGATGCCAAGCATTATACAACCGAGCGCCTCCGCAGCGAGTTCGCTATCGAGAAGGTGTTCGCTCCAGGTGAGGTAAACTGGACCTACACTATGTTCGACCGTTTCCTCATCGGTGGTGCAGAGCCAACAACCGCTCCTTTGAAGCTCACTTCTATCGCTCCGCTTTATACCGATAAGCCAAACGATCAGAAGAATCTGCTCGACAACCGTGAGTTGGGTATCATCAATATCGGTGGCGAGGGAACCGTTACCGTAGATGGCAAGAAATATACACTTGCTTTCCAGGAGGCTCTCTATGTAGGTCGTGGTGCCAAGAGCATCGAGGTAAGCAGCAAGGATGCAGCCAAGCCTGCTAAGTTCTATATGAACAGTGCCTGCGCTCATCAGACCTATCCTACCAAGAAGGTTACCCTGAAGGATGCCAATAACATCAAGGCGGGTAGTCTGAAGGAGAGCAACGACCGTGTAATCCACCAGTTGATCATCGATGGCGTGGCTGGTGTCCGTACCTGCCAGCTGCAGATGGGTGTTACCGAGTTGAAGGAGGGTTCTGTTTGGAACACCATGCCAGCTCATACTCACCTCCGCCGTATGGAGACTTACCTTTATTATAATGTCCCAGAGGGTCAGAAGATTCTCCATGTAATGGGTGAACCACAGGAGACACGTCCTATCTGGTTGAACAATGAGCAGGCTGTCATTGCTCCTGAATGGTCTATCCACTGCGCTGCAGGTACCAGCAACTATACCTTTATCTGGGGTATGGCGGGTGAGAACCTCATCTACAATGATATGCAGGTGGTAAAGATCCCTACATTAGAATAACAAAACAAAACGCTTAAAAACTGAGACAAATGAGTCCTATTTCAACAAGTAAAATGTCCAACTTCCGTTGGGTAATCTGTGCGTTGCTTTTCATTGCTACCACAGTCAATTATATGGACCGCCAGGTTCTGTCATTAACATGGAAAGACTTCATCGCTCCAGAATTCCACTGGACTGATGATGACTACGGTACGATTACCGGTCTTTTCTCTATCTTCTATGCCATCGCCAACCTCTTTGCAGGTAAGTTCGTGGATTGGATGGGTACCAAGAAGGGTTATCTCATCGCCATCTTCGTATGGTCAACCGGTGCTGTGATGCACGCAGGTTGCGGTTGGGTAGCTATGGAGATCGAGGGTTACGATTCTATCGAGGCACTCCGCATGGTACAGGCTGGCAGTGATGCAGCTGTAGCTATCGCCACCATCAGTGTATGGTTGTTCCTCTCTTGCCGCTTGATTCTTGCTGTGGGTGAGGCTGGTAACTTCCCTGCAGCCATCAAGGTAACCGCTGAGTATTTCCCAAAGAAAGACCGTGCTTTCTCTACAGCCATCTTCAATAGTGGTGCATCTGTAGGTGCCTTGGCAGCACCTGCTACCATTCCATTGTTGGCTCGCAGCATGGGCTGGGAGTGGGCTTTCATCATCATCGGTGTGCTCGGTTATGTATGGATGGGTCTCTGGGTGTGGCTTTATGAGAAGCCTTCTCAGAGCAAGCATGTAAACAAGGCTGAGCTTACTTACATTGAGCAGGATGAAGATATGGAGAAGGTTGAGGCTGAGGCTGAGAAAGCTGAGACTGCAGAGGCTTCTGAGGAGAAGACAATCGGCTTCCTCAAGTGCTTCAGCTATCGCCAGACCTGGTCGTTCATCGTGGGTAAGTTGATGACCGATGGTGTATGGTGGTTCTTCCTCTTCTGGGCTCCTGCTTACTTCTCTGATCAGTATGGTTACTCTTCAGACTCTGGTATGGGTATTGCCCTCATCTTCACTCTTTATGCGATTGTTACGGTATTGAGTATTGGTGGCGGTTATTTGCCAACCTATTTTGTAGATAAGAAGGGTATGAATCCATATATCGGTAGAATGCGTGCGATGTTGATTTTCGCCTGCTTCCCATTGCTCGGTCTGATTGCTCAGCCTATGGGTGAGTATAGTGCATGGTGGCCAGCTATCATCATCGGTTTGCTCGGTGCGGGTCATCAGGCTTGGTCTGCCAACCTATATTCTACCATCGGTGATATGTTCCCTAAGTCAACTGTGGCTACCATCACTGGTATTGGTGCCATGGCGGGTGGTATCGGTTCTTTCCTCATCAACAAGGGTTCCGGTATGCTCTTCACCTACGCAGAGGGTCAGGGTTCTGCCTTCACCTTCATGGGCTTCGATGGCAAGCCAGGTGCTTATATGATTGTATTCTGCATCTGTAGTGTGGCTTACCTCGTAGGCTGGTGTATCATGAAGGCATTGGTGCCTAAGTACAAGCCAATCGTCGTTGAGTAGTTGGTGATTGACGGTTGGTCGTGAACCGTTAAGAAGAAATGAGTACTAGTTCAATTGAAATTTAATGATAGAAGCGCAACAGACTATTTGCCTGTTGCGCTTTTTCTTTGTTTTTATAGGGCATTGGGTATTTTTTGCCCCTAAAATACGCAAGAATAAATAAATTGGTTTAAAATATTTGTGCGTATAATTTTTTTTTGTAACTTTGCACAAAACTTAGTATATTACTTAAACTTAAAAAATAATGAAGAAAGCAGTTGTGGTTATAGCTTTACTCAGCCAGGCTCTGGGCTTGACTTATGCCGACGATCAGACCGGGACAAGGGGTATCGGACAGTATCCGGGACGCCCGTCTCAGTTTACGGCTCCTCAAATGGTGAAGGATGATACCTATAGGAACATCGCCTTGAACCGTATGGTATATACTTCCTCGAATGCCGATTTCAATCTTACAGGTCATCTGGTAACAGATGGTATCATCACCAGCAAGGCTCCTTCCTTCCTGAGTGTAAGAACGAATGAAGGCGAGTTGTCCAACCGTGACAAGGAGAAGATGATTGATGGCAACACGGTCACCAGTCAGTATATCAAGGGCGAGAAGGCTTTTGCTGAGTTCAATTGGGAAGCCATGAAGGTAAACCTCAGGAACCTGAAGTTTACTGGTGAATTGGCTTACTATCAGGACAAGGCTACTCAGGGGTATGTGATTCGTGTGATGGGGTCACACAATGGTCAGAAATGGGAGGTGCTGGGTGAAGAGAAAGGCACCGGACTTCCTGGTGAGGCTACCAAGCAGCAGGTAAGTTCCGACCCAAACAAGTTCCAGGATGTGGTGCGCCTGCCGCTCCGCAAGCTGAAAGTTTCCATTCCTTTGAAGAAAACGGGCAACTACGAGCATGTTCGCATCGAATTTACGATGCCGGGTGCTGCGTGGTGGCGCGTCAAACTTATCGAAAATACTACTTCATGGCGTCCATCCATGCACTTCTCCAGTGTATGGAAGTCAGAATTGGCAAAGAATGCCCAGTGGCTCTATGTAGATCTGGGTACTGTGGCTGATTTCGATCAGGTGAATCTCTTCTGGGTCAACAAGGCTCGCCAGGGCAAGATTCAGGTTTCCTGTGATGCCAGAAACTGGAGTGATATTGCTACCCTGGGTCAGCAGAAGCAGAAGGGTTTGACCGAGAAGGTGGCTTGCAAGGGGCATGGCAGATATGTGAGATTGCTGCTTACCCAGCCGGATGCTTCTGGTCGCTATGCCTTGTCTGAGATGCAGGTGATGGGTAAGGGTGGCTTGCGTGCCGAGGCAGCCAACACTTTGGCTTCTAAGGATGGCAAGCAGATGCTCAACCAGTGGCAGCTGCGCCGTGAGGGAAGTGATGCCTGGATTCAGGCTACCGTTCCTGGTACCGTGCTTACCAGCTATATGAATATTGGTGCGGTGCCTGATAACCGCTACGATGATAATATGCGACAGATTTCCGAGTCGTTCTTCAACTCTGATTTCTGGTATCGTACTACCATCAACCATCAGCCATCTGCCAACAAGAACCAGCATACCTATCTTAACTTCGATGGTATCAACTGGAAGGCGGATATCCTCCTGAATGGTGAGAAGATTGGCAGAATCGATGGTGCCTTTATCCGCTCTCGCATCGACGTGACCAAGAAGTTGAAGACGGGTGCCAACAAGCTCGAGGTGCATGTCATCAAGAATGCCCACTTCGGCGTGGTGAAGCAGAAAAATCTCCAGAATACCGACCTCAATGGTGGTGAGTTGGGTGCTGATAACCCAACCTTCCACGCATCTATCGGCTGGGACTGGATTACCAATACCCCAGGTCGTGAAATCGGTATCTGGAATGATGTCTATCTCACCCACGATAACGGTGTGAGCGTTTCCGATCCACTGGTAACATCTACTTTGAATCTGCCGGATACATTGGCAACCATGACTCCATCTGTCTTCCTGAAGAATGCAGATGCCGTGGCTAAGACCGTGAAGCTTTCCGGTTTTATCGGCAAAATTCAGTTCGAGCAGGAAGTTAGCCTGCAGCCAAACGAGAAGCGTGAGGTGGCTTTCGCTCCAGCTGATTATCCTCAGCTCAAGAACCAACGCATGAATCTCTGGTGGCCTAACGGCTATGGTTCACCTTATTTATATGATGCCGGTTTCAAGGTTTCAGACAAGGCTTCAGGCGAGGTAATCTCTGAGGTCAACTATAAGGCGGGTATCCGCCAGATGAGCTATGCCGACCTGGGTACCCAGACCAAGATCTACATCAATGGCAAGCGATTGAATCCATTGGGTGGTAACTGGGGATTCTCCGAGACCAACCTCAACTACCGTGGACGTGAATACGATACTGCCGTTCGCTACCATAAGGAGATGAACTACAATATGATTCGCGACTGGGTAGGTCAGATTGGCGATGAGGAACTGTATGAGGCATGCGATAAGTATGGTATCATGATCTGGCAGGACTTCTGGTTGGCTAATCCATGGGACGGACCGGATCCTGATGACGACAAGATGTTCCTCGAGAACTCTGCCGATTACATCTCCCGCATCCGCAGCCATGCTTGTATCGGTATCTATTGCGGTAGAAACGAGGGCTTCCCTCCTGCATCCATCGACAAGGTGCTGAGAGAGCAGGTCAAGGATATCCATCCACAGTTGGGGTATATTCCTAGCTCAGCCGACCTCGGTGTCAGCGGTCATGGTCCTTACCAGATGAAGTCACCATCTTTCTACTTTGCTAACCAGAGCCATAAGCTGCATTCAGAGCGTGGTATGCCGAATGTGCCTACCTTCGAGTCTCTGAGCAGAATGATGGAACCGGAGCATCTGTGGCCACAGAGCGATGCCTGGGGGCAGCATGATTATACATTGAAGGGCGCCCAGGGTGGTGAATCTTTCAACAACATCATGGAGAAGCGATATGGCAAGCCTCAGAGTGCTGAGCAGTTTACCAAGTGGGCACAGTGGCTCAACTATGATGGCTACCGTGCGATGTACGAGTCTTCTCAGCAGGACCGTCTTGGTTTGCTCATCTGGATGAGTCATGCCTGCTGGCCAAGCATAGTATGGTGTACCTACGATTATTACTTCGAGCCAACTGCCGCATACTTTGGTGTGAAGAAGGCTTGCGAACCATTGCATATCCAGTACAACCCTGTGAAGAAGGTTGCCGAGGTGGTTAACTTCGCTGGTGGTGCCAAGAATGGCTTGGTTGCCAAGGCTCAGGTCTTTGATATGTACGGAAAGTTAATCAAGGAGGAGAGTAAGGAAGTAAATGTGGCGGAAGACCAGACCCTCAATGCTGTTAGCGTAAGCGAGCCGGATGAGGAGGTTTACTACATCAAGTTGACTCTGGAGCAGAACAACCAGGTGGTTTCAGACAACTTCTATGTGATGGGTAAGGAAGAGGATAATCTCCAGGCTCTCTCTAAGTTGCCAAAGGCAGATGTTGCTGTCAGCGGCAAGCGTTTCGTTCAGCAGGGCGAAGACTGGGTTGGCGAGGTAGAGATCCGCAATACCGGCAATGTACCTGCCCTCTTGGTTCGCCTGAACCTGAAGGGTGGTGATGGTGAGCAGATTCTCCCTGTTATCTACAGCGATAACTATTTCTCTCTGATGCCGAATGAGTGCAAGACGATCAAGGTATCTTATCGTGATGAGGATGGCAGAGGTCAGGCTCCTTACGTAGAGATTACAGGTTTCAATAAGTAAAACTGAAAGTAAAATAAAAAAGCGCATCAGCGAGATTAACTTGCTGATGCGCTTTTTTATTTATTTGAGGAATCCCTGCTGCTTGAGGGCATCGAGGAATCCGATGCTCATGGCTTCGCAATCCTTCTTGGTATATCGGATATCGGTGAAAACCTGGGCTAAGGTTTCTACGTTGTTGATGCGTACAAACTCCTGGTTCTCTTCCAGTGCTTCCTTCTCGGCATAGAAGTCATCAATCTTTTCTGGGGTATAATCCTCGAAATGCTCGTTGTGGATGATGCTTCTCAATGGCAGACGGTCGCTCTGGGTAGGCTGCTCATCCGGCCATCCGATGGTAAGGGTAGCCACTGGCATTACCAGCTTCGGCAACTTCAGGGTGTCGATGATCATTTTCGGCATATACACCGTGGTGCCCAGGAAGCAGGTTCCCAGACCCGCCTCTTCTGCCAGATTGGTAAAGGTCTGCGTGAAGAGCAGGGCATCGGTAGCCGCATTCATAAACGAGAGGATATTGTCGTATCCCGGGGTTCCCTTGCGGTTTTCTGCCCAGAGGGTGGTGCGGCGGTAGTCGGCACAGATGGTGAGTACCACAGGAGCGCCTGTCACCATCGGCTGGTTGAAGTGGGCAGGAGCCAAAGTCTTCTTTCCCTCTTCGCTGCGGGTTACCACTACGCTGTAGAGCTGCAGGTTGCCCATGGTAGGAGTGCGCATCGCTTCTTCCAGCAATCTGTTCAAAAGTTCATCTGTTACCTCTCTGTCTGCATATTTGCGAATCGAGGTTCTTTTCTTGATTGATTCCATATCTTGTTTCTTTTTCTAATATCTTATGCAAAGATAATGAAAGTTTCCCAAAAAGAACACGGTTCTTTTACATTTTTTGCTTCATAATGAGCTTTTCGTGCGTTTTTTGATGAAATATCTGCTCAAACGTTTCATATTTTAGAAATATTGTTTTAATTTTGCAGCTAATTATTAAACGTTTAATATGGAATATACTGAAAATATGACTTTCGAAGAGGCGAGCCACGCCTTGATGAAAGAATTGAAGACCCGATTGGCTGACCTGCACGAGCATTTCGATGCGCAGAATGTCGATTGGAATAAGCTCCATCTGCCATTGGCGAAACTCGTTTCCGAAGAAACGCAGAAATCGCTCGTTAGTCCGGAAGTGGTAGAGGTACGACCTAAGGAATTGGAGTGCGATGTGGTAAGATACCAGAACAATAAGGAGAAATGGGTGGCTTTGGTCGGATTGCTCAATGGGCATCCCTACGAGATATTCACCGGTTTGCAGGATGAGGATGAAGGCATCATGCTCCCCAAGTCTGTTACCAAGGGCAAGATTATCAAGACGGTGCTCCCGGAAGGACAGAAGCGATATGATTTCCAGTTTGTCAACAAGCGTGGCTACAAGATTACCGTCGAAGGATTGAGCGAGAAGTTCAATCCCGAGTATTGGAACTATGCCAAGCTCATATCCGGTGTTCTGCGCTATCGTATGCCGGTTGCCCACGTCATCAAGCTGGTCAATCAGCTGCAGCTCACCTCCGAAACCCTCAACACCTGGCGGGTGGGCGTGGAAAGAGCCTTGAAGAAGTACCTCTATGAAGAAAATGGAATAGATAACTTGGAAAACGGAATAGATTATAAGGAGACTGAAGATGAAATTGATGAGCAGTAAGATATACCTCAGGAATGTGCGTTTCCACGCTTTCCATGGCGTATTGCCGCAGGAGCGAATCGTTGGCAACGATTATCTTGTCAACCTGGTGCTGGATTATGACTTCTCTTCTGCCATGAAGACCGATGATCTTCAGGGAACCCTCAATTATGCCGAGGTCTATCAGAAGGTAAGAGAAGAAATGGCGGTGCCCAGCAAGCTCCTGGAGCATGTGGCAGGCAGAATCGCCCATAGGCTCTTTTCCGATTTCCCGGAAATCCAGAAACTCCAACTCTCTATCACCAAGGTGAATCCACCGATGGGTGCCGATAGCGACGGCGCAGGGGTAGAGGTTGTATTAACAAATGATAAAACTTATAGTTAGAATTAGGTTTTCTGATAATAAAGTAGTAATTTTGCAAAATCATCAGAAAGTATGTGTAAGAAAGTAACACTGATATGGGCTTTGATGTGCATGTTTGTAATGACATCGTTAGCTGCCAATAAGCGGTTCACGCTGGTCATCGACCCCGGTCATGGTGGTCATGATGCCGGAGCGCTCGGAGCCATATCCAAGGAAAAGAATATCAATCTTGCCGTTGCCTTGCGCTTCGGTAAGTATGTGGAGCAGAATCTCCCGGAGGTAAGAGTCATCTATACCCGCAAGACGGATGTCTTCATCCCGCTCAATGAGCGTGCGAATATCGCCAACCGTGCCAATGCCGATCTCTTTATCTCCGTGCATACCAATGCCTTGCCGGCAGGAAAGGTGGCTCGTGGCTTCGAGACCTATACCCTCGGTATGCACCGTGCCAAGGATAATCTCGATGTGGCGATGCGGGAAAACTCCGTCATCTCGATGGAGAAGGACTATCAGCAGAGATATCAGGGTTTCGATCCCCGCTCTTCTGAGAGCTATATCATCTTCGAGTTCATCCAGGGCAAGAACATGGAGCGCAGCGTAGAGCTGGCACGAATGATTCAGCGAGGTGTCTGCGATGGTGCCAACCGTCCTGACAAGGGCGTGCATCAGGCGGGATTCTTGGTCTTGAGAGAGACTTCCATGCCGGGCTGCCTCATTGAGTTGGGATTCATCACCACTCCTGATGAAGAGCGCCTGCTCAACGATGACAGCAGAGTGGATGATATCGCCCGTGGCATTTACGAGGCTTTCGCTAAATACAAGAATAAGTACGATAAATCGGTTTCCGTTCCTTATCGTGCCAAGGATTCCGAAGACGTGAATCTACCGAAGATTGTTCCTGATCAGGAACCTGCGCCTAAGACTCGTGTCGTAACGAGGGGAAAGCAGCCGAAGCGTGAAGAGGCAACGCCTGAACAGCCAAAGCGGGAGGTGAAGAAGCAGGAGCCGAAGAAGGATGTGAAGAAGCAGGAACCGAAGAAGGAAGTGAAGAAGGCTGAGATAGCCGATGCGCCGGTCTTCAAGCTTCAGATTTTCGTAGGTAGTAGAAACCTTCGCAAGGGCGATGCCCATTTCAAGGGCGAAACCGATTACGATAGTTTCCAGGAAGGCAATCTGGTGAAATACACCCTGGGTGCATCCACCAATTACAACGAAATCTATCGCCTGCGCAAGGAAAAGCTGGATAAGTTCCCGGAGGCTTTCATCATCGCCTTCAAGAACGGACAGAAATATGACGTGAACCAGGCTATCCGGGAGTTCAAGCAGAACCGCAACCGGTAGTTCATCCACTTCCCGGGCAACCGGTAGCTCCCTTTTTCGGGCAGCCTGTGATTCGCTCTATATAAATAGGTATAATAAAAAGAACAAAAATAGATAAATATGAAATTGACAAAGGAAATTAGGATAGCGTTGGTCGCTATTGTAGGTATCTTGGTGATGTATTTCGGAATCAACTTTCTGAAAGGCATCAACTTGTTCTCTACCAATAACACCTACTATATGACGTTTGATGACATCCAGGGTATGGGTGCTTCTACCCCTATCTATGCCGATGGCTACAAGGTGGGTACCGTGGATCAGCTGGATTTCGACTATTCAGGAAAGGGTCCCATCAAGGTCAAGGTGGATATCAATAAGGATCTGAGAATCCCTGCGGGTAGTACCGCAGAGATTTCTAAGGATATCATGGGCAATCTCCAGGTTAGTCTCCTGCTTGCCAACAATCCTCGTGAGCGTATCGAACCGGGCGGCATCATCCCTGGTATGGTGAATTCCGGTATGATGGGTAAGGCTGCCGAAATGATTCCGGTAGTCGAGAAGATGCTGCCTAAGCTGGATTCCATCCTCACCAGTGTGAATGCACTCCTGGCTGATCCTGCCCTGGCTGCTTCCCTCCACAATGTGGAGACCATCACCAGCAACCTCACCGTTTCCACCCGTGAGCTGAATACCCTGATGGCTGGATTGAACAAGCAGGTTCCGGGTATGATGAAGAAGGCAAATGGCGTTCTCGACAATACCAACCGACTCACCTCTAATCTGGCGAGCCTCGATGTGCAGGGCACACTCGACCGTGTGAATGCCACCCTCGATGGTGCACAGAAGTTCACCGAGCAGTTGAACAGCGGAAAGGGTAGCCTCGGTCTCCTCATGAACGATACCCGCCTCTATGAGAATCTGAACTCAACCATGTCGCATGCCGACTCTCTGGTCATCGATCTCAAGGCGCATCCAAAGCGCTATGTTCACTTCTCAATTTTTGGAAAGAAAGACAAGTAGAGACTCGGATATGCCGTTTTAAAGGCTTCTTTGAGGAAAATATCAAAATAAATTTTGTCTAAATAACAAAGGCGATGTTTCACGCCCCGGAATAGCTGCAGAACTTGTTGTTTTTTAGCTATTTCGGGGTGTTTCAAAATTGTTTCACTGCCCCTAAAACGCAATTGTGGATAACTTTCTTAGTTGCTTGATTATGAGGTAGTTATCAGGGTAGTCTTAAAATATTATAAATAGCCCGATTTGCTACTTTGGGCTTTTTTTTGTAATTTTGCAGACGATTTGCATCAGATGGTGCAATCTGATGTAGTGTTAAGGTAAAAAATCAATTAAAATAAGTAGTAAATAGTGTCAATGTTAGCAAGTCCAAAAGCGCTTTGGGACAATAGTCTTTTGCTTATAAAGGATAATGTGTCAGAGCAGCAATATAATACATGGTTTCGACCGATAGTCTTTGAGTCGTACAAGCCTTCGACCAAGACTCTGTTGGTTCAAGTTCCAAGTCCATTCGTATATGAGTACTTGGAACAGAACTATGTTGGCTTGTTGAGCAAGGTCCTGCATCGCAATTTCGGTGATGGCATCCGTCTCACTTATCGGGTGGTAACGGATAAGGAGCACAAGTTGACCCAGGATGTGGAAGCTGATCCGGCTGATATTGATGAGGCTGAGCGCAAGAGATTGGCACAGCAGCCACAGACACAAGCTACCCCGGCAGAACCACAGCAGCTTGAAGACATTGACACCCAACTTGATCCGAAACTCACCTTCAATAATTATATGGAGGGTGACAGCAACAAGCTGCCACGTTCGGTGGGATTGTCTATTGCTGAGCATCCGAATACCACGCAGTTCAACCCGATGTTCATCTATGGTCCTTCTGGTAGCGGAAAGACTCACCTGGTGAATGCCATCGGTCTGAAAACCAAGCAGATGTATCCGCAGAAGCGAGTGCTCTATGTCAGTGCCCGCCTCTTCCAGACACAATATACCGATGCGGTGCTGCATAATGCGAGCAATGATTTCATCAATTTCTACCAGTCTATCGATGTGCTCATCGTGGATGATGTGCAGGATTGGGCAGGCAAGGCGAAGACCTTGAATACCTTCTTCCACATCTTCAATCACCTCTTCCGCAACGGAAAGCGTATCATTCTGGCGAGTGATCGCCCTCCGGTAGAACTCAAGGATATGCCAGACCGACTCATCACCCGTTTCTCTTGTGGACTGGTGGCGGAGCTGGAGAAGCCGAATGTGGAACTCTGCGTCGATATCGTGAGCAACAAGGTGCGCAAGGATGGACTGAAGATTCCGAAGGATGTGGTTTCCTTCATCGCACAGACCTGCAACGGCAGTGTGCGTGATCTCCAGGGTGCCATCAATGGTTTGCTGGCTTACAGTATCGTATATAACAGCAGCATCGATATCCGACTGGCTGAGCGTGTCATCAAGCGTGCCGTCAAGGTTGAGGAGAGCAACAAGGTGCTCACCCTTGATGAAATCGTGGAGGCGGTCTGCAATCATTACAAGGTAACGGTGGCTGCAGTCAACAGCAAGAGCCGCAAGCGTGAGTACGTGGAGGCGCGTCAGGTGGCGATGTTCATGGCTCAGAAACTCATCAAGATGCCTGCTTCCAGGGTGGGCAAACTCATTGGTAATCGCGATCATAGCACGGTTATCCACAGTTGCGCCAAGGTAGAGGAGCGGCTGAAGATTGATGCCGAGTTCTTCGATGAACTCTCCAGCATCGAGAATGGATTGAGAGTAAAGAGATAATTAACATAGAAGAGATAATTAACATAGATAAGCACGGAACCTTGGTATAGTGGTTCTCGTTTATATAAATGAAACAAAAGGAAGTCGGATAAGTTTGTATTTGTCTTGGCTTCCTTTTTCCGTTTTTCTTTCCTTCGAACTTTATGATTACCTTGTACATAAAGTATTTTGAGCCTTTTTTCGAAAGATTTTTGGGAAAAAGCGATTTTGTATCATTCTTTTTTATTATATTTGCAGTCGAAATAGATTTGAGCCTAAACTAAACTCAGATATAGTTATGGAACAGAACTTAAAAGTTATATTATATGCCGTAGGTGCGATGATTCTTGCACCTCATACCCTCCATGCCCAGTCAGAAAATATCAAAGGTCTGGATTCATTGCGCTTATACGGTTCGGTGAGCGTGGTGGAGCCTGAACTGCTGAAGAAGGGCGTACTCAATAATGCCCTTGATGCCTTGAATGGACAGACGGCTGGTGTAAACGTTACTACCAATGGTCTCGACCGTATTGCCATGCTCAACTCTGTGCGGGTTCGTGGTACCACTTCCATCATGGGCGGCAACGACCCATTGGTCATCATCGATGGTGTAACCTCGGATGTAGCAACGCTTGCTACGATCTATCCTGCTGATATCGAAAGCTTTACCGTGTTGAAGAATGCCAGTGAGACCGCTCTTTATGGTTCTCGTGGTGCTTCGGGCGTTATCCAGGTGAAGACCAAGAAGGGAACGGGTAAGGGATTCCAGATTTCTTACGAGGGCAACTATGGCATCGAGGCGATGTTCAAGAGTATGGAGATGCTGAATGCCGCTGAATACATAGCTGCTGCACAGAAGTTTGGGCTGGAATATAACAATAAGGGATTTGATACCAATTTCTCCAAAGCCATTACCCGAACCGGAAATGTGCAGAACCATTATCTCGCCTTCAGCGGTGGTACTTCGCAGAGCAACTATCGGGCTTCCTTTGGCTATATCGACCATAACACCATCATCCGGAGCAAGGGCTATCGCAACCTGGTGGCTAAGATTGATGTTACCCAGAAGGCGTTTGGTGATAGACTGACGGGTGATTTCGGCGTATTCGGTTCATCCTATAAAAACAATGATATCTTCGACAGTCAGATGCTTTTCTATTCTGCCGATGCCATGAATCCTACCTATCCTTTTGATAGGCTGAATGGCAGTTGGGTGAAGAATGGAGCTGCTTCGCAGGTGAATCCTCCCGGTGCCCTGCTCGAAGAGCGCAGGGATACGAAGAACATGAACTTCAATGCCCATCTGAAACTGAACTATGATATTTTGAGCAACCTGAGCATTTCTGCCTTCGGGGCATACAGTTATACTTCCAACGAGAATAACCAGTTCTGTCCTACCTGGGTATGGGCGCAGGGCAATCTCTATCGTGGGGAGTTCAAGAGCGAGGAATGGCTTGCCAATGTTTCCTTGAACTATCAGCGGGTGTGGGGCATTCACAGCCTTAAGGCGATGGTAGGTGCTGAGTATCAGAAGGATATCCGTACGGGATTCTGGACTTCTGCCAAGGGATTCTCAAACAATAATATGTATTACCACAATATCGGTGCTGCCGCTTCCCGACCTTTCGGCGGTACAGACAGCAACTATGAAGACCAGGCGCTGGCTTCCGTGATGGGCAACATCGACTATACCTTATATAATAAGTACAGTCTTTCGGTTTCCATGCGTGGCGACGGTTCTTCTTTGGTGGGCGATGACCATACCTGGGGTTTCTTCCCATCCGTTTCCTTATCCTGGGATATGAAGCTGGAAGAATGGCTTCGCCAGCTCAAGGCGATTACGATGCTCAAGTTGCGTACGGGTTATGGACGTTCGGGTAATCTGGGCGGCATCTCTGCCTATACCACCATGAACACTGTGAGACAGAACGGCATCGTTTCGGTGAACAGTTCGCCTGTGGTAACGATGGGTATGATTCGCAACAACAATCCCGACCTGAAGTGGGAGACGCGTGCCACCTGGAACTTGGGTGCCGACCTGGGGTTGTGGAACAACCGTCTCGTGCTGACGGCGGAGTATTACTATTCCAAGACCTCCGATATGCTCTATGCCTACGATGTGCCGGTGCCACCTTTCGCCTACGATAAGCTCTTGGCAAACATCGGTTCGATGAGCAATCAGGGATTGGAGGTGGGCTTCTCCATCACGCCTATACAGAAGAAGGATATGGAGTTGAACATCAACATGAATCTGGCTTGGCAGAAGAACAAGCTCCTCTCGCTCAGTGGCGAATATGATGGCATGCAGATGTCGGCGGCGGATATCACGGCGATGGGTGCCTTATCGGGTGCCGGTCAGCATGGCGGCTATAACAATGTGGTCTATCAGATAGTGGGACAGCCGCTGGGTGTCTTCTATCTACCTCATTGCAAGGGACTTGTAGAAGATGGCAACGGGCATTATCGCTATGATATAGAAGATTTAGATAAGAACGGAACCGTGGATTTGAGTGATGGCGGTGACAGATATATCGCCGGACAGGCAACGCCAAAGGTGACGCTTGGCTCAAACATCAGTTTCCGTTATCGCGACTGGTATCTCTCCTTGCAGATGAATGGTGCTTTTGGACATAAGATTTTCAACGGAACGGGGCTGGCATATACCAACATGTCGAGTTTCCCGGATTACAACGTGCTGAAGGGTGCCCCGGAGAAGAACATCGTTGACCAGAATGTATCCGATTATTGGCTGGAGAAAGGTGATTATCTTAACTTCGAGTATCTCACCCTGGGTTATGATATTCCAATCCGCAAGGGGGTGGTGCAGTCGCTCAGGGTGTCGGCAAGTGTGAACAATCTTTTCACTATCAGCAGTTATAGCGGACTGACGCCGATGATCAACAGTTATGTGGTGAACAGTACGATGGGTATCGACGACAAGCGGACCTATCCGCTTTACCGCACCTTCTCGCTGGGTTTGAGTGTTCAATTCTAAATGCAGAACTTTAAATGCGGAACTTTAAATGCAGAATTCTAAATGCAGGACATTAAATTCAGAATTTTAAATGCAGAAATATATGAAACGATATAGAATATACTTTTTCCTGATAGCAGCCTTGACAATGACATCGCTGACGATGACATCCTGTCTGGATGAGCATCCGAAGGACCAGCTCGAGGAGGAAGCCATTTATGGCTCTGCCTTGGATATTTATACCAACGCCGTGGCTTCACTCTATAATTATATCGGCGGCACCAACGAGAGTGAGGGGCTTCAGGGCACCTGCCGTGGCATCTACGACTACAACACGCTGACTACCGACGAGGCGATGATTCCGATTCGTGGAGGCGACTGGTATGACGGTGGGTTGTGGAATGCCATGTACCGGCATGACTGGACGGCTGATGATGAGCCGCTTTATGATACCTGGAAGTATCTCTATAAGGTGATAGTTCTGGCAAACAAGTCGCTCGACATCATTGAAGCCAAGTCGTCTCTGCTCACAGCGAACCAGAAAGACCAGTTTCAGGCAGAGGTTCGTGCCTTAAGGGCATTGATGTATTACGAGGCGATGGATATGTTTGGCAGGATTCCGGTGATTCTGTCTTCGGGAGAAGCTGCCCTTTATGCGAATGCTGGGGGAGCTGATGCCACTCTTCCTTCTGTCACTGGAGCAGCTCTTCCTTCTCAAAGCGAGCGGAGCGAGGTGTTCCACTTCGTTTTCAGCGAGTTGCAGCAGGTGCTGCCTTATCTTCCCGATGAGCATAGCAACAAGGAGGGCAATTACTATGGCCGCATCACGCAGCCTGTGGTTAACTTTCTGCTGGCAAAATTGGCGCTGAATGCCGAGATCTACATGTTTGATGACTGGACCAAGGGGTATGCGAAGCGACCTAAGGGCAAGGATATCTATTTCATGGTGCAGACTGCCGATGGAGCTTCTCTGCTCAATGGCGGCAAGGCGAGTGCGAACCGCAGCAAGAAGTTGAATGCCTGGGAAACCTGCATTTACTATTGCGATAAACTTGCCGGGGAGGGGTATGACCTGGAGGCTGATGATGCCTTCAATTTCTCTACGCACAATGAGACATCGAAGGAGAACATCTTTACCATTCCAATGGATAAGAACATCTATACCAATCAGTTTCATTATCTTTTCCGCTCTTACCATTATACGCATGGTGGTGCCTTGGGATGGGGTAGTGAGAATGGTACCTGTGCTACGATTGCTACGATGAAGGCCAACCGTTATGGCGAAGCAGACGAGGACACCCGTTGCAAGATGAACTTTGTGGCAGGTGTAGTGAAGGTGGATGGCAAGGAACTGCTGATGGATAATGGCAAGCCTCTGGAGTATCAGCCTTTTGAGGTGGCTCAGAACCTGACTGGCAGCAAGTATATCAAGACGGCTGGAGCGAGAATGGCGAAATACGAGGTAGATAGAACTTCGTATATGGATGGCAAGTTGCAGAGCAACGATATCGTTCTTTTCCGTTATGCCGATGTACTGCTGATGAAGGCGGAAGCCAAGGTTCGCCTGGGAGAGAATGGTGATGTGGAACTGAACAGGATCCGTGCCCGTGTAGGCATGCCGAATCGCAAGGCAACGCTTGCCAACATCCTGGAAGAGCGATTGCTGGAACTGGTATGGGAAGGTTGGCGCCGCCAGGACCTCATCCGTTTCGGCAAGTTTACGGCAGCTTATGATCTCCGCACCCCACTTCAGGGCGAGGAATCTGGCTATACCACCGTCTTCCCGATACCACAGAAATGCATCGATTTGAATAAGAAACTGGAGCAGAATAAGGGGTATGAGAAGAAATTATAAAGAGCATAAGTAAACTCCATACACCCTTTCCGATCCAAGTTTCTTGTCTCCATACGCCCTGAACCAACGGTCACCGGCCGAAGGGAAAGGTAAAGGGCAGAAGCTCCTAGCCCAGGGCATCCGCCCTGGGTAATTATGGATGCAAGCCTGCCGCCCTGTAAGGGCAAAAGCTTTCAAATTACAGCTGATAGAACTTCGTGAAAGCCTTCACGCAGTATTCGTGATCCATCACGCTGCCGGTTTCGCGGCAACTGTGCATGGCGAGAATGGCATTACCCATGTCCACGCCCTTCAATGGAATGGAAGAGGCGAGGATATTGCCCAAAGTGCTTCCGCCTGCCACATCACTGTGGTTCACGAAACGCTGACAAGGCACACCCGCTGCCTCACAGATATTCGCGAAGATGGCAGCAGATACCGCATCACTCGCATACTTCTGTGCCGCATTGAACTTGATGACCGGACCGCCCCCCAGCATCGGATGATTCGTTGGGTCAAACTTCTCGCTGTAGTTAGGATGCCAGGCATGCGCATTGTCCGCAGAAATCATGAAGGCACGCTCCACTGCCTGATAATACGCCTCCTCCGTTCCGCTCTGTGCAAGAGCGATGCGCTGCAGCATATAAGAGAGAAAAGGACTTCCCGCCCCCTGCTTAGTCTGCGAACCCGTCTCCTCATTGTCGAAAATCGCCAGCACCTGGGTCGTATCCTGGGCATCAGCCGCCGTCAGAGCCTCTACGCCCGCCCAGCACATCGACAGGTCGTCGAGTCTTCCCGAAGAGATAAACTCATCGTGCACACCGAAGGTGCAGGCAGGAGTGGCATCAGCCAGATAGAGATCGAAGTCGAGGATATCCTCCTTCTGGATATTCAGTTCGCTGGTAATCACGTTCATCAGCAGATTGCCCTTCTCCAGTTCATCATGGATGATGCCGAGGATAGGGAGCACATCCTTCTGCCTGCTCAGCTTCACGCCATCGTTCACCTGTCGGTTGAAGTGGATAGCGAGATTGCTGATCTGCAGCAGAGGTCGCTGGATATGGATCAGGAGCGTCTTCGGATGCATCGCATCCTCGCCCTTTACGATCACTCTACCCGCCAGAGTGAGTGGACGGTCGAACCAGGTTGACATAATCGGACCGCCATAAACCTCGGTATTCAGTTTCACGATGCCGCCCTCGCAAGTCATCTCAGCGTTAGGCTTAATGCGGAAGGTAGGAGAGTCGCAGTGCGCGCAGATCATGTGGAAGCCGGCATCCGCCAGCGTCTTCTTTCCGATTTGGAAGGCATAGATAGAAGAGTCGTTCTTGGTAACGAAGAACTTGTCACCAGCCACAACCTTGCCCAGCGGCTCCTGAGGGTTCAATCGTCTGAACCCATTTTTCTCCAATTCCTCGGAGATATTCTTCACTGCCAGGAAGTTCACTGGCGAAGCGTCTAAAAAGGATAATAATCTTTTGATCATAGTCTATATCTTTATTTTGTTTCAATTATTTCTGCAAAGATAATGCAAAATTTTCATTTAATCTCATATTTCTACCTGTTTTTTCCATAATAGTTAAATATCTACAAGAATCCCCCATGATGTTTGGTGTTATGTTTTGAAAGCATTAATTTTGCACATCATAATTTTGGCAGATATACAGAATCATTTAAAACAAAGATAATGGAAATAATAATAGGAATAGTCATTGGTCTTGCCATCGGATTCTTCGTGGGCAAGCTGATGGAAGGAAAAAAGGCGGGAGAGGAGAAAATGCAGCTTATAGCGAAGGCTCAGGTGCTGCAGGCTAACATCGAACAGAGTAATCTGCATCATGCTTCTGAGGTGCAATCCTTGAAACAATCTCATGCTGCTGAGGTGCAATCCTTGAAAGCCCAGATGGAGAACGAACGGCTGTTTGCCGAAAAGCTCCGTGCAGAAAGCGACCAGCAGTGGGCACAGAAACTCGAAAGCCTGAAACAGGAGATGCATCGCATGACCATCGAACAGCAGAAAGCTGCTGCCGAACAGCTCGCTGCCAAGCAGTCGGCCCTCCAGGAAAACAACCGACTCCAGATGGATGAACTCCTGAAACCTATCAAGGAGCAGTTTGCCGATTTCAAGAAATCGGTAGAAGAGAGCAAGACCCAGAACGAGGTGAATAAGAAGGAACTGCAGAGTACTTTCGAGGCAACGATGAAACTCTTCCAGCAGGAACAGCAGCAGGCTGTAACAAGTCTGAAGGAGCAGACTTCGAAGATCGGTTCCGATGCCGCCAACCTTACCAAGGCTTTGAAGGGGGATAGCAAGATGCAGGGCGACTGGGGCGAGATGGTATTGGAAACCATCCTCGAAAACAGCGGTTTGCGAAAGGACGAGGAGTTCTTTATTCAGGAGAACACCAAGGATGAGAACGGCAAGAACTTCCGTCCCGATGTCATCGTCCGCTTCCCGGAAGGCAGGAGCGTGGTGATAGATAGCAAGGTATCTCTCACCGCCTATACCGATGCCTTGGCGGCAGAGACCGATGAGGAGCGGGAGAGGCTGATGAAGTCGCACGCCCTGAGTGTGCGCAAGCACATCGATGAGTTAGCTGAGAAGGATTATTCGAAGTTAGTAGATGATGCCATCGGCTTCGTCCTGATGTTTATCCCTAACGAAACGAGTTATATCGCAGCGATGAAGCAGCAGCCTGATTTGAGTCGCTATGCCTATCAGAAGAAGATTATCATCATATCTCCTAGCAATCTCCTGATGGCGTTGCAGCTGGCGTATAATCTCTGGCAGTATGACCGTCAGAACAAGAATGTAGAGAAAATCGTGAAGACGGCAGCCGATCTATATGATAAGGTAGCGACTTTCGAAGACACCTTCACGAGCATAGGTGATCTCCTTACTCGCCTCTCCGGTACCTATGATAAAGCGAAAAAGCAGCTTTATGATGGTACCGGCAATGTAATGAGAAGGGTAGAGAGTCTGAAGAATCTGGGAGTAACTCCCAAAAAGCAGATCAAGGCATTAGAGGAGTAATTTTAATAAGCGTTTTTATCCGGGCAGATAATACTCTTTGCTGTCAGTAAGATAATACGGATGTCAAGCCAGAACGACCAGTTCTCGATATACCAGATATCACGCTTGATGCGCTCCTCCATCTGCCAGAGCTCCTTCGTCTCACCACGGTAACCCGTTACCTGAGCCCAACCGGTAATACCAGGCTTCGAGAAGTGGCGAACCATATACTTATCAATCAAACTGCCATAGACCTCAGTATGATACAACATGTGAGGTCTAGGACCTACGATACTCATATCGCCCTTCAATACATTGATAAATTGAGGGAACTCATCAATATTCGTCTTTCTCATGAAGTTGCCGAATGCAAACTTTCTTGGGTCATTCTTCGTAGCCTGAGCCTTGTCTGAATCCTTGTTCACATGCATTGAGCGGAACTTCAGGCACATGAAGGTATTACCATTCAGACCCGTTCTAGCCTGACGGAAGAAGATAGGACCCGGACTCTGAATCTTGATAATCAGCGCGATGATTGGAATGAAAGGCAAGAAACAGAGGCAGATTACACCACTCACGGCAATATCGAAGGCACGCTTGAGAATACGGTTCGAGACAGAAGACAGCGGCTCAAGATGGTTCGTGTAAACCGTCTTACCCATAAAGTTATGGGAATCCAGATGCAGCTTATATTCGCCGAACAGACGAGGCAGATAATAGAAATGCACCACGTTCTTGTCACAGAAACGCATGATCTTCACAATCTGGTCCGATTCCTGATGCGACAAGCTGCAGAAAATCTCATCCAGATCATAGGATGAACCGTTGATGGTATCATTCAGCTTGGACTCTAAAATTCTGTTAAGATCCTCCATGGTACCCAGTTTTTTCAGTTCCTGAGGCGCTCCAGCAATGTCATCATTGGCATAATAGCCTTTCACGATATAACCCGCAGAAGGGTCTTCGGTCATGGTAATGTACATTTCTCTTACGGCAGGATCGCTACCCACGAAGACCACGGTACGAATGTTTCTACCTCTCGCACGGTGATATTTCAGAAACTTGAGCTCGATGATTCTACTGATGATCAAAGCAATATAGAATGTGATGCCGAAGTAGATTCCGAATGTAAATATTGCTCCACCATGACTGAAGAATTTCAGGAAGATCATGAAGCAGACGGCGGTACAAAGCACCAGGAAGAGCGTACGCTTAAGTACTTGCTGGAAACCGATTCGTCTTATTTGGATGATAGTGCTATAGTTGTATTCGCCGATGGCGAGAGCAACGTTTGCTATAAAGAATGTAATCTTTGTTTTCAGGTCTAGATACTCGGGTACATGAAGGAACTCGATGTTAATAAGGCCCAATAGCAAGCAATTGAGGATGATGAAGTCAGCGAGTATCACCAACCTTCTAATCAGCACGTTACCTTTGTATATATTTTTCTTCATAAGTTATTGTATGTAAGTTATTTTTTTATCTGTTTTTATTCTTAGAATATAGATTCTTGGTAGAATCGTTCGCAAAGATAGCAATAAAAACTGAATTCAGCAAATTTTTTCCCATATTTTTTCCCGTGAATAATCATATTATAAAAGGTGTTCCCAGATTAACGCAGATTTTTCTAATTCGCCTCCCAGTTCATGGTATTGTGAATTTGACATGCCTGACGAGAGAAAGGTGCATCATGCGCCGATACCAAGGCTGGGTGGACTGTCGTTTTTCCCGTGATGCTGATTGCCATGGGTGGTCTGGTGCTGGTTCCCGGCTTGGAGATTCTATGGAATCTCTGGGCCGGGATTGTTTTTTTTGTTAAAATCGTAGAAATGCTTGGTTGTTTGGGAGAATTGATGTATATTTGCAAATAAATAGATAGCGTTTGATTATGGCAAGAAAATTATATCCAATAGGAATTCAGACATTTGAACGGATCCGCAAGGAGGATAAGTTCTATGTAGATAAGACGGAATATATCTATCGTATGACCCATACGGATGGAACGTATTTCTTCTTGAGTCGCCCACGCCGTTTCGGCAAGTCGCTGCTGGTTTCTACCTTCCAAAGTTATTTCGAGGGCAAGAAGGAACTCTTTGAGGGGCTTGCCATCGAGAAGCTGGAGAAAGAATGGAATGAATATCCCGTGCTGCACTTCAGTTTGGCTGGAGGCAAACATATGGAGAAGGAACAGCTGGATCGATATCTCTTATATATATTGAAGGAAAATGAGGATAGGTTTGGAGTGGATTGTGATTCTCCAGACCCAAACGTTCGTTTGCTCAACTTGATAAGAACAGTTACAGCAAAGACTGGCAAGCAGGCTGTGGTGCTCATCGATGAATATGATGCACCGCTTCTGGATGTGGCGCACGAAAAGGAAAAACTCGATGTTTTGCGCAATACGATGCGCAATTTCTACAGTCCCTTGAAAGATTGCGAGCCATTGCTCCGTTTTGTGTTCCTGACGGGTATCACGAAGTTCTCGCAGCTCAGCATCTTCAGCGAGCTCAATAACATCACGAATGTCAGTATGGACGAGCCATACGCCGGCATCTGCGGCATCACCAAGGAGGAACTGTTGACCCAGATGAGCGATGATATCGATGCTCTTGCCGAGCATCTGGAACTGAGCAGGGAGGAGACCATCCAGGAGCTGAAAGACCATTATGATGGTTATCACTTCACTTGGCCATCGCCTGATGTCTTCAATCCTTACAGCTTGCTGAATTGCTTCGCCAAGCAGGAAATGGATGATTACTGGTTCGGATCGGGCACACCTACCTATCTCATCAATATGATGAGAAAGTATGAATTCCTGCCTGCAGACCTTGGCGAAACCATAGAGGTGGGCAAGAAGGACTTTGATGCCCCCACCGAAACGATGACCACCATCGTTCCTTTGCTCTATCAGAGTGGATACGTCACCATCAAGGGATATGACAAGCCTACAAAATTGTACCTGTTGGCATTGCCTAACCAGGAGATTAGGGTGGGGCTGTATGGAAGCCTCTTGCCTCATTATCTGACGGATAAGTCGGCGAAGGCTAACACGACCATTGCCAAGATGTCGGTATTGGTGAGGAAGGGGGATATGGATGCTGCCTTCTGCCTGCTGAACGACTTTCTGGAGACGGTGCCTTACTGCGACAACACCCACTACGAGGGGCATTGGCAGCAGACGCTCTACATCATGTTCGCCCTGCTCACCAACTATCGCATCATAGTGGAGCAGCATACGGCGAAGGGCAGAATCGATATCACGCTGGAGACAGCCGACACCATCTATGTGATGGAACTGAAGTTCAACAAGAGTGCCGAGGAGGCTCTCGCACAGATAGAAACAAAGCACTATGCCGACGCTTTCAAGATGAGTGGCAAGATGGTGGTGAAGATAGGCTTGAACTTCTCGGTGAAGGAGGAGGTGAACAGCCTGGAATGGAAAATAGTATCGTGAATGAACATCCCCCATTCTTACTTTGATGTAAGGGTGGGGGATGCTTTTTTGTTCAAAATCGATTTCTATTCGTTCCGTTTTTGTTTTTTCTTGCGAATATGTGTGGGAGATTCGAAGTTTATTCGTATTTTTGCAGGTGGATACATAAAACAACATCAAAAATTATAATAATATGAAACTGAACGACATTCTTTCTGAAAACTTTCAGGCTGCAGAATGGGAAGCTAAAGGTTATCAGCTTCCTCATTATGATATTGCAGCAGTTGCCAAGAAGACTCACGATGAGCCTACTTGGGTTCACTTTGGCGCAGGCAACATTTTCCGTGCGTTCCCTGCCGCTATCCTTAACGATGCTCTCAACACTGGTAAGTACGACCGTGGCGTCATCGTGGCGGAAAGCTTCGATTACGAAATCATCGACAAGGCTTATCGCCCTTACCATAACCTCTCCCTCCTGGTGAGCCTCCAGTCTAACGGCACCATTGAGAAGAAGGTGATCGCTTCTATCACGGAGAGTCTGAAGGCTGACAAGCAGTTTGGTGAGGATTGGGCTCGCTTGGTTCAGATTTTCCAGGCACCGAGCTTGCAGATGGTTACCTTTACCATTACTGAGAAGGGGTATTCCTTCAATGATGCCGATTTGGCTCGTGGTCTCGATGCTGTCTTCGCCATGGGTAAGCTTACCGCACTCCTCTACGAGAGATTCAAGGCGGGCAAGCTGCCGGTTACCCTTCAGTCAACTGATAACTGCTCTCACAATGGTGACCACGTGAAGGCGGGCGTGAAGGCGTATGCCGAGCGCTGGGTGAAGGATGGCATCGTGGAGGCTGACTTCCTGGATTATATCAACGATGACAAGAAGGTGACTTATCCTTGGTCTATGATTGATAAGATTACGCCTCGTCCTCATGAGAAGGTGCAGGCGATGCTGGCTGAGGATGGTTTCGAGGACAATGATACCATCATCACCGAGAAGCATACCTTTACCGCTCCTTTCGTGAATGCAGAGGAAGTGCAGTATCTCGTGTGCGAGGATACCTATAACAACGGCCGTCCGCCATTGGAGTTGGGCGGTGCACTCTATACAACCCGCAAGACCGTGGATGAGGTGGAGACCATGAAGGTGACTACCTGTCTGAATCCGCTGCATACGGCGATGTCTATCTATGGCTGCATGCTCGGCTATACCCTGATTTCTGCCGAGATGGCAGATGAGGACCTGCGTGCCTTTATCCAGAAGATCGGTTATATCGAGGCGATGCCTGTGGTAACAGATCCAGGTGTGCTGAATCCATACGAGTTTATCGGCACCGTGATCAACAAGCGTCTGCCTAATCCTTTCATGCCAGATGCTCCTCAGCGCATCGCTACCGATACCAGTCAGAAGCTCTCTATCCGTTTCGGTGAGACCATCAAGAAGTATATCGACCGTGGTCTCGACAAGGATAATCTGATATTGATTCCGCTGGTGCTGGCAGGTTACGCCCGCTATCTCAAGGCATTGGATGATAACCTGAAGCCATTTGAGCCATCTTCCGACCCATTGTTGGCAGAACTCCAGACCATCGTGGCTCCGCTGGAGGTAGGCAAGGCGGATCAGGACTACTCTTGCCTGAAGAATCTCTATTCTCGCAAGGATGTATTCGGACTCAATCTCTACGAGGCTGGCTTCGGCGAGCAGATAGAAGGCATGGTGAAGGAACTCTTCGTCGGCAAGGGTGCCGTAAGACAGACATTGCACAAGTACGTTGCTGCAAGATAATTCATTTTTTTGATTTAACCAATACATTATATATAAAGATATATGGAAAGAACATGGCGCTGGTTTGGCAAGAAGGATAAGATTACGCTTGCCCAGCTGAAACAGATAGGTGTGGAGGGTATCGTGACTGCATTGCACGATGTGCCTCTGGGTGAGGTTTGGACTCGTGAGAAGATTCACGAACTGAAGGAGTACATTGAGTCTTATGGTATGAAATGGAGCGTGGTGGAGTCGCTGCCGGTGGTGGAGACCCTGAAGTATGGCGGTCCTGACCGTGACCATCAGATTGAGGTCTATAAGGAGAGTCTGAGAAACCTGGGTGAGGAAGGCATCAAGTGCATCTGCTACAACTTCATGCCGGTACTGGACTGGGCACGTACCGATTTGACACACGAGAATCCTAACGGAGCTAACAATCTCTATATGAACTGGGGCGAGTTTGCCTACTTCGACATCTATATCCTCCAGCGTGAAGGTGCCCGTGAGGACTGGGCTGAATTCTCTAAGGAGCACAAGTGGGGCAGAGATCTCGTGGCTGAGGCTGATGAAATCAAGAAGACTTCAACACCAGAGCAGGATCATGCCTTGGTAGAGAACATCATCATCAAGACCCAGGGCTTTGTTTCTGGTAACTTCAGCGAGGGTGACTCGGCTCCTGTACAGAAGTTCCGCGACCTGCTGAAGCTTTACGATGGCATCGACAAGAAGAAGCTGCAGGAGAATATGAAATACTGGCTGGAGGCAATCATGCCTATCTGCGATGAGTATGACATCAACATGTGCGTACATCCTGATGATCCTCCTTATCCTGTATTCGGCTTGCCTAGAATTATCGGCCGTGCCGAGGATATCCAGTGGATGCTGGATGCCGTGCCTAACAAGCACAACGGTCTGACATTCTGTGCAGGTTCCTTCTCTGCCGGTGAGCACAACGACTGTGTAGCCATGGCGAAGCAGTTTGCCGACCGCACTCACTTCGTTCACCTGCGTTCCTGCTACATCTTCCCTGACGGTAACTTCACCGAAGCTTCTCACCTGGGTGGACGTGGCCATCTGATTGAGCTTTGCCGCATCTTCGAGAAGGCAGAGCAGGAAGGCAAGTGTAATTCGGGTCGCCGATTGCCTATGCGAGTAGATCATGGCATGACCTTCACCGATGAGCCAGGTGGTGTGTTTGATGAGAGCAACCACGGCCACAATGCCGGTTACACCCTCCTGGGCCGCATGTTTGCCATGGGCCAGATTCAGGGCGTCATCGCTACCGTGGATGATGAGCTGGGCATTGAGTACAAGCAGCCGGGATTTTATGATTAGTTGATAGGCTTTAGCATATTACGAAAGTTCAGTTAAGTGATTTGAAATCCTGGTTGAATGAAATATGAAAAAGGCTAGCGTGCGTTTGTGCATGCTAGCCTTTTTTAGTGCTTGGGGTGCTTTATTCCTTTGTTTTGAGCTCCACTTCCTCCACATATTTCACTAATGAATCCTTGCCGTTGAGCAGGTAGTAATCCACTCTAACCACGTGGTTGATGTCAGCATTACCCTTCACCTTCACGTGGCGGGTCTTGCTGAATATCATCGTATCACGACGGGAAGGGTAGGAGACGAGCTGGATCATGTCCTTGGTGGAACCACTGCCTATGTAGTAGATGCCCACACTATCCTTGCCGGCTTTGATTGCCGCCATCTTCGCCATCTTCTTGGTATGGATAGCTGATGTATCTTTCGGATAGAATTCGCTGGCGGCTACCGTGTCGCCGTCGTGCAGATCGGGTGCAAACTTGCAGCTTGTACTGGTTGTTGTGATAAAGGATGTGGCAGCCAGAGCTGCCATAAAACATAAAATTTTCTTCATTATTATTTTGAATTAATCGATTACATTTGTACAATCACCTCGTGCTTGCCTTCCAGGCAAGGAACGATGGTGCCATCGATGGCCTTTCCATCCACCGTAATCTGCTTCACGCCTTTCTCCCTGCCTTCTGGGTTCTTTACCACGATGTGGTATTCGCCGCCACGGAACTTGCGGGTTACCTCGTATTCATGGGCGGTGCTTGGGAGACATGGGTCGATGTTCAATCCCTCGTAATCCGGTTTGATACCGAGGATGAATTCTGATACGGTGTACCACATCCAGGCGGCTGTACCGGTTAACCAGGAGTTCTTGCCCTCGCCAGGCTTGGCGGCATCCTTGCCGGCTACCATCTGGCAGTTGACGTATGGTTCCACCTTGTGCAGGGTCTGGTATTTCTCCTCTACATAGCTTGGCAGAATCTTGGTATAATGGTTCCAGGCATCATTGCCACGTCCGGCAACGGTTTCGCCGATGATGACCCAAGGGTTGTTGTGGCAGAAGATGCCGGCATTCTCCTTGTAACCTTCAGGATAGGATGAAATCTCGCCCATCTCTACATGATAGGTGGTGTAGGCTGGGTTGTTCAGCACCATTCCGTGCTCGCATTCCAGGCGCTCCTTGGCGCTATCCAGTGCTTTGGCGCAGAGGCCTTCTTCCAGTCCGATGCCAGCCATGGTGCACCAGCCCTGACTCTCGATGAAGATCTTGCCTTCCTCGTTCTCATTGCTGCCTATCTTGTTGCCGAAGAAATCGTAGGCACGGAGGAACCATTCGCCGTCCCAGCCATGCTGCTTCACGGCTTCGCTCATTGCATCTACCGCTTGCTGCATGCGATCGGCTTCTACCAGGTAATCTTCCTCGGCAAGTCCGGCTATCTCTCCTTCTCGGCAGTTGGATGCCTCCTTGGCAAGCTGCTTGCAGAGGGCGATGTAATCCTTGCCGGTAACAACAAACAGTCCGGCAATCATCAAGCTCTCAGCCTTGCTGCCTTCGCCCTTGTTCTCGGTGGTCTGGAAGCTCTCGTTCGGATCCCAGGAGAAGCAGTTCAGGTTCAGACAGTCGTTCCAGTCGGCTCTGCCGATGAGTGGAAGCTTATGCGGACCCAGGTTGTTGATGACGTGGTTCATCGAAATCTTCAGGTGTTCGAAGAGACTCACCTCGCTGCCTGGCTGGTTATCGAATGGTACCTGCTCGGAGAGGATGGAGAAATCTCCCGTCTCCTTGATGTAGGCTACGGTTCCGAAAATGAGCCAGCAAGGGTCATCGTTGAAACCGCCACCGATATCGTTGTTGCCACGCTTGGTGAGTGGCTGATACTGGTGATAGCAGCCGCCGTCTGGGAACTGGGTGCTGGCGATGTCGATGATGCGCTGGCGGGCACGGGTAGGTATCTGATGAACGAAACCTACGAGGTCCTGGTTGGAATCACGGAAGCCCATGCCTCTGCCGATGCCGCTCTCGAAGAAGCTTGCGGAACGCGACATGCAGAAGGTTATCATGCACTGATACTGGTTCCAGATGTTCACCATGCGGTCGAGCTTGTCGTTGCCGCTCTTCACGGTGAAGATGTTCAGCAGGTTATCCCAGTACTGGTTGAGTTCAGCAAAGGCTGCATCCACCTTTTCGGTGGTATCGAACTTCTTGATGAGCTGATGCGCCTTCTCCTTGTTGATCACCTTCTTGGCAGAGAACTTCTTGTCCTGTTCGTTTTCTACGTATCCCAGAAGGAAGATGAGGTCGCGGCTTTCGTCCGGCTGCAGGGTTACCTCTATATAATGTGATGCGATAGGGCTCCATCCGTGGGCAAAACTGTTGCGTGGCTTGCCTTCCATCACGGCTTCCGGTTCGGCAAACTCGTTGTAGAGTCCAATGAAGCTTTCACGGTCGGTATCGTAGCCCTGAATCTCGGTATTCACGGTGTAGAAAGCGTAGTGGTTGCGGCGCTCGCGATATTCGGTCTTGTGATAGAGGGTAGATCCTTCTATCTCCACTTCGCCTGTAGAGAAGTTACGCTGGAAGTTCTCCATATCGGTAGCGGCATTCCAGAGGCACCATTCCGCAAAGGAGAACACCTTGAGGGTCTTTACTTCCGCAGTCTGATTCTTCAGCGTCATCTTCTGGACTTCAGCCCAGGTGTGGAGTGGAACGAAGAAGAGGACGCTTGCCTCTACACCGTTCTTGCTGCCCGTGATGCGGGTATAGTTCATGCCGTGGCGGCACTCATAGCTGTCGAGTGGCGTCTTGCATGGTTTCCAGCCTGGATTCCAGACGGTATCGCCATCCTTGATGTAGAAGTAGCGACCACCGTTGTCCATAGGTACCCCGTTGTAGCGATAGCGGGTGAGACGACGGAACTTGGCATCCTTATAGAAAGAATACCCACCTGCTGTGTTGGAGATAAGCGCGAAGAAATCCTCGTTACCCAAATAGTTGATCCAAGGCCATGGGGTCTTTGGGTCAGTAATCACGTACTCGCGATTGGCGTCATCAAAATGACCATACTTTTTCTCTGCCATTGTTTTTTTAATGTTTATTTTTAGAATTTTTGCATGAATTTGGTGCAAAGATAATAAAAAGTTTCAGTTTATAGGTTAGAAAACAGATATTTTTTGTATTTTTGCATTGAAAAGTTAGATGTTTAACAATTTGCGATTAACATAACATACAATTGGCTTATGAAAAGAAACATTATAACACTCCTCATAACCGTGTTTGCCATGTTGCAAGCAACGGCTCAAACCTACGACAACTTGTGGAAACAAGCTGATATCATCGCTCAGAAGGATCAGCCCAAGAGCGAGATAGGGGTGATGAAGAAAATCATCTCCAAGGCTACGGCGGCGAAAGACTACGGCCAGCTGCTGGCGGCTGAGATAAGGCAAGCTATACTCTGGAGAGAGATTTCGCCCGACTCGCTGACACCGAACGTGAAGCGGATGGAAACGGAAGCACTGAAAGCGAAAGATCCCGTGCTGAAGGCTGTGAGATATGCCGTGCTCGGTAAGGTGTATAGGGAGGTGAATGGGAAGAAGAGCGAGGAGTTCTTCAAGAAAGCCCTGGAGCAGCCTGAACTTCTTGCCAGAAATGCTTCTACCGGGTATGTGCCGCTGACGCTGAAGGGTGTGGATGGCAGTTCGTTCAAGAACGATTTGCTGCATCTCATCGGTTTCGAAGCAGACAGCAAGGAGGCGTATCTGCTGATGTACACCTATTATAATAAGGTGGAAAATCGGGGTGCGGCTTGTCTCTGTGCCTACAAGCTTATCGAGAAATACCGCCAGGATGACGTAAGAGAGGTCAGAAAGTCGAAGTATCTGAATACTATCGACTCGCTCATCCACGTCTATCAGGATATTCCGGAGGCAGGCGAACTTGCCGTGGAGCATTTCCGCTTCATGGAAGGTGCTACCGATGCCAAACCGCAGGATAAGCTCAACTATATCAACTATGCACTGAATAGATGGGGCGGATGGTCGAGAATGAATGTGCTGAGGAATGCGCAGAAGCGACTCACCGAACCGATGTTCCAGGTGCAGGATATGCCATTGGTGCTTCGCCCTTCGGAAAAAAAGTGGGTGCATCTGAATGTGCGCAATCTCCAGAATCTGAACATTCGGCTTTCCCGTCTCAATATCACAGCGGATAATGAATATGATGTCCAGAATGAGGCTACCTATAAGATGCTCCTGAAGAAGACCACGAAGCTGCATCAGAAGGATTTCAGCCGCAACTACTATGGTCGTCCGGATTACGAAGAGGTGAAGGATTCCATCGAAATAGGAGGCAATCTGCCATTAGGCGCCTATCTGATGGAGGTGACTTCGGATAATACCGGCATTGCTCCGCAGCGAGAACTCTTCTATGTCAGCAATCTGGCGGTGATGATCCAGCAGTTGCCTGATGACAGGCATCGCTATGTGGTGGTGAATGCTACCGACGGTCAACCTGTTCCAGGTGCGAAGATAGTGCTTTATGACAGAAACTATGACGACAAGACCGGCAAGTTCAAGAGAGTCATTCATGCCCGAATGACGACAGATGACCAGGGCGAGGCTTATTTCAAGAATGTGGATGGAAACGTCTTGATCTACACATCTACAGATAAGTTTGCGCCTGCCAAGGATATCTACCTCTCACGTGCCCGCTATTACGAGAAGAAGGATGATGAGGTGAAATATCAGTTGTTTACCGACCGTGCCATCTATCGCCCGGGCCAGAAGGTGCATGCCACAGCCGTTTCCTATATCGTGAAGAAAGGCCTGGATGCCAGTGTGCCGGGAAAGAGCATGGAACTGAAGTTTATCCTGAGAGACGCCAACTGGAAGCAGGTGGCTGAGCAGAAGGCTACAACCGATGAATATGGTACGGCATCTGTGGATTTCGAATTGCCTCAAGGTGGACAGACAGGCATGTATCATGTATCCGTGAATAACCGAGCTAACAGTTCCTTCCGTGTGGAGGAATACAAGCGTCCAACCTTCGAGATTACCTTCCCGAAGGTGAACGAGAAATATAACTGGGGCGACACCGTAGTGGTGAAGGCTTCGGCAAAGACCTACGCCGGTGTACCAGTGCAGGGCGCCAAAGTGGAGTATCAGGTGACCCGCAGAAACCAGCTCTGGTGGTGGGGCGCAGGCTCTGCCGGACAGTTGGTGAAGACTGACAGTTGTGTGACTCGTGAGGACGGAACCTTCGATGTTGAGATTCCGCTGGAGGCTTCTTTGTCAGGAAAAAACGAGGCGGATATGAGCGATTTCATGCGCATCGCCCGTTTCTTCAACTTCGAGGTCTCAGCCATCGTTACCGACATCAGTGGTGAGAGCCACGAGGGTGTAATGAGTCTGCCTCTGGGCACCAAGCCAACCATCCTCACGGTGGATCTTCCTAAACGTATCGAGACAGACAGTCTGAAGACGGTGACCTTCGCTTACCGCAATGCCAGTGGTATGGAGATATCCAGCAACCTGAAGTACCGCATCGACAAGGGCGAATGGAAGGTTGCCGAGGCGAATGCGCCGATTTCTATGGCTGTATTGCCATCAGGTGTGCATGAGATGGAGGCAATCTGCGGACAGGACACCCTGCAGCAGAAGTTCACCCTCTTCAGCATCAAGGATACCCATCCGATGGAGCCAACCACTGAATGGTATTATCAGACGGCGAAGACCTTCCCGCGTGATGGAAAACCGGTATATGTGCAGGTGGGTTCTTCTGAAAACGGAGCGCACATCGTTTATTCCATCATCGCTGGCAACAAACTGCTGGAGAAGGGTGCCTGGGAGTTGGGCGACAGCATCGTTACCCTGCCATTCACCTACAAGCCGGAATATGCTTCGGGTGTGGTGATTAATTATAGTTTCGTGAAGAACGGCGAATGCTATACCAGAAAAATCAGCATCGCCCGTCCTTTGCCGGAGAAGAAGTTGAATATCACCTGGAAGACTTTCCGCGACCGTCTCACTCCGGGACAGAAGGAGAAGTGGACCTTGCAGATTACGACTCCCGACGGCAAGCCAGCCAAGGCACAGCTGATGAGTGTACTTTATGATAAGTCGCTCGACCAGTTGGCTGACCACACCTGGAAAATGACGCTGGGATTCAGCCAGTGGTTGCCAGACTGCTATTGGAAGAGCAATCTGAAGTATTATGAGATGGGATTGTCGGGTACTTATCCTACCAAATATTACGATGAGAAGGAGTTGGAGGTGGATCAGTTTGATGGCAAATACTTTAGCTATTATGGTTATATGCAAGCTGTGGAACTGAGCAAGTTGGAACGTTCTTCTGGCGGAACCGTTGAGGCTGTTCGTATACAGAAAGACGAGCTGGTTCAGGAAGAAGGGAGAGTCATGAAAACTCGTGGGAGTAATATGATTCGTGTTGCAGCGGCTGCTCCATCTGTCAACAAGGTTTTTGATGCAGTAGAGGAGATGCCGCAGTTTGCTGGCGGTTCTGGCTCAGACGCAGGACAGTTCCTCGACAAGGTTCAAATTCGTGAAAACCTGAACGAGACCGCCTTCTTCTATCCTGCCTTGGAGAGCGACAACCAGGGCAATGTGGCTATCAATTTCACCCTGCCGGAGAGCGTGACTACCTGGAAGTTTATGGGCTTGGCGCACGACAAGGAGATGAGAAACGGATGCCTGGTAGATGAGGCTGTGGCTCAGAAAACCGTGATGGTGCAGCCTAACATGCCTCGATTCCTGCGTGAAGGCGACAAGAGCAGCATCGTGGTGAAACTCTTCAACACTTCTGACAAGAAGGTGAACGGCAATGCCCGTATGCAGATTATCGACCCAGAGACCAACAAGGTGGTTTGGCAGAAGACGCAGAACTACAGCATCAATGCCGAGGGCTCTGCTAGCGTCTCCTTTGATGTCCAGGGACTGAAAGAAGGTGTATATATTAATAAGGTGGTGGCTGCCGGTAATGGCTACAGCGATGGTGAACAGCATTACCTGCCGGTTTTGAGCAACCGGGAACTCGTGGTGAACACCCTGCCTATCACCCTGCACCAGCCGGGCGAGCAGAGTTTCGACCTGAGCAAACTCTTCCTGAACAAGGAGGGCAAGCAGGCGAAGGGCGCAGAGGATGCAAAGGTGACCGTGGAATATACCAACAATCCAAGTTGGCTGATGGTCAAGGCGCTGCCTGCCATCAGCAATCCTACCGAGGAGGATGCACTCTCCTTGATGGCTGCCATCTATGCCAACACCCTCAGCCGCCATATCCAGAAGACCTTGAACGTGAATGCCAAGGACATCGACGATGCTTCGGGCTTGGCATCGGCTTCTGATACCTTGCAAAAGAAGGTGAACAAGTATGTCGCTCTCCTGAAGAAACTCCAAAACAAGGATGGTTCCTTCTCTTGGTGGAAGGGCATGAGCGGTAGCAGATATATGACCACGGCTGTGGCAGAGATGATGGTTCGTCTCAATGCCATCGTGGGCAGACAATCCTTTACCGCAAGTATGCTTTCGGGAGCAATCGACTATCTGCGTCAGCAAACGGCTCGTGAGGTGAAGGCGATGAAGGAGGATGAGGCAAAGGCTGCGCAGAAAGCCGCTCGGAATGGCAAGGCTTACCAGGCTACGCCAAGCGAGATGGCTTTGCATTATCTCTATATTGTCGCAATGGATGGGACTTGTGTGAAACTCAAAGCTCCTGCTTTGAATGACATGGATTATCTCCTCGGAAAACTGAAGAAGATGACGGGTTCGTTGACCATCTATGGCAAGGCGAAGGCTGCTGTGATACTCGCCCTAAACTACGATTACAAGACGGCTGCCGACTACTTGAAGAGCATGGAGGAATATTCCGTCTATCGTGAGGATATGGGCAGATATTATGATACTCGCAAGGCGTACTATAGTTGGAGAAACTATAAGATTCCAACGGAGGTGGCTGCCATCGAGGCTCTGCAGGCTTTGGATGCTCAGTCTATAGCTGCTATTTCATCAGCATCGTCTGCTATTAGCAAACAGCAGACCATCGAGGAGATGCAGCGCTGGCTCCTAATGTCGAAGCGCACCCAGGTTTGGGATACGCCAGTGAATACCGTGGATGCCGTCTATGCCTTTATGAAGGGTAATGAGAGCAACTGGAACAGAAAGGCTGAGAATGCCGTGCTGAAACTGGATGGCAAGCTGTTGCCAATGCCGCAGGATTCTACTACGCTGGGTTATGTCAGGACTGAAAAGGCGGGTAAGGCATCTACCCTGAGCATCAGCAAGAAGAGCGATTATACCAGTTGGGGTGCCGTGTATGCAGAGTTCAAGCAGCCTATCAGCGAAATCGCTTCTGCCGAATCGGGCATCAAGGTGCGCCGTGTCATCGTTCCTGCTGAATCGCAGGGCAGGGGCAAGGCTCAGGCGAAGGTGGGAGAGAAGGTGAAGGTAACACTCATCATCACCGCCGACCGTGACTACGATTTCGTGAAGATCGTGGACAAACGTGCCGCCTGTCTGGAGCCTGTCAATCAGCTGAGCGGTTACCAGTGGGGAATGGAATGTTATGTTTCTCCTAAGGATAATACAACAAATTTCTATTTTGATCGTTTATCTAAAGGTAAGCATTTCGTAGAAATGGAATATTATGTTGACCGTAAGGGCGATTACCAGTCGGGCTCCTGCACGGCAGAGTGTACCTACAGTCCGGAGTTTGGTGGTCGTACGGAGGCATATAAGATGACAGTTAATAATTAATATAAGGATTGATAATTACGAATAGAATAGTATGAAACGAATGAATATATTGATGCTTTCATCGCTGTTGGCGGTGTCTGCGTCGGCACAGAAAATAAGTACTCAGAACGAGATCGTGGATTGTGGACAGGTAGTATTCCGCAAGCCGGTGACCGCTGAGTTCCTGATGAAGAATGAGGGCAGCAAACCGCTGGTCATCCATCAGGTGTATAAGAGTTGCGGATGTACAGAAGTGGTGTATCCGAAGAACAGTGTGGCTCCTGGCGACAGCTTCTTGGTCAAGGCGGTGTATGATGCGAAGCAGATGGGCACCTTCCACAAGCAGATATGCCTCTATAGCAATGCATCGGAGGAACCTTTTATCCTCTCTATGCGTGGTAGGGTAGTGAGCAATGTGGTAGATTTCGCAGGTCCATATAATGAACTGCTTGGCGAACTGAAGTCGGATGTCCAGGAGGTGGAGTTTGATGACGTGAACCGTGGCGACCGTCCGGTACAGCGCATCCATATCTTCAATCCTACAGAGGAGCTGATGGAACCTGTGGTAATGCATCTTCCTAACTATCTCCAGGCGACTGTTTCGCCATCCAGGGTGGCACCTCACCGTTCCGCAGAGATTACCTTCGTGCTGGATTCGAAGAAGCTGCGTGATTTCGGCTTGAATCAGACTTCTGTTTATCTGGGTGAGCGTCCTGGTGACAAGATTGCTCCAGAGAAGGAAATCGTGGTTTCTGCCGTTCTCCTGCCAAGTTTCGACAAGTTGACTGCCGAGCAGAAGGAACTGGCTCCGAAGGTGGAACTCTCTACCACCGATCTGAATCTGGGAAGCTTCAACGGCAAGAAGAAGCGGAAGGGAGAAATCCTGGTTAGCAACCAGGGTAAGTCGGTTTTGGATATCCGAAGCATGCAGATGTTTACCATGGGCTTGCAGGTACAGCTGAAGAAGAGCAAGATTCAACCGGGAGAGACCGTGAAGATGAAGGTGACAGCCGTGGCTGCCGATCTGAAGAAGTCGCGTGCCAAGCATCCTCGTATTCTCATGATTACCAATGATCCGGAGAATGCCAAAGTTGTAATTAGAATAAATGTAAAGTAATGCAGATAGAAATAGATAATGGTAGTGGTTTCTGCTTCGGCGTAACCACTGCCATCAAGAAAGCTGAAGAAGAGTTGGAAAAGGGCAGTACACTCTACTGCCTGGGTGATATCGTGCATAATGGTATGGAGGTGGAGCGCCTGCATGAGGCAGGGCTGATCACCATCGACCATGAGGAGATGAAGGAGCTTCACGGTGTGAAGGTGCTGCTTCGTGCCCATGGTGAACCGCCTGAGACTTATGCGCTGGCAGAGAAGAACAATATTGAGATTATTGATGCTACCTGTCCGGTAGTTCTCCAGTTGCAGCGCCGCATCAAGAAGCAGTATGTGAGCAATCCGGAGGCGCAGATTGTCATCTTCGGCAAGAAAGGTCATGCCGAGGTGTTGGGTCTGGTAGGACAGACCGAGAGTCATGCCCTCGTGGTAGAGAAGTTGGAGGATGTAGAGCATCTGAAGGAAGTAGGTAAGTTGGATTTCAACCGTGATATCTATCTCTATTCCCAGACCACCAAGAGTCTGGATGAGTTCCATCGCATCATCGAGTATTGTCAGGAGCATATCGTAGAGGGTGCAACCTTCAAGAGCTTTGATACCATCTGCCGCCAGGTGGCTAACAGAATGCCAAACATTGCCTCCTTCGCCAGCAAGCATGATGTCATCCTCTTTGTCAGTGGCAGAAAGAGCAGCAATGGAAAGGTGCTCTTCAAGGAGTGCAAGAGCGTGAATGCCAACAGCTATCAGATAGAGAGTGCCGAAGAAATCAATATGGATTGGTTGAAGGGCGTGAATACCGTAGGCATCTGTGGTGCTACCAGTACTCCTAAATGGCTGATGGAAGAATGCAAGGAGAAAATCATCAAGGATACCTTATCATAAACATAAAACAGGTTATCTGATGATTCATCTCATCAAATAAAAACAGGTGATAAATCTTCTCACGAGGACTTATCACCTTCAAAAAACAGTAATTAACTCAAAATTTATAATCTATATCATTACTACCTTGTCATTATGTCTGCAAAGATAAATAAAACGACGTTTTTTTGCAAAGCCAATTCTTTAAAATGGCAGTTTTTTTATATTAAACTGAAATTTTAATATATTTTTGCAATCGTCTGCAGGCTTTCTACGACAAAGTAGCTTTTTGTTACTTTTCTGTGGCTTTTTGATACTGTTTCATCAACCATTCCTTCTGTTCCGGAATTGTCATCTCACTGTTGTCGAGTGTGATGGCATCATCAGCCTTGCGCAAAGGAGAGGTCTCACGATGGGTGTCAATATAGTCACGCTCCTCTACGTTTTTCAGAATTGCCTCGAAGTCGGCAGGCATTCCTTTCTCCTTGAGCTCATCGAATCGGCGCTGTGCTCTTACCTGAGAGCTTGCCGTAACGAAGATCTTCAGTTCTGCGTTAGGGAAAACGGTGGTACCGATGTCACGGCCATCCATTACGATGCCCTTGTCTTCGCCCATCTTCTGCTGCTGGGCTACCAATGCCTCTCTTACGAATGGGATGGCTGCCACTGGACTTACGTGATTGGAAACCTCCAGCGAGCGGATCTCCTTTTCTACCAACTCACCGTTGAGGTAGCAGTCTGGGCGACCGGTTTCGGCATTGAACTTGAAAGAGATGTGGATGTTTGGCATCTCAGCCTCTAACTCTGTTACCTTTACCTTGCCATCCTCATCGAAGAGCTGGTGGCGCAGGGCATAGAGCGTAACTGATCGATACATGGCACCTGTATCTACATACACATATCCGATTTCCTTGGCAAGATCCTTTGCCATGGTACTCTTTCCACAAGAAGAGTAACCATCAATTGCTATTGTAATCTTCTTCATGTCTTTAAATCTGAAAAGTTTATCTGTTCTATAAATCTGTATTCTATAATCAGTATTCTATAATCTGTAGGCGATATTCAGCAGCAGACTATTGCTGCTGACATGGTATTTGCCGTAGGCGATGTTGAGATGGAAGCGCTCCAGATTGATACCGCCACCCAACGACCATCCGGCTCCATGGCTGCTGGTCTCATCTTCTCCGTTTACGATTTTCATTTCATCGTGGCGTCGGAAGTTGTAGCCGGCTCCCACCCAGAGGCTTTCGCCCAACAGCAGATCGGCACCTAATACCGCATGGTTTCTGAGTCCCTTATCCCAATGGTTCAGATTCACCAAGGTGGCTGAAACGCGAAAGGGAGTATTGATGAAGTGCTTGCTGACACCCACCTGTAGGTCGATTGGCATCTTCTCGTATTCTTCATCATAAGCCTTAAGCTGTCCACCCAGGTTTCTGGCTACTGCGGAAACCGACCACTCTTCTTCCAAATCGTAGTAGTTGAGTCCCAGATCCACTCCCATGGCGATGGAGTTGTAATCACCGATATACGAGGTGATGAATTTGGCAGTGATACCACCCACGATGCGTTCGCTGAGCAGGTAGGAGAAAGTACCCGCCAGGCAGATATCCTTAGCCGAGAATTCACCCATCTGGATGTTGTTCTCATCGGTCTGCTTCATCTTGCCATAATCCACATACTGCGCCGATACCGCCCACGAAGCCTTCTCTCCGGCGATGCGGTTGAATGAAGCTGATGCCATATTCACCCCCTTCATATAGTTCATGTAGTTGAAGTTGAGGGTACGGTCGTTCACCGAAACCAGCAGGGCTGGGTTATGGAAAGCAAGTGCCGCATCATCTTCTATCAAGGTGATGTTATCGCCTCCCAAGGCGGCAGCATGGGCACTGACGGGGAGTCGGAGGAAGTTATACCCCGTCTGACTCTCTTGAGCCCCCATTTTTGTCGCGAAAAGCGTCAATATAATGGAAAAAACAACTTTTTTCATTTAAAATATCTAATTCTTTGGCAAAGATACGGCTTTTTTGAGAAATAAGACGTAAATTTGCAATGTTTTCGTAGAAAATAACGAAAGAGAATGTAAAATATTGCAGTTTGGACCCCAAAAATGGGTGAACAAGTCTGCAAATAGTAGATAATAGATATTGTGGAAATAAAGAAATCAGATCGTGCACAGTTGGAGGACAAGCGGGTAACCTTTTTCCTGCTGGGACTCCTTATTGCCTTTACACTTCTTTTTGTAGGATTGCAGTATTCAAGAAATCCGCAGGGAGATGACGACTGGGCAGAGAACTTTGAAGATCTTTCGCAAGATATGGAAATGTCAACTCCGCCCGACCAGAAAGATATGGTGAGTGCGGAGGCTATGGCGAAGGCACCTGCCTCGCAGGCTATCACCCAGGAGGTGAAACCTACCGAGCAGCAAATGGTCAAGAAGACACCGGAAAAGATCAGCACTACTACCAGCGAGCTGGTAATCGGTGATGGCTCGGGTGTAGTAGAAGGGGCTGACGTCAAGGAGGCGGCTCCTGAGACGGCGGTGGATCCGGCAGATACACAGGCTGAGGCTCCTATCAAGTTTACCGTGGTGCAGAAGATTCCGGAGTTTCCGGGAGGCTGGTCGGCATTTATGCAATGGCTCACCAAGAACCTGAAGTATCCGCAGGTGGCACAGAATAACAAGGTACAGGGCACGGTGGTGGTAACCTTCATCGTCAACAAGGATGGAAGCATCGCCAATACCAAGGTTAGTACCTCGGTGGATGCTGCCCTTGATGCTGAAGCGCTCCGCGTGATGAAGATGATGCCCAAATGGAAACCGGGTATGGACAAGAACAAGGTGTGCCGTACCATGATTGCCATTCCGGTGGTATTCCAGTTATAAAAGATAAAATAACTGAATACTCAATTTCAAGACAGATTATAAATCAGATATTATAAATTAGAAATATGATAGATATGAAGACATCAGAAGAATTATTGGTAATGGTGAATGATTTCCTGGCAAATCTCCCATACAATCGTAAACCATTGTCGCTTTACGAACCGGTGAAGTACGTACTCTCTTTAGGTGGAAAGCGTATTCGCCCTGTTTTAATGCTCTTGGGATACAATCTCTTCAAGAATGATCCTGAGAAGATTCTGATGAATGCGATAGCTCTTGAGACTTATCACAACTATACGCTCTTGCACGACGACCTGATGGATAATGCAGACCTCCGTCGTGGTCATGAGACTGTTCACAAGAAGTGGGATGCCAATACTGCTATCCTCTCTGGTGACAGTATGTTGGTGTTGGCTTACGAGAGAATGGCACAGTGCGACGATCAGCATCTTGCCAAGGTGATGAAGCTCTTTACTACTACAGCCCTTGAGATTGGAGAGGGACAGCAGTATGATATGGAGTTTGAGAACCGCAATGATGTGAAGGAAGAGGAGTATATCGAGATGATTCGCCTCAAGACCAGTGTACTTCTGGCTTGTGCCCTGAAGATTGGTGCCATCCTGGCTGATGCTTCTGCTGAGGATGCTGACAATCTCTATAAGTTTGGCGAGCAGATCGGCTTGGCTTTCCAGCTGCAGGATGATTTCCTCGATGTATATGGTGATTCCAAGGTGTTCGGTAAGGCTATTGGTGGTGATATCACTTCCAACAAGAAGACTTTCATGCTCATCAATGCCTTCAACCATGCCAACGATGCCCAGCGTGCTGAACTCCAGAAATGGGTGGATGCCAAGGAATTCGACCGCAATGAGAAGGTGGCTGCTGTTACCCGTCTCTATAACGAGATCGGTATCGACAAGATGGCACAGGATAAGATTGCCTATTACTTCGAGCAGAGCAAGAAGTATCTCGATGCTGTGAATGTGCCTGCTGATCGCAAGGAAGAATTGGCGAAGTATGCACAGAAAATGATGAAGCGCCAGTATTAATCATCAAGTTTAAAGTTCAAAGCTCAAAGTTCAAAGTAAAGAAGTTCAATGTTCAAAGTAATAGATACGCATACTCATCTCGATGCAGAAGAGTTTGACGAGGATAGAGCGGAAGCTTTCGCTCGTGCCAGGGAAGCGGGGGTAGGTAAGGTGTTCTTGCCTGCCATCGACGTGAAGACCACGCACGCTGTACTGGCATTGAGTCGGGAATATCCGGGTTATGCCTATCCGATGATCGGTTTGCATCCTGAAGAGGTGAAGGCTGACTGGAAGGATCAGCTGGCTGAACTCAGGAAGATGCAGATTTCTGACTTTATCGCCATTGGCGAAATCGGACTGGATTATTACTGGAGTCGTGAGTTCGAGCAGGAGCAGTTGGAGGCATTCGAGGAACAGGTGAAATGGTCGGTAGAAACCCGACTTCCCCTGATGATTCATTGCCGCAAGGCACAGAACGAGATGGTGCACTTGCTCCGTCAGTATCAGAAAGACCTGCCTGGTGGCGTGTTCCACTGCTTCACGGGCAATCAGAAGGAGGCTGAAGAGCTTCTCTCTTTCGATAACTTCGTGCTGGGTATCGGCGGTGTTTCTACTTTCAAGAGCAGTCATCTCAGAGAAGACCTTCCGGCTGCGGTTCCGATGAATCGCATCATCCTGGAGACCGACAGTCCTTATATGGCTCCCGTGCCTTATCGTGGCAAGCGCAATGAAAGCGCCTTCGTGATAGAAGTGCTCAAAACTCTGGCGAAAGCATACGGAGTGAGTGAGGAGGAATTCGCTGAACAGACGAATAAGAATGTAGAAAGCGTCTTTCAGCTGAATTAAATCAGGAAAGCGTCTTTCCCCTATGAAATAATAAAAATAATAAGCTTAATATTAAAACCAAACGATTCATTATGACTAGAAAAGTGATTTTGGCTGCTATGTTGATGGCAGCATTTGCACAGGGCACTCAGGCACAAGACCTGAGCGGCCAGCGTTCTGAAAAGCAGGACGTGCACATGATTCCTGGTAAGAAACTGGATCATCACGGACTCATCGTGAGTCCTACACCACATCTCCTGAATGTGGATGCTGCTAACCGACTCGACCTGCAGAAGGGTGTCAAGGTGATTGACAAGAAAGGTAAGTTTGCGGATGATGTGAAATTCCTGACCGCTAACGCCAAGGGCATTCGCCTGACCATCGATTTCGGTGAGAAACTTGCTGCTAAAGCAGGAGTGAAGCCTGTATCGGGTGCTTACAGCCTGAAGGCTGATGCCAAGGGTATCCAGATTGTGGGATACGATGAGCGTGGCGCTTTCTATGGCTTGCAGACCTTGCGCCAGATTGTAAACAGCGAGATGGCTAAGGGCCAGATGCCTTATACCACTTGCAACGACTACCCTGATCTTCCAAACCGTGGTGTGGTAGAGGGCTTCTATGGTGAGCCTTGGTCTCATCAGGTGCGTCTTTCCCTCATCGATTATTATGGAAAGAACAAGATGAACACCTATCTCTATGGTCCAAAGGATGATCCTTATCACAGCTGCCCTAACTGGCGCTTGCCTTATCCTGAGAAAGAGGCTAAGAACATCAGCGAACTCGTACAGGCTTGCCGCCGCAACCGTGTAGATTTCGTGTGGGCTATCCATCCTGGACAGGATATCAAGTGGAACGAGGAAGACTATCAGAACCTGGTTCACAAGCTTGACTTGATGTACGACCTCGGTGTACGTTCTTTCGCTATCTTCTTTGATGATATTTCCGGCGAGGGTGCCAACCCAGTGAAGCAGTCTGAACTCTTGAACCGCCTGGCTAAGGAGTTTGTGAAGGCTAAGGGCGATGTTACACCGCTCGTGATGTGTCCTACCGATTATACCCGTCTCTGGGCGAATCCAAAACCAACCGGTTCTCTGGCTATCTTCGGTAATACCCTTGATCCATCTATCAATGTATTCTGGACAGGTGATGTGGTATGTAGTGACTTGACCCGCGAGACGCTCGACTGGGTGAACTCCCGTATCAAGCGCCCAGCTTATTACTGGTGGAACTTCCCAGTAACTGATTATGCACGTCATATCATCATGCAGGGTCCTACCTACGGTTTGCAGACCGACCTGACCAACAAGGATCTCTGTGGTTTCGTGAGCAACCCAATGGAGCATGGTGAGGCTTCCAAGCTGGCTCTCTACGGTGTAGCTGACTATGCCTGGAATATCGCCAACTATAATCCGCTCGACAACTGGGAGCGTGGTCTGGTAGATCTGACTCCAGAGGCACACGATGCTTATCGTACCTTCGCCATACACTCATGTGATACAGAAACCGGTTATCGCCGTATCGAATCATGGGAAACCAAGAGCTTCCGCATCGACAACTTTACAGATGCTGAGTTCAATGCTTTGCAGAAGGAATTTGAAAAGGTGAAGAATGCACCTGCTCAGATGGAGGCAAACTGCAAGAACGCCTTGCTGATGAAGGAACTCCGTCCTTGGTTGACTGAGTTTGGCAAATTGGGTAACCGTGGCTTGAAGACCATGCAGCTCATCAAGGAATACAAGGCTGGTAATGACCAGGCTTTCTGGGATGGCTATGTTAACAACCGTATGAGCAAGGAAGATGTGGCTGCTTACGAGAAGCATAAGTCTGGAACCATGGTATTGCAGCCATTCTATGAGCAGTCTATGGATGATATGGCTTCTGGCTTCTTCAAGAAGTTGACTGGCAAGGTGCCTGCTTTCTATAAGGGTATCGGTACTTATGCCACCTTGAGAACTACCCAGAGCAAGGCGATGTTTGACAACGATTCTACTACCTATTATACATCAGGTAATGGTCAGAACACTGGCGACTGGATTGGTGCAGACTTAGGTTGTGTTCGTTCTGTTTCTGAGGTAAGAATCCTTCAGGGACGTAACTCTGTAGATGATGTGGATTACTTCGATAATACCGTATTGGAGTATTCTCTTGACAAGAAGGAATGGAAGGCTCTTACCGGTGAGTTGAAGAAGCAGTATGTCATCAACTGGAAGACCGATTCTCCTGTTGAGGCTCGTTATATCCGCATCAAGAAGTTGAAGTCAGACAAGCGCAACTGGGCTGCAGTCCGTACTTTCGAGGTGAACCCAACTACTCCAGATCGTTTGAGCTTCCCTGTTGAGGCAGGCAATCTGCAGGCAGCGATGTATGGTTTCGATGAGAACCCTTGCACCTCATTCACCAACGAGGGCACCCTTACCATGGGTGTAGAAAAGAATGTAAAGGGTTACACCCTGCTGTTGAAGTTGGCTCCAGGCAAATCATTGGTTTGTCGCCAGTTGAATGCCAAGGGCAAGGTATTGGCAACAACCAGCATCGACCAGTCATTCTGCAAGATTGAATTGGTGAAGAAGGCTGCCAAGCTTCAGATTGAGGGCTCAGCAGAAATCTTCGAGATTATTCCTGAGAAATAAGATTGGAAATTTATTCATACGCCCTGACAGGGCAAAAGCTTCCTTTTATTCAGCTTTTGTCCTTTCAGGGCGCTTGTTTTATATGTTCTCTAGTTAAAGAAATGTAAAAAGCAAACGAATATGTGGATTTTCGAATAAAAAGTGATAATTTTGTACTTCGAAACTGGAAAGGTGCTCGAGTGGCTGAAGAGGCACGCCTGGAAAGCGTGTAACCGCCTAAAGCGGTTCGGGGGTTCGAATCCCCCTCTTTCCGCTAAACTCCTTTATTTTAAGGGGATTTGCCAAAAGTGGTTTTTGATACATTTTCATACTTTTGGGTAAAGTTGGGTAAAATCAACCGCAGATTAACCGCAAAAACCGCAAATAAACCGCAACATTAAAAAGAAGAGATATGGCAGTAACAATTCACATATACTTGGATAAACGTAGTTCTAAGAGAGGTGATGAAGCCCCTCTTAAAATCGGTATTAACAAACAGGGTTCTTCTGCATACATCAATCTTGGAGTAAAGATACTACCAACTCAATGGGACCCTAGCAAAGAACGTATCAAAAATAGACCTGACAAAGCAACCCTGCAGAGCTATATTGATACCCAAAAAAGTACAGTATCAAACATTGTCCTCGAATTATTGAAGAAAGGTGAACTAACCAAATTAACGGCTACACAAATAAAAAATAAGGTTGTCGAAATCATGGAACCAACCGCAGCAACCGCAAATAGCTTCTATAGTCGTTTCCTGTCTTATGCAGAATCGCGCACCGCTAAGAGAACGAAGGAGATTTATCTTGTAACTGCAAAACGTATGGCTGAGTATGATGCTAAGATTAAGACGAAAACCTTCGAGGATATTACTAAGGATTGGCTTAGTGGCTTTGATGTATTTCTCCTTTCGTCTTCTCCATCCGTAAATGGAAGGAGTATTCATTTTCGCAATATCAGAGCTGTATTCCGTGATGCCATGGCGAATGAGATAACTATGTCTTATCCTTTTCGTGTATTCAAGATTAAGTCTGAGCCTACAATTAAGCGTTCTCTGACTATTGACGAATTACACCGATTATTTTCTTTCAATGGGAATGAGAAGCAAACTATGGCTGTCGATATGTTCAAGCTATCCTTGTTTCTTATAGGTATCAATGTAGCTGACCTTTGCAACCTAACAGAGATAGGGCAAGATGGCTATATACACTATAAACGGCAAAAGACGCAGAAGCTATATAGCATCAAGGTTGAGCCCGAAGCATTAGCTATCATAGATAAATATAGAGGGAAAAAGCATCTACTCTGTATTCTCGATCAATACGCTACTGTCCACACGTTTACCGCGTCATGGGGAAAGATACTACAGAGCATTGAAGGTTTCGGAAATCTAACATCTTACTGGGCTCGTCATACTTGGGCAACAATAGCTAGCGAACTCGACATTCCCGTTGATGTGATAAGCCATGCCCTCGGACATTCTTTCTCTACAGGTGCAAAAGTGACACAGGTTTACATCAATTTCAATCAGCAAAAAATTGATGATGCAAATAGGAAAGTCATAGATTATATTCTGAATACGAAAAAATAATTACAAAATAATCTAGATTTATTCTAAATAATTGATTTCTAGCTTGTTGGGCTAATTTGAAAAATTGGTATAGATATATGAAGAAGAAAAAATAGGGGCTTAGAAAGGCTTAGATTAAATATTTAACTTTTGATTAACTTAACTAAACTTCAATGGTGTTAACTATGGCAAATTTTGCAACTTATTGTCAATCAGTTGTTTATATAACATCATTGAAGCTTAGTAAATTTGTTTTATATGATTTTAAACCTTGTTTCTCTCTATAATTGACTTATGTGTTTTTGACAATTCAGAAACACCATACATATCAACAATTGCTTTTTCCTTTAAGCAAAGGCTGATTTTCTCAACTAAGTTGATAACGGCTTCGTCAACTTCACACATAGCGTTATACACTTCTGGTGTACTTTCTTCCTCAGCATTCTTGCTGCATTCGTTCCAAGTCTGGTTTAGCTGCCTTGCAGCATCTACCATTAATTTAATGTCCGTCATATTTTTAAGTTTTAAATGAATATCCTACTAACTGCCTGGCAGAGCCATCCCATCATGTAGCAAGGCTCTTCGTCTTTCAAGTCAATACCTAGTGATTCGCAGATATGGGTGACAACGTGGAACATTTCGTGTGTGACAGTATTCACAAACTCATATTCCGTTGTGGTCCTACTGATAGCAGCCACGCTCTTTCTATCTGCAAGGTTGGAGTAGGTGAGACCTGTGTTAGGCATTCCACGCAAGCAATGCTCCCTTGCGCTTTCGACCGCCTTTTCTGTGCAGCCTATCTGCACAAGGGAGTTGCATACCTCTTCGGTATCTGCTGCTTTTAAACCGTAGAACACAAGAATCCTCCAATCATACTTCTCTAGATATATCTCTTGACTTATCATAAAATATCATCCCATGGAATGCCGATGCCATTATGGTTACAATCGGCATAGAATCTGTTAAAGATGAAGCCATCCTTCTGGTCGGTATCATCAACCATATCTTTCACGAACAAAGCCATGTGAGCTTCGTCCTCGATGGAAGACTTATAGAAATCAGCCTTAACCATGTTTGCCACATAGACATGATCATAGCCTACATTATTTTCAAGCGTCACTCCCTGCTTGGTAAGGATGGATTCAACCTTATCCTTATCCATGTATTCAACCTCCTCATCCTTTTTGGTGACTGGGTTGTATTTTCTCATCTGAGCGACTGCCCACTCGCAAGCCTTCTTGTTGAAGTGCCAGCCGTTATATCTCAGATATGCTATCATTCCTTCTGGCTTCATATCGTAAGCATCCAAAGGCATTCTACATTTTCCCATAGCTTTTTCTATTAAGGGTGGCAGGGAGAAATCCCCGCCACCGAATTAAACATTAGTAACGTCCACCACCACGGCGACCATAGTAGCGTCGCTCTCCATAGCGGTCTTCGTCGCGCCAATCTTCATCGTCCCACTTGTCACGATAGTCTGGCATCGGCATACGGTTTCCCATACGCTCGCGCTTCAAACTATCCAAGCACTTCATAACCTTGCCACCTGCTCGAACCATTTCCTCGCAGTTGTCAACAAGCTCATCGAACTTGTTTTCCGTAATTTCTACCATATATCCCATAGCAATTACTTTTTTAAATTGTTACCGCTCAAAGCCTTAGACAGCATGGATTCAATATTGGATAGCGTTCCCTTCATGCCGCTGACCTCTGATTTGAGGTTATTGATGTCCTGCTCTTGCTGCTTCTCCTTGGCAATCTGTGGGTTGATTCTAGTGAGCATTTCCTCACAGGAGCTTATGACTCCATTGTGGTAATCTACACTTTCCACGACTCCCTTGGAATGTCGCAACATAGCATCAATCTCGGCGCACATAGCTTCTCTGCTGTCACTGACAACAACACCTTCATTGCCGAAGTTCACTATCTGTGCCGTAGATGGCAGCTTTTCGAAATTGACCTGCTGGTCTTCTACTTGTACCTTAACATCAACGGTCGTCTCCAATGTCGGAGTCTGTCCTGGCACATAGCTAGGATATTTCTGCTGAGGATTGCTGACCGATATTACTTGACCGATTTTTAGAGTCGGCTTTTCTCCTCCCTTGTCTAAAATGTAGAAGAGAGAAGACTGTCTTAGTCCTTGAAACATTTTCTTTCTCTTTTAGTGGGACAGACTTTTCAATCTGTCCCATAGTTAATACTCTGTTAGCCGCCTGTAGGCTGCTGAAACCCAAGCAGTCGGATAATACCGCTCTTCTTGTTGATGTATGCCAAAGCCTCCGTAGTTCCCGAAACGCTAGCTCCCGTCACTGCATTTCCCGCATGATCAACAACTGGCACCTTTGTTGTGCCGGAAGTAGTTCCGCTAGTGTTGGCGGTTCCGTTAACAGTGGTCGAACCACTATTTGGAGTTACGATTGTGACAGGAAGTGTCGCACTTGCCGCGGCAACTCCTTGATGTATCTTCAAGAGTACAATGCACTCGCAAGGCAAAGCATTGTAGTAGCAAGGATTGATACCATAATCTACACTAGCATCTGTGACCTGCTGAGCATTTGTCTTCAACTCATAGATACCGCCTACATCAATACGTCTGATTTGGTTTCTCTGACCGATTGGAATAAATGGATTGAATGGATATAAAGGGAACATAGTTACCTCCTTTCCTAACAACCGCATCCTACAGTTGAACGAGAAGCCGCTACATCACCTGCATAAGCTCCCATGGCAGCAGCAGTATAAACGTCCTTGTTGAATACTCCGTACTGAGGGTACTGAACACTGATGGTATTAGGCAACTTGCACTTGATGCCAGCCACCTCTGCCTGCAGCGCAGCCAAAGCTGCATTTACTGGTGTGATAACCTGCGCCTGATAAGCCTGCAAAGCCTGTGTCTGATGCTCGTTGGAAATCTGAGCAAGCAGGGCACTGTTCTTCTCTCTCAAAGCATCGAGCTTATCCTGCATTGCCTGTGTCTGCATCTGATCCAACTTAGCCAAGACAGACTGATTGTTAGCATCTGCCTTGTCACGAAGCATCAAAGCGTTGGCATTTGCCGTATCATTGATTGCGTGTGTCTGCTGACAGATAGACAACTTGATGTTGCCGTCCATTGCAGTGATGGCGTTATTGGTCTTGCAGCAGCATTCTGCCAACTGGGTAGCGATAGCGTTGTTACCCTGCATGATAGCAGTCAAAATCTGATTAGCATTCATGCCCATCTGATTGCCGAGGTTGCAAATCTGCTGACCTAAGCCATTGATTGCAGCCATAACTGCGTCACTTGATGTGTTGAGGGCTGTAGCCAAGCTCTGAACATCAAAGCCGTTGCGCTGAACTGCCTGCATGATAACGGCAGTATTGGCATCATTGTTAAGCATTGGCATAACGCCACCCTGTCCATTGGAACCCATGCAGCGATTACCTCCGAAGAGTCCCATACCATTATTGCCCATAAGGATGAACAACAAAAGGATAGCAAAGATGTCTTCACCCCAACCATTTCCGTTTCCACGGTTGTTCAAGAGTGCAATAAGACCTGGGTCAACGCCCTGTCTCTGCATGAGTGCAGGAAGCATAGCCAAGATTCCATTAGAGCCTGTGCCGCTTGTGCCGCTCTCTGGATTGAACACGTAAGTTTTACTTTCCATATCCCGAATTTTTAATTTAACCTTAATATTTAACTAACACTATTTGTAACGTTACGTGTGCAAAGTTAAGAAATAGTATGGAAATAGGCTATAACTCTATCATAGTTTCTGTTAGTAGCTCTAAATCAGTAGTTTAGTGTGATAGTAGGTAGGCTCATTTTTATCCTCTTAGAACGGAAGTATTTACTTTGCAAACAAAAAATGGCGACCACTCATCACGAGCAGCCGCCAACAAGTTATCCTAAATCAATCTCAAACCTAAAAAAGAAATCTAAGAACGTTTCCTTTCATATACATATAAGAATATGTATATCACAATAACCCATATTAATAAAGAACTAAACACACCTATATGAGAAAAAATATTCTGCATTTTTGAAACTGGCTCCTTGATGTTTTTCGTATCACTTTCCTTCTTTGTTCTCATCAACGAGTCGCACTTGGACCTATATATACTGAAACTGTCTTTATATGATTTGTATTGACTGATGCTGTCAAGCAATCTTTGAGTATCTTTCTCCGTTCGGCTATGATATTCGTAATGTAGCCTATCCTCGCCGACTTTCTTACCTTGTGCATCAAACCTTGTAGCCGTACTATCCTTGACGTAGCTACTATCCTTGGTGCTCTTGTCACTCTCCTGCTTTTGATAGTGTAGCCATTTATCAAATGAGTATGACAAACGAGCAGTAAAAAGAGAATCGAACTTTCTTTCGTTCTGTTCGTCTTTCAAATACGTCTGTTTAGTGACTGTCTTTGAAGACTCACAACCAATAAGCAGTGAAACGTACATTGCAAGCGTTATGCCGATAACCGCTTTCCAAAAGTTATAGTCATGCCATTTCATCATTCATTCAATTTTAAGTGTCCATATGTGATATAGCTTACTCTTCGCAACCAGCCGTCAAGAAAGTCTTTCTGTGCACCTTTGGCAATGCTCTTAAGATAATCTTCTCTTGTTTTTTTGAATCTCTCAAAGAGTCTCTTACCATTAGATTTATTGATGGCGAACAATGTCTTATTACCAATGATGCCATCCGCCGTGATGCCTAATGTTAACTGGAGATAAGTTACCGCCCTGCTGACTCCACTATTGTAGGCAAAGTCAACCAGCATATTGGCTACACTCTGATCTCGGATTTTGTCTGCTTTGCAGGCATTCCAGTAGTTCTGCTTGAAAACCCGATGAAAATCGTCCTTGGTGAGGAGCTTTACATCTTCCTCATTCAGAACTCCGTCACCGTTCTTATCATAGCCGACCCTTCTCCAGGTTGCAAGGGTGATGCCGTATTTTGTTGCTCCACCCCTGTCATTCTTGTTGTTTGTGTATTTGTCCGTCTCCCAACTGAGGATAAACGGAACGAGTTTTTTTGAATCTGCCATATTTATTCCTCCTCATTATAATCATTACCTTGAATCAGACAGCCAAATGCGAGAATTGCTCCCATAATAGCTACCACCATTATAATCGCTAACAACATCATATCTTTTCCTCCTTTTCTGCATAATTTAGATAGTCCGACAAATATGGAATCTTCTCAATGAACTTGAAACGCATGAGATAATAGAGGAAACTCACTACATACCAAGGTGGGGTATCCTTTCGGAAAATCTGTTTCAAGTTCTTAAGAATATTGCATCCATAGAACCACAATACTAGGTACGAGATAAAGGAAACGCATTGAACGGAACCTTCCATCTGTCCTTTGAATCGCCCGATTGCATATACTGCTGCACAAAGGACGAAGAAGACCGTAGCGTGACCGATACACACAACAGCTTTCTTTAACTCGAAGTTCTCTCCTTTTGCAATCATCCCACTGAGATAACCGAAAATAAAGTTAAGGGCGAAGACGATCATAAGCGAAGATAGCTCGCCTTCAATCGGTTTTAGATAGGCGAGGATTGCAAGAATTACGCCTACAACAATATCTTTAATTCTATCTGCCATACGATAACTATTTGGTGATTAAACAATGATGCTGCAAATATACAACAAAATATTTAATCATCAAATAGATTCGGCGAAAAAGTGCAAAACTTTATTCCTTCATATAAACGAATATATATTTTTGCAGAAAAATTGTATAATATCGCATATAATTTTATTGAAAAATTGTATTTTTAAAAACCACGAAATCGGGGGAATTAAAATCCTTTCCAATGTTTGCAAGATTGGAAAGGATTGAAAACAAAAAGAGAGGCAATCACTTACCTCTCTTACTCTTAATGAAGTGCAGAATATCCCACTTCTTCCAATACCTAGTGTGCCCACGCTTCTTGCACTCGCCATTCGGGATTTCGCCCCTCGCTACCATCCTATTTAAAGTAGCATCAGACACGTGCAACTTCTCCTTGACTTCCTCGGTAGATAGCATCGGGTTGAGAGCATACGGCAGATAGTTCTCACAAAGGTCTTCTATCTCATCGCTACTCATTCCGCAAGCAGTTACCTTCTCCCCTCTCTTCTCTTGCTCGTCTGCTCGAAAACAAGAATCCGATAACGATTTTAATAACACTCCCAAGGTGTGATAACCAAATAACTTTCCCATATCATTATAATCTAGAGATTAAACTTTGACAGCCCTTGCCTGAGAAATACTTATCGGCAAAACCATATACATAAAATATAATGGTCATTACAACAATACTGCGTTAAATTAATATTTAATCGTCTGTAAATCAATAACTTACATTAAGAAATGGTTATGAAAACTTAACTATAAAAACTTGGTCAAGTCGCTGATTTTCAGTAACTTTGCAATTCACCACAAACGCAAAATTATATGAATACAGGACTTGACCAATATATGGATATCTTTAAAGATGCAGTTGAAGATT
>ENA-ORTY01000068-ORTY01000068.1-human-gut-metagenome-genome-assembly--contig:-NODE-68-length-117502-cov-19.338527_pt1 | contig 117502 bp, 84 predicted proteins | sample MGYA00241917_ERZ509198 | MGnify/ENA primary metagenome ERZ509198 (study PRJEB26280, sample SAMEA2338857) | human gut metagenome | biome: human gut; feature: human-associated habitat; material: faeces...
AGTGGGCTACGATTTACTGCCAGCAAATCCTGCTCGGAATGCTCACGATTTTCGGACCGATACAATGGGCTTTCAGCCTCTTGCCCAAATGGGAAGGAGCTTGGGCCAAATGGCTGACAAGGTATCTGACGGTACATTTTTATGGTGCGATGCTCTACTTCGTAATATCACGATATTTTATAACTAATTGTATATCAGATATTATATTAAACAATTTAAGACTTACGCAACAAAGCTGCAACAAAAATATCATAAAATGTTGCGCGTGCATTTGAGGTGTATGTTTCGCCTGCCAAAATCAAACTCAGAGAGTATGATAAGTTAATTCATCATTTTTAACCTATGCCATTTTTCCGGCATTTTAAGAGGCAGATTTACCACTTTCATGGGCAAAAATTATCTGGCAGGGCTGGCAGATAAAGATGTGGCAAAGTTACAAATTTCCTGTCAGATAATTCGCCTTTATTTTGAACAGGATAATCAAAAAACATCTGGTTGTACAGTCAGATAATTATCTGACAGGATAAACATGGAATACGTCAGTTTTGGAGCATGGAAAGCATTGTACAATTCAGTATTGCAAGTCGATAAACAGACTGTTAAACAGTAAATTGCGTGTTTGTTTGCGTATTCTTTTCGCATTAACTTTGCACTGACAAGTCGAATCGGAAGCAACCACAACCGACAAAAAATAAATCAAATCATAAAGAAAACGACTATGTGTAAAACAGAACAGAAACCGAACGAAACCGCCTTGCTCCGAAAGGTGGTGGACGGACTGAAACAGGAGTTGGAGAGAGTCAAGAACGTGGTTTATGCCTCAAAGGAGGTTCTGAATCTGGAGGAAGCCGCCATGTTCTTAGGCATTTCCAAAAGCTCGCTCTACAAGATGACGCACAATCAGGTCATCCCGTACTTCAAGCCCAATAACAAGATGGTGTATTTCGAAAAGTCCGAACTTCTGAAATGGCTCCGGCAAAACCCAGTCGCCTCACAGGGTCAGATTTCGGAGGAGGCACACGCCATCATGCGCAATCTCGCCAAGAATGATTAGTTCCTTTCCTTCAAAACACAGACACCATCCGTATATGACTGAAAACGAAAATACACACCTGTCTTTTGACAATCTCCCCCGGTCGGTGGCGGAACTTCACGAGAAGATAGACCGCCTTACCGGTATGTTCGGGCAGTTCATTTCCTCGACCGCCGCCGCTCCGTTATCGGAACTTATGACGGTTGAGGACGTGTCCGCCATGCTCTGCAAGTCCGTTTCCACCATCTATGCGATGACTTCCGAACACAGGATTCCATACCGCAAGCAGGGCAACAAGCTCTATTTCCTTCGTTCCGAAATCCAATCGTGGCTCATGGATTCTGTTGTTCCAAAAGGCAAGCCAAAGCGCAGACGCAAGCTGCAAGGTGATGAAATCTTCACGGAAAATGAACGGCAGCCGGAGAACAAACCGGACAAAAATGTGAGTGAAAGCAACGCAACTTTTATACAAAGTTCTTCTGAAAATATGGATGAGGATAACGGAAAAGTCACTGCCGCGAAGTGTGAGAACACACCGTATTCCATTGAAAGCCGGACACATTCAAGAAGCGGAGCGACCATCTTCGCCGTGCTTTTCTCAAAGGAAATTGAAGCCGCCGGAGAGCGGAAGTTTGTGCAGACGGCACGGGATTTCCACGGCTATTGGAGCGATTTCGGTAAAGGCGGCTACATCTTCAACTCACAGCAGGAGGCCGAGAACTTTGCAAAAAGGATAATAGGGAAAGAAGAAACAGGCCGAACATTGCACCAGCAACAGGTATCGAAAAACGAGGATTTGGCAGCCACTTATACGGAGGGCAATCCGCCAACCATGCAAGGTGGACACATCTTGTCTGACGGTAATACCTCTTGTACGTGAATGGCAGGCATTGTAGAGAGTGGAATTTTTACAGGGGAATGTTTTAGGGCTGGCAAGTTTATGTTTTCGTCCACGAAAACTACGCCACAAGCGGCGACCCGGTCACACCGGAAACGGCTAAGCCCCAATTTTAGCCCTAAAACATCATCCCAATTATAACCGATAAAGACAGACAGGCGTATGACAGACAACGACAATTCACATAAAGGAAGCAGACCGAAATCCGCAAAGGGCAAGGCACGGACAAAGACCATATCCACACGGCTTACGCTTGCCGAATGGAAAGCGGTAATGAAACGAATAGCTGATGCCGGAAAGAAGCCATCACACTTCCTACGCGAACTGTTGCTGCACGGGAAAGTCGAGGCGGCACGGACACTGGAGGACAGACGGCAGATAAGGATGCTGGAGGGAGGGTGCAACAACCTGAACCAACTGGCGAAGATGGCACACCAACAGGGCTTTTCTCTTTTGAAAGGCAAAATCACGGACTTGCTGGACGAGTTCAACAAAATCATCGCGCGGATATGATGGGCGACTTGAAGAAACGGGCGAGTTTCGCCAGGGTGGTGAACTACGTGAACAACCCGAAGAAGGCACGGCTCATCGACAGCAAGGACGTGAGGCTGGACGACAACACCACCATCGCAAGGAGTATGCAGGGGCAGGCGGACGACAAGCCGGGGCGCAAGCTGAAAACCCCGGTGTACCATATCTCGCTGGACTTCGCACATGAGGACGCACTCAAGCTGACGGATGCCTTGATGGTCGAAATCGCCCGTGAGTACATGCGGCGCATGGGCATTATGAACACCCAGTATATCGTGTGCCGCCATACCGACAGGGAACACCAGCATCTGCATATCGTGGCAAACAGGGTGGACAATGACGGAAACACCATCAGCACCGGCAACGACCGTGTGCGCAACGTGAAGATATGCAAGGCACTCACGAGGGAATACGGGCTGCACTTCTCCAAGGGCAAGATGAACGTGAAGCGTGACCGCCTGCGTGGAAAGGACAAGGTGAAATACCAAATCTATGACGCTATCAAGGCGGCTCTGCCCCGTTGTAGCTGCTGGTCGGATTTGTGCGACAGGCTCGCAAAGCAAGGTATCGGGGTGAAATTCAAGTATGACAGAAGCAAAGGCAAAATCCTCGGTGTGTCGTTCACAAAAGGTGAAATTTCATTCAGCGGCTCACGGATAGACCGGAGCATGAGCTTTTATAAATTGGATGGACTGTTCGGAAGCCGCATTACCGAGGGCATGGAATGGCAGCCCCATGTGCCGGACAACGGATTTGGCAGCCGGACATCACCAACCATGCAAGGCATAACAACGGACAGCCGTGCGGCAGGTACTTTTATAGGACAACCGTCATCAGCCGGAACGGAAACGGACAGCAACGGCGGCAATCCTGCTGAATCCGGTTCCAACATCGTTCAAGTAACCATCGGCGCACTCATGGAGTTATGCGTACAGCCGCACCAAGCCAAGGTATCATCCGGCGGCGGAGGTGGAGGAAATGAAAGCGGTTGGGGCGATAACGACAACGAAAAGAACAAGCATAAACCAAGAAAGATGAGAAGATGAAAGACAACTTACAGAATATAGCCGACCTTATCGGGGCATTGGCGGAGGACATCGAGGAAATCAAGAAGAAGCTGGACGCAAAGGATAGCCCGGACAAGGACGAGACACTGAAAAGTCTGGCGGTGAATCTGAAGCCTGTTATACGTTTCTTTGGTGGCAATGCACCGGAGAACATCAGCGGGATTTTCGGAAGCAAGGAATCTATTGAAGAGTATAAGAAATCATTGGGCGATGAAATGGTTGTAAGCTTCCAGTTATATACCGAAGCCAACGAGAAAGATATGCGCAAGCATGGCGTTCCCACTATCAAGGAACTGCTCAACAAGATATTGGAAATGCTGACCGCCCATGTGGAGAAAGACAAGCTGGCTTCGGAACAGGCGCGGCAAAAGCAAGGTGTCATACAGGGACTGTGGCAGGCAATCCGCCCGAACAAGGCAATAAACGCAATAAGGCTGCTATGGAGCAAAATACCCGATGGCTGGCATAAGAATCCTTATGTTTGGACTGGCATAGGCTGTACGCTCGTATTCTTTGCCCTGTTTACTGTCAGTTGGGTACAATGGCATGAATACCGGGAAGAAAACAGGCGGTTGAGGACAGTTGCAGACAAGCACAAAGTGACTACGGTCATGCTCAATGAACTGCATCCGGAACTGGCAGTGACCGTCGGGGCTTACGAAAAACTGACGGAAACGGTTGGAGCAGATTCCACATTGACCGTATTTTGGAAACAGGTCAAAGCCGTTAGAAAGGAATCCCAAAATCGAAGCGAATAAACCAAGAAGGATATAAAATGAGGTGGATGTGAATTGGGGGCTTGTCACCAATTATTCCCATTGCATGGTTTCTCTAATTTGGCGGCATACGGCATCGAAACGGTCTGTCAGTTGCAGCCATCCGGGAACATCCCTGTTCATCCACCCCATCACGGTAATCATTTCCTGATGGATTTCCTCTACACGGCACAGGTTCCAGCAAATCGACTCATTGTGGAACACCCGGTTGCGGAATGTGCGGAAAGCATTCAGCGGCGCAGACACGTTTTTACGCTGCCTCTCCCGTTTGGGCATGAACGGGAAAGCCCGGCGCAAATTTTTCCAAAGCAAGCGTTCATATTCACTGTTCAACAATGACACCCAAAAGCCCAAAGTCAGTTCGGCAACGACCTTTGACGGCGTAATGCTTTCGTGCCGACCTGCTATCTGCTTGTTTGCCTGTGAAATATAGCGGTTCAGTTTGGCAAGTCCCGAAGTTGTGGGAAATGTGGCATACCAGTCCTTACGCCCGGTCATGGTCTCCAGTTCACGGCATAAGGCATTGCGCAACGTAACCTCAAACACCGACAGGCTGACATAAAATGCTTCCGCCAGTTGCAGGTTGCACTGATAATGCCGGATGGCACGTGTTTCATCATCCGGGTAGAGGTTGAAATACCTTTCCATGCGTTTGCAGGAAAAAACTTTTTCAAGAAAAATCTTGTTATATTCCATATTTTTTGTACCTTTGCGTCGCAGTCCCGGGCGTTCCTCTCCCAGCTTTCAGATACTGGTGATGAATCCGGGTTTTTTTATGTCCGGTTGCAAAGGTACATAAAAACAACGAGATTTCGCGAACAACAGAAATGTTTATGCAAATTTGCATTATATAGAACGCATCATCAAAATATTCCTATCAGCTTTCCTCTCTATTGTATTTTATCGGCATTCATTGGTAAAGGTTGATTATTTCAATAGGAATGGCTTTCTTACAGGTTGTATGACAAGGAACATAACAGATACCCACTATGCCGCCTATATTCTATGTAAGATTTTACATTCGGGGTGACGGTTTCTGTCAGCCATTCTTTCTTATCCAAATGGAAAATATCTACACCACTTATTTTTAGCGTGAACTTCTTGATTTTATAAGAAAGCATGATGTCGGCATCATTCAGATGGTAATCGGAACTGCCATTGGTCACTTTTCTCAGTTTCCCGGTCAGGGATGCACTGAAAGCATTTTTTGCGTATATCAGCCGCAAATTTCCGCCATATTCCTTGTTTGAGGTGCGGATGTCCAACAGGGCTATCCGGTTGTCCGTAAGATTGTACAAGCCTGAAGCCTCGAAGTTCACGGGAAACGACCTAAAACGCGATGATATGCCGACAGAGGTGTTGACGATATTTGTCTGCATCTCCATCGGTGCCGAGTTTCGGAGCATATTGTAGGACGAATAGGTATGGTTCATCGTCACCTTGAAATCCAAAGGAGTGCTTGCCAACCCTTTATTGAAATAGAACGAGGAAGTCACAGATTGATTCCCGCCGCCACCGGTGTTCTTTACATAGCTGATAAAGTCCTCGGACGAATAGTCCTGCCTGTATGTATCTTCCACCTTGTTGCATGCGGCATACACGAACAGCGTAGTCCGCGAAAAGAGGCTGAAATATTGGTAGGACAATTCTGCCTTCCACCTCTTTTCGAGCAGGTTATCGTATTCCGACACCTCTTGTATGTTGTTGTAACCGGTCAGCACTGCCGTCCTCGACAGAGCATTGATGTCGGTCGGATTCAACGTGTAGGTCATGGAAAGGGAGAGCTTGTGCCGCTGGCTGAAATGTAGCGCAGCCATCAGCATCGGCCCAAGGCACCAGCGCTTCCTTTCCAATCGGTCATAAGAAAACAGATCCGCATCCAGCGAATAGGACGAAAGGTTGCAGCCGACATCGAAGCGGAACAGCCCCCGGTTCTTCATCAGCCCGCCATAGAGGGAGAATGTACGGGTGTGCATCCTCTCGCAATCTTCTTCAGCGGAAGCCTTCGAGGTGTTCAGGTCATTCAGAGCATAACCGCCTCTTGCCTCTGTTCTCAGGTTTATCTGATCGCCTATGACGGGATAAATAATACCCACACTGGCGTTCATCGAAATATCCCTGCCTGTCCGCCCAGCATAATAACTGTCGCTTCCCGTTGCGAATGCATCAGGAAGAAAGGCATTGGTCGCGGCTGTATAATCCCGCTGTGCGTCTTTCAGTCTGAAGTCCAGCTTCCCGAACAAAAGCCCCCTGCCCACCAGCACGTTCAAGGCCACCTGCTGCATCGCGCTCAACGACTGCGCCTTGCTGTATTCATCCGCTTGGATGTCGTTTCCCGAAAACGAGTTGCTTACTTTACCAAGCATGTCGTAATCACCGTAACTTATCTTGGTATAGGCACGGGCACTGGCTCTGCCAGACAGTTTCCATATCTGGTTTACCGCCAAAGAAGCGAAGTCGTTTGACTGCTTCCCGTAGCTTTCCACTTGGCTCATGAAACTTTTGTTGCCGGGCAGGTAATACTCCTCCTGATTGTACGAGGATGATTTTGCCTCGGAACGATGGTAAATTCCTCCTATAGTAAGCCGATATTTGTCGTTTGGTTCCAGCGTGACATTCACATTCCCTATGCCTGCCGGATGTTCGTATTCGTTCTCGGCGGGCAAAAGCATCCGCTGTTCCCATGAATTGGAGGACAATGAAATGGTCGTGGCTCCACCGGACGAGACCCCGATGTTTTCCAAACCACCCATTGTGTTGATGTAATTCAAAATCGAGAAAATAGGTTCGTTCGTATTGTTGGCATTTGCCAAGGCAGAAAGGGAGTAACGTTCCTCCACTTTCAACAAAGAGGACTTCACGTCAAACTTCCCCTTGAAGCCGCCGCCCCCTTCCAAAGTGCCGGCAGTTTTTCCCTGTTTCCTTGATTTGATGTTAAGGGCAACGGTTTCCTGTGACTTGAAACTGTCTTCGATGCCCCCGTCGGAATAATTGGAAATTAGCTCCATGCTTGTCGCGAAATCGGGCGACAAGGTTCTTAACGCACCCGCGTCTGCCCCGGAAATGACATCTTTCCCGTCAATCAGGACTTTCCCGACCTTCTTCCCTTGATAAGAGACATTGCCGGACTGGTCCACGGTCATACCGGGCATTTTCTTCACCACATCCTCCAATGATTGCTCGCTTCCATTTGCAAAAGCACTCGGAGTATAGACCAAAGTGTCGTTCTTCACAGAAACGCCGTACCTGTTACCTTTTACCGTTATCTCCGATAAGGAGATGGCATTTTCCGACAGTTCTATGTCCAGTTCCTTTCCCGAGGAAAGATGCCATTGCCGCCGGTAAGTGTCATATCCCAGGCAGCGCACCGTAATCCAACATGAATCAAACGGTTTGGACTGCTTGACAGTAAACTTGCCGTCATTGTCCGTCACCGCATAAAAGAGGACGGAATGCGCCGTACTGTCATTGGAAAAGACGACAGTAGCATAAGGCAGGGGATTCTGCCCATCCCTGACAACACCCGAAAAGACCGGCTGCTGGCAATATGCAATGACGGGAAGCATCAACAAGCTCCATATGGCAAAACACTTATGCTTCATTACGGCAACTGCGGCTATTGCAGTATAATCACCTTGCCGCCTTCTCCTGATGCGCCAAGCTCTTTCAATTTTTTCTCCTTGATATCCTTGAACTCCGCTGATGTAATCCGTCCCTTCTCAGGCACAGATATTCCGATTCTCTCCGATGCCGTGGCAACATCCGTTGCCTCATAAACGGCTGTGGAAGTCTCCAATTCCAATATCAGTCCGGGCAGCCCGTCGTAGCCCGAAGGGCCGACTTGTACGGGTATCTCATCGCAGAACCATGCCACGGTCTCTTTGTCACTGGCAAGGATGGCTTTCATGCAATGTTTTCCCAGCACCTCCTTGGATTCGTCGTACTTGATTTCCCAATCGTGCCGGGCAATGGTGTCCGTCACGACGAATAGTTTGTCGAGGATACGTTCGAGGGATATTTTCTGCTTGTCCTGCCGGTTGAAATAGACGGAATTATTCCCCTCCAGCGTGAAAGGTTTCCCGTTCTCCGGAAAACTGGCCTGCGAGAAAGCATACTCGTTCCCATTATAATACAGCGTATAAGCCTGAACCTGCTGCTGCAACTTTTGTATGGCAAGTTGCCTTATACTTATATCTTCTATTTGTTCAATACTTGCCGGCACCTTTGTCTGTTTAGTATAACAAACCCTAATTGCGTTTTTTTGGGCAAAAGCCGTTTGTGCAATGAAAGTCATGGCAATAATAGCTTTTAAAAAACATGAATATCTCATACGAAAAACACTGTTGATACGTATTAAAAAAAGATTGTGGGAGAAAAGATTTGCCTTATTCTCCCACAATCTTTCAAATGAGGTCAAGGAATGATGATAACAGTGTCACCATCCACAATAATAACCGTTCCATCTGAGAGGATGAAGATAACACGTTGTGCTGAATCCACTTCGGCAGGTGCAGGAGCTGCCGACAATGCAGTAGCTTCTACTGTTGCAGCAGAAGCATTGCTTGAAAAGCATGTAGCGGCAAAAACCACCAACAATGAGCATAAAAACTTTTTCATTTGACTTTGTTTTTAATTTAACTTAATATTGCGAGAATGAATTTCTCGATGCAAATATAGTATAAAAAGTAGAAAATCGAAAGAAAATCAAGAGAAAATTAGAATTTTTATTAAAATAGAGATCTACAAATAAGCCTTTCGATATTTGCCTGTCGAATGGATTTCCTTGATACTTTTTACTCTTTTTGAAAGAAACCTGAAATCCGATTCATTGCTTCAATCTTAGTTCCCATTACCACATCTGCATAGATTTGTGTAGAGTTGATGCTGGTATGTCCGAGCAACTTGCCCACCGTGTATAAGTCGCCCCCGGCAGCCAATGACAGCGTAGCCATCGAGTGTCTTGCCGTATGGAAACTGACATTCTTTTCTATCCCTGCGGCAGCAGCCATCTTTTTAAGGCATCTGTCGCAGGCACTAAGGCAGGTCATCGGGAGTTTGTCACTTTAGGCAGAAAAAATAATTTAACGAATTGTTGCACAGTTCGTTTTTTATTTATATCTTTGTGCTTATTAGTGCTTATTATAAGATATGAACGCAAAATTCACGACAACAGCCAAAGGCACATGGGCCTACATACAAAAGTCAGTCCGTATTGACGGCAGATCCACAACCCAGACCATCAGGCGTTTAGGGTTGCTGTCCGAGATTCAGAAAGAGCATGGGTGCGCCGATCCCCGCCAATGGGTTATCGATTTGGCTGCCAGAATGACTGAAGAAGAGAGACTGGGCAGGGAGCGGGTATCGCTTGATTTCTATCCGGGCACACAGATAAGCATGGGTGACACACCGCTTAGGCATGGCGGAGACATGCTGCTGTTGCCTCTTTACTCGGGGCTGGGAGTTAAAGAGATATGTGCCGGTATCCTTAAAAGCACACGCGCGAAATACGATCTCAACGAGATACTGCGGACTTTGGTCATGGGACGCATTCTGTTCCCATCATCGAAGACGAAGACTTTTGAAAAGGCAAAATCGATGGTCAAACCTCCTAAATTTTCGGAGGCAGACATGTACAGGGCCCTGTCGCTGTTGTCGGAACATATAGATGATATTCAGGCACAGGTCTATATTAACTCCAAGAGGATCATTGAAAGACGAGAGCGGGTAATATACTATGACTGCACCAACTATTTCTTTGAGATAGAGGAGAATGACAGGGATATGGTCGATGAGGAGACAGGCGAATTTATCCCGGGACTCCGCAAGAAGGGGAAGTCAAAGGAAAACAGGCCCAATCCGATAGTCCAGATGGGGATGTTCATGGACATGGACGGCATCCCGCTGGCTTTTGTGGTATTCCCCGGCAATGAGTCTGAACAGACCACGCTGCAGCCTCTTGAAGAAGTACTCAACCGCAAGTTCGGCATGACCGATTATGTTGTATCCACTGACTGCGGCCTTGGCTCCGAGGACAACCGCCGCTACAACATGGCTGAGGGCCGGGATTATATATGCGTGCAGTCCATTCCCAAGCTTAAGAAGGACGACCGGGATATGGCCATAGACCCGAAAGGCTGGCGAATATCCTGGTGCAGGGATCCGGAGCGTGCCAGGACTCTTGAGCATGAATGGTCCGATGCCGGACTATTCAATCTGCAGTCTATCCTTGACATGGGAAAGGAGCAGGTGGAGAAAGAAAACGATGAATTAGTGAAAAAAACAAAAGAGCTGGAAAGGCAGCGGATGGTCGCCGACATGTTGAAGGACATCACATTCTTCAAGGAAATCATTGTCACAAAAGAGATCGAATACGAAGATGCTGAATGGCTGCGGCAGAAGAAAGCCGATCCGAATGCCACTCCTTTAGACAAGGATGGGAACAGAATACCGCACAGACATTCTTTGAAACGTGATGAAAGAATCATCGTCACATACAGCCACGACTTCGCTTTATACCTTAAGCATAAACGGGAGGCCCGCAAGAAAATATCCGAAGTGATTGTAAAGTCAAAGAAGAAAAAAACGCGCCAGTCCCAACAGTCTCCGATGAAATATGTAAAAGCTACATATTATACCAAAAGCGGTGAAAAAGCCGAGAAAGTTGACTTTGCAATCGATGAGGATATCATCGCACAGGAGGAGAAACTCGACGGATACTATGCCTATGGCACATCTCTTGACGATGACGGAGTCGATGTGCTCAGGATACGGTCCTTCCATCATGAGATCGAGCATCTGTTCCGGACAACCAAGACCCATCTTGAAGCCCGTCCGGTATATCTGTCAAGGCAGGACCGCATCAAGTCTCACTTCCTAATATGCTATCTGGCAATGGTGATACTGAAGATATTGCAGCGGCAGGTCATCATGGCAAACATAGATGCCTACAAGGAGAATCCCTTATCAATCGATGAACTGATACATGTCCTGCAGTCATTTATGTTCGGAAAGCTTCCGGGAAACAATTACATGCCGATGTTCGAGCGCACATCGTTGACTGACCGGTTGCAGAGACTGAATAACATCGAGGCTAACGGTCAGATAATCAAATCACAGAAAATGAACGCCATATATCGTAGCGTTATGAAATGTTAAATATTAAGTCACGAATTTAATAACTACAAATGCACAGCATGTAACATGCTGTGCATCATTATATTTACACGCAAAAGTGTCAAAGATGGAAAATTTTGTTGATGAGGCTTTTTTATCTAAAAAAATTAGATTTTAAGCAATTATTGCAAACCTATGAAAATCACATTATTCCTTCTCCTGTTTGTTATATTTCAGGTATACAGCGGGAACTGCTACTCTCAGAATGCCAGGGTCAGCATTCAAAATGCCCGGCTGAGGGTAGGGCAAGTTCTCGAGCAAATTGAATCGCAAACAGAATACTTATTTGTATATAACAAACAGAATGTCGATGTACGCCGTACCGTCGACATCAATGCAAGCAACCAAACTGTTTCCGAAGTACTTGACCAAATGTTCAAAGGGACAGACATCAAGTATGTGATGGAAGGCAAAAACATCGTTTTAACCAAAAACAGCAGGAGTGCTGAGGATAAGACAGACACTCTGCAGGAAATGGCTACTGTAAGAGGAAAGGTGACGGACTCCAAAGGCGAACCGATTATCGGTGCCAACATTCTTGAAAAAGGGACCGCCAATGGTGTTATCACCAATACCGAAGGAGAATTTAGTATGAATATCCCTCCTTATGCCACTATTGTCGTATCCTACATCAGTTATGAACCGCAAACCATTGCCCTGAACGGTAGAAATAATCTCCACATCCGGATGGAAGAAAAGAGCCTCGCCCTGGAGCAAGTAGTGGTAACCGCCATGGGTATCCAGAAGAAAATGTCCTCATTGACCTATTCTACCCAACAGATAAGCAGCAGTGAGCTGACCCGTGCCAAAGAGCCGAACATGATTAATACACTGGCAGGAAAGACGGCCGGAGTACAAATCAATAAAACCGCCAATTTAGGAGGTTCTGCCAAAGTCGTCATTCGCGGTGCACGCTCTGCATTTGCCAGCGGCAACAACCAGCCCTTGTACGTAATTGACGGTGTTCCTATGCTGAACAGCTCAACAGAATCCACCTCCACCGTAATCGGCGGTAACTACGATGGATTGAACCGTGATGCCGGTGACGGGATTTCCAACCTGAATCCGGACGACATAGAAAGCATCAACATCCTGAAAGGTTCTTCTGCCGCCGCGCTTTATGGTTCGCAGGCAGCTAATGGCGTCATTCTGATCACCACTAAAAAGGGAAAGGCCGGACTGCAGCGCGTTACATTCTCCTCCAACCTGACCGTAAGTCACGCCATCAGTACCCCCGAATTCCAAAATACATACGGCCGGAACGAAGATGGCGGTACGGCAAGCTGGGGTACAAAAGGCAATGTAACGGACTATGACAACATAGGCGAGTTCTTCAGCAATGGCATCACCACTTTCAATTCGCTGGCTATCACTACCGGAAATGAAAAGGTACAAACTTATTTCTCATACGCCAACACCACGGCTAAAGGAATTGTGGACAATAACAAACTACAGAAGAATAACCTGAACCTACACGAAACGGCCAGCCTCTTCAACAACAAGCTGAAACTGGACGGCATTGCAACACTAATGACCCAAACCGTCAAGAACTCCCCTGCTACCGGCGGCTATTATCTGAATCCGCTGGTCAGCTTGTACAGTTTCCCACGTGGCGTAGACATGAGCACTTACAGAGAAAACTTTGAAACGTGGAATGCCGACCGCAATATGATGACACAAAACTGGATTGAAAAGAATGGAGATGGTACCGTCAGTGAATGGGGACAGAATCCCTACTGGCTGAAAAACCGCGTGCTCAGTGGCTACAAGCGTTATCGCGCTGTAGCATCGGCCAGAGCCAATCTGCACATTACGGACTACTTCAGCCTGCAGGTACGGGGTAATGTGGATTATATCAGTGATAAATTCGACAATAAGATGTATGCCACTACAGCTCCCAACATCGCCGGCAAATACGAGGACAAGGAAAACGGACGTTACATCTGGTCGGACAGCCAGGAAATCCAAGTCTACGGTGACGCAATGGTCTTGTTCAACAAGGAATTTGATGACTTTTCCCTCAATACGGCACTGGGAGCCAGCATCAACATGAGTAAAGTCAATTCACTGACGATAGACTCAAGGCTTGCTTCCCTCTACAAACCGAATGTATTTACTGTCCCCAATGTAGTGATGGACTCCAAAGCAGCCGTAAACCAGAGCATCGACAGCAAACGCACGCTCCAATCAGTATTTGCCACCATGCAGTGGGGCTGGAAAGGACTACTATACTTGGACATTACCGCACGTAACGACTGGTCATCCACATTAGCCCATACAGACAGCAAGAATACCGGATTCTTCTATCCCTCCATAGGAGCTACCTGGATTCTTAACAAAACCTGCTCCCTGCCCAAATGGATAAGTTTTGCAAAAGTGCGCGCTTCATGGGCGGAAGTCGGTAATGACCTCCCGATAGGAATCACCAATCCGGTAGACATCATCATGGTAGGCGGCAGTATCAATGTAAATACCGTAGAACAGCGCGGTGACCTGAAACCGGAAATCAGCAGCTCCATCGAATTCGGTACAGAATGGCGCTTCTTCCATCACCGCTTCGGAATAGACTTCACTTGGTATCAGACCAATACCAAGAACCAGTTGTTGAGAATGGACAATCCTACGGGCTCCACCTATAAATACCGGTATGTCAATGCCGGAAAAATACGTAACCAGGGTTTTGAGCTGACGGTAGACGCCACTCCGCTACTATACAGAAACTTTTCGTGGAAGAGTCTCATCAACATGTCCGCCAACAAGAACAAAGTAGTGACCCTGCATCCTGACTATCCGGAATTTTCCTACTACGAAGAAGGTTTCAACGCAGGCTATCAGATGCGCGTCAAAGAAGGAGGCAGCCTGGGGGATATTTATGGAAATGCTTTCTGCCGTAACGAGGATGGCAGCATCATGGTTGATGAAACCAGCAAAAGGCCTTTAGGAAATACCGGAAACAAGGATTTGCTTGGGAATGCCAATCCTGACTTCACGATGGGATGGAGCAACACACTTACCTACAAGAACCTGGAGCTCTATTTCCTGATAGATTTCCGCTTTGGCGGCGAAGTCATGTCACTGACACAGTCTGAGTTGGATGCCAACGGCGTGACCAAAGTCACCGAAGATGCCCGCACCCGGGGATATGTAGAATACCAGGGACAGAAGTTCAACGACCCGAGAGCATTCTACAGCGCAGTAGGCGGCAGAAATGCCATCTCCGAATATTATATGTACGACGCAACCTGCATCAGACTCCGTGAAGTATCACTGAGCTATTCTTTCCCGAAAACGATACTGGAAAACAGTAGATTCATAAAGGGAATCGACGTATCATTGGCAGCGCGCAACTTGTGTTTCTTAAAGAAGGAAGCACCGTTCGACCCCGATGCAGTAATGTCCGTAGGCAACAACAATCAAGGAGTAGACGTGTTTGGCATGCCTACTACCCGGAATATCGGCTTTAACCTAAGATTAACCTTTTAAAATGAATACCTTATGAAAAACAAGTGCATCATATTCCTTTTCTGCCATAGCATATTGCTGCTTGCAGCTTGCACCGGCGGTTTTGAGAACGACAACGAAATCAAGGGAGGTTTCTCGGACGACAAAAAGGAAATAGATTTCCAGAACCTAACTGCTCCATTCGAACCCATACAGTCGGGTATCTACTTCAATATAGGTTCTGTTGGCTTAAATTGGGTATGGCAGATGACACAATCCCTGAACCATGACATGTTCTCCGGCTACTTCATGGACCCTATTCCTAAATTCATGAAATCCAACGCCTGCTACAACCTGAACTCAGGCTGGACCAATGCCGTATGGCAATGTACTTACGGATATGTCTACACGGAGGTGCAGAAGGCAGAAAAGAACTTTTATGGCAATGACAACTTGAAAGGCTACCTCGGCATTACCGAAATTTTGAAAGTGGAACTGATGCACCGCATTGCCGATACATACGGTCCGCTGGTCTACCATCAACTGGGTGAGACACCCCGGGTTTACGGACTGCAAGAAGCCTATACACGCTTCTTTGCAGACCTGGACGAAGGGCAGCAATTGATAAGGGAATACCTGGACGAGGGCGGTGACAACAACAAATTCAAAGAGTATGATATGCTGACCAACGGCAAGACCTTGAAGGAGTGGTTAAAGTTTGCCAACTCACTACGTTTGCGCCTTGCCATGCGCATCTCCAATGTGGATGCAACACTTGCCAAAGACCAAGCAACCAAAGCACTGAATGACAATCAAGGTGTACTGGAAGGTGCAAGGGAAACCATCGCTGTAATGGGCAAGAACTATATCAATCCTTTGTGTGCCGTTGCCGGTTGGGGTGAAGTCTACATGAATGCCTCGATGGAATCCATTGTCAACGGTTATGAGGACCCGCGTGGCAAGAAATGGTATAACACCGCCCTTCTCGAAGGTTATCAAAAACAGTTGTTAGGCATTCCCATCGGCTTACCCATGAAAGACGGAGACGCCAACATTTACAGTTCTTGCTCTTCCCTCAACACAAGTACCATCGGCGAAAAGACCGGAGCCGTATTGATGAGTGCGGCGGAAGTCTGGCTGCTCAGGGCCGAAGCAGCCCTCCGCGGCTATACCAAAGAGAATCCCCGCACATGCTATGAATACGGGGTAAGTACTTCATTTACACAGTGGGACTGTGCTGGTGCCTCCGAATATCTGGAAAGCGACAAAACCCCTGCCGATTATAAAGATGTAGTCTCGGGCGGTAAGGTAGGCAAGGACATGAAAGCCTTGATTACCATATCCCCCAAATGGGAAGAAGATGCAGACATAGAGACGAAACTCGAAAAGATTATTACCCAGAAGTGGCTGGCATGCTGGCCCGAAAGTTATGAGGCATGGGCTGAGCAACGCCGTACCGGATACCCCAAACTTTTCAAGGTCCAAAACAACACCGGAAAAGTGATTGATACGGATATCATGATCCGCCGCCTTCCGTTCTCGACGGACGCCGCCACTGCCGACCCGGCACAATACGCCACCCTCACGGAAAAACTGGGTGGCGCAGATAACGGCGCCACCCGCCTTTGGTGGGATACGGGGAAAAACTCTTTTTAGAACAGACTCCACGCAACCGTAAGCCCTGCCATCACAATGGCTACCATGCTCATCAGCTTGATTAGGATATTCAAGCTCGGACCAGATGTGTCCTTGAACGGGTCTCCTACGGTGTCACCCACGACTGTAGCCTTGTGGACTTCACTGCCTTTGCCGCCAAAGTTACCTTCTTCCACATACTTTTTGGCATTATCCCATGCACCACCGGCATTTGCCATAAAGATGGCAAGCACGAAACCACTGCTCAATCCGCCAATCAGCAGGCCGAGCACACCGGGAACACCGAAAATAAGTCCCGTAGCAATCGGAACAATGATAGCTATCAGTGACGGAACCACCATCTCGCGTTGCGCCCCTTTCGTCGAGATTGCCACACAACGCTCATAATCAGGTTCCGTCTCTCCCGTAAGGATTCCCTTGATTTCGCGGAACTGGCGGCGCACTTCGTCTACCATATGGGCCGCTGCACGCCCTACCGCATTCATCGTCAATCCACAGAAAAGAAATGCCATCATCGAGCCCAGAAACATACCGGAAAGAACTTTCGGATTCATCAGCGTCACATCGTAGTGATGCATAAAGTCGAAGAAAGTGGCATCTTGAAGAGCCACGGCATCGCCATGAGGAAGCGACAGTTCGGTAGTCCCGAGGCGGGTCAGCCCGATACGGATTTCCTCGACATAAGAGGCCAGCAAAGCCAATCCCGTCAAAGCGGCGGAACCGATGGCAAAGCCTTTGCCCGTAGCGGCTGTAGTATTGCCCAAGGAGTCAAGCGCATCGGTACGCTTACGCACCTCTTCACCCAGACCGGACATTTCCGCATTGCCACCCGCGTTGTCAGCTATCGGTCCGTAAGCATCTGTAGCAAGCGTGATGCCCAATGTAGAAAGCATACCTACTGCGGCAATGCCAATACCATAGAGCCCCAGACCCACATTAGAGAAGTCGAAGCCCGAAGCAAAGAGATAAGAAGCAATGATACCTATCACCACGGCAATCACCGGAATAGCCGTAGAAAGCATTCCCAAGCCTATACCGGAAATTATGACTGTCGCCGGACCGGTCTTTCCGCTTTCACTCAGCTTTTGGGTAGGACGGTAGGATTGGGAAGTATAGTACTCCGTAGACCGCCCGATGATGATACCTACTATCAAACCCACTATCACGGAGCAGGAAATCCACAGCCAGTTGTCCAACTTCAGCAACCACAGGATAAAGAAAGTGGCGACAACTATCAAAATAGAGCTGAGATTAGTACCGAAAGCCAGTGAGTTCAGCAAGTCCTTCATCTTCGCATTCTCTTTGGTACGCACGGAGAAGATACCGATAATGGAAAGCAATATTCCGACGGCTGCAATCAGCATCGGAGCGATTACGGCCTTGAACTGCATCAGCGTATCACCCGAGTGGATAAAAGCCGCAGCACCGAGGGCAGCCGTAGCAAGGATAGAACCGCAATAACTTTCGTACAAATCAGCCCCCATACCTGCCACGTCGCCTACATTGTCGCCTACATTATCCGCAATCGTGGCAGGATTACGCGGGTCGTCTTCGGGAATACCGGCTTCCACCTTTCCCACAAGGTCGGCACCTACATCGGCAGCTTTTGTATAGATACCGCCACCTACGCGTGCAAACAATGCCTGCGTGGAAGCGCCCATACCGAAAGTCAGCATGGTAGTGGTAATGATGCAGAGTTTATGGGTGGGAGTCATTACATCTTCCGGAATTACAGCATTCAGCAACAGATACCAGAAAGATATATCAAGCAAGCCAAGGCCAACCACTACCAGTCCCATCACCGCACCGCTACGGAAAGCCACGCGTAGTCCGGCATTCAGCGATGTGCGTGCCGCATTGGCAGTGCGAGCCGATGCGTAGGTAGCCGTCTTCATACCCAAAAAGCCGGAAAGTCCGGAAAAGAATCCTCCGGTAAGGAAAGCAATCGGCACCCAGGAGTTCTGCACTCCGAAACCGTATGCCATAATGGAGAAAAGGATAACCAGCCCCAGAAATACCCAGCCCACAATCTTGTATTGTTGGCGAAGGTAAGACATAGCACCTTTGCGCACAGCAGCGGCAATCTTAATCATCTGAGGCGTACCCTCACTCTCTTTCATCATTTCATGGTGGAAATACCAGGCAAAGCAAAGTGCCAGAACGGAAGCGGCCGGAACCAGCCAGAAAAGTAATTGGTCCATAGCATGATTCGTATTAAAAGGTTGAACGAAAGCCTAAAAGTATTGATTTGAAACGAAATAAGCAAATAGGCAGCCCTTTTTCTTGTTTTTTTGTATTTAATGAAAAAAATAGAGCATGAAATAGATAAATATTACAAGTTTTATAATACCTTTGTAACGGATTAACAAGCTAAATACAAAGGGATTATGAAACTTATCAGCTCTAAGCTTACATGCAAAATGATGGTTTGTACATTATGCAGCATTATGATGGCATTCCTATTCATGGGATGCGAACGCGACGTCTACAATCCCAATAATGGGAAAGACGATGAAAAGACTCCCAACTCTTTTGATTTTTCCACAACATCTTCCATCCAAGTCAATGTAAAGTACGATGTCCCCGAAGGTTATAAAGTACTTTTTGAAATCTATCTTGAAAACCCGTTCACCATCGACAAAAACGGTCAGATAATGAAACGCACAGACTTGAAACCGGTCATCAGACGCATGACGGACGGCAACGGTGCATATAACGGCAAGGAAATCATCAGTTCGGATTATGGAGACGAAGCATATATCTATACTTCCTATATAGGTGTGCCCAACATCTTCAAGACAGTTATTGCAGAAAATGCCATCACTGCCTATATAAAATGGGATACAGCCGATGACAGTCCGCAAACACGGGCAGGTTGGCAGGCACCCAAAGGATACCATACATTGGGAACATGGAGCAGAAGAGGATATCCTAATTATTTAGATAAAAACAATAATATTACAATTCCCGGTGATGTATTGACAATTATCAACAAGACCTTGACAGAAGGAGGCACATGCCCGGAACAATACCGGCAAAGTATAGATTTCGAAATCAATGACCCGCAAGGACGTGATGCAGAAGTGTATGTCCGGATGATTGGAGGGGGCAGCGGTGCAGCAAGTGCCTTCGGTTATTATTGCTACAAGACAGGTGCATCTTTAAGTGAAATCAAAAAAGCTCCCAAATGTATTGTTTTCCCAAATACTCTGATGGATGATTATTACAATAAAAGAGCTTCCGGACTAAAAGGCGGTGAAAGTGTAAAGCTTCACTACATAGACTCCAACGGAGTGGACCAAGGTACCGTGTTTCCCAATGGAGTAAAAATCGGATGGTTCCTATTGAACGACAGTTTCTATGGCGGAAACAGTACCCCCTTCTACTCTACTACAGAGCTGAATGAAGACAACCGTACACATACAGCCGCATTCCGTATCGATGATTTTATTGTGTTATCATTCGAGGACTGGACAGACGAGGATTACAACGATAGCCAGTTCAATGTATGGTCTAATCCCATAGAAGCCATCACCAATCCGGATATTCCTAATCTTAAGCCTGGCAGTGGTGATGAGGATAAGAAATACAGTCTGGAATACAAAGGAATCGTCGCTTTCGAAGACTGCTGGCCCAGCAAGGGTGACTATGATTTGAATGATGTCATTGTAAGATACCAGTCCGTATTGAATTTTAATAGCAACAATCAGGTTCTTTCTACAGAAGATACCTATGAGTTGCTTTGGTCCGGCGCCACCTTCAAAAATGGTTTCGCTTACCAACTGAATACAGAACGCAGCAATACCTCAACCGAAATGCTGGCAACCTCCACAACATTCAACGGGCAAGGACTGGATGCAGACCTTTCCAAAGCAACCGTCAATGTATTCCTAAGCGCAGTCAATGTAACAGAAGGAAATAGAAAAACCGCCACATATAAGATAAAAAACACCTTCAAGAGCCCATTGCCCCATGAGACGCTTGGAGTTCCTCCTTACAATCCGTTCATCATGGTACACGACGGATTAGGAAAACCACGCACAGAAGTGCATCTGGTGAATTATCCTCCGACCGAAAAGGCAGACATGACTTTGTTCCATACTGGAGAGGATTTATCTTCTGTACCGACAAGCTATTATATAGCCAACGGCAATTATCCTTTTGCTATCCATTTAAGCGGAGCAACAAGCTTCAATACTCCTGAAAGCCATCCGATAGACAAGAGCTTTGAACATTTTATGGATTGGGTCAATTCCAATGGAGCAAATTATAAGGACTGGTACAAATAACCGATAAAAGAAACTATTTATAAAGAAATGGCAGCCATTCATCAGGCTGCCATTTCTTGTATCTTCCTATATTGAATACTTAAAGTAAGCTTATTCCACCGTTACTGCCGTACCGCAGGCTGTAACCATCAGCATACTGCCGCTGCCTCCTACTGTTTCATAATCAAGGTCAACGCCAATCACGGCATTGGCTCCCATGGCTCGGGCATTATCCTGCATCTCGCGCAAAGCAGTCTCCTTGGCTTCGCGTAGCACTTCTTCATAAGAACCGCTTCGCCCACCCACCACGTCGCGAATACTGGCAAAGAAATCGCGGAATACATTGGCACCGATAATTGTTTCACCGGAAACGATGCCATAATAGCGGGTGATGCGTCCACCCTCAATAGTCGGAGTTGTTGTTACTAACATAATCTGTTTTTTTAAAGTTACTTATATAGTTAGACGCTGGCATATAAGGGAAAGTTGCAACGAAGAGTGAAAAAATTGTCAGAACATCCGGCTGACACGCTCTATACCTGCCACCAGTACATCTATTTCCTCCCGGGTATTGTAAAGTCCGAAAGACGCACGCACCGTTCCCTCTATGCCAAGACGCTGCATCAGCGGTTGGGCACAGTGATGCCCCGTACGTACGGCAATGCCAAGACGGTCGAGCAACGTCCCCATATCGAAATGATGGATATCACCTACCAGAAACGATATGACACTGCCTTTTTCTTCTGCCTCTCCGAAAATGCGCATGCCGGGAATCTCTTTCAGCCGTTGCATAGCATACTGGGTCAATTCATGTTCATAGGCGGCAATCTTGTCCATCCCGACCAGCGAAACATAGTCCAAAGCTTTGGCAAGCCCGGTGGTACCGATATAATCCGGTGTACCGGCTTCAAACTTGAACGGCAGCTCGTTGAAAGTAGTTTTCTCGAAAGATACATGCTGAATCATCTCTCCACCACCCTGATAGGGAGGTATCCTATCCAGCCACTCCTCTTTACCATAAAGCACCCCTACCCCCGTAGGACCATACACCTTGTGAGCGGAGAAAACGAAGAAATCGGCATCCAGGTCCTGCACATCCACCGGCATGTGGGGGATGGACTGCGCACCGTCCACCAGCACCGGAACGCCTTGCCCATGGGCAAAAGCAATCATCTCCTTGACGGGATTGACCGTACCCAGCACATTGGAGACATGCGCCACACTGACAATCCTGGTACGCTCGGAGAACAACTGCCGGTATTCATCCAACAAGAGTTCGCCCTTGTCATTCATCGGAATCACCTTGATGGCAATTCCACGCTTAGCGGCAAGCAGTTGCCAGGGAACAATGTTGCTATGGTGTTCCATCACAGAAAGAATCACCTCATCCCCCTCCTGCATGAATTCCTCACCGAAGCTGGAGACAAGCAGGTTGATACTCTCCGTCGTACCACGGGTGAAGACAATCTCATTCGTGCTGCGAGCATTGATGAAACGTCTCACCGTCTCACGCGAGGCCTCGTGCAGCTCTGTAGCCTGCTGCGACAGGAAGTGCACTCCGCGATGCACATTGGCATTCACCGAATAATATTCGTCCGTAATGGCATCCACTACCTGGCGAGGTTTCTGCGTAGTGGCACCGTTGTCAAGGTAAATCAGCGGCTTGCCATATACGGTGCGGGAAAGGATGGGGAAATCAACTCTCATTTTTTGAATATCATACATCATTTATAATCACTGTTTAAAAACATAATTTAAGAAGCAAAAAATTAAAAATTCCAAAAACGCTCATCTTGCTGATCCATATCTAGTCCATCATTATAATAACTATTATTATAATAATCATTTAACTCATCATACGTATTACTATTCCTACTTTCTAATTCATCTATTTCTTCTATTTCCACAACCTCCTTGATATGTGTTGCCGATTTTTGCAACAAGAAATAGCCTGAAGTTACAGCTTTCTCAAAAACTGTCTTACACAATCCTTCAGCATCACCTCCATTTTCTGCACATTCACCATTTTCAGTTTCAAGAAACGTCAAAGTCATAAAAGTAAATACTTCAGGTATATATTCAGTCTTTATATAATTATACATTTTACCTTGCCTCATTCTAAAATCTTTTGTTTCCCTCACTCTTTCACATACACCTGTAACAGAATTTGGTCTTGATATAAAATATGGGGAAGGTGTCTTCCATTTATATGACATCAATCTAATAAATGGACCATTACCAATAACATTTCCTCTACTATCTGTTGTATACATATTTTCCAACGCTTTGACTTGCGATTCAGTAGGAGGAAATAGTTTTTTTTCGAATTTCGGTAATGGTGACAAAGAATTCCAATAATCATCTTCATCAAGATATTCTGCATCTTCCTCATTCTCTATTCCTATAGCTCTAACAATGAAATAAGGAAGGTGATTTCCTTGTTTTACTTTTATCAAACTTATTACTTTACATTTCATAATACAATTAAGAATGCTCTATTTCTTACTTGCAGATGGCGCACCCCTGGCATTTGTTCAGTTCCCCCCGGAAACGCTTCTCTACCAGCAGATGCAGACGGTCTTTCAAAGCATCCAAACGGATGGTGTCGATAACTTCGTTGACAAAAGCGAACATCAGCAGCAGGCGCGCCTCGCGCACCGGAATACCACGCTGCCGCATATAGAAGAGAGCGCTTTCATCGAGCTGCCCCACCGTAGCGCCGTGACTGCACTTCACGTCATCTGCATAAATCTCCAGCTGAGGCTGGGTGTACATATGTGCATCTCGGGTGGCACAAAGATTGCGGTTGGTCTGTTGCGAACTGGTGTGCTGTGCGTCAGGGCGCACTAAAACCAGACCGGCAAAGGCACCTACAGCCTGCTCGTCAAGGACATACTTATAAAGCTCATTGCTGGTACAGTTGGGCACGGCATGGTCGATTGTCGTATGATTGTCCACATGCTGATTCTTGTCTGCAATGGCCATACCGCACAGATTCAGCTCCGCATGTTCACCGGCAAGCGTCACACAGGTTGTATTCCGTGTAGTTCCGTTGTGCAAGGTCATACCATTCAGCAATACATTACTATTGGCTTCCTGCCTTACATACATATTGCTGATACGTACCGTACTGGTGTGTGTCTCTTCGAGTTCATAAAAATCGAAAATGGCATTCTCACCGGCAAAGATTTCTATCACCTGCGTTGCCAGGAAGTTCACGCCGTCCATCGCATGGTCACACACCAACAAGCGGGCTTGTGCACCCTCCTCCAGAATAATCAGCACACGGCGGTTCACCATAAAATTGACGTCACCACGCAGGATATTCACCAGCTGAATAGGTTTCTCTACCACCACGTTCTTAGGAACATAAAACAGAACGCCGTCTTGTGCAAAAGCGGTGTTGAACGCCGTCACCCCATCCTCTGCCGTATCAGCCAACTTGCCATAATATTTCTTCACCAAATCGGGATGTTTCTCGGCCACCTCCTTCAGGCTGCCGAAGATAACCCCTTCAGGCAGATGGGACTTAGGCAAAGCCCTGCCATAAAAAGCATCGTTCACCACAAAATAAAGAGCAGTGCTCATATTGGGAACATCGCACTTGAACACTTCATAAGGATTCACCGGAATTTCCAACCGGTTCAAGTTCAAGCCATAATCCGGCTCAAAGAACTTGCTGATATCCGTATATTTGTATTTCTCCTCCTTACGGGTGGGAAAGCCCAAGCGCTCAAAGTCAGCAAAAGCAGCGGCACGCGGCGCATTCAGCACCTCGGCACTATGCCGGCATATCATCGCCTCCGTTTGGGAGAAAAGGTCTATGTATTGTTGCTCTACACTCATGTTTTCAGATTATGAGTTTATAATTCACCTGCTTCTTTCCTTATCCAATCGAAGCCACGTGTTTCAATCTCCTTCGCCAATTCCGGTCCACCGGTCTTTACGATACGTCCACCCAGCAGTACATGTACCGTATCGGGTTTGATATAGTCCAACAACCGCTGGTAGTGGGTAATGACCATAGCACTGGTTTCCGCAGTCTTGAGTTTGTTGAAACCGTCGGCCACAATACGCAAAGCATCCACATCCAATCCGGAATCCGTCTCGTCCAAAATAGCAAAAGTCGGTTCCAACATCGCCATCTGGAATATCTCGTTACGCTTCTTTTCACCGCCGCTGAAACCTTCGTTCACGCTACGGTTGGCCAGCTTGTTGTCCAACTCCACAATGGCACGCTTCTCGCGCATCAGCTTCAGGAACTCACTGGCCGACAAAGCAGGCAGATGGCGGTACTTGCGTTGCTCATTCACAGCCGCACGCATGAAGTTCACCATCGACACGCCCGGAATCTCTACCGGAGCCTGGAAAGAAAGAAAGATTCCTTCATGTGCACGGTCCTCAGGACTCATGGCAAGCAAGTCCTTGCCATTAAAGGTAATTGAGCCGCGCGTCACTTCGTAAGCAGGATGGCCAACCAACACATTACTCAACGTACTTTTACCAGCACCGTTCTGTCCCATCAGTGCATGTACTTCTCCATCACGTATGGTCAAGTTGATGCCTTTCAATATTTCTTTGCCATTGATGCTGGCATGCAGGTCTTTTATCTCTAACATCTTTATATTTACTATTTGACTATTTACAATTTACTATTTATAAATCACCCCACGCTTCCTTCCAGCGAAATGGCAAGCAATTTCTGCGCTTCTACGGCAAACTCCATCGGAAGTTTATTCAAAACCTCTTTGGCATAACCGTTCACAATCAGCCCCACGGCATCTTCCGTAGAAATACCGCGCTGATTGCAGTAGAATATCTGGTCCTCACTGATTTTGCTGGTAGTGGCCTCATGCTCCACGATGGCCGTTTCATTGTGAATATCCATGTAGGGGAAAGTATGCGCGCCGCATTTGTCACCAAGTAGCAAGGAGTCGCACTGGCTGTAATTACGAGCATTGTCCGCTTTCTGTGCCACGCGCACCAAGCCGCGGTAAGAGTTTTCGCTCTTTCCGGCAGAAATGCCTTTGCTCACAATGGTGCTCCGGGTATTCTTGCCCAGATGAATCATCTTTGTTCCCGTGTCTGCCTGCTGATGGTTATTGGTTACTGCCACACTATAGAACTCCGCTGTCGAATTGTCGCCGGAAAGGATGCAAGACGGATACTTCCAGGTAATGGCCGAACCTGTTTCCACTTGTGTCCAAGACAGTTTACTGTCCACCCCTTTACAATGGCCACGCTTCGTCACAAAGTTATAGACACCACCCCGGCCCTCGGCATCACCGGGATACCAGTTCTGCACGGTGCTGTATTTCACTTCTGCACGGTCGTGCACTACAATTTCCACAATGGCCGCGTGCAACTGGTTCTCGTCACGCATCGGAGCCGTACACCCTTCCAGATAAGAAACGTACGAATCATCATCCGCCACAATCAAGGTTCTTTCGAACTGCCCCGTATTGCGGGCATTGATGCGGAAATAGGTGGACAACTCCATCGGACAGCGTACCCCCTTCGGGATATAGACAAAAGAACCGTCGGAGAACACCGCCGAGTTCAGTGCCGCAAAGAAGTTGTCACGATAAGGCACCACCGAACCGAGATATTTCTGTACCAAGTCGGGATGCTCGTGTACAGCCTCGCTGAACGAGCAGAAGATGATTCCTTTCTCCATCAGTGTCTCCTTGAAGGTAGTCTTTACAGACACCGAGTCCATAACGGCATCCACAGCCATACCGCTTAACGCCATCTGTTCTTCCAGCGGAATGCCCAGCTTATTGAAAGTTTTTATCAACTCAGGGTCTACCTCATCCATGCTTTTCGGTCCTTCCTTCTTCTTCGTAGGGTCGGCATAGTAGGATATGGCCTGATAATCTATTTCGGGAATGCGGAGATGTGCCCATGTAGGCATCTCCAATGTCAGCCAGTGGCGATATGCCTTCAGGCGGAACTCCAGCAACCATTCCGGTTCTCCCTTCTTCTCAGAGATAAGCCGCACTACATCTTCATTCAGCCCGCGCTCAATGATGTCTGTATGCACGTCGGTCGTGAAACCGTACTTATACTTCTCCTGAGTGAGTTCCTTTACATATTTATTGGGTTCTTCTTGTTGCATCACTTCTATAATTACAAATTATGAATTACAAAATCACGGTTCACGGTATCAGTCAAAGTCTCCGTTTACAATCTGCTCCGTAACCGCCTTTGCTGCGGGAAAGAATATCCCGGCAAACTCTTCCATAGGATAATATAACACTGATTCTTTCTTTTTTGTTTTGCTAATCAGCGTATTGTCTCCGTCTATAAATTCGATGACACCAATCAGCAGGCTCGTCAGCAGGAGGTACTTCAAAGCCCCTAGACCAGCCCCCAACCAATGATTGAGCCAGCCCAGCGAGACGGCCTCCATTGCCCGGGTCAGCAGAGAAGCCACCAGGGAGAAGAGCAAAGGAACAGCCAGCCAGATGAAGACAAATGCCAGTACTTGCGCCACTGTCATAGAGTCTGTCAACATGGGGCACAGCTTCACTGCCAACGAGGCATACAAAGCCTTTGCCGCCAGCAGACCGACAATCAGCCCCAGCAGAGAGGCCAATTGCTTCACAAAACCTTTCATGAAGCCGATGATTGCGCCCAAGCCGAAAGCAGCCAATATGATGATATCTATAATTGCCATAAAATTAATGTACCAATGTGACAATATGCTAATGTGCCAATATGCTAATGGGTCAATGAGCAAATAACTAATATGCAAAATGTGCCAATTGCCCTGCGGCATTTTCTGTACGCGCAGCCAATTGGCACATTAGCATATTTGCACATTATTCAATTATAATGTTTGCTTCACTTCTATTTCTTCGTAAGATTCGATAATATCGCCCACCTTGATGTCGTTGCAGTTTGTCAGGCTGATACCGCACTCGAAATTGGTACCTACCTCCTTCACGTCGTCCTTGAAGCGCTTCAGGGCATTGATGGCACCCGTAAAGATTACGATACCGTCGCGTATCAAACGGGCCTTGTCGCTGCGTTTCACCTTTCCGGTCTTGACCATGGCACCTGCCACCAGTCCCACCTTCGTGATGTTGAACACTTCGCGCACCTCGATGGTTGCCGTTATCTGCTCCTTCAATGTCGGTGCCAGCATACCTTCCATGGCAGCCTTCACCTCTTCGATGGCATCGTAGATGACGGAGTACTTGCGGATATCCACACCCTCCTGCTCTGCCATCTTGGCGGCAGCACCCGAAGGACGTACCTGGAAACCGACGATAATCGCATCCGAAGCGGCAGCCAGCGAGACATCCGATTCGGAAATCTGACCGACACCCTTGTGGATTACGTTTACCTGCACCTGCTCCGTAGACAGCTTGATTAAAGAGTCGCTCAACGCTTCCACAGAACCGTCCACGTCACCCTTCACAATCACGTTCAGCTCATGGAAGTCACCCAGCGCCAGACGGCGGCCCACTTCGTCGAGCGTCAGCATCTTCTGCGTACGCAAACCTTGTTCACGCTGCAACTGTTCGCGTTTGTTGGCAATCTCGCGTGCTTCCTGCTCCGTTTCGATTACGTGGAACGTGTCGCCAGCAGCAGGTGCACCGTTCAAGCCCAATATCAGGGCAGGTGTAGAAGGACCAGCCTCCTGCATGCGTTGGTTACGCTCATTGAACATAGCCTTCACCTTACCGTAGCTGGTACCCGCCAGCACGATGTCGCCCATTTTCAAGGTACCGTTGGAAACGAGTACCGTAGCCACATAGCCACGACCCTTATCCAATGAGGACTCGATAATGGAACCGGTAGCACGGCGGTTCGGGTTTGCTTTCAACTCCAGCATTTCTGCTTCGAGCAGCACTTTCTCCATCAACTCGGGTACACCGATACCCTTTTTGGCAGAGATATCTTGCGACTGATACTTACCGCCCCACTCTTCCACCAAGAAGTTCATGGCAGCCAGCTCTTCCTTAATCTTGTCGGGGTTGGCAGTCGGTTTATCAATCTTATTGATTGCAAATACAATAGGAACACCCGCAGCCATGGCATGGTTGATGGCTTCCTTTGTCTGCGGCATCACGTTGTCGTCAGCAGCCACAATGATGATGGCAATATCCGTAGCTTTGGCACCACGGGCACGCATGGCGGTAAACGCCTCGTGGCCCGGAGTATCGAGGAATGTAATCTTACGTCCGTCGTCCAGCGACACGTGGTAGGCACCGATGTGCTGTGTGATACCACCCGCTTCACCGGCAATCACATTCGCCTTACGGATATAGTCGAGCAATGAAGTCTTACCGTGGTCTACGTGACCCATCACCGTTACAATCGGAGCGCGAGGTTCCAAATCTTCCTCATCATCCTCTTCCTCTACGATGGCCTGCGCCACTTCTGCGCTTACATATTCTGTCTTGAAGCCGAATTCCTCAGCCACCAAGTTGATGGTCTCGGCATCCAGACGCTGGTTGATGGATACCATCATACCAATGCTCATACAAGTGGCGATGACCTGAGTAACAGAAACATCCATCATGCTTGCCAACTCGTTGGCCGTCACGAATTCCGTAATCTTCAGTACCTTGCTTTCTGCCATTTCCATGTCTTCCAATTCCTGCATACGGCTGGAAGCCATGTCACGTTTTTCCTTACGATACTTGGCACCTTTGTTCTTTCCTTTGGAAGTGAGGCGTGCCAAAGTTTCCTTTACCTGCTTTGCTACATCTTCCTCGCTAACCTCCTGCTTGATGACCGGCTTCTTGAAGCGGTCCTTATTGCGGTTGCGGTTATTATTGGCATTGTTTCCACCAGGCTGGTTTCCACCTTGCGGGCGGGCACCCTGACCTTGCTGGGCACCAGCGTGTCCACGGTCGTTGCCACCACGCTGGAAGTTGGAAGCATTGTTGATGTCCACTTTCTCCTTATTGATACGGACACGTTTCTTCTTGCCGTTGGTATCGCCGGCAGCGGTATCCTTCAACTTGCTGTCATCACGGCGGATTTCCTTGATGATAGCTTCCTTCATCTGCTTCTTCTGATCCTGGCGAATCTTTTCCTTCTCTTCACGCTCCTTGCGTTTCTCCTCTTTCGATTTCTTCTTCGGGCGTGTGGATTGGTTCAGAGCCGCCAGGTCTATCTGTCCGATGACATTAATCTTCGAAACAAACTCAGGCTGATGTATCTTGAAGATTTCTTCTCCTTCTTCTTTCCCCTCTTTTTCAACCGGTGCTTCTTCAGCCACCGGTACGGGAGCAGGCGCTTCTATCATTTCTTCCTTTTTAGATTCTTGTTGAGCCTCTACAACCGGAGCAGGCTCTTCCTTGACAACGGGTTGTGGCTGCGGTTCCGAAACGGGCTGCGGCTCGGACTCAGATGCCGGCTGTACCTCCGGTTGCGGCTGTGGTTCCGGTTGGGGAGCAGGAGCAGGTTCCGGTTTCGGCGTTTCTACAACTGCCGGTTCCTCCACCTTCTTCTCCTCTACCGCTTTTTCCGCTTCTTTCTCTTTTTCCTGAGCAGGAGCAGGTCTACGGTTCAGTTTGTCCAAATCAATCTTGCCTACCGGCTTGAACTTCGGACGTGCGTCTTCCGGAACAACCGTCTTAATCTCCTCGGGCTTCGCTTTCTCCTGCGTTTCCTTATAGCCGTCAATAGACACGGACGCCTTGTTGCGGTCCTTGCTCTGACGTTCCTGGCTGAAACGCTCCGACTTTATCTTAAGGTCCTTATCTGTACTAAACTCCTTTTTGAGCAGTTCGAACTGTTCATCCGTAATTTTTGTGTTCGGATTTGCCTCAACGGTAAATCCCTTCTTTTGCAGGAACTCGACAGCCGTCGTAATCCCTACATTTAAATCTCTTGTTACTTTGTTTAACCTTATCGTCATACTAATTTAATGAATTAATGTGCCAATATGCTAATGTGCTAATTGGCTGAGAAAAAAGGAGTGTGCACTTCATCCGATATGCTATCTGCATTGGCACATTAGCATATTACCCACATTACCACATTACTGCTCCTCCTCTTCAAACTCCTGTTTCAAAATGCGCAATACCTCGTCCACCGTCTCTTCTTCGAGGTCCGTCTTCTCAATCAACATCTCACGGGGAGCGTTCAACACAGCCTTAGCCGTATCGATACCGATAGCCTTGATGGCATCGATAACCCAACCGTCTATTTCATCACGGAATTCGTCCAAGTAGATGTCTTCATCCTCTATGGCCTCATCCAACTCACGGAACACGTCGATGGTGTACTCAGTCAACATACTGGCAAGCTTGATATTCAAACCGCCTTTACCGATAGCCAGCGACACCTCTTCGGGTTTCAAGAACACTTCAGCCTTGCGTTCTTCCTCGTTCAAGCGGATGGAAGAAATCTTGGCAGGGCTCAAGGCACGCTGTATAAACAACTGGATATTGGACGTATAGTTGATAACGTCGATATTCTCGTTGCGAAGCTCGCGGACAATACCATGAATACGGCTACCCTTCACACCCACGCAAGCACCTACCGGATCGATACGGTCATCGTAGCTCTCAACGGCAATCTTGGCACGCTCGCCGGGGATGCGGGCAATCTTCTTGATGGTAATCAGTCCGTCATTGATTTCGGGTACTTCCATTTCGAACAGACGTTGCAGGAAGACGGGCGACGTACGGCTCAGGATAATCTTCGGATTATTATTCTTGTTGTCCACACGTGCCACTACGGCGCGGGCGGTCTCGCCCTTGCGGTAGAAGTCACTCGGTATCTGTTCGGTCTTGGGCAGCAACAGTTCGTTGCCTTCATCATCGAGCAGCAGCATCTCTTTCTTCCAAATCTGGTAGACTTCCGCATTGATGATGGTACCCACTTTATCAATGTATTTGTTGTAAATACTATCTTTCTCCAGTTCCAATATCTTGGAGGCCAGTGTCTGGCGCAAGTTCAAGATGGCACGGCGACCGAAGTTCGCGAAGATAACTTCATCCGTCACTTCCTCGCCCACTTCATAAGAAGCATCAATCTTTTGTGCTTCGGACAATGCAATCTGCAGGTTCGGGTTTTCCAAATCCTCGTCTGCCACTACCTCACGGTTACGCCATATTTCGAAGTCACCCTTGTCCGGGTTTACAATTACGTCGTAATTCTCATCGGTACCGAACATTTTCGCAATCACACTACGGAACGACTCCTCGAGTACGCTTACCATCGTGGTTCTGTCGATATTCTTCAGTTCCTTAAATTCCGAAAATGTATCTATCAAGCTGACAGTTTCTACTTTTTTGGCCATAGTCTTATTTAAAACTGATTAAGTATTTAGTGTATTTTATCTCTTCATACGTAAAGGTCAAGTCCTCGTCCACCAGCTTGGGACGCTTGGCACCTTCCTCTTTCACTTTCTTCTGAATGGTCACGACGAAATGCTGTTCGTCGGCTTCCTTCAACACGCCGCTGAGCTTGCGGCCGTCCTTTGCCAGCACTTCCACTTCCTTGCCGATGTGGTTAATGTACTGCTGCAGTACCTTGAAGGGCTGTCCGATGCCGGCCGAACCGACTTCCAACTCATAATCCTCATCCTCACGGTTCAACTTGGACTCGATGTAGCGGCTCAGCTCTACGCAGTCCTCAATCCAAACACCTTCTTTGTGGTCTATTTCCACCAAAATCTTGTCATCCGGGCTGATTGTCACCTCCACAAGGAAGTAGTCCTTTCCTGCCAGCCACTCGTCAACAATCTGACAAACAGTTTTCTTTTCTATCATAGATTAACCATTAGGAACAAAAAAGAGGAGCTTAATCGCCCCTCCACCTTTCATCCGTTTTCGGTTGCAAAGATATAAATAATCTGTTCGACTACAAAATATTAGAGAAAAAAAGATTGATTTAACGGTTCAAACGGGAATTATATTACAAACACACCCTTTCAACACTTCAAGATAAGGGGTAAAACATATAATCTTATGAGACAGAAGCTTATACTTTATGAAATGAATTATCACGTTCCATACTGCATGAGATGCACATGTCAAGCACAACGAGATGTGCATCTCGGACAACATGAGATGTACATCTCAAGCATACAATCTCTATTGTTTCAGGAAAAGAAGTAAGGAGATACAAACGGAAAGAAGATACTGTTGAAAGACAACGCGGAAAAATAAAAGGCCGATAGCTTGTTTCATGCTATCGGCCCTTTTACTATGGTTCTAAAGGTCTAAAAGACCTTGTCGTATCACTTATTCGGAGTCTCCCACTTCTTGGTATCCGTACAAACCACGTTCACCGTTTGGTCACCCGTCTGGATGCGGAAGTCACCTTTCTCCAGAATCCACTTGCCATCATAGCCTACGAAAGCAAGGTCGGAGCCTTTCAGTTTCAGAGTCACGGTCTTTGTCTCGCCCGGTTTCAGTTCCACTTTCTCGAAAGCGCGAAGACGGCGGGTATCGGGAGTAAGGGAGGCAACGAGGTCACTGCTGAAGAGCAACACGCTCTCCTTGCCGACACGGTCACCGGTATTCTTCACATCTACAGTGAAAGTAAGCACATCATCAGCGGTAAAGTCCGACTTATCCACCTTGAGGTTACTGTATGCAAAAGTAGTATAACTCAATCCATAACCGAACGCCCACTGTACAGATACTTGCGCATCGTAGTTATAAGCACCTTCCATCTGCTTGCCGATGTGTTCGCACGGTTTGTAGTCGTACGTAATCAGAGAGTTGATTTCCTTCGGATAAGTGAAAGGCATCTTTCCGCTGAAGTTGGCGTCACCGGCAATGAGGTTTGCCAACGCATCACCGCCGTAGTTGCCCGGAAGCATAGTATTGACAACAGCCTTAGCCAAAGGCTCGATGTCAGCAATCAGGCGAGGACGACCTTCGTTCAACACCAGAATGATGGGCTTCCCGGTCTTGGCAAGAGCCTTCACCAAATCGAGCTGGTTCTGGGAGAGGAAGAGGTTCGTCAGGTTACCCGGAGTCTCGCAGTAAGAGTTCTCACCGATGCAGGCAACGATGTAGTCGGCACCGGCAGCGGCAGCTACAGCTTTCTCTATCTCCGGAGTGTTTTCTTCCCACCAGTTGCCACCTTGCTTATAAGTGACACCGGCTTCGTAAATGATATTGTCCGCACCGAATTTATTGGTGAAGGCTTCAAGAATCGTATTGTATTGGCTTGCATGCTCGTCGGCCTTGTCGCCCTGCCATGAATAGGACCAGCCACCGTTGAGGCAACGCATGGAATTGGCATTCGGACCGGTAACCAGCAGTTTCTTGCCTTTTGCCAACGGCAATATACCGTCTGTATTCTTCAGGAGTACCAAAGACTCTTCGGCAGCCTGCAATGCAGCAGCGGCATGTTCCGCACTACCGAACAACGGGAAGTCTTTCAAGTCATAATAGGGCTTTTCAAATAGGTTGAGACGGTACTTCAAACGCAGCACACGACGTACAGCATCGTCTATACGGCTCATGGAAACTTCACCTTCTTCCACCAGCTCCTTCAAGAGTGTACAGAACTTCCAGTCGTACGGGTCCATAGACATGTCGATACCGGCATTGATGGCGAGCTTGATGGCTTCCTTCTTGTCCTTGGCAATGTGGTCGCGGCTATAAAGGTTGTTGATGTCCGCCCAGTCGGTCACGATCATACCGTCCCAGTTGAGGTCTTCTTTCAGCCACTTGGTCAGCAGCTCATAGTTGGCATGGAAAGGCAGGCCGTTGTTCATGGCGGAGTTCACCATCACGGAGAGGGCACCTGCCTTCACCATTTCCAGATAAGGAGCAAAATGCTTCTCACGCATATCCTGCTCGGTGATGGAAGACGGCGTACGGTCCTTACCGGAAACGGGGACACCATAACCCATATAATGCTTCATACAAGCGGCAACGTTGTTCCCGCCAATCAGGTTGGGGTTCTCTCCCTGGAAACCGATAACGGCTTCACGTCCCATTTCGGCATTGACGTAGGCGTCTTCACCATAGTTTTCCCACATACGCGGCCAGCGCGGGTCACGCCCGAGGTCGGTCACCGGGGCATACGTCCAGGGAATGCTTCCCGCCTTTGTTTCATAAGCGGAGATGCGTGCACCTTCACGTGTCAGTTCACGGTTGAAGGTAGCTCCCATATTGACGCCTTGCGGGAAGAAAGTACCACCCAGCGTATAGGTAGTTCCGTGTATCTGGTCTACACCGTACACACAAGGAATACCCATCACCTCCATGGATTTCTCCTGAATGCGTTTGATGATTTCCTGCCACTTCTCCACGCTCTGTGCCACACCGTTGGGCACGTTCAAGATGGAGCCTACTTTGTATTTTCCGATGACAGAGTCGAGCATCGCCTCATCCAACTGGAAGCCCTTGGCATTCTCAATGCCTTGGATACGCATATAGAGCTTCATCATCACATCCTGCGAAGGCATCTCCTTGCCCAGCTTGAATTCCTTTTCAAGCTTGTATCTCTTGATGATTTTTTGCAGGTCCTTCACCGTGATGTTCTTCGGGTCGAGGCCGGCAAAGGGATTGGCGCGTTTCTGCAGGAGGTCGATAGTGAGTTCGCACATCTGACCGACTTTCTCGTCAAGCGTCATCTTCTTCAGCAAAGTCTCAATCTGCTGTTCTATTTTCTCGTCTCTTGGAATGGCAGGCGCAACAGTGGTCTGCGCCGTAGCAGTAAGCACTAACCCTGATAGGGCTAAAGATAAGATTAACTTTTTATTCATGGTTGTGATATTGGTTTATAATAGTTGCACTATCTGTTTATACGAGGCACAAAGATAAGAACATCCTGCCATACCAAAGGGTACAACAGGATGTTTTTTAGGGTATGATTTGTTATCTTTTCAGACAATCCTACTCTCATCTCTTCAAGAGGCTCATCGGTTCCTGAAGTTTCAAGATGTTGTTCGTCTTCTGCGTTGCGGCAGCTACTTCAGCCTCCAGCGTAGCCTTGATGTCGCGTGAGGAAGCCCCGACGAGGAACTTGTAGTTTCCGGGAGTTACCACCCATGCCGATGCAGCCTCATCGTAGGAAGCCAGGTCATCAGCATTCACTTTCAGCGTCACCACAACCGCTTCGCCCGGTTTCAGCTCCTTGGTCTTGGCAAAAGCCTTCAGTTCCTTTTCGGGCTTGTTGGCAGCAACATCGGGAGCGGATACATAAAGCTGAACCACTTCCTTGCCTGCTACCTTACCGGTGTTCTTCACTTCTACAGACACGGTATAGACACCGTTGTCTGCCTTGACAGCAGCCTTGTCGTAAGCAAAAGTGGTATAGGAAAGACCGTAACCGAAAGGATAGGAAACCTGCTTGCCAAAGGTGTCGAAGTAACGGTAACCCACGTAAATGTCCTCTTCGTAATTGGTATAGTCCACGTTCTTCACGTCGTTCTTCTTCCCGCCTTTGTTCATGAGGTCGGTGCTCACACGCATGTCTATCGGGAAGTTGTCGGAAGAAGCGGCATCTTCAAACTTCACCGGGAAAGTCATTGTCAGCTTGCCCGAAGGAGAAGCCTTGCCACTCAGCACGTCAGCCACACTGTTTCCTCCCTCCTGGCCTGCCTGCCATGCACAAAGAATGGCATCGGGAGCAGATTTCCAAGAAGCGGTTTCAATCACACCACCGATATTGAGCACTACCACTACCTTCTTTCCGGCAGCGTGGAAAGCATCGGACACAGCTTTCAACATGTTCTGTTCCTCTTTGGTGAGGTTGAAGTCGGCTACCATACGGTCGAGAAACTCACCGGAGGTACGTCCCAGCGTCACCAGTGCCACATCGGCCTTGGCAACCTGCTCGCGGATAACTTGTGCGGACACAGCCATCTCAGCAGGACGCTCGTCGGGCATAAACCACTCTTTCTTATCTTTGGCCAGACGTTCTTTCTCTGCTTTCAGGTAAGCTTCATAGCTATTCTTCAGCGCTTCATCCACCACATAGCCGGCATTCTTCAAGCCGTCCAATAGCGAAACGGTATAAGCGCGGTTCACGTTGCCCGAGCCTGTACCTCCGGCAATGAAGTCATAGGAAGTGCAACCGAAGAGTGCCACGTTCTTCACGTCGGCAGCCAGCGGCAGAGCACCGTTATCGTTCTTCAGCAATACCATGCCTTCCGTTGCCGACTGGCGGGTTACGGCAGCATGCGCCTTCAAATCAGGCTTGTTGGAGTATTTATATCCCTTGAAGTGGGGAGTCTGGAGAATCATCTCCAGAATACGCTTCACATTCTGATTGAGGATGGCTTCGTCCAACGCTCCGTCCTGCACACCCTTCACGATGGCTTCGTACTGCTTGGGCAGACCGGGCTGCAACATGTCGTTGCCTGCCACCATCTGTGCCACGGCATCCTTGCCGCCAAACCAGTCGGTCATCACCATGCCCTTGAAGCCCCATTCGTCGCGCAACATCGTTGTCTGCAACTCCTTGTTTTCCGAAGTGTAGACACCGTTCAGGTAGTTGTATGAGGACATCACGGTCCAAGGAGCGGATTCCTTCACGGCAATCTCGAACCCTTTCAAGTAGATTTCGCGCAAAGCGCGTGGAGATACATGCGCATCCGTAGCCATACGGTTGGTTTCCTGGTTGTTCACAGCAAAGTGCTTGATACTGGTACCCACACCGTTGCTCTGCACACCACGTACGTAGGCGGCGGCAATCTTACCCGACACCAACGGGTCTTCGGAATAATACTCGAAGTTACGTCCGCAAAGCGGGTTACGGTGAATGTTCAGCGCCGGAGCCAACAGCACGTCCGCACCGTATTCCAGCACTTCGTTACCGATGGATTGACCTACACTTTCCACCAGTTCCTGGTCCCAGGTAGAGGCGAGCAAAGTTCCGATAGGGAAATGAGTACAATAGTACGTAGCCGAATCCCCCTCACGCTTGGGGTCGATACGCAGTCCAGCGGGACCATCAGCCAGCACCACAGCGGGAATACCGAGGCGTTCAATCGGGTATGTGGTTCCTGCCGCACCCGGCACCAGCTTTCTCGTTGCACCGATTACGGCACTGTCACCCGAGAAGCCTGCCATACTGGTACCCACTACCAGATGCGCCTTTTCTTCCAAGGTCATGGCGCCAATCACCTCATCCAGAGAGGACTTTCCAAGCTGCGGCACACCCGGTCCGCAAGCTGACAAAACAGCCATTGCTGCTGCCATGGATATGATATTCTTCTTCATAATCTTATTTAAATATCTTCGGTGCGAATTCTGTCAGGTAAATACGCCAGTTCTTCCAGATATGACCTTCTCCGGTTTCATAATATTCATATTTGTAACCCTTCTCGTCCAACATCTTGCGGTAGTCGCTGTTGGCTTGGAACAAGAAGTCTTTATTACCGATAGCAATGTAATAGAGTGCCGGTTTCTTGGCAAACTGGGTTTTCAGTTTGGCTTCAAGGTTGTCATAAATCGGAGACTTCACATCTTTGTTGGGCATGATGGCTGCCGAGAACAGCCCTACATAGTCGAACATATCCGGATATTGCTTGGAGATGTGCATGGAGTGGTAACCGCCCATAGACAATCCGGCAATGGCACGCCCCTTCTTGTTGGCCTGCGTACGGTAAGTCTTATCAATGAACTTCACCACGTCGGGGAAAGCAGTCTCAAAAGAGCCTTCCATCGTCTTGGGCAGATTCATGCTGGGAGCGGCAAAACCCAATGACGATTCACCCGGAGCAGCCTCCAATGCGGCATTGCCGTTGGTCATTACTACAATCATCGGCTTGGCCTTGCCTTGGGCGATGAGGTTATCCAGAATCTGTGCCGTACGTCCCAGTTCGCTCCATGCGTTCTCGTCGCCACCCATGCCGTGCAGCAGGTAGAAGACAGGATAGCGCTTGCCGCTTGTCTCATATCCGGCAGGCGTATAGACAGTCAGACGGCGGTCCATACCCAGCGTAGGGCTGTTGTACCATACCTTAGATACCGTTCCATGAGGAACTTTATTCACTTTGTAAAGGTCGATGCGCTCGTCACCACCGATGATGAATACATTCGTCACGCTTGCCACGTCTCGAATCATATAGACGTTGGCAGGGTCGTTAATCTTCAGTCCGTCTACCAGGAAAGTGTAGCTGTAGAGTTCCGGTTTCAGCGGTTCGGGAGTAGTGAATTCCCACACACCGTCCTTGTTCTCTTTCAAATCTGCCACACCCGGACCATCAAACTCACCAAAAGGAGTCTTGATTTTCTGCGTAGGCAGGAAGTCGCCGGTTACTTGCACCTTTACGGCTTTCGGCGCCTTCAAGCGGAAAGTTACTGTATTGTTGTCGTGTATCTCAGGTGAGACCACGGGAGCGCCTCCCCAGAGAGCTTGTTGCGCGAAAGTCATCGCACACATCAGCAACAGAGCTGACAAAATAGAAATTCTTTTCATGATACGTATGTTATTTTGTTATTAAATTAGTTATACCAAATCCTCTTATTTGAACAACTTCGGCGCGAACTCCGTCAGATAGATTCGCCAGTTCCTCCAGATATGTCCCTCGCCCGTTTCAAGATACTCGTACTTATAACCATTGTCGTCAAGCAACTTGCGAAAATCGGCCACACCTTTATAAACAAAGTCCGTCTTGCCGCATGCGATGAAGTAAAGAGCCGGTTTCTTGGCAAACTGAGTCTTCAGCTTACCTTCGAAGTCGGTATAGACCGGACAAGTCGATTTATCGTTTCCGGTACTTGCACCGGAGAAAAGACCTACATAGTCGAACATGTCCGGGTAATACTTGGAAATATTGCAAGAGTGGAAACTACCCATAGAAAGCCCGGCAATGGCACGGTTCTTCTTATTGGCAAGAGTGCGGAAATTCTTCTCCACGAACTTCACGATTTCGGGGAACGAGAGTTCAAAAGCACCTTCCGCCACCTTCGCTCTTTCGTCGGGACGCATGGAGGGGGCAACAAAACCCTTGGGAGATTCACCTGCAGCAGCATCTTGCCAAGCATTGCCGTTAGTCATCACCACAATCATAGGTTTAGCCTTGCCTTGTGCAATGAGATTATCCAATATCTGCGAAGTACGGCCAAGAGCAATCCAAGCTTCCTCATCACCACCTGCACCATGAAGCAGATAAAATACCGGATAACGCTTGCCGCTGGTTTCATAACCAGCCGGAGTGTAAATCGTCAGACGGCGGTCCATTCCCAGCGAAGGACTATTGTACCACATGCGACTTACCGTTCCATGGGGTACCTTATTCACTTTATACAAATCGGCACGGTCACCACCGATGATAAATACATTGGTCACGGTAGCCACATCCCGAATCATGTAAACATTGCTCGGGTCCATCATTCTCAATCCGTCCACAATAAAGGAGTATCCATAAAGTTCCGGCTTCAATGGTTCGGGAGTAGTAAATTCCCAAACGCCATCCTTCCCCTCTGTCAAATCGGCAATGCCCGGTGCATCATAATCGCCACGAGGAGTCTTAATAGTTTGTGGAGGCAGAAAATCACCGGTAATCTGCACCCTTACAGCCTTAGGAGCTTTCAAGCGAAAAGTAACCGTGTTGTCATCATGAATATCAGGAGAGACAACCGCCGCACCTCCCCAAAGAGCTTGCTGTGCAAAAAGGGTGACACAGCAGACCAGCAGCATCGCTGCCGAACTTAATAATCTTTTCATAATTTCTTATATTAAATGAATTAGCTTTTTGTTATTTAGCAAAGCTGCGACTTACAAAAGGCAGGCACATATAAAGTGCCGAATGCCAATATTCGCTGGTATGTCCGCCATCCCGCACACGGAACTGGCAAGGGATACCGGCATTACGCATCGCTTGGAAAAACTCTATATTACGGTCCAGCAGAAAGTCATCATCTCCGCAATCCACAAACCACTGTACTGTACGAAGCTGTGCCTTACGCGCATCATCTGCCTCAACCACATACCTGATGCAACTATGTTCCTGCACAGAACGCGTCAGCACAGCCATCTTGTTTGTGGGGTCGGGATCTTTTCCCACCTCCTCACCACTGACGGGGATGTTCATCAAAGCACTCATGGCATAGGCAGCACAATACATATCCGGATAGCGTTGTGCATAGCTCGTCGTTCCACCTCCGCCCATAGAAAGTCCGGCAATGGCACGATGCTGCTTATCACCTTTCACCCGGTAGGTCTTCTCTATATAAGGAAGGAACTCCTTATAGAAGAAATCTTCGTAAGCCCATCCCGGCATGTTGAAGTAGCCGTTCCAGCAAGTGGCCGGATTACCTCCTGCATTGGGGCTGACGATAATCATCTCGCAAGCCTCGCCCGATGCCACCAACTGGTCCATCACGTCCTTCACACGTTGGTCTGTAAACCAACTGGTATTCACCCCCGACATGCCGTGCAGCAAATAGAGGATAGGATATTTCCTATCCGTTTCATTGCTATAGCTTTGCGGCAGATAGATGGTGTAGGCACGGTGTGCTTTCAATACCTGGCTGTAAATGCTGTCGGTCACTACCTTGCTTTGCGGTCCCCATGCAGGATTTTGTGCATTTGCCATCCACAGCAAGCAGACGGCTAAAAGAGAGAGTATCAATCTTTTCATGGTATCGATTTAAAAATGTACTACAAAATAAGCGTTTTCCATTCTAAAACTAATTGATATATATCAGTTTTTCACGCATATACCCCTCATCTCTTCACCATCGGATGCACAGCCACAGGCACTTGCGCCCGCATGGCATCATGCACTTTCTGCTTGCGTGCCTTTGTCACCCTCTGTACCGCTGTACAACGCACATCGGCCGAAGATGCGGCAACCATCCACTGATATTCACCCTTAGCCAACTCCCAAGAGCTGTTTTTCTCATTAAAGGAAGCCATGTCCATCACATTCCAAGTCAGAATCAGTGTCTGGCTCTCGCCCGGCTGGAGCAAGGCAGTTTTGCCGAAGGCCTTCAACTCCTTGGCAGGCTTGTCAAGTCCCCCATTCGGAGCTTTCACATAGAGTTGTACGGCTTCACGCCCTGCCACCTTGCCGATGTTCTTCACGTTCATCTTCAACTCGCAGCGGTCGGCATCCATTTTGGCGCTCTCTACCGCATATTCAAAAGCAGTATAGCTCAAACCATGACCGAACGGATAGGAAACCTCTTTACCGAAAGTGTCGAAATAGCGATAACCCACATAGATTCCCTCTTCATAGTTAGTGAAATCCACATTTTTTTCCGGTTCCTTCGGTTTCTCCTCTTTCTTGTTCGACTTGAAATTCATACCGGTACCCATAGCAAACGACGGCATCTTGAACTCGTAATCAAAAGGGAAGTTAGCATCCGACGGCGCATCGCCATATTTCACGGCAAACGTCATGGGTAACTTGCCCGAAGGATTCACCTTTCCGGTCAGGATGTCCGTGATACAATTACCCACCTCTTGTCCCGGCTGGAAGGCACAAACCACTGCATCTGCCAGTCCCTTCCAAGAAGCAGTCTCCACCGGGCTGCAGATGTTGAGAACCACCACCAGTTTCTTGCCTGCAGCATGATAAGCGGCAGACACTTGCTTAATCAGAGCCAATTCGTTCTCCTTCAGGAGGAAATCTTCCACACGGCGGTCACAGCCCTCGCCACTGACACGCCCCAGCGTAAGCACGGCAATGTCGTTGGCTTTCACTTGTGCAGCCAGTTCCTCGGCAGTGGGCAGGAACTCCTCGGCACGGGGCAGCGGAGTAAAGGCGAAAGGCGGTTTTCCGTGAGGAAAAAGCCGTTTCTGCTCGTCCGCCATATGCTTCTTGTAGCGATTCAGCAATTCTTTGTCCACGATGTAACCCGCATTGCGCAAACCTTCTACCATAGAAACCGTGTAATAACCGATGCCCGTACTGCCAAAGCCCATGCCGGCAGGAACCATGTCATAGGAAGTAGTTCCATAAAGGGCCACTTTTTTGATGCCGGCAGCCATGGGTAGCGCCTGCTTGTTATCCAGCAGCACGATACCTTCCGCACCTATCTCACGGTCTACTTGCGCATGAGCCTCCAAGTCGGTTTTATTGGGATACTCGTAGCCGGCAAAGGTATGGCTCTTGACCACAAACTCCAGCACACGCTTCACGCTGCGGTCGAGGAGTGCCAAATCCAGTGTACCACTCTCTACGGCTTTCAAAATAGCTTTATACTGGCGGTCCTGCCCCGGTTGAAGCATATCGTTTCCTGCTACGATGGAGGTCACGGCATCTTTTCCGGCATTCCAGTCGGACATCACCAGTCCCTTGAATCCCCATTCGTCGCGGAGGATGTCTTCTGTCAGTTCACGGTCCTCGCAGGTATATTTGCCGTTCACCTTATTGTAGGCGGTCATCACGCTCCAGGGCTGAGACTCTTTGACAGCAATCTCAAAGCACTTCAAATACAGCTCGCGCAAGGGGCGCTGTGTCAGGCGAGAGTCGTTGTTATTGCGGTTGGTCTCCTGGTTGTTTACGGCAAAGTGTTTCAGGCAGGTACCTGTCCCCCGGCTCTGGATTCCGTTGATATAAGCAGCAGCCATTTTGCCGGTCAGCACCGGATCTTCCGAATAATATTCATGGTTACGTCCGCAGAGCACATTTCGCATCAGGTTGACACCCGGTGCCAGCAACACATCCAAACCATAATCCTTCACCTCCGTACCCAAAGTACGTCCCACCTTGTGGGCTGCATCCGGATTGAAAGTTGCTGCCACCGTGGTGCTGGAAGGAAATTCCGTAGCATGATAAGTACGGCTGTCGAATTCCCGCTTGGCAGCCATCGCCAACCGGTGCGGTCCGTCGGCAAGATAGGCGGAAGGGATACCCAGTCGGGGAATGTCGTAAGTACGTCCCGCTGTTCCGGGAAACTTGGTATCACTTCCCATCGACATCCCACAACCGATGACGAGGTGTACCTTCTCTTCGAGGGTCATGGCACTGACTACTTCGTCGATATTATCGGCACGCAGTCTGACTGACTGATTCGAACCGGTCGTCTGTGCAGTCAAGGCAGATGCCAGACAGAGTGAAAATAAAGTAATTGACAATCTTCTCATATATATTATATTTAAAAAGCCACAAAAGAAGCCCCCGTACAATTAGCTGATTTCCACGGGGGACTTCTTCTACAAACAATCAATCAGTTAGAAAAATCTAATTTTGTCTATCTGCATCAGATGACGAAGTTAGATTTTGATTCTTTATGCGCTTTACCAACCTGCATTTTGTTCCATATTCGGATTCAAGCGGATTTCCTTTGCCGGAATAGGCAACAAATAATGTCTTTCCTTGAAACCATAACGCGTTTTATCCTTGTTATACTGAATGTATTCTACCGCTACATTATCCGGCTCATCTTTTCCTGCCTTATTTGACAAGATAGGTGTTCTTTCACCCTGATCCTTAAGCAAAGCCTCCGCATCTTTCCAACGGATAATATCCTGATAACGGGTATATTCAGAACAGAGTTCCAGTCTCTTTTCCAATTTAATGGCATCCAAGGTAGCCGTCTTTGCATCCAATCTTGCACGCTGACGCACCTCATTCAAGCAAGCATCAGCTTCGGATTGATTGCCATCCTTCAGGTTTGCTTCAGCTGCCAGTAACAAGACTTCAGCATAACGCATCCAACGATAGTTATTATATGAACACCAAAAACCAGCAGGAGATTCTACATTCGAGAAGCGACGCTTCCACATGAAATAACCTTCATTAATCAAACTCTGCCCTTTGGCAACCTTGACACCTAATTGAGAAATTTGGTCATAGGTTTTCATTGTCTGATTCAACCGATAACCATCTACACCCTCTTCCTGAACAAATGCATCATACAACTTTTTCTGAGGAACCATAAATCCCCATCCGGTACCATTAAACTGATTGTTAGAGCCAGACATATCCAACTTATCAGTGCGCCAATGATTCATCACCTCAAAGAAACTGAACTCATCCATGGAATTACTTGCATCAAAAATACGGTTACTTTCGAGCATACTTTCACAATTATACTCAGCCTTGTAGGTCAAGATATCCTCATAATTTCCATCATAAAGTTTATACTTACCGCTAGCTCTAACCTCATTCAAGACAACAGCAGCTTCATGGAATTTTTCTTGCCATAAATAAGCTTTACCCAATATAGCTTGTGCCAACTGCTTGGTAACACGCCATGTCGTTTTATCATCTACACTCTTCTTTTCCTCCAAGAGTCCTGAATTGATAGCTTCAGTCAGGTCCCGCTCTATCAACGCCCAAATATCAGCCTTAGGCGAACGAGCCAACTGATATTCGGATTTATCAAGTTCATGGTCTACCAATGGTACATCACCCCACATAGAAACTAAATCAAAATAAGCAAAAGCACGGAAGAACTTGGCTTCAGCACAAGCCTTCTTCTTCAAATCAGTATCAGGCTCAACACGTCCCAGAATCACATTCGCCTTATAAATAAGCTGATAGTAGCTTTCCCATACGCCTCCGATAAAACTTTGGTCTGAGCCAAATGAATATTCATTACAGCCTTCCAGCTCTGCATTGTCATTACGACCACCACCACCTGCCCAAACATCGTCCGAAAGGGCATTCTTCATCATCGTATAGTTATAGTATGTACCCTTGAGTTGTATATAAAGCGCATCAGCCGCTGCTTGAGCTTGTTCGTCAGTTTTATAATAAGTGGAAAAGTCCAATACACCTTTTTGAGGTATATCCAATTTGTCTTCACACGAAGTGCCAGCCAATATAAGGAGCGCTCCGAGCATTAAAGAATATCTTAATTTCATATGTTTTTCATTTTAATAAGTTCATAAAAATCAGAATGTCACACTCAAACCAAGAACAACCTTCTTTGAATTAGGATAACTACCTTTATCCACACCTAATGAATTTCCGACACCGGTAACTTCAGGGTCAAAACCAGGATAGTCTGTAAAAGTAAAGAAGTCCTCAAGTGAGCCATATATACGTAGATTTTCAATTGCTACCTTCTTAATCAGTTGCTTCGGGAAAGAATAACCTAACTGAATCTGTTTAATTTTAAAATAAGAACCGTCAAATACACAACCGGAAGAAGTCAGATACTTGGTATAATCTGTAGCGCCTGATGCAGGAGTCTTCCCATTGCGATTGCTTTCTGTCCAGCGGTTTTTTGTAAAATAAGTCAGCTGATTCAAATTGTAATCCACACGGTTCAAGCCACAGAACACATCGTTACCTTGAGAACCCGTACCAAACAAGATAAAATCAAATCCCTTCCAAGCTGCATTCAAGGTAATACCATAAGTATAGTCGGCAATTCCCTTACCAATTTCTGTCTTATCATTATCCGTAATACCTTCTACACCATCAATATCTCTAAAGATTGGCTCACCGGTTTTTGAATCCACACCCATGAAATCATAACCATAAAAATACCACGCGGGCTTACCTACCTCAAAACGAGTAATGGCTCCATAAGTCACATAAGTAGCCCCATCAATACTTGATAAAGACTCATGTATCTTGGTCACTTTATTCTTCAATGTAGCAACGTTGGCACGGACACCATAAGCAAAGTCACCAATACGATCTTGCCATCCCAGTTCCAATTCAAACCCCTTGTTCGTAATATTACCGGCATTAACTGGCGAGAAACTGTTACCTACTACAGTTGAAGCCTTAATGCCCGAAACAATCAGGTCTTTTGTCTTTTTATGGAAATAATCGGCTGTAACAGTCAAACGGCTATTCAAGAAACGGGCATCAATACCTATATTGGTTTGTTCAGAAGTTTCCCATTTAAGTCCGTCATTACCGGTAGCAGAGGGAGCATAACCATTGATGTAAGAGAAATTATTATTATCACCTACAGCCAAATGCCCGGTAGCACCAATTGATACATTCCATTTATAACCGCCCAATGATGCAGTAGAACCATTCTGTCCCCAACTGGCACGGAGCTTTAATTGTGACAGCCAGTCTTCAGTTCCTTTCATAAAATTTTCCTCCGAAAGAACCCAACCCAAAGAAACTGCCGGGAAATAGCCCCAACGTTTGTTCTTTGGCAACACAGAGAGGTCAGCAGCATCGGCACGCAGTGAGAACTGAGCCATGTACTTTCCGGCATAGTCATAATTCAAACGTCCGAAGTAAGATAATTTACGAGTATAGGTAGGCTCACCACCACTTACATCCTTTACAGCATCAGATGTAGCATAGGCAAAGTAGAAGAAATTAGGATCATTCTGCAAGAAACCCAAATGCGAAACTCTGTTAATCACATTTCCCCACATATCTGTAGTATCTTCATTATATCCCTTCTTACTTCCGCTAACGCCATAAGAACGGCTCTGACTATAAGAAGTTCCCAACATCAATGTTGCGTTGTGTTTGCCAAAAGAACGGGTGTAGTTCAAAAAGTTCTCCCACTGATAATAGGTTGGGCTATAATCCGAAGCCGAAACCTCCACCCAATCACGTTTAGCCTTGTCAGTATAGTAATAAGATTGCCCCACGCCATAAGAGGAAGTTGAAGCCAAACGATAAGAAAGACGAGAAGTAACGGTAAGCCCCTTGATAGGCATAAAATTCAAATAAGTAGAACCATTGATATTAAAGCCTCTGTTCTTGGTATAAGAGTTGTCACGCATGGCAAAAGGATTGATAGCTTCGGCATTGCCAGTGAAAGCTGATACACCATAAAGGTTGCCGTTTCCATCGCCCAACATATTCTTATGATCCTTATAGATGGTAGCCATATTCAACGGCAAGTCATCAATAGGATAAAGAGGCTTGGTCAGAGGGTCTAATTGTAATACAGAAAGCATCATGCTACCATACTCATTGCCCTCGGCTACGGACTGAGTTTTGTAGTGCTCAATCTGATTATTGGTACCTACCTCCAGCCAAGGTTTGATTTTCCAGCTGGCATTTACCATTCCCGTGAGTCGTTCATAAGTATCGGCATTGCCGACAATCATACCGTCGTTATCAAGGTGGGACAATGACAGATAGAAAGAACCTCTGTCGCTACCACCTTGGAAAGTCACATTATGACGTACCATCGAACTGTTTTCAAAAGCCTCATCGACCCAATCCGTATCGGTTTTTCCATCCCAATAGGTATCAAAAGCACTCTGGGTAAGCTTCTTGTTTTCCAAGAAGAATTCCTTATACTGCGCAGCATTCATTACTTCGGGTACTTTACCCAAACTCTGTGAAGTATATTGAAAATCGTATGTGATTTTACCGTTTCCTTTTCCTTTCTTTGTAGTAATCAATACTACACCGTTACCGGCAGCAGCGCCATAGATAGCTGCAGAAGCACCATCCTTCAAAACTTCCATAGACTCAATGTCATTAGGGTCAATACCACCAATATCGCTGGCAATACGTCCATCCACTACATACAGCGGATCGCAAGAGCCGTTAGAACTTATTCCACGGATACGCACCTGTGGAGAAGCACCCGGTTTAGCAGATGCACTGAGCACTTGCACACCAGCAGTTTTACCCTGCAATGCCTGCTCAGCACGGGTAATGGTACGTGCTTCCATATCTTCTGATTTTACCGAAGATACGGCACCGGTCAGTGAACTTTTCTTCTGCACGCCATAACCTACCACCACCACTTCATCCAGCGTTTTAGTGTCTTCTTTCAATATCACATTCATTACTCCTGCCACTGCTTTCTTTTCTTGTGTCAGGTAGCCGATGTAGGAATAGACAATCGTCGCTCCTTCTTTCACAGACAAAGAGTAGTTGCCGTCCATATCCGTAATGACACCGTTGGTAGTGCCTTTCTCAAAGATACTCACGCCAATCATCGGTTCATTCAGGTCGTCAGTAACCCTACCGTTCACCTTTATAGTCTGGGCTTGTGCCAGACTGAAAGGAAGACAGATCAATAGGAAGAGTGCCATAGCTGCAAGTCTCTTCCGAGCTGTTTGCTTCAGATTTTGTTTCATTTGATTAAATTAGATTTATGTTAATAATAAAAGGTTTCTTAAGAAAGTGTCAGAACCCACGTGTAGGAAATGCCATCACTACCTCCAGCAGTTCCTTGTCATGGTTATACTTCACTTGGCAATCGTTATTGAAAATCATCGTTGCTCCCTTTTCTGCGGTATAAGGTTCCCACTCGGGTAACCCTTCGGCATTGGGATTGCCCGTACGGGCAAAGTTCAACCACGCGCTGCTCATCTTCTCGGCCAGGGCCTGCGCTTCGGCGCCGCCGCCCGTCATGGAGGCGTGGACTACGGCATTGTTGAAGGCGAAAGGTATCTCCATGCAGTGCGTGCTGCGGAACATGCCGTCGAGCACCGGAGATTCCCAGGCGAACATGTACATATAGACCGGAGCACCCTGCTGTGCAGCTTTCAGTCTGGCTTGCTCCACCGCACCGGGACGGAATACGAAATCCACATCCACCAAATCCTTGGGCCGGTAGCCGGGGTAAGCCTTCTCGAAGGCGGCGAGGAAGTCGTCCGTGCGGTCACCGTAGCGTTGTTTCAGGAATTCCACGGCTTTTTCTTTGGTGATGGTGCGGAAAGCGGGCACGTAGGTGCTCATGGTGAACTCGTGCAAGGTGGTTCCTATCATCACGGGCACGTCCTTGCTCTGTGCAGGCGCCTGCGGGTCGAAAGGTTGTGCGGGCAGCACGTCGCCATCCACAGTGGGCGCCCATCCGAAGATGAAGGTAGAGATGCCATCCTCTTTCTCAACCTCGGCCTTCACCTTGGCAACGGCTTTCTCACCGGCAGCAAGCAGCCGTTCGTAAGGCATCTTCTGCAGCTCGTCTATCTGCGAGGCTTTCAATCCCAACTCGTCCATCACGGCAGCGCCGATGCGACGTGAATACTTGGCATCCATCGTGCGAAGCATGGAGCCGCTCTGAACGATGGCCTTGTGGTAGAGCCCTTTTGCAGATGGAGTGGCAAGCAATGTGGAAACCTTTCCGCCGCCGCCCGACTGTCCGAAAATCGTTACGTTCTGTGCGTCGCCGCCAAACGCGGCTATATTCTTGTTTACCCATTGAAGTGCTGCCACGAGGTCGAGCAGGCCGGCATTGCCGGATTTGGCGTATTTGTCGCCGTAGGCGGAAAGGTCGAGGAAGCCGAGGACGTTGAGACGGTGGTTGAGCGTGACTACCACCGCATCACCTTTCTTGGCAAGGTTGAAACCGTCGTAGGAGGGAAGTTCCTGTCCGCTGCCTGCCGCATAGCCGCCGCCGTGAAGCCACACCATGACGGGACGCTTCTTGCCGTCGTTCAGGCCCGGAGTCCAGATGTTGACCCGCAGGCAGTCTTCGCCGGGATAGCCGTCGTCCCAGTGGAAGGCGAAAGCGTGCTCGTCGGCACCCCAGCCCATACGCACCGCCTGGGGGCAGGTGGGACCGAACATGCGGCTGCTGCGCACGCCTTCCCATTTGTCGGCAGGCTGGGGCGGCATGAAGCGCTCTGCCTTGGCGTAGGGAATACCTTTATATATATAGATACCGTCTTGCAGGAATCCTCCCACTTTGCCCGATTCGGTCTGGGCGACGGCGGTCTCGGAAGAGGCGATGATTTCGCCCGTGGCTTGTTGCGCGCCGGCGGTCTTCACGCCCGCTGTCTGTCCGCAAGAGGATAGAATCAGCAGGGAGGCCAACGCAAGCATGGATAAAGGTTGTCTTTTCATGGTTGTATATCGTTTTTTAAAATTGATGATTTGTCTTTGACTTGCTTTCAGCGAACGAGTTGACAAGTTGTTCACTCGTTCACTTTTTCCGATTGCAATATTACGCCGATTGCGCCGGAAGGGCTGGCCGGCATGTAAAAAGGATTTGCCCGGAGGTTTAAAAGCGCTTGCCCATAGGTTCAAATGTTTGCCTTTTTGTTCAAAACATGCTGTAAAGCAACTTATATTCAATTTTTTATCCTTATTTTCGCACATCATTCAAAACCTTTTAATATGACCTTGTCTAACCGGAAAATCCTCCGCACCCTGTTCCGCCTGCTGGCCGGAACTTTGTATGCCGTCTGCCTCTCGGCATGCGATGCCAAAGAGCCCTTATCCGAAAACCGGGATGCCGAAATCGAAAGCCCCGTCATAGCCAACGACCTCTCCAACCAGAAAGTCACCGCCATAGCCGAAGACACGCAAGGCCATATATGGATAGGCACGTTCCGCGGGCTGAACAAGAACAATGTGCACGACTACCACCAGTACTTCTGCACCGACGACTCGCTGGGACTGCCCGACAACCAGATTACCCACCTGCTGCGCGACTCGAAGAACCGCTTCTGGGTGGGCACCGTGAACGGCGTGTGCCTATACACCGACAAGGACAACTTCCGCATCATCCCCATCGAGGCCGACAACAAGAACGTGAGGCAGATTCTGGAAGACCGCAACGGGCGCATCTTCCTCAACACCGGCTTCCAGCTCTACGCCTACCACCCCCGGGAGGAAAAGATTACCTGCGTGCTGCCCGAAATCAGCCCCGGAAATGCCTTCTACGCACAGTGCCACATCGCCCCCGACAACAACCTCTGGGTAATGACCTCCACCGGGCTCCGCTGCTACGCCCCCTCCACCCTTCAGCTGAAAGAGTCTGTCGCCCTCAGCGGCTATCCCTACTACTCGTACCTGCACAACAACGAGCTGTGGATAACCGGCAACCACACCCTCAGCATCTTCGACACCCGCACGCGCAGCTTCAAGCCGCTGCCGCAGCCCATCGCCCGAAACACCACGCTGTGCAACGCCGACATCGACTACATACACCCCTACGGCAACAACGGCCTGCTGCTGAACACCGCCAGACACGGCATGTTCTACTACAACCCGGGCACCGGCAGCGTGACCCGCCAGGGCGAGAACGGATTCCCCTTCGAGATGCCCCGCTTCCGAATCAGCCAAATGTTCACCGACTCGCAGCAGAACCTGTGGATAGGCTCCGTGGACCAGGGGTACACCGTGTGCTACCACTACAAGGAGCGGTTCAACAACGACAACTACCTGCGCTCCGAGCTGAACAACAAGTCCGTGGTGTCGCTAAGCGCCGGCAAGGACCACAAGCTGTGGATTTCCACCCTGATGGACGGCATCTACGTGTATGACACGAAGAGCAGCGAAATCAGGCACATCGACCCCGAAACGTTCTGGGGGCAAGAGAAACAGAAAGCCATCTACGTGAACCAGCTGATGGTGGACAGCGACAACAACCTCTGGATGACAAGCACCGACAGCGAAGTGCTGAAAGCCCGCTACACGCCCGACGGGCAGCTGAAGATAGAGGAACGGCACCGGATTTTCCTGCCCATGTCCATCGCCCAGTCGCCCGACGGAACCATCTGGATAGGCACCGCCACGGTCAACGTCTATGCCCTGCGCCCCGGCAAGAAGGAATTCGAGGCGATGAAGCTCTTCGAGGGGTTCACCTTCGTGCCCGGCCTGGCGATGATGGATAACCGCCGGCTGATGGTGACGGGCTTCTACCAACCCATCAAGCATATCGACATCGAAAACCTGGAGACGGGCACGGCGGACATCGCGGAAGAGGATCTGAAAGCCTGCATACGCCGCTCCGTATTCGTCCCCACGGCCTTGTACAAAGACACGTACGGCATTCTCTGGATAGGCACCATAAGCAATGGCCTGATGTGCTACCATCCCGAAACGGGCCGGATGACACCCATGCCCGGCACCTCCTGCCTCGACATATCGGGCATCGAGGAAGACCTGCAAGGCAACCTCTGGATAAGCACCCAATACGGACTGAGCAAATATGACCGGACAGCCGGACGCTTCACCAACTATTATGCCGCCGACGGCATAGGCGGAAACCAGTTCTACGACCGCGCCTCGTGCCGTCTGCCCGACGGGACGCTGGCATTCGGCGGCACGCACGGGCTCACGCTCTTCAACCCCATCGACGTGCCCATCAAGCGCAACATCCCGCTGCTGTTCAGCGACCTGAAGATACACAACAAGCTGATACGTCCGCAATTGCACGGAGGAACCATCGGCAAGCACCTCTCCTACTGCCCCGACATACACCTGGAGCACGACCAGAACAGTTTCAGCATCTCCTTCTCTGCCCTGAACTACAGCGAGTACGGACGAGTGCACTACCAATACCACCTGGAGGGTTTCGACAACTACTGGGTAGACGCCCGCAACAACCACGAGGCCTACTACGCCAACCTGCCTGCCGGAGAGTATGTGTTCCACGTGAAAATCACCAACAACGACCGGAGCATCGTGGAGGCCGAGAACTCCATCCGCATCCGCGTATATCCGACCCCCTGGCGCACGTGGTGGGCCTACTGCATCTACTTCTTGTTGGCAACCGCCCTCGCCCTTCTCTTCCTGCGTGCCCTGCTCCGCGTCCGCGCCGAAAAGGAGGCCGCCCGCCGCGCCCGCCTGGAGAAAGAGCAGGAGCAACGGGTGAACCGGATGAACATGAGCTTCTTCGCCAACGTCTCGCACGAGTTCCGCACACCGCTCACCATGATTTCCGGTCCCGTGAACCAGCTTTGCGCCAATCCGCGGATAGAGGGTGCGGACAAGAACCTGCTGCACATCGTGCAACGCAGCGTGAACCGCATGCTGAGGCTCGTCAACCAGATGATGGACTTCAACAAGCTGGAGAACGACACCCTGCGCCTGCAAGTGAAGCGTGCCGACCTCATCGCCTGCCTGCAACGCCAGGTGAGCATCTTCCGGGTGAACGCCGACGACAAGGGCATCGACCTGAACACCTACGGACTGGAAGACACCTTCCTGATGTGGCTGGACGAGGACAAGGTGGAAAAGATATTCAACAATCTGATGTCCAATGCCCTGAAGTTCACGCCCCAAGGCGGTAGAATCAGTGTCGGCTTCGATGTAATAGACCGTGAAAAGGCTGCGCAGCTCTTCAGCCTGCCCGCCGACGGGCGCATCACGCAGTACGTCAAAGTGTCCGTGGCCAACACGGGACAGAGCATCCCCGAAGACAAGATAGAGAAGATATTCGAACGCTATTACCAGATAGGCAACCAAGCCGAAGGTACCTACAACTGGGGAACGGGCATCGGCCTGTACTACGCCCGCAGCCTGGCCGTACTGCACCACGGGCAACTGAAAGCCAGCCAGCCCGAAGAGGGAAGCGGCGCCGTGTTCACCTTCGTCCTGCCCGTGAACGACGCCGCGTATGCCGAAGACGAACGGGCAACGGAACAGAGCAACCAGTCGGAAGCCTTCCCGCTGGCCGCCGCCTCGCAACCCGCCGAAAACAAGACCGGCACCGACGAGAAGCAACCCACCCTGCTGGTGGTGGACGACGACACCGAAGTGGCGCACTACCTGCGCACCCTCCTCTCCGCCCACTACAAGGTAATCTGCCGCTTCAATGCCGACGATGCGCTGAAGGCGCTGCATGAGGAGTCGCCCGACCTGGTTCTGAGCGACGTGGTGATGCCCGGCAAGGACGGTTACCAGCTCTGCCGGGAGATAAAGGAGGACTTGCAGCTCTGCCACCTGCCCGTGATTCTGGTTACGGCCAAAGCCACCGTGGAAAACCTGGTGGAAGGACTGGACACGGGAGCCGACGCCTACGTGACCAAGCCTTTCGACCCTGCCTACCTGCTGGCGCTCGTCAAGTCGCTGCTCAAGAACCGCGAGAAAGCGCGCAACATGCTGGGAAAGGCCACGCAGACGGACAAGATAGAAGAGAACATCCTCTCCCCGCAAGACAACGTCTTCATGACCGAACTCTACCACCTGATGGAGAGCGAGCTCTCCAACCCCGAACTGGATATTGCCCGCATGACCGAGCTGCTGAGAATATCACGCACCAAGTTCTACTATAAAGTAAAAGGACTGACCAGCGAAAGCCCCAGCACCTTCTTCAAGACATACAAGCTGAACCGTGCCGCCGAACTGATAACGGAAGGGAAACATACCGTCTCGGAAATTGCGGACATGACGGGATTCAGCACGCTGTCCCACTTCTCGAAGAGCTTCAAGAAGCAGTTCGGAGTAAGTCCGAGCGAATACGGCAAATAGAAGGACGGGCTACTTGGCTTGTTGTATGAGGGTTATGCCTTTCAGGAGTGAAGGTATAACCCTCATGCTTTTAACAGCCGGCCCTTGTATGCACGAGATGCGCATCTCATACAACACGAGATGCACATCTCGAGATACATGAGATGCACATCTCGTGCATACAAGGACTACGCCTTAAAGTGAGAGAGGAATAGCCATGTGTGTTACCGGGCTTCCGGAATATTAGTCGAATCATATACAATCATCGCCCGGCCTTCGGCCAACTTCCTCGCAGTGGGAGGCATCTTGATGAAATAGTTGGAATAAGGTTCCGAACCTTCCTGGTCTCCATTCATCAGCCTGTGGGAAATACGTATCATCGTCTGAATATAGGCCAGCGGCAAAGAAGATTTCAGATAAGGATAATGTCCGCACCAGATATCCTTGATGTGCCCTTCCTTCATGAGCTTTTCCATACGGCAACACGACTCATGGAAAGTGGCGATGGGAGACATCGGCACACACTGCAGCCATACTTCACCCGAGCCGAACGCATCACCCGAATAACAGTCTCCGTTTGCCTTGTCCAGGAGTACCACCGAGCCGGGCGTATGCCCGGGCATCCATGCCACTTCCAGCTTGCGTCCACCCAAGTCGAACACTTGTCCTTCTTCCATATAGAGGAATTCTCCTTGATAATCCGCCGCATGCTGGGGCACCAGCACCGTATCGGCCCGATGCATCCATACTTTATCGAAATACTTGATGCAGCCGGCATGGTCGGGGTGCATGTGGGTGACGATTACTTCCAGCGGTTTCCCGGTTATCTGTCCCACAATCTTATCCAAATCCGCACAACGCGTGCCGGTATCAATCAGCACGGCCTTGTCTTCGCCCTCTATCAGATACATGGTAGTATAGTCCCAAGTGGAAAATACCCAAGTCTTCTCTTTCAACAAGGAAACCTCTACCTCTTCATTCTTGAATACCGTTTGCGCCCCTATAGCCATACAAACAAACAGCAGGGCAAATATCACTAAGTTTCTTTTCATGTTTTTCTTCTTTATATAGTTAAACCGAATTGTGAATTTCTCAAGATAAATCAATAACCGGGATTCTGTTTCAGGTTGCTGTTCACCTCCAATTCATTTTCAGGAAACGGCAGCCACTCGTCGCGATTGGGAGTCCAACCCGCCAACGACTTTTCATTATCGACATAGGTGGTTTTGGTCGTATAACGGGCGTTGTAGATGCCTGCCGCCGTAGTGAGGTCATTATTCGGGTCAGGTACAATCTGGAAAGTCGGTAACTTTTTCCCTTTATCCGCCAATACCGCCGGAGCATCCCCCCAACGCTTCAGGTCCTGGAAGCGCATGCCTTCCATAGCAAGTTCCAAGCGGCGCTCCAGCTTTATATCGGAAAGCGTCACATGACTCTTTCTGGGAAGACGGGCCCTGTCGCGCACTCTGCCCAGATATTCGTCGGCACCGGCTTGGTCTCCCGCCTGGAGGCAAGCCTCGGCAGCCATCAGCAACACATCCGCATATCTGATGACCGGAGTATTGCTCTGGTTTCCACACCAATACCCTACAAATTCGTCATCGGTGCTTGCCAGCCATTTCAGACGGAAATAGCCTTCGCTGGCATATTTGTTGGTAGTCGTGTTCACCGCAATGTTCATGGCAATCACCTGCTCCCAGGTCCTGATCCAGGCATTCAAGCGATACCCGTCGGCACCCTCCTCAGCCACAAAGGCATCGTACAAAGACTTCGACGGATTGAAGTAGCTGTAACCGCTGGTAGTGTTGAACTTATAGTGCATGGACGCTTCCGGACCGGCTATAAAGCCATAGCCGAATCCCCAATTGGCCAAGATGCCGAACCAGCCCTCCTGAGAATACATGTTGGAAGGGTCGTAATGGCGCACACACTCCAGCACATACTCCTTGCAGCCTGCAGAGGCCGGATGATAGAATGTGCTGACATCGGCTATCAAATCATATTTGCCGGAAGAAATGACCTTCTCCAACTCACTTTTGGCATCGGCATATTTCTCCTGATACAGATAAATCTTTCCCAACAAGCAGCGGGCAGCCTCCAACGTGGCGCGGGTTCCCCCGTCCCTGTCTTCCAAACTCGTTTTCGAAGTGAGTTTCCCGGAAGTTATAGCTTCCGTAAGGTCTGTCTCCATGAATTTCCACAACTGTTCGGCAGTGGAGTTGGGCACCTTATACTCTTCCGAATTCTTCAATACCCTATCTACCAAAGGAGGAGTCCCCCACAAAGTGGTCAACTCGAAATAGCAGATGGCTCTGAAGAATTTGGCCTCGGCAATGTTTCTTGCCTTCACTTCACTTTCAGCGGCATCGAACCGCTCAATCACCAGATTGGCCAGATAAATCGTGGCATACAACCTCTTATAATAGTTTTCCACCCAACCGTTCGTGGCCACTATCGCACTTTCGTATATCTCCTGCGCATACACCTGGTCGGAGCGGGCACCACCCGAATTGAAATCGTCTGCCAAGAAATTTTTCAGGAAGAAACCGTTGGCATACTGCGAGGCTTTCTCACCACGCCCGGAATAAGCATTCCGCCAGGACGCATAGACAGCAGCGATGGCAGACTCACACTGTTCATCCGTCTGATAATAATTCTCTTCATTCTCTACACCTTTCTGGGGAATATCCAGCAAATCGACATCGCATGCGGAAAATGTAAGTGCACACGCCAACAGTCCGGACAAGATATATTTTCTTTTCATATTTCTTCTATTTATTATTTAAAATGTAACTGATAAACCGAACACCACCTTCTTCGTTGTGGGATAATTTCCGTAATCCACGCCCATACCGCTGGTAGCCGTGGAGGAAACCTCCGGGTCGAGTCCCGGATACTTGGTGAACAAGAAGAAATTATCCAACGAGGCATATACTCTCAGCTTGTCGACCAGGAACTTCTTCGTAACCGTCCGGGGCAACGTATATCCCAGCTGTATCTGCTTGATGCGGAAATAAGAGCCGTCAAAAATATAAGCATCGGACAAGCCATACTTGTCTGCATTCGTATTCTGCGGCCGTGCAAACTTACGGCTGGTAGTCCCGTCCGCCGTCCAGCGCTGGTCGTACATCTCCTTCAGCGTATAGGATATGGAGTTATAACTGTAGGACATGAATACGTCATTGCCCACGGAGCCGTTGCCGAAAATCAGAAAATCAAAATTCTTGTAGTTGGCGGTCAACGTGATTCCATATGTGAAGTCCGGCATCGGTTTACCAATCATCGCCTTGTCACTGGCATCAATGGTACCGTCACCCGTATTATCCCTGAATACGGGATTGCCCTTGTCATCCAGATGATCGACCTGATAGCCTCTGAAATACCACACCGGATAGCCTACCTCGAATGCGGAGAACGAACCGTTCGAAGCCATTGTAGTGGCGCCTTCTATGCGTCCGCCGCTGACATGCGGATCCAGATAAGTGACCTCGTTCTTCAAAGTGGCCAGATTGGCGGTCACAGAATAATTGAAATCACCGGCTTTGTCTTTCCATCCGGCCTCAAACTCAAAACCCTTATTCGTCACATTACCGGCATTCATCGGAGCCGATGAGTTTCCCGCCTCATAAGGAATGACAATGTTGGAAACAATCAAGTCTTTTGTCTTCTTCTGATACCAGTCCATACCAAACGAGAAGCGGTCGTTGAAAGCGCGCAAATCCATACCCAAATCCAGCTGTTCGGAGGTTTCCCACTTCAAGTCAGGATTATAGAGCTGCGAAGGTTTGGCAGAAGTGACATATTTCATCGCCGTATTGCTGAAAGAGTACCCGGCAGCCGAAGTCACCAGGGAATTGGAATACTTGTAACCGCTCAGATTGCTTGTGCTGCCATTCTGCCCCCAGCTTGCACGCAACTTCAGGAATGTGAGAGGGGTATTGTTCTTTTCCGTGAAAAAGCGCTCGTTGGAAATGACCCAACCGGCTGATACCGACGGGAAATAGCCCCAGCGATTGGTACCCGGAAGCACGGAAGTATCGGCTGCATCGGCACGCATGGCCGCTTGCAGCATATAGCGGTTCTGGTAATCGTAAGCCAAACGGCCGAAATAGGACAGCTTACGATTAATCAGATTATAACCGGCGGTACTCTTCACGGCATCTCCGGCAGGATACGAAACGTCGGCATACAAAGGATCGTGCTTGGCAGTCTTGTCTACACCGGCAGAAACATAAGTGAAGTTATTCTCGCTGTAGGACATACCCAGCATGGCAGACACATGATGCTTGTCCCACAAATCCGTACTATAATTCACAAAGTTCTCCCACTGATAATAGGTAGTAGAGGAGTTGGAGCGGCTGGCCCCGTTCTTATCCTTATTATTGGCGGAAGCCGAACCGTAATAGAGATTGTTATACTGATAAGTGTTTGCGTTCAGTTCCCTGTAACCCAGCCGGGTAGTAAACACAAATCCTTTGAAAGGAGTCAGGTTGGCATAGAGCGTTCCCATCAGACTGTTGCCGAAGTTTTTCTTGTCGCTCATGCGGATGGCTACCATAGGATGTATCTGTTCCATAGAACCCAGACAGCTGTAATAATCGCCCTTGTCATTGCGCAGCAAAGTAAAGCCGTTGGCAATCAATGCCTCCATTTGTTTAGGAAGCGCATCGGCTGCATACGTGTCCGCATAATAAGGAGCCATGGTCATCACGGTAGCAATCATACTGGAATATGAATTGCCCGCACTACCGTCATTGATGGATTTCTGCGTATATTTTGCATAATTGGCAGTAACACCTACCTTCAACCAAGGTTTAATGTTATAGTCGGCATTCAGCATGACGGAAAGCCGCTTGTAGGTATCCTTGTTTTCACGAAGAATACCATTGTCATACAGATTGTTTAATGACAGGAAGAAAGAGCCCTTGTCATTCGCTCCCTGAAAGTTGACCGTATGATGGGAGGATGGCGAAGCATTAAAAGCCACATCATACCAATCGGTAGTCGATACACCGTCCCATGTGCCGCTGGTAATAAGCTCCTGGATATTATCATCTGTAAAAGTAGGGTCTTGCTCCTTCTTTTGCAATAAAGCTTCTTGTGAATTAATCAGCTTGGGACGTTGCGCCAGGCTACTGATGGAATATTGAAAGTCGTAGGAAATGCTGCTGGTTCCTTTGCTTCCGCTCTTTGTGGTAATAAGCACTACGCCATTACCGGCCTGCGCACCATAAATGGCAGCGGATGCGGCATCTTTCAGGACTTCCATGCTTTTTATATTATTAGGATCCACAGCACTCAAGTCGGATACTATCAATCCGTCTACCACATAGAGGGGATCGGAAGTACCATTCGATGAAAAACCACGGACACGAATGGTAGGCGAAGCACCCGGTTGCGAAGTTGTGGATATCAGTTGTACACCGGCTGTCTTGCCCTGCAGGGCTTCTTCCACCCGGGTAATAGAGCGGTTCTGGATGTCTTCTGCCTTCACGGAAGAAATGGCGCCTGTCAGGTCGCTCTTCTTCTGTACACCATAGCCCACCACTACCACTTCATCCAGCGTCCGGGTGTCTTCTTTCATCGTTATATTCATTCTCTCTGATACGGCTTTCAGTTCTTGTGTCACATATCCGATGTACGAATAGACAATGACGGCACCTTGCTTTACCTTTAAGGAATAATTTCCCTCCATATTCGTAATCACTCCATTAGAGGTGCCCTTTTCAAGTACACTCACACCAATCATCGGTTCTCCCAAATCATCTGTAATCCGTCCCGATATCATCATCGGACTTTGCGCCAGCATAAAAGGTATTCCCACCCAAAGGAACAGCCAGAATGCCATCAGCTTTCTTTTAAAGTTGTTTTCCATAATGCTTAAATAATTAGATTTGTTAATAAAAAAGCTACATTCACTTATTGTAGGATTTCCGATACAATTTTATCAAAAGAGGAGATAAGAGGATATTGAGAAAATACAAAAACATTTCCTATATGTTCAGATATTGTTTCTTGTACGTTCAAAAGATTATCAATATGTTCAAAACATGCCATACAGCATATTCCAAGCGGAAAAATCACTGTTACAGCAAATATCACCTACTTATTTTCTTTCTACTTTTGTCTGCTCCATTGTAAAAAAACACTCTCCGCGGAACATACCTTAATACACTTCATATATGAAAAAAATCATTCTTTCCCTCATAGCTTTATCTGCAATAGCGGTGTCTTCGTGCCAACCGACAACCGCCAAAGCAGAAGCGGAAAAACAGGATGTTTATAGAATTTCGGCAACCATTTCCAACCAAAACATTACGGATTTCCAAGAAGACGCGCAAGGCTATATCTGGATAGGAACCACACGAGGACTGAACAGATTCAACGCACACGAATACCGGCAATATTACAGTTCCAACGACTCACTGCAACTGCCCGGAGATAGAATCCAGGATATTTTCATGGACTCACGCAAACGCTTATGGATAGCGACAACCAACGGAACATGCCGATATACCGACCAAGACAACTTCTGCCAGATACCCATAAACGTGCCCTATAACAATAGGAACGGACATCAGTTCATAGAAAGCAAGGATGGAAAAATCTTCCTAAACATGGTGGTACATCTCTGCGTCTATAACCCTGAAACAGACACTTTCAACCGTATTTTCATCAACTTTGACCCGGACAAGACCTATAAACAGACCTGCTACATAGATAACAACAACTGTCTGTGGGCCGTCAACCCCGTATCCATCCGATGCTACGACTCCCGAAACATGCAACTGACAGACTCCATACCCATGCCGCAGAAGATTACCTACTCTTACATGCACAACCATACCTCCCTATGGCTGGCAAGCAAGAACCGACTCTTCATATTCGATACCGAAAGCAAAAGATTCAAAACGACTCCCGAAGCAATAAGTAATCATCCCATCTTATCGAAAGCCGCCATCACCTATATACACCCGTACGACAAGAACAGGCTACTGATTTGCACGCAAAAGCATACGTTCCTTTACAACCACATAGAAAACACCGTCATACATGAAAAGGAAAACGGATTTCCATTTGAAGTCCCGCAACATGGCATCAAATGCATGTACACCAACTCGCACAAGAATCTGTGGATAGGCTCGCCGGACCAAGGCTATACCGTACGCTATCATTATAAGGAGCGTTTCAACAGCAACAATTATCTGCGTTCGTTCTTCCATCAAAAATCCATCATAGCCCTCGATGCCGACTCCTGCAACTTGTATATATCCACCCTGAAAGACGGAATGTATATCTACAACCTGAATACCAAGCATATAGAAGCTGTGAATATCAGTAGAATCCTACCTGCACAAAACACAGAAAATATAATTGTCAGACACATCTATCACGACAAAGACCGGCACATCTGGCTTGCCACCAATACCAATCAAGTCATAAAATGCGTGCTCGAGTCTAATCAATTAAAAGCAACGAGTATTTTTTCCGTCCCTTCCGTACTGTGCATAACGCAAGACCGTAACGGAACAATATGGGCAGGCAGCTTCAGCCAGGCAATATATGCCCTGAAAAAAGGTGAAAAGGTATTCACACCCGTATCACTTTATCCCCAGTCATTTTTCACCTTTACTCCTACCCTACGTCCCCTCTCCAATGGAGAAGTATGGATTGCCTCCTTTGCCAACAAGATTCGTTCAATAAATCCGGATACATGGAAAATCCGGATACCGGACATCTCGAGGGCAGACAGCCTGGCCTGCATACGCCGTTCTAAATTTATCCCTTCCGTATTATACGAAGACAGCCAAGGAGATATCTGGATTGGAACCTCCCATAACGGTCTTTTACGATATACTTCGCAGAATCATAAATTATCTCCCATATCCGGCATTGGCTGCACAGAGATTTGCAGCATCGAAGAAGATATACAAGGGAACCTATGGATATCCACATTATACGGATTAAGTAAATATGAGCGCCGGACCAATCAAATCAGCAACTACTATGCAAGCGACGGTATCGGCGGCAATCAATTCTACGACCGTGCATCCTGCCGACTTTCAAACGGAACCTTAGTATTCGGCGGCACTCACGGAATGACATTCTTCAATCCGGTGGAAACTCCTTTCAAATACGATGTTCCCCTGACGTTCGAGAATCTGAAGATTCATAACAAGCTTGTATATCCCGGAAAGAATGCAATCATCGACAAGGACCTCTCCTACCAACCGGACGTATATCTGAAACATAGCCAGACCAGCTTCAGCATATCATTTGCCGCATTGGATTATAGTGAATACGAACGAATACACTATCACTACCAATTGGAAGGCATTGACCGCTACTGGATAAATGCACACACCAACCGGGAAGCTTATTATGCCAACCTTCCCACAGGAACCTATATGTTCAAAGTAAAAATCACCAATGAAGACCAAAGCATAATCGGAGAAGAAAAACAGTTGCGCATCATCGTCAAACCTGCTCCTTGGAATACCTGGTGGGCAAGATGTGCATATGCTCTGGCAATCATCGGAATAGCCGGTACACTTATACACAGTTGGCGGCGCGTAAGAATCGAGAAAGAAACCGCCTGCCGTGCCGAACAAGAAAAAGCACAAGAGCAGAAAATGAATAAGACATACATGAGCTATTTTACCAACATATCCCACGAGTTCCGGACACCACTGACCACGATGTTGGGTTCCATCAGACAACTGTGTGCCGCCCCAGCCAATACAGAGCCTAACCGGGAACTACTGAATGTTCTGCAAGACGGTATTCTGCGGATGCTCCAGCTAGTCAACCAATTGCTCGATTTCAACAAATTAGACAACGACAATCTGGGACTGGAGGTCCAACAGACCAACCTTGCCTCCACCATCAAACGAATCATCAGTTTCTTCAACATCAATGCCCAAAGCAAGAATATAACCCTTAGCATTCAGGGATTACACCATGACATCCTCTATTGGGCCGATGAAGACAAAGTAGAGAAAATACTGAGCAATCTGCTTTCCAATGCCATGAAGTTTACTCCTACAGGAGGTGAAATAGAAATCTCGTTCGCCATCGTCACACGCCAAGAAGCCGAGGAGTTCTTCTGCCTGACAGAACAAGACAAAAGCGTCCGGTATATCCGGATTTCCGTAACCAACACCGGAGAAAACATTCCGGAAGAACAGCTGGAAAAAATCTTTGAACGGTTCTATCAGATAAAAGGCAACAAAGGGACTTACAATTGGGGAACCGGCATCGGGCTTTATTATGCCCGATGCCTTGCCCGGTTGCACCACGGACACTTGAAAGCGGCAAACCGGAAAGAAGGGAATGGAGCCATGTTTATCCTGATTCTGCCCGCAGACGATTTCTCGTACACAAAAGAGGAACGGTTCTATGGCAAAAAAACACTCCTGAACAATACTTCCATAGAACCTGCGAAAATAGAACCGGATGCTGCCCGTGAAGGTAAAACAAGTCCGAAAACAATACTCATAGTAGACGATGACCCGGCCATCATGCACTATCTGCAGATTCTGCTGACCCCGCATTATCACATCATCAGCCGACTCAATTCCACCAACATCTTCCAGACCATTGTAGACGAAGCTCCGGATTTAATACTGAGCGATGTACTGATGCCGGACAAAGACGGTTACCAGCTTTGCAAAGAGATTAAAGCAAACCTGCAATTCTGTCACATACCCGTCATTCTGGTAACCGCCAAATCCACCGTGGAAAACCAGATAGAAGGATTGCATACCGGAGCAGACGCATACGTGCCCAAACCTTTTGAACCGGCTTACTTACTGGCCCTGATTGAATCACTATTGACGAACCGTGATAAAATGCGTAGTTTCCTGACGAACAATACCCGGACAAGCCAGATGAAAGAACTTGCCCTTACCCCAAAAGACGAGGCCTTCATGACAGAACTGTATAAACTAATGGAAAATGAACTGGATAATCCGGAACTGGACATCACGCGGATGGCCGAATTACTCAAAATCTCCCGTACCAAATTTTACTACAAGGTGAAAGGGTTAACCGGCAAGAATCCAAGCGTTTTCTTCAGAACTTATAAACTGAACCGCGCAGCCGAACTAATCAAGGAAGGGACCTATACCATCTCCGAAATAGCGGACATGACCGGTTTCAATACCCTTCCCCACTTCTCTACCTGCTTTAAAAAACAATTCGGCATAAACCCGAGTGAGTATCAATAAACCTTGTACATCCCTTATCAGCACCCACGGCTCCCTCTAATTCCCTTAAAAGAAAGAGCCGTGGCCTGCATAGAGATTACTTCCGATAAAAGTTGCCGATTATCGCTTGTTATAAACCAGTTTCTTCGTCTGCGGGTCGCGGGAGAATTGTTTCATGAAATCCCACATCAACCGTGCGTCAGGCTTGAAGTTCCAATGACCGTAGTCATTCACAGCCACGACTTTAATCAGCGGAATGTTTCCCTTGTAAAGCACTCCCGCTTCCATCGTGACGCGCTTGTTGGTGGAAATCACTTCCCTATCCTTCAGCGCTATGCCGAAGGTGGCATCTTTCGAAAAGTCAGGTCGACTACTCACCTCCATGCCGTTCATGGTCTGATAGGCAGTCCAGGCACAGAAAAAGGCATTGGTGCGCCAATTGTTCTCGCTTACAAAAGGCACAACTTCGTCGTCCGTACCCGTCACAGAGAAATAAGCGGTCTCCACACTGCCCCGTTTCTGTACCGCCTCGTTCATCAGCGCTTCGCCATTGTAGCCGAACATATACCGGTCGGGGGTCAGCCCAGCCGATTGGGCACCCACAGCGGCAAACACGTGCGACTTGCGTATACCGAGCCCCGTAGCCGTAGCGGCTCCTGCCGAAAGCCCTTCGGCATATACCCGCGAAGGGTCTATCTGCGGATAGGTCTTCAACAGATGATACACCACCTGCTCGATGCCGTCCAACCCCATAGGAGCATAACCGTTGCCCTGCCACTCCAATTCGGCAACAATGAAGTTCTCCTCAACCGCCAACTCAATGAAGCCGGATGTCTCAGCCTGCGTACGCGGATCATTGTTGTTGCCATGCAGCAAAAGCAACAACGGCACAGAAGCCTTTTCTGCCTTCAAGGTAGCTTCCGGATGGAATTCATACCATAGGAAATCGCCTGTACCGATAAGGTCTTTCTTCATCACACGACGAGTGATTCCCCAATCTTCGGGCATGATATACGGCTCCAGCTCATACGTACCATATTGGTCGAATTGAGCTCCCGTGTACCAAGTATGTTCGTAATTGTTGAAACGGTAGTTCTTGCAAAGCAAAGTCTTCCAGGCTTCTGCAAAAGCCTCTTTCAGGGAAGTGTATTTGTTTGCACTCACCACAACCTGCTGTAACGGCTCCTTCCGGTTGGCATAACAAGCCAACCCGTCTTCTTTCCGCACCGGTTCCGCCTGATTCTGCAAGATATAGGCTGCCGCTACCTGCCGACTGTGTGTTCCGGCAATAAAAGCAGGAACGGGGGCGGCACCCTCAGCCGTCTTGGCCGGTCGGCCATTCAGCGATACGATACCGGCAACAGCACCCGCATGTCCGGCAATGGTTCTATTAACGAACGTCGCTCCCTTACCTATACCGATTATCTTCAGATTAGTAAAAACACGCATCTTGTTCAGGAAATTCTTATAAGCTTCCAAATCCTTCACCGCATCATACTCCTTTCCCAAGGGGTTCATCACACAGACCGTCCCCGAATAGGTGTGCGCATAGGACGCAATACCCAATTCATCCGTCAACGCCGCCGCTTCGGAAGCATCGCACGGCTTGTCCGGATAAATCACGAAAAAAGGGGAAAAGCCGGGAAAACGTCCCTCTACACTCTTGCACGTATCACGCGTAATGTAAACTTCCTGCTCCAACCCAGGAAAACGAACAAACGGAGGAAGCCCTTCAGGGGTTCCACCAGCCCCTTTCATCTGCAATGCAACTACAGAAAACAAGAGCCCAAAAATGAGATTCAGTTTCATAGTATCTTTAACAATTTGTTTTACGACCGCAATATTAGCGAATTGCCCTCAAAGCATTCTTTCCTATTTGTTCAAATGTTTATCCTCCGGTTCAATTTTATTCATTACATTTGCAGTGTTTCTTAAAACCAACCGTATATGGCACATCGTCTTAATACCAACAAACAGTTTATGGTAGGCAACGGCATCCTTGCCTTTGCCGTGATTTTCGTAGTCGTCATCTTTGTCTACATGAGCATGAGGCTGCAACAACAGAAAGCGGAAAACCGCAACTTCATCGAAACCTATACCATCACACTGACGAAAGGCTTTGCCGGAGACTCCACCTCCATCTTCATCAACGACAGCCTGCTGGTGAACCGCACCATGACGGAAGAACCTTTCATCCTCGAGGTGAAACGCTTTGCCGAACAAAGCGCACTGATGATTGTGAACAATGCAACCGAGAAGCTTTCCCTGTTTGAGCTTAGCGAAAAAGGAGGAGAATACCGGTTCGAGAAGGAAGGGGAAGAGGTGAAGCAGCTGGCGCAGGAATAAAAGAAAGGTGCATTGGAGGAATAAGCATGTTCTCTTATTTATTGTATCTGTCATTCATTATACCTGAGTAGCTACGGTACTATAAGACAATTCAGTTACAGAAATTTACAGTTTCCATTCCTTCAAGATGATTTCCGAAAATATCGGCAGAGTGTGCTGCAAGGCAGGAGAAAACGTTTTAGTAAAACAAAAAGAAGATGCTTTTACAGCCTCATTGCAAATCAAGAAAAGAAGTTACAATAGGCTCGAAAAAGAAGCGGTTCCCCTATATCTCCGTTCTGTATTTCCGAAGTTCCATTCTCAATGCCTGCGCCTTGCCGTCCGTCAGCTTGTCGAGCAACGCCCAAAAACGCTCCCCATGATTCATCTCGCGAGTATGCGCCAGTTCGTGTAGTAGCACATAGTCTATCAGATGCTTGGGAAGAAGCACCAGATAATAGGAAAGATTGATATTGCCCTGTGTCGAACAACTCCCCCAACGTCCGCTGCTGGAATTAATCTTCACACTCTTGTAAGAAAGGTCATGCTGCATGGAAAGCATATACAAGCGAGGTGGAAGAATAATCTTTGCATTCCGCCGCAAAGCCTCTTCAATCACCTTGCGTAGCCAAGCCTGCAGATTCTCATCCGAGAAATCCGCATCCGGCGGACAGATTATCTGCATTTCTCCCAACTCGGAACGGGACAAGAACCGTTCCCGTTGTCCGCCGACCAACGTCAGCTTGAAGAACTCCGTATCAATGCGGTAATCCAAATCAATCAGCTTTCTGACCTGCTTCTGTCTGGCAGCCCTCAAACGCGGACGAAGCTGCTCGATGGCATTCTCTACCTCGGCAAGAGAAGTCCGGGGAGGCACGGTCACGTGAATTCCATCCTCCTTTGTACGGAAAGTGAGACGCCGTGCCCGGGCATTGACCCGGACAAACAAAGGACCTAGCTCTTTATCTTCTATAATGCGGTTTACTGTCATAAATCAAAGCCTCTCCCGTAGGAAGGGGCGGGGAAGAGGCTTTGCAAATGAACAAAGAATCGTCCAAAAAAGCAAGCAAACACCTGACAAAAGCGGACGGAGTGTCCGATAATGAACACTATGTAAAAGTTATTACACTTTAGTTATCAGCGACTTACACTTGTGGCACAATAATTGATTAAAGTATGATGACCGAGCGTCCTTTGAAAAAAGCATTTCTACATGCAACTTTTTCAAGGCAAATCACGTCTAACTAATAAATACTGAATCACAAAAAACAAAAAAATATGAAAGCTCTAACAACATTTATCGCAATCGCCTTATTGGCATTCAGTACAACCGCTTGTTCACAACAACACACATACCGTTCCGGAGGCTTCGGCAGCAAGACGGTCAAGGCAAGCAAGAACTATGTAACCAAAGACATAAAAGTGAACAACTTCACCAAGCTGAGTGTAGCCGGCAGCCCCGACGTGACCTACACGCAGAAGTCCGGCAAACCGACAGTGGAAGTATACACCTCGGACAACATTGTAGACTTACTGGATATCCGTGTCAAGGACAATACTCTCTACATCGGCTTCAAGAAGAATGTCAGCGTATCCTACAATAAACTGGAAGTACGTGTGTCCGCAGAAAAGTTGAACGGCATTGCCGTGGCAGGTTCGGGAGACGTGGAACTGAAAAACGGACTGAAGACGGACAACCTCAAAATTTCCGTAGCCGGTTCGGGTGACATCAGTGGAAACAACATCTCCTGCATAGACCTCGATATTTCCATCGCAGGCTCGGGAGACATCAACAGCAGCGACATCACTTGCAATGACCTCCAAGTATCCGTTGCAGGTTCAGGTGACATGAAGCTGAACAACGTAACGGCCAACTTCACCAAAGCATCCGTTGCCGGTTCGGGCACCGCTATCCTGAGTGGCAGCACCCAAGAAGCTGAATACAGTGTGGCAGGTTCGGGTGATTTGTTTGCTTCCGATTTCGTTGCCAAGAAAGCATCCGCCAGTGTTGCCGGTTCAGGCGACATCAAGTGCCATGCCACAGATTTCCTGAAAGTACGCACCAGCGGAAGTGGTAGTGTAGGCTACAAGGGCAATCCGGAACTGGATTATCCGAAGAAAGGACTGTATAAGCTCTGACATTGGAAAATATAGACTTTAAGATTAATAATTATAAGCCTAAACTAAATTCTCTCTCAAATAATTACCTATAAAGATGACGAAGGACTCCCGCGAGGAAGTCCTTCGTTTTTTTATCACCCCACACCTCCGAAGCACGGGAACAACTATCATTTATCTACATTCAGAATACCCGACTCATTGTCGCTGTTATTGATGCGTCTGTCGGATGATTTGTAACGCTTGCCGAACTCGAAGTTATAACTCAGTTTGATAACCGCCATCTGTCCTATCTCTTTCGCATGGCTCCACGAGGTATAGGGCGCCACTTTGCTTACCCGTTCCTTACCCGTCTTGTAGTTGTTGGTGAACGGGAACATCATCCCTACCCCCAGCTGCAGGCGCTTGTGAGTATAAGTGGCCAGAATGGCAGTCTGATTCTCGCCCTTATAAATCGTTTCGCCCACCAGTTCGTTCGCTCTTTTGCTGAATTGTCCCAACAGAGAGAACTGCTTATAATTGAACATGGCAACCAGATTGTAATAGAAGTCATTATACGTATGGGTATAGGTATTGCCGTTAGACCAGTAACGTGTAAATCCACCATCTATACTCAGCGTCAGGAAATTCTTCAGACTACCAATGTTCAGTCCGCGGAATGTGAAAGAAGGGCCAAAGCGCAGAAACTGTGCAGAACGCTGGTTCTCGCTCATCGAAACCAACTTGTCTCCCTCGGCAAACACACTCTCCATGATGATATTCTTGTGATAGCCATGTGTCACATTCAGCATGAAAACGAACTTCTGCTTCATATAGGAGTAGTTCAACGTATTGTTAAAGACACTGTAAGTCTCCAATGCCGGATTGCCGCGTACTATCTGGATGGTATCTATCGCCTGCTCCACATTGGTCAACGCACTGAGCGAAGGAATCTTGGGTTCGACATTGAACCGATAGTTGATGTTGCCGTTCTTGTGCGGCGAGAAGTTCAGACGGACAGTGGGGGTAAAGGTGTAATAGGTATGTTCCTCCCCTCCTTCCTTGAAATAAGAGCGGGTCAATCCGGCACTCACACCATAACTCACTTTCTTGATATTTCCCTGCACCTCGGCAAACGCCGCTGTCTTTGCCTGGTTCATTTCCGAAACGACGGGTGAGGAGCCTGCATACTCGTTCCTGGCATACATCCGGTAGTGCCGCAATCCGGAACTGAATACGAGGGACTTGAAACGCTTGTCGTAGATGGCTTCACCGATGATGGAACGCTTGTTTCCCGTCACATCGGTTTCAAGCATCGCCAGGTCTTCGGCTTGAGGAGTATATTCGTGGTAGAGCCTGTTATTGTCGGTGTGCATCAGCGTACCGGTCACGCTCATCGTAAGCATCTGATTCTTCGGTAATGTACGCTGGTAATAAAGGTCGAGCGAAGGAGTGTAGCCGGACTGCTTGTTCTTCAGTCCAGAGAAGATATAGTTATCGGCATCCGCAGCATCATACAGCTTGTTCGACTGGTTCAGAGAGGGAGCATCATAGATACTGTTGCGGAACACGACGTTGAATACGTACTTATCCTGCTCCGTCAGATTGTAAGAGAGGTCGATATTGTGGGTAAAGTGCTTGTTTTGGTCGTGAAGCCCCTCCTGCACACGATGTATCGTCTTATTTTCCAACACATATGTCTCATCTATATCCGTATACGTTTTCTTGAAGTTACGGGCAGACAAGTTATAGAACAATCCCCATTGTGACTTTTTATGATTGAACTTGGCCACCACATTGTCCTCGCTAAACAATATGTGGGGAGCATTAGTGGCTTGTATATTGACCAGTCCGCCCGTTTCGCGGCGGCGGACAATGATGTCTACCACAGCCCCCAGGCTGCTGTCGCCATAGCGTTCTCCCGGATTTTCAATGAATTCTATTCTTACAATCTCCTTGGGCAGGAGGGCTGCCACTTCGGTGGAGGTAGCCACAATACCGTTGATACGTGTCTGTACACTACCGCCATTGGCTTCCAGGCCTTTGCCAAGAGCATCCACCTTCAAGTGCGGAATGGCAAGGTTCAGCATCAGGTCGTAGGGATTATAGGAATTCTTCATGGCAGTAGCGGTGGGTACTACAACCATGCGGTCTACCTTCTGCGTGATATTGCTGCCCGATATTACCACCTCGTCCAGTGCTACCGACTGTTCTTTCAAGATAATGTCTCCCATCTGCACAGTGCCTTGGGGAGTCCTGATGACAATCTGTTCGCCGACGTAACCGATATAAGAGAGTCTTAACAGGAAATCCGAACCGGCAGTGGCTCTCAAAGCAAATTTACCTTTGCCATCAGTGGTGCTTCCCGTAACGAATGAAGAGTCGGGCAAGGAAATCAGGGCTACATTGACAAATTCCACCGGACGGTTCTGTTCATCTACAATTGTACCGTTTACTTTCACTGTTTGTGCCGCTGCGGCAAAGCTACCCAACAGGCATACGATAGCTATAACAAGAATCTTTTTCATAAATGCCGGTGTTTAGAGTTTGTCTTTTAAAGCTGACTCGATGATTGCCTTTATCTCTTCTGACGAAAGAGTTTCTTTATTGGTCCACTCCTTGTCTCTCTCCTCCGAGATATCCAATACGGAATCGCAATGTTCCGACATCAGCAGAAAGAGCATTTTCTCTGAAGTTTCGCCCGACGCGCTTATTACCTCATAGTGCACTTCGGCATACTTGCAAAATTTGCCGTCTACGTTACGACCACATTTACGCTCCAGGTATCCGTAACGGAATTTCTCACCTTCACCTAACTGCGACTTAACATATTCCTTAGTTGCCGACTTTATTTTATACTGGTCGCTTCCGGGGAAGTAACATGAAGTAAGAGATACAAGTGCAAAACACGCTACGATTGTCATTGTTCTGAATGTACTTTTCATAAGACTTTTTGTTTTTTGATTTGATGCAAAGTTAAGGCGAAAAGTCGCTTAACTCCTACTAAATCGCACTATTAAAAGTCTTAACACTCAATGCTTAAAGTTCTGATTATCAACAACAATATATTATAAAAGTCTTAATCCGACTTCTTCCGGTCTAAATGACTCTTATGCACTCCACAATATCCTGCTTTTCGCCTGCATTTATCTTCTTTCGGATGGAAGTTTTACGCACGTAGATGGTCGCACTTGTCTGTTGGGTCACCACTCCGATTTCTTTGGTGGAGAAACCTGCACAGAGCAAGCAGCATATCTGCACTTCCTTATCGGATAAGAGTTGTCCGAATCTTTCCACCATGCGGGAGTAGAATCCGTCGTATAGTCTATCGATTACCGGATAAAGGTCCGCCCAGGCAAGCAGTCCTTCCACCGGAATCTCCTTATTGCTGATGCCCGAGATAAGTTTCAGCAATGCCTGGTTCTGTGAGGTAGGTGTATTGGCAACAAGCCGTATGATACCCAGCTGCTGCAGAAGCAACTTCTTGAAGAAAGCGTCGCTATTCTCCTCTTGGTTATCCGATGCCTTCTGGGCATCTTCCAGTAGACGGGTCAGTGTATCAATACGTTCTTCGGCTTCGGCAAGGCGTTTCCTTCTGTTGCGGATATAGAAACTCAAGGACAGCAGCACCCCGACAAGCAGAACGGCAACCAGTACAGAATACATCCGCGTCTTTTGCCGCTTGATTATCAGCTCGTAGTTCAACCGCTGAAGATTGTTCTTGGTCTCCAGCTGTTGCTCTATTACCCTGTTCTGGTCCCTCATCTCAACTCTGACGGAGTCGGCAAACCTGCCGAAGGTGATAATATCCAAAGGTGTACCGGAAGTATAGTCCAGAACGGTTTTCAGCTGTACCAATGCACTGCGTACGGAGAAGCCTTCGGCTTTATCTCCTCCGTGATTCTGTTCATTGGCCCATGCCTGGTTCCAGTAGTAACGGGCAGAATCAAGCTGATGAAGGTTGAGAAAGTTTTCGGCAAAGGTAATTTGCAGCATCACATGGTTACCCACTGCCGGCATCAGACGTTTGACACGGCGCAGGAGGTCATTGGATTTGACGTATTCGCGGTTATTGGCAAGCGCTGTGGCATAGTTCCTCATATAGTGACAAGCCGAAGCCGTATCGGCTGCCGCCAATGCCATATCGATGCTCCGTTCAAAATAATCAGAAGAAGAAGGATGGTTAATCAACGCCATATTAAGTCCTAAGTTATAGAATACGGAACTACGTTCTCGGACAGACAGTTTATCAGCGTATTGCAATATCTTTTCCATCAGCTCTATCACCTGGGAGTGATCATTTCTCTGATAAGCCACCTCTGCCTTTCCCCGATAAAAAAGAAGAAGCCAGAAGGTGTCTTTCCGGGCTATGGCATAGTCCAAGCCATTCTCAATCGCTTCATCCATGCGCTCCTCCTGCTTCATCCATTTATAATAAGAGGCTTCAAGCAGGTAACTATCCAACATACGGGAAGAGTCTTTCTGCTCACGATAGTAGTGTATCGCGCCGGGAAGCAGCGAATCTTCCACCAATGACATACCCATACGGTAGCGGGCCTGCGCACAGTTCCAAACGAACTTCATCCATTCCGCTTCTGAAAATCCAACATCCTTCTCTATGGAATTAAGCAACTTTAGCGCACTGTCCGGACGGTTCTGTAACAAAGAATCGGTCCGCGCCAAAAGTATTTTGTGGCCATTATGGTCATTACAGCCAACGAAGCACATAATGCCTAAAAGCATTATACAGATATATAGTATGTTTCTCATGGTCTCCATTATATATTTGGAGCGAGTAAAGTTGAGAAAAAAAACAGTAGATTCCAAACTATATATACTGTAAATAATAACTCGCAGGCAAAACAATAAAGGGACGCTGCATCACGCAGCGTCCCTTCTATTTTAGTTAGTTTTTATAAGATTTTGAGAGAATTGAAACTTCACAGCCTCAAGTTGTTTTAATAAAGCACACTAACTATTATGTTTAAAGCAAATGAAAATGTTATTTTAAAAGCAAATGAAAATATCTATTCCTTGATTTCCAGTTCCTTGTCCACCCGGCGCAGGCTGTCCATTACCTGCTTCTCATGAGACACGACCACATCTCCCGAGAGAGCTACCGACGGTGCGGAAATCTGTTTACCGATAGTATCGGCTGCGGCCACCTCCTCTACATCCGAGAAAAATGAATGTTGCATCACATTCCCCATCGAAAGGACCACTGCTACTACTGCGGCGGCTTTGAACAGCGGCATGAAGCGTGCAGTCAATGTCAGGCGCTTTGCCTTGACCACCGGAACTTCCACTTCGGCAAGCACCCGGGCATCAAAATCCTCACCCAGATGCACTTCCTGCTGAAGCTGCTGATATACGAACAAATCCTTGTAGCGAAGCAAGTGCTTGGGCACATCGCTTCCGCTAAAGAAAGCACGCAATTCAGCCTCCTCTTCCAAAGAAGTTTCGCACTGCCAGTAGCGTTCCAAGAGTTGTTCTATATATTTAGAGTCCATAACCTTCTATATCAATAAACGTTTGTTTCACTTTTTGCCGCGCCCTGAAGAGGTTCACTTTTACCTGCTCCTCGGTCAAGTTCAGGACTGCTGCTATTTCTTTATAGCTCTTACCTTCCACATCCCTAAGCAGCATAATCAACCGTTGTTTTTCGGGAAGCTTGTTCATCAGCCGGTGTATCAACGTCATTCGTTCCTTGTTCACCAGCTTTTCGTAAGGGCTCGATGCATCGGAGGCCTGCTCCATTTCAAGGGTCAACTCCACGGTGCGGGAGTCTTTTCGCTCGCTACGGTCTATTGCCAAATTCCTTGCCACTGTCAAGCAATAGGCCTCGATAGAACCAAACTGCGACCACTCGTCACGCTTGTTCCAAACCCTTATCAGCGTTTCCTGCACAACATCCTCTGCCTCTGCCCTATCGAACGTAATTCTTAGGGCTAACCGAAAGAGCTTATCCTTCAGCGGGAGAATGTCATTGCGAAAGCTGAGTTCTTGCATCTCTAATAAATTGACGGTTAAGTATTCAGAAAGTTACAGCCTATTGCCGTTTTTTTTGAATTATTTTCTAATACGGGTTCCACCGTTCCCGTTGATGGCTGATGCTAAAGTGATTACGACTTCGGATACACCGGCATCCAACGCCTCGAAAGAGTTCTCCAATTTTGGAATCATGCCACCTTGAATCACACCATCTGCCACATATTGCTTGAATTCCTCCGGCGTTATCTGTGGAATCACGCTATCATCGTCGTTCTCGTCACGCAGCACCCCTTTCTTCTCAAAGCAGAACACCAAAGTTACATCGAACAAACCCGCCAAAGCCTTGGCGGTCTCTCCGGCAATAGTGTCGGCATTCGTATTCAGCATGTGCCCGTCTCCATCGTGTGTCAACGGAGCCATCACGGGAACCACACCCTTATGAATGAGGTCTGCCAAGAAAGCATCATTCACCTGCTTCACATCGCCCACAAACCCATAATCCACCTCCTTCACGGGACGCTTTACCGAACGGATTACATCCATATCGGCTCCCGTCAAGCCCAGTGCATTGACACCACGCGCCTGCAAGCCGGCAACGATATTCTTATTCACCAGTCCGCCATACACCATGGTCACCACCTTCAGCGTTTCGGCATCAGTGATGCGGCGGCCATTCACCATTTTACTTTCAATACCCAGTTGGGCAGCGAGCTTCGTGGCCGAGCGTCCGCCTCCGTGTACCAAGACCTTGTAGCCTTCGATGGCTGCAAAGTCATCCAATAACTTATAGAGGGTGGCTTCCTCTTCTACAATCTTGCCACCCACCTTTATTACAGTCAGTTTCTCCATTTTATTCCAAATAAGTATATCCGTACAGTCCGGAACGGTAATTAGACAAGAATTCCTTCCCTTCTTCCACAGAGATACGCCCTTCCTTGACGGACTGCGTCACCCAAGTTTCCAGCGTACGTACCAGTTTTTTAGGATTATATTGCACGTAGTCCAACACCTCAGCCACCGTCTCGCCGTCAATCAACTGGTCGATGGTGTAGCCTTTGGAATTGACGGACACATGCACGGCATTCGTATCACCAAACAGATTGTGCATATCTCCCAGAATCTCCTGATAAGCTCCGACCAGGAAAACCGCCAGATAATAGTGCTCCTTGTCGCGCAACGAGTGCAACGGCAGGGTCGTCGTATCGGCACGCGAGCTGACGAAATTGGCAATTTTGCCGTCCGAGTCGCAAGTCATATCCTGCAAGGTAGCCTCGCGGTCGGGTCTTTCATCCAGCCGTTGTATGGGCATGATGGGGAACATCTGGTCGATGGCCCAGGAATCGGGCAATGACTGGAACAGCGAGAAGTTACAGAAATACTTGTCGGCAAGCAGCTTGCTCAACTTGCGGAATTCCTCGGGGCAGTGCTTCATGCCGCTGGCAATGGAGTTGATTTCGCGGCAGATACTCCAGTAGAGTTTCTCTATTTGTGCACGCGTATTCAGGTCGACGATGCCATGGCTGAAAAGGTCGAGTGCCTCTTCGCGTATCTGCTGCGCATCGTGCCAAGGTTCCAGCATACTGCGCTGGCTCAGGTTATCCCAGATGTCATACAGCTCCTTCACCAGTTCGTGGGCATCCTCTCCCGGTTCCCAGTCGTCATCCATTTCGGGCAGGGAAGCCGTTTCCAGCACTTCGAAGATAAGCACGGAGTGATGGGCAGTCAGGCTGCGTCCCGTTTCGGTAATGATATTGGGATGAGGGAACCCGTGTTTGTCGGCAACATCGACGAAAGTCGACACCACATCGTTGACATATTCCTGGATGGAATAGTTGACGGAGCTTTCGCTACTTGAAGAGCGTGTACCGTCATAATCAACTCCCATACCGCCACCGGTATCCACGAATTCGATGTTGAAGCCCATCTTGTTCAGCTGCACAAAGAATTGCGAAGCTTCACGCAAAGCATTCTTGATGCGGCGTATCTTGGTTATCTGACTGCCGATATGGAAATGTATCAGCTTCAGACAGTCCTTCATATCTTTTTTCTCCAAGAAGTCCAGCGCTTCGAGCAGTTCACTGGATGTCAGTCCGAACTTGCTGGCATCTCCTCCGCTTTCTTCCCATTTGCCACTTCCACTGGAAGCCAATTTAATGCGAATACCGATATTAGGTTTCACCTTCAATTGCTTCGCCATCTTGGCAATAAGATTCAACTCATTAAGTTTCTCTACAACAAGAAAAATGCGTTTGCCCATTTTCTGTGCCAACAGTGCCAGTTCAATGAAGCTCTCGTCCTTATATCCGTTACAAACCACGAGGGAACCCGGGTCTGTATTGACCCCTATCACAGCATGCAACTCCGGCTTTGAACCCGCTTCCAGCCCCAGATTGAACTTCTTCCCATGGTTAATCATCTCTTCTACCACGGGACGCATCTGATTCACTTTAATGGGATAGATAATAAAGTTCTCTCCTTTATACCCGTACTCGTCGGCTGCCTGTCTGAAGCAGCAGGACACCTTCTCGATGCGGTTGTCCAGAATATCGGGAAAACGCACCAATACCGGAGCCGCTACATCGCGCAACTGCAACTCGTCCACCAACTCTTTTAAATCGACGGCAACCCCATCCTTACGCGGTGTCACCACAACATGACCTTTGTCATTGATACCAAAGTACGAAGTGCCCCAACCAGTTACGTTGTACAGCTCTTCTGAATCTTCAATACGCCATTTTCTCATCAGTACATTTACTATTAGACTATTTACAATTTACTATTTTCCCACTATAGTGTGTCTTATAAAGGGGGCGACAAAAATACACATAAATCTAATATATCCAGCTCCTCGGACTGAAAAATACACATTTACAAGGGATTAAAGTCCTAAAAGTTGGCGTAACCGTTGCACGGATTCGCTAATCTGGCTGCGGCTTTCCAGATAACCGGCATCAAAGCGATAACGGGCCTGCGAGTAGAAAGGCTCACGCTTATCCAGCGCCTCCACAATGAAGGTGCGCAAATCTTCGTCCGTCTTGCCTTGCAGGATGGGGCGTTGCTGCTTCGCCACCCGGAGCCGGCGGAACAGAATATCGGGGTGTACATCCAGAAACACCGTCTGCCCGCAACCGTTCATATACTCCATATTGTCAAAAAAACAAGGAGTACCGCCACCGGTAGAGACCACGACATCCTCAAATTCCCCTACTTCATGCAGCATGTTTCGCTCCAATTCACGAAAAGAGGCTTCTCCCCGCTCGGTGAACAATTCACGGATTGATTTGTGAAAACGTTCTTCGATGTACCAGTCCAAATCAATGAACGGCACATTCATTTCGCGGGCAAAAGCCTTTCCTAAAGTAGTTTTACCGGCTCCCATGTAGCCGGTCAAGAAAATACGTATCATAATGAGTTTTCAGTTACGAGCTATACGAGCTACGAGTTACAAGCTTGTAACTCATTTCCTGCAAAGGTAGCAATTCCAAGCTGAAAACGCCTCTGTATCAGAGAAAAATTTTGATACGTTTGCTTAAATCTTCAAATTCCTTTTCTCCCGGTTCGCCGGTGGGTGTACCGAAGGGCATCTGTGCAATCAGCATCCAGTCGCCGGGCAGGTTCCAAGTGCGGCGTACCTCGTCGTCAATCAAGGGGTTATAGTGTTGCAGGGAGGCTCCCAACCCCATATCTTCCAGCATAGTCCAGATGGCAAACTGGTGCATGGCGGAGGTATGCTGCGACCAAGTAGGGAAATTATCCTTATAGGAAGGGAATGCTTCCTGCAGCTTTTTGACTACAGAAGTGTCCTCAAAGTAGAGCACAGTACCGTGTCCGCTGGCAAAGCAGCCGTCAATCTTGGCTTCCGTCTTGGCAAAAGCCTCGGCAGAGATGCGTGCTTTCAGGGTTTCCTTCACAATGTTCCACAATTTCTTATGTTCGTCGCCCAGCAGCAATACAATTCTTGTAGACTGTGAATTGAAAGCTGACGGCACATTCTTTACGGCTTCACGAATAATGTGTACTATTTCTTCATCCAGCACCGACGAATCGCTGCCGATAGAGTAATAACTACGGCGATGCGCCATGGCTTCTGCAAATGTTCTCTTCATTTTTTGTCCTTTCTTTTTTTATTGAGTTTTCTCTTATTTATTTTATATCCGCTATACAAAGAAACAAATAAAAGAGTTAAGTTGTTCGGATTTTCTTTTTTACCTTTGTCCGCAGTTATGAAGAAAGAAAAATATTACGTCGTATGGGCGGGAGTCAGCCCGGGTATCTACACTTCCTGGACAGACTGCCAACTACAGACCAAAGGCTACGAAGGAGCAAAATACAAGTCGTTCGAATCACGCGAGGAAGCGGAAAAAGCCTTTGCCTCTTCGCCGTACGCGTACATCAAGCGGTCGGCCCCTTCTCCTGCCAAGACTATTCCCAGCGCCGACGCTCCCCTTCCTGCCGCCGTCGCAGAAAACAGCCTTGCCGTAGACGCCGCCTGCAGCGGAAATCCCGGTGCCATGGAGTACCGGGGAGTACACGTCGCCAGCCGTCAGGAAATCTTTCACTTCGGGCCGATGTATGGAACCAACAATATCGGCGAATTCCTCGCCATTGTCCACGGACTTGCCTTGTTGAAACAGAAAGGTTTCGACATGCCCATCTACAGTGACAGCGTGAACGCCATCAACTGGATAAAACAGAAAAAATGCAAGACCAAACTGCCGCGCGACGCCAAGACCGAAGAGCTTTTCCACCTAATAGAACGTGCGGAGAAGTGGTTGCGCGAAAACACCTACACCACCCGCATCCTAAAATGGGAGACAAAGCAATGGGGGGAAATTCCGGCCGACTTCGGAAGGAAGTAAAAAAACGCGGGCACCCCGGATTCTTCATCCGGTTGTGCCCGCGTCAAGAAAATGATGCGGCCGAGCTTATGAATGAATAGCCGCCATCATGTTTTATTTGCTATACGATGCCTTCACGAAAGGAGCATCAAGCAAGTAGTCAAGACTCTGCTTCACACTCTCTTCTACGGGGCAGCTGTATTTCTCAATCTCAGCTACGATGTGGCGCACGCCAGCAGTATCCGTATTCTTGAAGATAGCATCATAACCTACCATACCACTCTGCCCAATCTCGCGGTGATCCTTGATATGGAGCATGGTGAAGCGTCCGGGATACTTGTTGAAGTAATCCACCGGGCTGTTCTGGCCGCGCACTACCCAGTAAACGTCCATCTGGAAGAATACATATTCGGGATTGGTGTGTTGCAGCATGTAGTCCAGCATCAGCTCCTTGTCTTCCACTTTCTGGAATTCATGGGCATGATTGTGGTAACCGTATTTCAAACCGGCAGCCTGGCAGCGCTTGCCCACTTCATTGTAATAGTCGCAGTAGGTCTGCAAGTCTTTCAATGTCTTGGGAACGGAGAGATACGGAGTCACGATATACTCCATACCGGCCTCCTTATGGGCAGCAATGCACTGATCCCACCATTTCAAGGCTTCCGTAAAGTCGCCCGAAGCCAGTTCCTCGTCCGACAACCCGTGGGTAGTGTGCGAAGAAAGCACGGTCATACCGCTCTTTTCCACCATCTGTTTGAACTCCTGGGGAGTCTTGCCGTAGAACTTACCGTCATTGTAGTTGGCGGCCTCCACACTGGTATAGCCCATATCAGCCAAATCCTTCAGAATCTGGTCGAGGTTACTGCCGTCCTTCACCAAGTCTCTTACAGAGTAGAGCTGGATGGCTACTTCCTTTTTCGTCGTTTCCGACGTTGTTTCCGTGCTGTGGCTGCTGCAGCTTGTGGCCATGGATAAGCACAGTGCTGACACAATCATCATATGTTTGATTCTCATAGTACTATCTTTTTAGAAGGGATTAGTCGAGAACCTTTACACGGATGTTGCGGTACCAAACATCGTCGCCATGATCCTGCACACCGATAAAGCCTTCGTGGTTTTCGCCTCCGCAGTTGTTCAACAGTTCGAAAGCCAAGGGCCACTTCTCTTCGCTGAACTTGCTGGCCTGCAACATTTCAGTCCATTGCTTGGTCCACAAGTGATATTCCAATACGTTTTCATCGTTCTGTCCGTGAACTACAGTACCTTTGTATACCATAATCTTGGCCTTGTTCCATTCGCCGAAAGGTTTGGCGTTCTGCGGAACGGCAGGAATCATGTCGTACAAGGAAGCAGCCTGACGGTTGTTGTCCTTACCCAGCTTGGCATCCGGATGATTGGCGTTGTCCAGCACCTGGAATTCGGGAGCAGAGATATAGATGGGTTCCAGCACTTCGTTGCCGTCCTTGTCCTTTGAAGTAACTTCCTGAGCCAGATAGAAGATACCGGAGTTACCACCTTTGGAAATCTTCCATTCCAGTTCCAGCTCAAAGTTCTTGAACTTATGGGCGAAAATCAAGTCACCGCCCTCACCGGTCTGTCCTTCGCCGGTACCGGTTCCGCAGAATTTGAGGCAACCATCCTCAATAATCCATCTGGAAGGCACTTTGTCCTTACCGTATCCACGCCATCCGTCCAGGCTCTTTCCATCAAAGATAGTGATATAACCGTCCGCATCAATCGGCAGGTTCAAGCTGTCCGTTTCAGGCGCTTTCAGAGACTTGGAATAAGACACCGCAGTAGTAGTAGGAGCTGCAGCTTCCTCCGTAGCGTTCGATTTCTTTGCACCGCCACCGCAAGAGGCGAGCATACCTCCGATAAGGCAACAAGCCAAAGAATAATATATTTTCTTCATAATCTGAAAAATTAAATGATTAGTATTCGTTTATGAGCATCGGAACCTGGTTCCGATACTCTTTTTAATGTTTATCTGGGCATATCGGGCAACTTCCAGCCTTCACGGTAGTTATGCTTGATGAGCTCTTCTGCAAAAGCTTTGGCATTTACCGGATCTGTCCATGTCTTGTCGAAGCTTGGATGGCCGTTGTGTATCTTGAAGCCGTCCTTGATGACTGTACGCAATGTCTCGTCGTCGCCAATATTGGTAAAGCGCATGTTGGCTCCGTCCCATTCCAGTGTCTTGTTCAGGCCCTGCAGACGGATAGCCAATACACCCATTGCCACCATTTCGTTCATCGGTCCCGCTTCGGAGAAATCAGACTTAGGCATCACGCGGCTGGAAGGACTTTCCTTACAAGCACGTACCCAGTCCATCTCATGACCGCCATTCATAGCCTTCGGCACACGGCGGCAAACCTTCGGTGCATTGGGCACACGACCAGAAAGTAACCACGGGTTCTGTCCGTAGCAACCGCAAATCAGCGTATCCTTCGTTCCGTGGAAGATAGTCAGACCGCCACCGCTCTGCATCAGTTGCTTTCCTTCGGGGAAGCCTTTCGGACGGTCGGGCATCATGCCACCATCATACCAGTGAACTTCCACTTCGGGCATAGCCACCTTCGGCATATTCTCACGTGCGGGGAAAGTCAGCTTCACATGCTGTGCTTGCGGAGCGCAGGCATTGAGCAACAATGTAGATGAACCTTCTACCTTGGTAGGATACAGCAACTTCAAAGCTCTGAACGGCTGGTGCAGGATGTGGCAAGCCATATCGCCCAAAGCACCCGTACCATAATCCCACCATCCGCGCCAGTTCCAGGGATGATAGATTTCGTTATATGGATTCATCTTGGCAGGACCGGTAAACAAATCCCAGTTCAGGGTTTTGGGAATGCGGTCTTCCTTTTCGGGAACATTCAATCCTTGCGGCCAGATGGGACGGTCGGTAGCACATTCCACCTTCGTCACGTCACCGATTTCGCCGTTCCATATCCACTCGCATACCAAGTCGGTACCCTCGTCCGAAGAACCCTGGTTACCCATCTGGGTAACTACTCCCGTAGAAGCGGCCAGGCGGGTAAGCAGACGGGACTCATATACGGAGTGCGTCAACGGTTTCTGGCAATATACATGTTTGCCCATCGTCATGGCATCAGCAGTAATGATGGCATGTGTATGGTCGGCAGTAGCGATGATAACGGCATCGATGTCCTTACCCATCTCATCGTACATCTTACGATAGTCCCAATACTTCTTCGCATTGGGAAGCTCATCGAACACACCTTTCGCGTAGCGCCAGTCTACGTCACAAAGCGCCACGATATTTTCCGTAGCCTTCACATGGTTGATGTTGGTGTGTCCCATACCGCCGATACCTACGGCAGCAATGTTCAAACGGTCACTGGGAGGCACGTGTCCGTGGCTCTTACCCAAAATGCTGCTTGGAGCAATGGTAAGACCCGCCAAAGCTAAACCTCCGGTCTTAAGAAATTCTCTTCTTGTAAATTTCGACATGGTTCTTTAGATTTTAAAATCGGTTAATATAATGAGTTTTAAAACAATCCTTAATTACAGTAGGCATCAGACTACCGTTTTCTTCGGACGGAGCAGTCCGTAACCTTCTTTCATATGCCTCCGGCGCTCCTTGATTTCCTCCAGCGTCTGCAAGTCGCCTATGCCGGGCAGGTCGTGGCGGCGCGCATCCTCCAGGAAGGTCCATCCGTATTGGGAAGCAATGGCCGAGTCTCGCATCTGCGGCAATCTCGGATCGCGTTTCCCGCTCTCGATGGAGTCTGCCATAATGTTGCAGAGCTTGTCCAGGTTCTTTCCGCCAAACGGTTTCTCCAGGCGAAGCGTACGGTTCACGCCGTGAAGTTCCACTACGGCAGTCCGGAAATCATGCGTCATGCGCACGATACCTTTTGTACCGATAATGTCCGTATATGCATTATGAGTCTGGTTTCTGGAGAGTTGTCCGTAGACGAAGCCTTGTGTGACATCGAAGGCGATGCCGTTCTCGAACGTACCGTGGCACTGTACCCACCAAGGGTCCTTGTAGTCCCACATCCGCATGCCTTGGGCATGCCAGGTCTTGTATTCACTGTCGGCATACCAGCGGGCGATGTCTATGTAGTGCATGCCGCAGTCGTGGTAGGCGGGACCCTCATATTCGTGTCCCTCGCCCGGCGCCAATCCCGGAGTCATGTGGCAGATGCGCAAGATAGCCAGTTCACCAATCTCGCCTTCATCGATAAACTGCTTCATAGCCTGGTGATACCAGGAGTTCCGCAGATAAAGGTTGACAGCGGCAATGCGATCATACTTTTCAATCAGGTCCACAATTTCCCATTCCTTATCAATGGTATCGGCAATGGGTTTCTCCGTCAGGATATGCTTATTGCTCCGGACAGCTTTCTCTATTTGTTCTTTTCTGGAATTTGCCAATGCAAAAAGACCAACAGCTTCTACACTCTGGTCATCAAAGATTTCTTGTTCATCGGATATGATTCTGGATGAAGGGGAAAGGTTTCTTGCCAATTCTCGGGAGGCCGGATCGGTATCGCAGATATATGCGATGTCCCATCGACCGCTTTTCTGCATTTCCTCCCAATACATTTGCCCCATTCTGCCGAACCCTATCAAACCAACTTTTATTTTCATGGTAGGCGAATATTAAATATTTACAGTTATAGTATTATCGGGGTCGATTGAATTACATGATTAAGAGTACTTGGACTGATAGTCATAGTAGCTGTCGTCGTAGACGTTGGATATAATTTTTTCATGATATTTGCAATGTTTATGTATGTGTTCTTTGCAAAAATAGGATAATTAGTGATAGAATGGAAGCAAGCAGATATTAAAAAAGCGTAAAAGACAAAAGAACGCCCTTTATTCATCATCGCCTAACAGCCGTGAAACACTCTGCCGGCAGCCGTCAACACCCACCTGCATCATAGATTCTGCGTAAGAAATATAGAAGAGAAAGAAGAATTAATAGGCTGTTTGCAGGAAATTAACTTCCTATTTAGTCATAACAGCCTAGCACAAGCGGGTGGAAGCAAAGTACGCAGAATTTTATTTCTATGAGAGAGACTGCATATCATTCAGTCTCTTATAATAGCCGTTCTTCTCGAGAAGTTCCTCGTGCTTACCACGTTCCACGATTTCACCTTCATAGAGTACACAAATCTCATCCGCATTCTTGATGGTGGAAAGGCGGTGGGCGATGGCAATCGTGGTACGGGTCTTCATTAGCCGTTCCAGAGCCTCCTGCACCAGTCGTTCGCTTTCGGTATCGAGTGCGGAAGTAGCCTCATCGAGTATCAGGATGGGCGGATTCTTCAGGATGGCACGGGCAATACTGATGCGCTGGCGCTGTCCGCCGGAAAGCTTGCCGCCACGGTCGCCGATGTTGGTTTGATAACCGAGTTCGGTCTCCATGATGAAGTCGTGGGCATTGGCAATCTTTGCCGCTTCGATCACCTGCTCCATAGTTGCATTTTCCACACCGAAGGCAATGTTGTTGAAGAAGGTGTCATTGAACAGGATGGCCTCCTGGTTCACGTTTCCTATCAACGCACGCAGGTCGTGGATGCGAAAATTCTTAATATTCACACCATCAATTGTAATCTCACCTAACTGCACATCGTGATAGCGCGGCAGCAAATCCACCAATGTAGATTTGCCGGAGCCGGACTGGCCGACAAGTGCAATGGTCTGTCCTTTGGGCACCATCAGATTGACGTGCTTCAACACTTCGCGCTTGCCGTCGTAACTGAAGGAGAGGTCCTTAAATTCAATCCGGTCATTCATCCCGTGCAGCGGCAACGGGTTTACCGGTTCCTTAATGGGATTCTCGGCTTTCAGTATTTTGTCCACACGTTCCATGGATGCCAGACCCTTTGGAATGTTGTATCCTGCCTTTGCAAAGTCTTTCAACGGATTGATGATACTGTACAGAATCACCATATAGAAGATGAACGTTGATGCTTCCATGGAAGTGCCGTCGCCCAGAATAAGCAGACCACCGAACCACAGTACCAATACAATGAGCAGCGTACCGAGGAATTCACTCATCGGATGTGCCAACGACTGACGGATGGCTACCTTGTTGGTTGCATCACGCAGCTCGTCGCTGCATTGCTTAAAACGGTCCACCATCTTGTCTTCGGCTATGAAAGCCTTGATTATACGCAGTCCACCAAGCGTCTCTTCCAATTGCGACATGGTATCACTCCATTTCCCTTGGGCTTCCAACGACTTACGCTTCAGTTTCTTGCCAACTTTTCCCATCAGCCAGCCCATACCCGGCAATACCAGGACAGTAAACAGAGTCAGCTGCCAGCTGGTTACAATCAGAGTGGAAAAATAAAGCAGAATCAAGATCGGATTCTTGAGCAGCATATCCAGTGAACTGGTAATGGAGTTCTCAATTTCGCCTACGTCACCGCTCATACGTGCAATGATGTCCCCTTTCCTTTCTTCAGAGAAAAAGCCGAGCGGCAAGTGCATCACTTTGGAATAGACCATCACGCGGATATCGCGTACCACTCCCGTACGAAGGGGAATCATAATGGCAGAAGAGCCGAAATAGCAGGAGGTCTTCAGCATGGTCATGAAAGCAAGGAAGAGCCCCATGAACAGCAATGTCATCTGTGGCCCGTGTGTCTCAATCATCTGGGTGACGTAGTAATAGAAATTATTCACCGCCACTTCCTTGATGCCTTCGCTCCCCCACTCCATGTACTCGTACACTTTGGTATTCTCCCCCGTTTTGAAGAGGATATTGAGAATAGGAATCAACAATGTGAATGAAAATACGTTGAATATGGCAGACAGTACATTGAGCACGATTGCCCAACCGATATATCTCTTGTAAGGCGACACAAAGCGTCGCATCAGCTGCAGAAATTCCTTCATTGCTTGTAGTTAAGTGAATTATGAGGTCGCAAAGATACAAGAAAACGAGGGAATGGAAAAGGGTTTCAGGTTATTTCTGCCTAAATGCCCACATTCTCTACTTTCTTTTGTGTCCTTGCATACTTCTCCAGCACCATGTACACTCATACATTGTCATCTTAATAATAGCCGGCTCATTTATTTTCCATCTTTACTCCTAACTTCCACACAATTTTCTTCAAACTTCAATATGCCCAAGCAATTATATGAGTAAATAATGAAAAAGATGTACCTTTGCACCCGACTTAACTGAGAACTTTGTTCACCACATGAGAAAAGCTATTATCGCAACCCTATCTGTCCTAATCGTACTTCTGTTCATTGCTTGCAATACCCGAGTGAACTATAATAAGTACCTAATTGCAATTGACTCGCTCATCGTTCAGCAACCGGACACTGCCCTATCTATGCTCGAAGCATTCCCGACAAACAGCCTGCAGACCCAAGCTGACAGTGCTTATTATGGCCTATTAATGACAGAAGCAAGAGATAAGAACTACATTATCCAAACCAATGATTCCCTGATACAATCGGCCCTGACCTACTACAACGGCACAAACGACATAGAAAAGCGGGCAAGGGCCCATTACTATTCCGGCTGCGTCTACCGGGATTCACAGAGAAGAACAGAATCTATGACTCAATACCTCATAGCAAAGCCCTTGGCTGAAAAAGCAGGAGAAAGACGTCTATTAAGTCTTATCTACCTGAATATAGGTTATCTATACTATTCACAAAACCTAAATACACAAGCCGATTCCAGCTATCAATTGGCACAACAAATAGGTATTCAGCTAAAGGACTCTGTTCTTCAAGCAGAAGTTCTGTCACGACGAGGACTCATCCGAATGGAAAAAGGAGAGGAATTCTATCCCGAAGCCGAAAAAATGATGTTGAAGGCACTCGCTATCGTCCAAAAACAGTCCAACATACAATTAAAAGAAAATGTGTTCTCCTCACTATGCCAACTATACAACTGGATGGAAAACGGAGAGAAAGCTATAGAATTCGCCAAACAGAATCTTGGCGTACAGAAAGACCGCACAACATGCTACAAAGCTTTCGAACTACTTGGAAGCGCATATTACCTAATATTGCAATATGATTCTGCCCGCCACTACCTACAAAAATCCCTTTTCACAACAGACTATGCCACCAAAGCCGGGGCTTACATGTATCTAGCAGACATAGCCAAAGAGCAAGGAGACTTAGCTACTTCCTTAGAGATGGAACGCAACTACTCTGCCTATTTGGACAGCATGCAGAAGTCCAGACAGCCCGATGCCATTGTCTGCGCAGAACAAGGGATGCCAAGCAACAAGCAAAACATAATCAGCAAACACACCCATTACTCTATCATAAGTATATCAATAATCACATTAACCCTCATTGTAGCTGTAATCATCCTATCCTATAAGAAAAGAAAGCAAAAGCCCAATAACCGAACCGAAAAAGAAATGCTGTATAAGGCAGGACTTGTTCTGTTCGAACAATCTGAGGTATACAACAAGATGACTCTAATCATCCGCTCTCATAAAGAAAAGGCAGAATCAGAAATAATGCATCAAGGTGACTGGCTACAACTAATTGCAGAAACCAACAAATGTTGGAATAATATTGCCCGGGAACTACAATCAAAATATCACCTGACAGAAGACGAAATCTACTTATGTTGTCTGTACCTGACAAACCTCCCGATAAGCCACTTTTGCCATATATTGAGCTGCGAACGGGATACTATTTACAAAAAGGCAGACCGCATATTAGAAAACAAAATGGGCTTTGCACACAAAGAGATATCTCTTAAGGAAGCTTTAAAAAAGAATCTCCAATCATCTAGCCAATCATAACAATCATTAGCAAGTACAACAATTATACAATATTATACGCCATTATACACCGAAATTATACAATATTATACACTTATCCTGCCGTATTAAACCGACCTTTGCGGCATCAATAATCAAAAAAGTGTATAATGATGAAAAAACTATTGTCTATCTTAATTGCGACATTCTTTTTAAGCAATATTGTGACATACGCACAAAAAGAAAACAATCCTTTTACAGAAATTGCCCTAACCCAAGCAAAAAGAAAAGATCCGATTAGTAAAGGAGATACCCCTATATCTCGTAGTATCATTCAAACCGCCAACGCCTACTTATATAATAACACAGTATGTGTCGACTTCAACGAGGTATTACCTAACGTCACCATAACCCTCATCAATGAATCAACTAGTAAACTCATTCATTCAGAAGCATACAATGAACCCACAAACATTGACATCACTTTGGATGAAGGATACAGTAGTGGTAACTATTTGATTAAAATAGAGTCTGATGAAGTTCTTTTATATGGTTATTTCTCATTATAACAATCATACAACAAACAATACATTATTTAAAAAGATAGAGAGCCATGAAAAAGTTATTCCTATTTATGAGTTGGGTAATGCTTATATTATCCGGTTGTGCCGATGAAGATATCATCGAACGTAATTCCCCGTCATTTCCACAAAGTGTAAATACCCGATCTGCAGGAGATGGTGTATATGATATTTTAGGGTACGGCTATGATATAACTGGGCCATATTTAGATACTAAGTCCAGTCGTGCAATAGTATTTGATACTAATAAACTATTAGAAAAAGGACTGATTACCCCCTACAAACTAGAAGAATCTCGGTTCCGTTACTCTTCAGGGAAAGATGTCATTGATTTTACCACCAACATGTCATCTTCATTACAAATGAGCACCCCCGGCATCCTAAAAGTCATAGGTGGCGCCTCTTTAAATATAGCATTCGGAGGTAATTCTCATTATAATTCTGACTACTCTTTTGCATACTGTACTCAGCAATATATAGATAGCAGATATCGAATTTCAGAAGCTGACATTAATGTTTTAAAGACATGTCTCACAAAACAGTTTATTGAAAGACTCTCTACATATACACCAGAACAAATTGTTGAAGAGTATGGAACTCATGTGTTAAAGGATATATATTTAGGAGCAAAATTCGAAGTGTATTATATGGCTAAATCAACCTCATCATCAAAAAAAGAAAGTATAAACGCTGGGTTAGGCGCTTCACTCTTTAGCCTTTTCAAGATGGATGGAAAATTCCAATATGATGAATCTTTAGCTATAACTAATAAAGAGCAGTCCTTATATTATTTCACAATAGGAGGTGACCCCGCCGTAGGAGTGCAAGGTTCTTTAAATCCAGAAAATTCACCATCAATAGATATAGGTAAATGGATGGCATCAGTAAAATCTTCCACACCGAAATTTATTGATGTCGACAATAATTCACAATCATTTATCCCCATTTATGAATTAGTTACAGACCCCACAAAAAAGCAAACTCTCAAAGCATATATAGACAACTACATAAAGAGTAAAGAAGTATGTTCTATAAGCCTATATCCATCAACTACTGGTACACGTCAAGTCAGCGGACTAGGACATATTAATCAAGGGGCAGGAGTTGCTATCGGTGATATTGATAAAAATGGAAGGCCTGATATGATATTGATGGGAATAGATAATCCTAAAGGAAAGAATAATTTTTGGTATAAAGTCTTATATGATATTGATGAAAATGGATACTATTCAAAAGAATCATCTATTCTTTCAATTTCTGCTGAGGGTTGGGAAAATTCTGGAGGTGATATCGCCCTCTGTGATTTGAATAATAATGGAATATTAGATATGGTTCTTTTATGCACAGACAAGCCCACTACAGCAGGTCGTGCCTACCGATGGTATTACGTAGCTTATGACCTCAAACCTGATGGCCACTATAACTCATTATCTTCGCTAAATACAAAAATAGAACTCGGATTTTTTTATGATGGAGCAGGTATTGATATATGTGACATAAATAAAAATGGAACTCCTGATTTATTAATGATGGTCTATGATGCCCCAGAAGGAGAAAATTCATTTCGATATCAAATTGCTTTCGACCTACAATCAAATGGCAACTATTTGAGTCTATCACCCGTATATGAAGTTCCAGGATTAGGTCATGATGGAGATGGAGCAGGAGTCGCAGTTGGTGATATTGACAATAATGGTACATTGGATATCCTATTTATGGCATTAGATGCTCCCTCTGGTAAAGATAAATTCGTATATGAAATACTACCTGATATAGATAAGTATGGTAACTCTTATGCAAAACCTATATATACCCCTCGTTTCCCTGACTCTTTATCACCGTGTGACACTGGACAAGGAGCAGCATGTTGTCTTTATGATTTAGACAATAATGGTTTCTTAGATGCCATTTTTGTTGCTATTGAAAATATTAAAGGGAAAAGTAACTCATGGAAATATGTAACAGGACATAATTTGAATAAACAAGGTGTACCAATGTGTTGGAGATAACTTAATACCCAATTATTGTATATGAGTTTATATTACCCACTCTCTGCATGTAATTTATTCAAAAGCATTGAAGTATGTCAGGTCTATATATTATGTTTATATCAATATAAATTAAAACAACATGAAAAAGATTTTAGTTTTATTCGCATTACTGATGACCGGCGTTATGGGCATCCACGCGCAAGAAGGACTCAAATGGGGAGCGATGGCAGGTATGAATTCCAGCAAGTTCTCCACCAATGGTTTTGACAGCAAGGTAGGTTTCCATGTCGGCATCAAGGCCGAGAAAGACTTGCCCCAGATAGCCCAAGGTGTTTATCTCGACATGGCTGCACTGCTGTCCTTAAAAGGTACACAAATAAATGGGAATGATGCATCTCTGAAATTCAATCCCTACTATTTAGAAATACCTATACACATGGGCTACAAATATGCCATCAATGACAATTTTGCCATCTTTGGCAATTTCGGTCCTTACTTTGCAGTCGGTCTCTTCGGTAAAATGAAGGCAACGGGATATTTGATTGATGAAGTGGAAGGATTGACAAGCATTCATGATTCTGCCAAAGTATTCGGAAGCAATGCCATGAAACGTTTCGACTTTGGTCTCGGACTCAAAGCAGGAGTCGAATTCTTTCAAAAATATCAAGTCTCTATCGGATATGACTGGGGATTACTGGACAATATAGAAGATAGCGGAAACAAAAACCGCAACTTGATGCTCTCCGTGGGGTATTTCTTCTAAGATTTAATAGTGTGGAAAAGGGCACGAAAACCCTCTCCACACTTTTTATTGCCGATATACAAGAAACAAACTGTTCAACATAGAAATAAAATCACTACTTACGAAAACAGAGACAACCACTGAGCCGAATCTATAAAAATATGGCATTTTGAAGTAATTCTTTCCATGGATATTCCACTTCATCATTACAAAGCACCACCATTTTCTCTGAATTATCTCCTAAAAGAGCACCATATTTACCTAAAGTCCCTTTACTGGTAATCTGATGCTTGCAACGAGCTATCAGAAACAAGTCCATATACCCCTTATCAGAACCGTTTATATCAACAATCTTACAATTACCTTCCGTAAGATAAAGTTGCGGAATAAGTTCATCCCTCACCCAATCCGGCTCATCTGAAAAGAAATAGAAGAAAGAAGACATATCCCTATCCTGCATATAAGTCACTGCCGACTTGAAATACTCCAATGAAGCAGGTTTGCCGTAAGCCGGAATTTCTACCTTCAAGTCCCCACGCCTTACGTGAACAGCTACGGGACAAGGACGTGAATCAATCTCTGAATACAGCAATTTATTCTGTGCATCCAGCACCTCGGGCATTACTCTAAAAAGCGACCGGAATACCGGAAGCCAAATATCAGCCGGAACATGATAATAACCACCTAAATAGACCGGAGGCTTCTTTTGTAGAAAAGAGAAGTCATCCTGCCTACCATAAGTATTATTACCCAAATTAAAATATTTCTTCTTATAGACAGACAAAGCCAGTTTAGAAGCGGACTTCACTTTTAAGTAAGGAAAAGCCTTCAACAAATCGAAGTTACGTACAAACTGGTAATTCATATCTGTTCCCCACTCTTCATAGAAAGACAAATCATAGAGCACTTTATGTCCTCCATTTTCAAAAATTCTACCCAGCAGATATTGGTGCATCTGAGAACAAACTCCGCCATCCATAAGTACTATCACTTGAGGGGCTATCAGTCTATGTTTTACAGCCTTTCTATACAGGCTTTTCTTCCACCTTTCTATGATTTTCATTTCTCTATAATTTATTTTTCCAATTATAATAATACAGTCTCCAATATCCCAACAACGATGATAACCTATAAGTAGTAACTATCTTCTTCTCACGGCGTGACAGTAATTTCCAAAATTCCGGATAATCCCCAAGCCCTATCATCAACCGATTCATTTCTTTATTAACATCCTTTACCTTTTTCCAATGGAGCCGCGCTTGAGTATTCTTTATATGAAACAAAGCTAATTCTCTTGCAAATTCCTCATGCAATCCGTTCCGTTCTATATAGTCATCAAACCAGCGCACATAAACATTGAAATCAAGATATGCTCTCTCTCCCAAATCGTGAGATACCGAAGAGGAATAAACATAATAATCAAGAATCGGAGTATTTATAGAAACAACTTTTCCCGAACGAACTAAAATCTGCGTAGACAAAGCAACATCTTCTCCAAACGAGATGCCGAGCCTTTCAATCCCCTCATCATATAAAGAACGTAAATGAAACTTGGTCCACATAGCCCAATATGCCCTTGAACAGAGGATACATTTTAAATATTCAATCCCGGACATTTGTTCAAACTCCATGCTGTCCGATTCCTTTCTTCCGCCATCTTCACAAAAAAAGAAAGGAGCAACAACAACATCGGCTTGAGTCTCCTCAGCACGGTTCACCAAACATCCTATCGCATTGCTCATCAAAACATCATCACAATCCAAATACTGTATATATTTCCCCCGTGCCCGATTCACACCTATTCTTCTCGCTTCGGATATTCCTCCATTCTGTTTGTTTATAACAATAATACGACAATCCAACTTTACATAATTTTCTATAATGACCGGAGTATTATCCATACTTCCATCATTGACCACGATGATCTCTATATTCTTGTAGGATTGGGACATAGCACTTTGAAGGCATCTCTCTAAATATTTCTCACCATTATAGACACAAATTATAATAGAGACTAAGGGAGAAAGGGTATCGTTCATCATATTTACAATTACATTCTACAAGCCCAACAAAGTACAGAAACTTGATGCAAAGTTATCAATACCATACTTTTCCTCTATTGCAATGGAATCGATGTTTTTGGAGAGCATTTTTCTAACGTTTTCATCCCGCAATATTTCTATCTTTTCTGCTAATTCCGCAATATTTCCTTTCTGGTAAAGGAGCCCATTCACTCCATCCTCAATGCGTTCCGGATTTGCCCCCACATCAGAAAGGATTAATGGCAACCCGCATTTCTGAGCTTCTACAGCAACCCTACCAAAAGTTTCAAAAGTGGAACAAACCAACACAACGTCAGCCAAAGCATAATAAGAAACCACCTGTTGCGTGTAAGAGACAATTTTTACATTGTTATCCAGACCATTATCTTGAATATATTTTTGGCATTTGGGCATAAAGCCAACATCCGGGCCAACCAGATAACAAAGAATATCCTTCCCTTCAGCCACTATTCTCTTTACCGCCTGCAAAAGTTCCATCTGTCCCTTATTAGAGTCAAAAGCGCCGACCAACAAGATAGTATACCGCGTATGTCTATCACATTTCACATCCACTCCAACCGTCATCGGCAATTCTACAGCTTGGGTGATGCTGCTTATTTTTGCGCTTGTCATCACCTTTTGATAATGAAACTCTGCATATCTGGAAGTTACCAATATCTTATTTGATAATTTATCAATCGCTCTAAAGATAAAACGAAATTCAAAAACAGGATTAAGATTCAGCCAAGTCACATCAGGTATCTCATGGATAAACCAACAGTGCTTTATCCCTAACATCTTACATGATATTGCCAAATGAGGAAAAACCACAGTATTTGTCATTCCATAGTCCGGCTTTATCCTTCTCAAGTAACGGGTTAATTTAATGGAATACTTCGATAGTTTACGAATATAAGAAAGCTTCTCTCTCGTGCCGATATCCATGTCCTTACCTACAAGCCACCATTCCATTTGTAAGAACCTATAGCCATCAATATAAGGGGAGCAGGCATCAAGCAAATCTCCCGGACCAGGAAGAACCATATAGAGTTGCCAATCAGGGTGAATATGCTTAAGCCCCCGCAATAGATCCAATAAACATCTTTGTGCTCCTCCGGCACAATCACTAACATGTGATAAAAAAACCAATTTCATAGCAACCACAATTAGCTTACAAGATATTTGTACACATATTTAATACAGTGCTGTAAATGTTTCCATGAATAAGGGTAAGCTAAAAAGTCCTTCAGCACCACCTTCGCCTCAGGATATCCCGCTTTCAATAACTTACGCAAAAAGACACTGAAGGTATATTCTTCCTGCTTCCTCATTTCTTTTTCTCCCAATTCAAATCCCTCTATTTTCATTGGAAGCATCTTATTCCACTTCAATTTGTGCATTTTAATCGTATCTTGATACCAACTTTGATTAAAATTCCCTTGTGAAGAATGCTCTATCAAGACCTCAGAAGAACAACATACATAATTTTTATAACAACGATCCGCAGCTATTTGCAATGTAAAATCCAAGTCATAACAATGGAAACCCGTCAACAATTCCTCATCAAAAGGATATTTAGCCCATACATCCTTACGCACAAACATGGCAAAGCCATCCAATACCAGCACTTCCTTAAAAGGATGCTCCATAGTAACCGATGCTACACGAAATTGGGTTTCAGTTCCAACGCTCTGATAATAGAATATAACATCCCACTTATACACATCTCCCCATCCCGAATAGCATTTCAATTTCACCTTACTACCGGCAAAACCTATCACCCCACAATCCGGTTCCTTAAGTTTCTTCTCAATGCACTTTCCCCAGCCTACCGAATGAAACTTTACATCCTCATGGACAAAAAACAGAAAGGGATAATGTGCCCGAGAAGCTCCCTCATTATACGCACGCGCTATCGGCCATTGTTTTTCACGATTATCAATAGCAATGATTTCATAATCAACACCAATAGTATCATGAATATTCCGGGTTACTTGCTCCAAACGTTCGGGAGATACCGAACAAATTATGATTGAAAGCATAATCTGATGCTATTAGTTTGTATTATTTTGCAATATCTCATCATAAACAGCCAGTCTTCTCTCCAACATTTCCTGAGGATTATAAAGTTCACGCAAACGCTTCAATGCTTGCGTCGCCAGCCTGACTTGCAATTTTTTATCCGCTTCCAAACGAATGACTGCTGCTGCAAAATCAGTTGCGCTATCAGCAATCAAACACTCTTCATTGTGACGTAGGTCAATTCCCTCAACTCCTTTTGTCGTAGTTACAAAAGAAGCCATAGAGGAAACCGCATCCAATATTTTCATCCTCATACCACTACCAATACGAATTGGCACCAGAACGATACTCCCATTCAAGTATTCCCGCAAATCCTCCACATAACCCACTAACTCCATTTCCGGACATACTGCCTGAAGACTTTTCACGTAACGGCTCTTCCATGTCCCAATCACTTGAAAAACAAATTTAAAACCCTGAACACGCAAACAAGGGGCTACTTCATGACAAAACCAATCTACTGCATCCTGGTTCGGGTAATGATTTTCACTTCCAACAAATGTCAGACGAACAGAGGCCGACTTCACAATTCTGTCATAAGCAGACTCTATCTGTACCACTGCCGGAGAAACATAAATATTGCATTCTTGTCCAACCAAGTCTGCCAACAATAAACGGTCAATATCCGTCAATGCAATTACATGCTTATATTGACGTAAAGCGGCTTTCTCCATATCCTTAGCAATGCCATAGAGCATCTTGTCTTCATCTGTTACATGAGTAAGGCATTCCATTTCATTTTCATTACGTATATACCTCAGTTCATGATGCACAAACACTGTTTGTACATCTTTTGGCAATAGATACCCCAATGTTATCAATGGATAGAACTCAACCTGAATAATATCAAATCCACGACGTGAGATGTCAGACACATACTCTACGTATGCCTTGGGAAAAGGTTTAAAACAAGAATTCTTCAACGTCATATTCTTATACGGACGCTCTTGCTGAAAAGAATACAGTTGCCGTTGCATCTTGCGGGAAATGGATTCAGACATCTTTTTTAACCAACGGTAATATCGGGGGCAACGAGTCTTAGGTTCTGCATCTTCTTCCCTAAAAAGATAGAAATCAACATTTGTCCATAAAGCCCTTAAACTTTCGACATCATTCATCTCCTTATTTTCCGGAGAAAGCAACAAAGACACAGACATTTTGTGCCGGATATATTCCACCATATTGAAAAAGGCCTGATTACCTCCAGCAGTCAACGGATAAGGCACACAAGGAAGTATAAAAAGAATTTTCTTCATTATCTCTTTCGATTTCTAAGTTTCAACTTACACATGCGGAATGCCACACTTAATGATACAGAAGGGCAAATATACCATAAACTACGACAAATACCCATAAGATCATGTAATTTATAACGATCTTGCAAACTATAATGCAATATCGTATGGGCATATTTCTTTATCGCATGCTGTAGTTTTCTATCTTGAAGTCTGTCCGAGTAAAAAACTGAAACCCATTTTATAAATTGCCTTGTAGCTACTATCTTCTCTTCATCATAATTGAAGGAACAACTTATATTCTCGCCCATCACATTTCGCCAACAAACCGGCTTACCCGGCAAAGGAATCATTCCACCTGCATTTTCACCTATGCTTGTCCACGTTGCATCGTCTGAACACCACGCCAATGGAAACTTCACAAAACCGCCTATCCGTTCATATATATCACGAGTAAAAACATATTCACAAGCAGCCGAATAAATTCTTCCTTCCAATTTATCCAACAAAAACTGATAGCCCGAAACCGGATATTCCTGCAATGAAGGATTTTTATGTATTATCTTGCCATTTTCATCTATCACAGCAAGGGGAAAACGGAACATCCCATGCCTCGTACCATAGCATTCTAATGCTTTTATAATACGCTCTACCCCGTCCTGCGGCATCAAATCATCATCTGAAAAGAACCAAACAACCGGTTCTTTTGCAAGTGCTATACAACGGTCCCAATGCCCCGGCAAATCCACTCCACCCAGATTAGTATCAAAACGTCGATAGACAATATTCATTTTATCCGCATAATCAGAAACAATTTCCTTCAGATTCTGAGGACTTGCATCATCACCTATGTAAACAGTAAAACTCCGACAAGTCTGTACGACAATAGAATCCAATGTCTGTCGGAGGAAGCGGCACTTATATGCCGGAATAACAATTGCTATCTTTTCTTCCATAGAAATCATCCCTCTACAACATTCTTTTTTATCACTTCCAGATAACGTTTTCCATAATGTAAATCCGGTTCCAGATAGTTCCCTTCAGCCCACTCATTCCATGATTTTACAAATGCAAGCCGATGGTCTAAAGGCTTATTCTCAATACGCTTTATCGCTTCTTTCATATGTCGGGCAAAATAAGAAGGTTCAGCGTGATTCAAGACCAACGATTTACCACGGGAACGTGGAGAATGATCCCAGTTAGGAATAATGGTAGGTATAATATTCTCTTCATATTCTTCATCACCCACAAAGAAAGAACTGGCCTTCTTATACTCCACAACCTTAGGAATACGAAATATTTTATGTTTCCATTTCGCATATTTATAAGTCAGAGCAGCTTTCTTCTCAAAGTCAAACAAGCGTACAACATTAATAGCATCAAACCCCATTTTCATAAGTCTCTCTTTTTCTTCTTTCAAATGATAGGTTTGTCCTATGAAATAAACCCCCTTCAAGCCATTCTGCACAGCTAAAGTACGCCAGAGTTCAATGAACTCTTTCATCTCCGGATGATCCAAAGGATGATAAACCATAAACAACGGTTTCTCATCCACTGTAATATAGCGATGGTCTTTAAAAGCAGGTAATACCTCGTGGAAATGAGCTATATAATCTTGTTCTCCCGGATAAAGCTGATTTATCAAAGTATCTTTGCTCTTTATGCCGTGATAAAAGCCCCTCCATGACTCATTAGCCCAAGCCAGACAAAAAGGAAAATCCGGTTCATCAGAAGACAATACTTCATTAAACGGGCGCTCTAAGAGTCTCTTTCCATTTCCAAACCAATAATGCCAGTAACAAAAGCCTTCGATACCATATTCTTTTGCCATGTCAGCTTGCGCCTTACGTGTTTCCGGCACTCGCAAATCATAATATCCCAAATCTGCCGGCACCTTAGGCTGATAATGTCCTGGAAACAATGGACGTGCCTTTCCTACATTAGTCCATTCCGTAAAACCTTTCATCCACCATCTGTCGTTTTCTGGTATTGGATGAAATTGAGGTAGATAAAAAGCTATAACCCTTGCTTTATTCATTATTGAGATTCAATTAAAGTTATAATGTTTGGAATTTATACCGTTTAGATTTGAAGAATGTCCTCACTAAACGGTAAATACATCTATAAACCTTTAGATGACAATACATCATACGGCGCTTAAATATATGCATAACATCCAATTGCGGCCACGACACATTATCAAACTCCTGCATTCTGGCTAATACATCATTGATAACATCATCTATCAAAGAAGATTGAGGAAGCATCATCAAATGGTCAATCAAATGAATTCCCCGTTCATGTACACAATAAGGAGCTTTATCCCATATTTCTTTTTCTCGCACAAATTTCACTTGTTCATAGACAGTTTGAAAGAGCAGATATTCCTTTTCGTAATTATACAATTTACCTTGAGTAGTACTTCCTTCACGTTTCAAATAATGATATTTAGGACAGTCTTGCATAACGACTTTCTGCGTTTTATAAAATATCTGATAAGAAACTGCAATATCTTCAAAAACTCTATTTACCGGAAAATATATTCCAGCAAATAATTGACGCTTATACAACTTATCCCACATATAATTTCTTATACGCTTATCTTCTACCAATGTTCGGATAGCTTCTTCACGAGAAAAGCTGGAGAATTGCCCAGAAGAGTGCTTCACTCTGGTCTTTACGGCAGTTTCTATATAATGCGAGCAAATGGATATATCCGCCCCATTCTCTTTCAGTAAGTGATACAAGAATTCGTACATATCCGGTTCAATCCAGTCGTCGCTATCCACGAAACCAAGGAGTTCACCTTGAGCTACCGCCAAACCTCTATTCCTGGCTGCACTCTGACCTGCATTCGTCTGGTGGATAACCTTTATCCGCCCATCCCTTTGGGCAAATAAATTACAAAGCTCTCCCGAACCATCGGAAGAGCCGTCGTCAATCAATATTATTTCCAGATTCTTATAAGTCTGCCCGCAAATGGATTGCAGGCATTTCTCCAAGTAATTCTTTACATTATAGACCGGTACAATAATACTTATCAGAGGTAGTGTCTCAGTGTTCTCCATAAGCTATGACAATTACCACAACCGCAAAGTGGCCATCAACGGATAGCCCACCCGCCATCGCAATTTAAACTTACGCACCAGATTCCAGGGCTTGGTTCTGGTCTTACCTTGAAAATACCAGATGTAGTTGTTTACGGCATCCAGTACCCGTGAAGAGGACTCACCGTCCAGATGCGCCTCATGCTTGTGCACGTAGGCACGCATCTGCTCCATCAGTTCTGCCGGACGGGAAATGGCCTTTTCTATCGCTCCTTCCACAGCATCCGTCTCGGTGACATTCAGCAAATGGGGTCCCGGCATGGTATTGCAATAAGTCACCACCGGTTTGTCCAACATCATCGCCTCAACAATCACAGACGAAGCATCGGACAACAGCACATCCGCACTGTTCAGCAGCTTGGCATCAACAAGTCCACCCTCGTGGAAAGTAATATTGGGGCAGGAAGCGGCCAGTTCCTTGTATTTCTTGAGGACTTCCATATCCGAGAATTTCGGATGGAACGAAATAATCCAATCCCAGTTCTTCTCGCGCACCAGTCTCTTGATGGTATCAAACAGATGAGGAGCAGAAGTTATATTTTTTGTAAACGTAGAAGAGTACAAAACTACCGGACGTGCATTATGAGGAGTATGTGCACGTTCCTTCACGAAAGTATCCGCCTTGCACCAGCCAGTTTCGTATACCTTAAAGAAGCCGTATTTCCTCTCAAGCTCCTTGAAAGGAAGAGTGCTCGTTTCTCCTTGCGTGCAATAGACATCGAACCATCCGCGGACAGAAAAATGGTCGTCCTTTTCATCGCCACGCTTATTGATGGGGTAGCCATGAAAAAGGGAAACTTTCACTCCCGGGAAGAAATCATAAATATAGTTGCCCGGCGCAAACACGGCAATAGGCTGATAATCCATCACTTCCTGAACAGATTGAAGCCACCTCTCATCTTGATCCAACAGAACCGGGCAGTCTGGTTCAACAAACCATGCGACCTCATCCCCTCTACGCCTGATTTCGTCCTGAAGCGGGCGAAGTATAGGATAGGAATAGGCTACCGAAACGAAAAATAAATAATGCTTCTTCATACACTCAAAATATCACGGCAACGACACAATCGTCACCTCAAATTACCAATAGAACAATAAAATCCAGCCCTTAGTTTGTAACAGTTTTGCTTTCTTTGCTTTAAACGTCTGCAAAGTAAATACAAGAATTCTGCATATACTGCATCAATCCAGAAAAAAAAATGACTTTTATCAACTTTTCTCCAAAAGTTGCTGTTTATGAAGCTTTTTCTTCTCTAAAATATCTATCTTTGCACCCCAATATTTTAAAAATACTATTTTATGAGAAGAAATCTTTTTCATTGCTCCAACAGCCAACAAGGGGCAACAGATAAAGTGACTCTTTTGTTCGGAATCACCATTTTTTTCAAATTCCTGCTATTCGATTTCATCTGGAGCATACCCACCACATTCGCTTCATTCTCTACCATCGAATTTTATGCGACCAAAATAATAGCCACCCTCGTACTTCTCGTCCCCTATAAGTTCTTCCGGCTCTGGAAAACAGAGATAGTCATCATGCTTTTGCTGGATATACTACTGATTGTCAACCTGATGTATTTCCGCACCTACTATACTGCCATCCCACTTAACAGCTATGGACTTTCTGGAAACCTCGCCGATTTCACCGGAAGCGTTTACGACTCCTTCCGCTGGTACGACATCTTCTTCCCTCTATCTACCATTGCCAGTATCCCCCTTTATTGGCATTACAAAAGAAATACCGCCGGAAGAACATCATACAAGTATTACGGAGGAGCTTTGGGAATCGGTATCCTGCTGTTTGCCATCACCACCCTGGCCAAAGGAGGATTCAAGGAAGCATACAACACCGTCCGCCAGAAAGCCTATCTGTGTGCAAGCACCACTTCCATGTATACCGTCTTCGGAAGCCTATGCTATGACCTCATCAACCAGAAGCAGGAGGCCACCCCACAGATACAGCAAGAGATAAAGGAGTGGCTGAGCCAGAAACCCGGACATCACCCTTTGGCCGGACGTATCGGAATCCGCAACAACTGCATCGTCATCCTGGCAGAATCTTTGGAAAGCTGGGTACTCGAAAGGGAAGTGGAAGGGCAAGAGATTACCCCATATCTCAACAAACTGCTGCAAGACTCCACCACCCTATACGCCCCCCACGTACTGACGCAAGTGAAAGGAGGGCGCTCCATTGATGCACAGCTGTTGCTTTGCGCCGGTATGCTGCCTATCAACAGCGGCACATACAGCAGCCAATATCCTGACCACACCTACGGAACCCTGCAAAAAGCCATGCATCAGCAGAAGAACTCGCGCAACTACCTCCTGACCATTGATAAAGTATCGACCTGGAACCAAGGCGTCATAGCCTACAGTTTCGGGACCGACACCATCATTGCTTATCATGACTTTGAACTGACAGAGGCCTTTGGCACGCACAAACGTACCGGAGACGGCTCCTTCCTGGCGCAATGCAGCCAAAAAATAGAGAAGGGGGAAATCTGGAAGAAGGGGGAGAATGTTTACATGCAGCTGGTGACCTACTCCGGCCATGCTCCCTTCAAATTGCCAGAAGAATTGAAAGAGATTCATTTCTCTCCGGCCATTCCACAGAAAATGAATGACTACATGACCACTGCACGCTATACGGACAAGGCGATAGGAAAATTCGTGGAGTACCTGAAAACACTCCCACAATACGACGAGACCCTTATCGTCATCACCGGTGACCACGAAGGACTGGCTACCTACCGTGAAGAATTGTGTAACGCCCCCGGTGGCAAGGGTATCGTATCCGACAAGACATTCACCCCTTTCATCATAGTAAACTCTCCAGTAGGCATGCGTTATGATAAAGTGATGGGACAAATCGATATGTACCCCACCTTACTGAACCTGCTCCAACTGGATGATTACTACTGGAGCGGATTGGGCCAAAGCATCCTCGACCCATGCAAGAAAGGATTCGCCATCAGCCCCCAAATGGAGGTGGTAGGTGAAGAGCCCACCCCGGCAGAAGCCGAGTTCGCTAAAAAAGCATACGATATTTCCGACCAGATGATACATTTTGATTATCTTTGCTCAAAAGCGAAGATAGGCGGCACCTCAAAATAAAAAATGAACAAGTTCATTTTGTTCTGCTTTCGGTTTGCACTATCTTTGCACCGTTCAAAAGAAGTAAAATGTAAATAAAAGCAATGAAGGTACATATTCATCCGCACTATGCCGCCTACGAGAGTTATATCCGAGCCATCCCATCGGAAGAATATGAACGGGAAGAGGTTTATTGTAACCGAAGGAACACAGTCGAAAGAGTGCGGTTCGGAGACAAGGACTTCGTAATCAAGAAATACAAAAGACCTGCCCTCATAAACTGCCTCATTTACACTTGGTTCCGCAAAAGCAAAGCGCGGCGCGCCTTTGAATATGCAGAACTTTTTCTGCAACGGGGAATAGAGACCGCCCCTCCGGTAGCTTATATAGAAATCAAAAAGAATGGTTTCTTCCACACCGGATACTTTATTTCCGAATACCTCCCCTACCCACTTGTAACGGATATGTTCGGTACGGAAATGGAGGAAGAAGAGAAAAAACGGCTAAGACATGACCTCGTAGACTTCACTCTCCAATTACATCTGAACAAGGTCTTGCCTCTGGACTATAATCCCAAGAATATATTTTACCGGAAGACAAACGGCAAATATCACTTCGCCCTCATTGACATCAACCGCCTGAAGCTCGGTAAAGTGCCCGGTATCAGAATGTCCATGAATGCCTTCAGCCAACTGGGTATTCCCGCCGATGACTTCATGAAAATAATACCTCTATATGCCGAGCAAAGAGGATTCGATATTGAAGAATGCATATTCTTCACTCTCTTCAGCAGACTGAAATGGAGAAAGCAAAGACAATTTAAAAATTTCGTCAAAAGCAAGCTTCATTTCTGAAATGTCGTATCTTTGTACCAACGAGATTAGAAAATTATGCAAGATTATATCACCCAGTCCATCCAAGAAGGTATCAGGCTCAAAGAAAATATCCTGAACAACCGGCAAATGCTTGCCGACATTGAAATTGTCGGCAATCTGATAGTACAAGCCCTTCGACAAGGGCACAAAGTCTTGCTTTGCGGTAACGGCGGCAGTGCAGCCGATGCCCAGCATATCGCTGCCGAACTCGTCGGACGTTTCGTGACCGAACGGGAAGGCCTGCCCGCCATCGCCATGACAACCGACACTTCCATCCTGACCGCAGTCAGCAATGATTATGGCTTCGACCGCGTCTTCGAACGGCAGACAGCAGCCTTGGGAACGAAAGGTGATATTCTGATAGGCCTTTCTACCAGCGGCAACTCTCCCAACGTAGAGCATGCCTTGCAGAAGGCACAATCTATGGGCATCACCACCATAGGGCTCCTGGGAAGGGATGGAGGAAGGTGCAAGGAACTTTGCAATTACCCGTTGATTATACAGCACGCCGAATCTGCCAGGATTCAAGAAGTGCACATTACCATCGGACATATCTTGTGCGGCATCGTTGACAATAAACTGTTCTCCCATGAATAAAGCGATTTTCCTTGATCGGGACGGTACCATCAATGTTGATTTCGGCTACGTTTACAAGACCCAAGAGCTTGAATTATTGCCCGGTGTAGCCGAAGCACTCCGCATTTTTCAGGAATTGGGTTATCTGCTGATTGTCATCACGAACCAATCCGGTATTGGACGTGGCTACTTTACACTGGAGGACGCCGAACAGTTCAACCGGGCACTCGCCCAAGAGCTGGAAAAACATGGAGTTATACTGAACGATTTCTATACTTGCCCTCACGCTCCGGAAGAACATTGCGAATGCCGTAAGCCTTCTCCTTTCATGGTGACGGAAGCGATGAAGAAATATGAAATCGACCCATCCCAATCCTATATGTTCGGAGATAAGAAATCGGATACGGAATGCGGCGAAAGAAGTGGTGTCAAGTCCTTCCGGGTCACCTCTGAGCATTCACTTCTATATTGGGCCAACCAATTAAAAAACAACCTATTATGAATACAGAATTGAACAGTATAAAGGGAAAGAAGGTACTCGTTATCGGAGACGTGATGCTGGATACTTACCATATAGGGGACGTGAAAAGGATTTCTCCCGAAGCCCCCGTACCAGTGGTCCGTGTCACCCGTACCTACAATGTATTGGGAGGAGCGGCCAATGTTGCAAGAAATCTGTTGGGACTGGGTTGCTCGCCGTATGTCGTCAGCCTGCTTGGCAACGACCACAACGGAAACACAATGCAGGAGATGTTCGCTGATTTGGGTATCAGAAACGAACTGTTTCATACAGAACACCCAACCATCACCAAAACCCGCGTAATAGGCAACAGCCAGCAAGTAGTACGGCTGGACTTTGAAACAGAAAATGAATGCCTGAACGAAGAGACTGAGCAGAAACTGCTGGATGCCGTGAAGCGTGCACTCCCCGAAGTGGACATTGTCGTGATTTCGGATTATGGCAAGGGAGTATGCAATGATACAGTATGCCAGCAGGTTATATCCGCCTCTGCCGGGCAAGGGAAGAAGGTCATTATAGACCCCAAAGGGACAAATTGGGAGAAATACCGTTCCGCAACCATCATCACCCCCAACCTGAAAGAGCTTTCGGCTGTTTCGGGAGTGGATGTGAGAAATGAGGATAAAGAAATCCATAGCGCAGCAGACCGGATACTGAAGGAGTATAACCTTACTTCTCTATTAGTGACACGTTCCGAAAAAGGCATGTCATACATAGCTCCCGATGCCTCGCAGGACATTCCTACCGAAGCAAGGGAAGTATATGACGTTTCAGGTGCAGGCGATACTGTCGTGGCAACTTTAGCAGCTGCGCTGGCAGCCGGTATCCCTATTGCAGATGCCATTTATCTTGCCAATAAAGCGGCCGGCATTGTAGTCGGGAAAATAGGCACCAGCCCCATTCTGTTCAAAGAGTTGCAGGACGAGTTACAAATCGGGAAACCGGCCAGCAAACTTATTCCTATTTCCCAACTTGCAGATACTATAAAACAACTGCGTGCGCAGGAGCGCAAAATCATATTCACAAACGGCTGCTTCGACATTCTGCACAAAGGACACGTGTGCTATCTAGAAAAGGCCAAAAGACTGGGGGACGTACTTATCGTAGGATTGAATTCGGACAGCTCAGTAAAACGTCTGAAAGGGGAATCGCGCCCCATCAATGATGAAAGCGCCCGCTCCACAGTCCTGGCAGCCTTGGAAGCAGTGGACTACGTAGTGATTTTTACGGAAGATACCCCTCTGAATCTCATCAAAACAGTTGCACCGGACGTGTTGGTAAAAGGTGGCGACTATGCCATAGAAAACATTGTAGGCAGGGAGTACGCCCAAGAAACAGTAACTATCCCTTTCGTAGACGGTTATTCCACTACAAAGACTATAGGCGCCATCAACCAAGAGAAGCAATAATCTTTTCAGCGACTTGTTGGGGGGTAATATCCACCATACACTTCTGATAAACAGCCAGCTTGCATTTACCCCGTCCGTCTTTGGTGCACGGACGGCAAGGCAGGGCTGTTTCGAGTATTTCCACCGTAGGTCCCGTAGGGAAACCGAAGGCCGTAGGTCCCATCAAGGCAAAAGCAGGAACACGGAACAAATCAGCGGCATGCATAAAACCCGTATCAGCGCTGATTACCAGATTGGAACACAACACTATGTAAGAAGATTCCATCAATGAGGTTTGTCCCGCAAGGTTAACTACCCGTTCCGGTGCAGCACTTCTGATTTCCTCACAGAAAGTATCCTTCGGACCCGCCAGAATGACAAATCTATACTCAGGAAGAAGGGCAACCAATTCTTTCCAATAGGAAACGGGCCAGCGTTTCATTTCCCAGTTGGCAGACGGCACCAGCGTAATCATATCTTTGGTTACAAAGTTCTCATACTTGCTACGTATTTCATCCGGGAAATGCCAGTCGTGATAGTTGTCCGGAAAATGCGTAATTCCCCATTTCTTCAATGGTTTCTGAAAAGACACCATCCCCCTGAAAGGCTTGTCGAAATGGTTGATTCCCAGTTTGAACAACAAAAAGCGTTTGCCTCTCTCTTTGCTCCGCAGAGCAACGTAAGGTTTCACAAAAGGTAATGGAGACACTATCAGCTTCAATATGTTGGAACGGATATTACTATGAGCGTCATAAATGTAGTCGAAATGCTCTTTTCTCAAATCAGCCGCCATCTTCAACAATCCGGCAAGTCCGGTCTCCTTGTCAAACGCCCAGATTTTATCAATCCTGCCATCCATCGACAAGGTCCCCACCATATCTTTCCGGGTAATCCAATGAATTTCCACATCTGCAAACCGTTCACGTATTCCACCGATAATTCCCATACACTGGATAATATCCCCTATCGAACTGAAACGGATAATTAAGAATTTGGTCATAACAAATTTATTAGAATTGCTGATTCGGCACAAAAGTAAGCGTTAACAACGAAAAAACAAACCAGACTACTCAAAATCTGAAAACAGAGCAACTCTTTATTACAAAAAGAATATGATAATTAAAGGATAAATTCAATTGGAAGTTCTCATTTATTTATATAAGTTTGCATCATATTTCATACAATGCACCTACTGAATAAAAAACGAAATCAATGGAGTACAAACTATTGTATGCCCTAAGAAGCGGGAAGAACATCAAACTTATCTATTATATAAAGAATATGCTCGGTATGCTGATACCCAATATATTCTTTCAGATGCAGCTTCGTCATAAGTTGGCATCTTTATCCGACAGAAAAGATAAAGACTACATTTTATACCGGGTAAACTACTATAACAAACTTTTACCGGGTGCAATATTGCCCGAATCGGTACCTGCACTCGCAGAACATAAACTAAAAGGGCACAAAGTCTATATCTATGATACCCGCTGCTATACCCGCTGGTTTTCCCAACAACTACGGTTGAACCTATGTGCCGGTGATGTGGATTTCGTCCCACCAATCCCATCCATTTCAAAAAGCCGTCTTATAACTGAAAACAACGGAAACGGGGTTATTATGAAACTCAACAAGATAAGGCATTTTATTTTTGTCCGTGACAAGAAAAAATTTACAGAAAAAAAAGATATGGCTGTCTTTCGCGGAAAAGTAACAGACAAAGAGCAGCGAATCAAATTCATGAAAATGTATTTTGGCCATCCCATGTGCGATTTGGGAGATATCAGCCGGGATACTATCAATCCTACGTGGTGCATTGGAAAATTGACCATTAAAGAACAATTGGAATACAAATTTATTCTAGCCATAGAAGGCTATGATGTTGCCAGCAATCTAAAATGGGTAATGTCTTCCAACTCTATTGCCGTAATGCCCCGTCCTACTTGTGAAACTTGGTTCATGGAAGGCACATTAATTCCTAACTATCACTACATTGAAATCAAACCGGACTTCTCTGATTTGGAAGAAAGACTGCAATATTACATGGCTCATACTGATGAAGCTCAAGCAATAATCGAACATGCACATGAGTATATAGAGCAATTCAAGAATAAAAAACGGGAACAATTGATATCCCTTCTTGTATTGGAAAAGTACTTCAAGATGACCGGACAACTCTAATCATTGGTAGCATTATTACATCATTGACTTTCAGTTACACCGGTAATCAGGCTCCATATTCTCTGTAGGGCTTATCTAAATCCAGATAGTGGAAATTATGCTGTCTCTGCCCGCTTTGTTTCGGTATAACCATGTAGTCTCCATATTTTCTGGTCAGATAGGTATCATAATCTTGTACTCCCCACACAGTTTCGTCCTCAAACGAAACGGGAGTCGGAGCTCCCAGCTCTGCCTTGGGCATAATACCGCGCATACCGTCGTCATAATCACAGACTAAAGAAGACTTGTCAAAGTCATAGGTGGTCATCACATTTCTGATACTCCTCTGTACGCCGGCAGTAGTAAAAAGTCTCCGGCACAGCAGCGGCAACCATGAGCCGGGACCTTTTCCATGTTTATAAGGGTCGCGGTAGATAAAATAGAGCACCCGCTTGTAAAATTCATACCGGGCAAAATGAATCCTCTGTTTCAGGTTGCTTTGCGGTACACCGTCCAATGGAAATACGTCCAAGTAGATACCTCCCAAGTATTTCAAATGCATACGCTCGATAAGAGTCGTATCCGCATCTTGTATCTTGGCAAAAGGTAATGGATAATTCGGATCATTTTCTGCGCAGACAGCCTCATAAGGCTTGGGAAGCCATTCCTTGGAATGAGACATCAACAAATCATAATCAGCCCTCGGCATACCGATATCCAAATCATCGTCCCAAGGGATAAATCCCTTATGACGGACTGCACCAAGCATAGTACCGGCCATTATATAATAGCGCAAACCATGTTCTTTACAAACTTTATCCACAGCAAGCAATATCTTCAAAATACGAAGCTGCAAAGGACGTATATCATAATCTGCCATAAAAATCAGCCCATTAATTAATAAAGTTGTGAAGGAATCAACCGCTGTGCTTGTTCAAAGTCATTCACCGTATCAAGCTCCACAGAAAAATATTCGGTAGTGTCAAGCGCATAGAAAGAGTGTCCTTGCGGTATGAGACGCTCAAAAGCACGTTCATAGAAGATATTATCCAAACCTTCTTTGGTAATCATAACCTCCAATTCCCGGAAAAGCGCTTCTGTATAAGCGGCAGACATCTTCTCGATGCCAATAGACTCGCCAATAGCTCGGGATATGGAGCACGTCTTACTGATTTCCAACACCTTGCCATCATTGTCCGCTATTACCTTGATTTCCTCTTCCCCCAATGTATGATGGTTCAGAGCCAACGCATCCGCTTGACCATATCCAAGCAACTTGGCTACAATCTGCGGGTCAAAAAGGATATCGCTGTCCAGCAACAGAATGTCCTCTTTATCTACATAAGGCCGTGTAAGCCATAAAGAGTAGATATTATTGGTAGAAGCATATTTCTCATTATAGATAAACGTAACCTCCAATGCCGGATAATGAGCTTCCAGAAAGTTCACAATCTGCTGCTGTCTATAACCGGTGACAATGACAAACTCCCGAAAGCCATTCTGCAGCAATGCATCAAAGGCTCTTTGCAGCAAACAACGCTCTCCAACTTTCAACAGACATTTTGGAGTGGTATCAGTCAACGGACGCAAACGCGAAGCTATCCCTGCAGCCAATATAACCGCTTTCATTGTAATGCAATTTTTTTAATGGTGTCAATGACAATACGGTTCTGTTCAGGACGCCCCAAGGTAATACGCAAATGGGTATTGATGTCTGGTTCATTCATGAACTTCACCTTATAATCCTCGTCGGCAAAAGCTTTCTGTAAGCGTTCTTTCAAGACAATCGGATATTTTATAAGGACAAAGTTCGCCACCGACTCATATACCTTGAAACCAGGCAACGTCCCTATCTCCGCTTCAAAGCAGGCGCGACTCTCATTCATCAGCCGTGCTATATTCCGGTAATGCGCATCCGATTTCAGTGCGGCAATAGCAATATCCTCAGAGATACGGTTATAACCCAGATATTTGTTGCTGTATTTGCCAAAGTTGGCCAACTCCTTACTCATAAACCCAAAACCCATGCGCAATCCGGGCAATCCGTAGAACTTGGAAAGCGTGCGTGAAATAATCAGGTTGGGATATTTATCAACCAGCATCTTAATATAGTCCGTATCAGTAGATACGAAAGAGGCATAGGCTTCGTCCACCAAAACGATGGTTGTTACGGGCAACTCAGCCAACAAAGCGTCCAATTCTGCAGGGGTCAGACCGTTACCGGTGGGATTATTGGGCGAAGCGATTAATAAGACCTTGGGATTCTCACGCTGTACCATCTCTTTCATGGCAGCGAAATCATATTTAAAGGTATTGCCATCCTCATACAATGGATACTGCAACGTATGCCCGTCCACTTCATCAGCAATGGATTTATAGTACCACCACGAGAATTTAGGAATGAGCATCGTCTTGTTCCCATCCTCTTGGGTCAGGAAATAGTGGACTGCTTGTTTCAATATATCTTCTCCACCATAACCCAACAGTACCTGCGGTTCATCAATTCCGTAAGATTCAGATAGATAAACAGACAGAATACTCTTCTTGCCTTCGTCGTAGATACGGGTATAGAAACAGAGTTTGTTTATATCAAAATTCTTCAGAGCCTCCACCACCTCTTGCGAAGGTGCGTAGTTAAACTCATTGCGGTCCAAATAATTCATATCTTAGGTTTCTTTTGTTAATACTTTCCGATAACACTCCATCGTCTCACGCGCCATCTGCTCCTCCGTGAAACGCTGTGCCCACTTCAGCCCCTCCTCAATCATGGTGGCACGCAAAGAAGGCTCTTGTGTACGGGCAATCGCCGCTGCCAATCCCTCCACATCGTGGGGACTCACATACAATGAATGCTCCCCCCCCGCTTCTTCAAGACAAGAGCCGGTTGCTGCAACCACCGGAATGCCGGAATGCAAAGCCTCAAGAATAGGGATGCCAAAACCTTCGTAAACGGATGGGTATACAAAAGTCTCGGCCGACTGATAAATGGCAGGTAAATCGTCCGAAGGGATACCATGCAGAAAATGTACTCTGTCTTGCAATCCGGCTTTTGTCATAAACTCTTTCAGCTGATGGATATAGGCTGTGGGTCTCCCTACCAGAACAAAATGCAGTTCATCGGGCAGATACTCCAAAGCCTTCACAATGGCCAGCGCATTTTTACGCTCCTCAATGGTGCCCACCGACAAGATATAGCGTTCGGGCAACCGATAACTCCGCATCACCTCCTTGCGCTTATCCTTACCGACACGACAGGCATACAGAGAACTACACCCTTGGTAAATAACGGAAATTTTATCTGCAGGAATTCCATAATAATGTATGATGTCACGCTTGGTACACTCACTCACGGCAATGATGTGGTCTGCATGCTTGCATGCATAGCGGCATTTGTAGTTATAAATCAAGCGGTCGACCAACGAAAAACAATGTGAAAGTCTCAGGAAAATAAGGTCGTGAACAGTCACCACACTCTTTACTTCCCGTACCCGATGGATGGTCAAGGGAAGTTCGTTACTCAGTCCGTGGAACAGCTGTATGTTGTCCCGTTTCAAAGTCCTGCGTATGCCTCCCACACGCCACAACGAAGTCATTCCTCTCCAGAGCCAATAAGATGGATAATGTACCGATACCGTTCCCCGGCTTTCGGCCACCATCGACGAGAGTTGCTGATTTTCACGGTGTACCGGAGCATACAACCAATACTCGTTTTCCGGAGCAAAGGCTGACAATGACTGCACCACATACCGGCTGTAATTGCCCAATCCCGTAAAATTCTGCACAGCCCGTTTTCCGTCGTATCCTATTCTCATCTCTAAAAAGTTTCAGCTGCAAATGTACAAGATAATCCTCATATAGCAGTCTATTTCGCTTTCCTTTTTTGACAAAAACACAAATTCACCTATAAAACATAAGATAGAGATGAGCAATCACTTGCTGTCTGTTACAAAAACCAAGTACGGAATCGGGCACATCCCCATTGTTCAATCCGTACTGGCCCATTGTTTTATCCTTCAAACACCTTATCTCCTTCCCGAAAACTACTTTATTCATCATCGGCCCACTGTTATGAACCAATTCAACCACACTAGTGAGCTATTTAGTTCACTCAAGTGAACATTACGGCTCACTAACGTGGGCTGCTGAAGAATCCAAAAGTAAAACGAAAGAATGAAAAGGATGCAACAGAAGAAAGAAGGATGCGGAACGGAAGAAAACACGGGTGAGAGCAAAATTTACCCTCACCCTTTTCGATTGCTCTCACCCACCCCTGCAATGCCGATGAATAGGGAAGTTGAAGAAAAGAGTGAGAGCGGTGAGGGCAGAAATGCAAACTTAAAAACGGAAAGAATCAAATTATTTTCCGGGCATTACTTAGCCACTTTGGCGGATTAGTCGTATCTTCGCACGATGGAAAATCGTCGAAAAGAACAGCAGCATTATGAGAGTCATTGTTGACAACAAGATACCTTTTATTAAGGAAGCCATCGAAAAAATAGCCGACAGCGTGATTTATACTCCTGGCAGAGACTTCACTCCGGAGTTGGTAAAAGATGCCGATGCACTGATTATACGTACCCGCACTCACTGCAACAAGGAACTGCTGGAAGGCAGTAAAGTCCGCTTCATTGCCACCGCCACCATAGGCTTCGACCATATAGATACGGAATATTGCCGTGAAGCAGGCATCGCTTGGACCAATGCCCCCGGATGCAATTCAGCATCCGTAGCTCAATACGTGCAATCAGCCTTACTATTATTGCAACAGCTCAAAAGAGTACAACTGTCCGAATTGACATTAGGCATCATCGGCGTAGGCAATGTGGGTAGCAAAATAGCCCAAGTAGGGCAAGAACTGGGCATGCGTGTCCTGAAGAATGACCTGCCCCGGCAAGACAAGGAAGGAGAAGGCGATTTCAGTTCCTTGGAAGCACTCGCAGCAGAATGTGATATCCTCACCTTCCACGTACCTTTATATAAGGAAGGGCCATACAAAACATTCCATTTGGCAGACCATACTTTCTTCCGGTCATTAAAACGCTGTCCCGTCATTATCAATACCTCACGTGGAGAGGTGATTGAAACCAATGCGCTCCTGAATGCCTTAGAAGACGGACTGATTTCCGATGCCATCATTGATGTATGGGAGAATGAGCCTGATATCAATCTTACCTTATTAAATAGAGTGTTCCTTGGAACTCCCCATATAGCCGGTTATTCAGCCGACGGAAAAGCCAATGCCACCCGTATGTCTCTGGATGCCCTTTGCCGTTTCTTTCACATCAAAGCCGACTACCGCATCGCTCCCCCCCAACCCCGGAACCCGATTATTACCGCCGGCAACCTGGCAGAAGCATATCTACAAATGTATGACCCGAGAAGGGACAGCGAAGCACTGAAAACACATCCCGAACAATTTGAAAAATTGCGGGGAGACTACCCGCTACGAAGAGAAAAAGATGCTTACACTTATATCCCAAAGTAGCACATACATTTAGAAATACAGCCCGATAATACAAAAGACGTCACTATATAAGCTCCTCACGCCTTTACTATCAATGCCGAATCAGAGGAAACTATAGGCAAAACATTACAATATCAATGCAAAAAATACAGTTAGAGAAATCACTCAGTGAAGGATTTATTTTTTATGCAATTTCAACTCTGACGATTGCCATACAATTTCTGTTTTATCTGATTCACAGTCCCCGGCTCGCCATGATGGACGTGGGAGGCTGGATGTTTTATATAACGGCCGCTTGCTCACATGCCGCCTTGTGGGCACTTATTCCTTATATCGTATCCTTAATCGTAGCCATTACCGTCCGGCGCCATCAAGCCGCCGCCATCACACACATTATTCTTGTATCATTACTCAATATACTTGCTTACATAGACGGCAGTGTGTACAGTCTTTACAAGTTCCATATCAATGGTTTTGTACTGAATCTCCTGGTTGGAGAGGGCAACAGTGAGATTTTCACATTCAGCTTCTGGCTTTATCTGAAGATTGCAGGAGTATTAGTGGGTATATTTGCCGCCAATACTTTGCTAAGAATACTTGCAGGCCATTGTTATACCCGCTTTCACCGCTGTGGCTTCCGTCCTGTACTTGCCACTCTGATTTTGTTTGCACTATTCTCTAACTTTTATCATGCCTATGCCGCTGTAGCGCAAAAGACTTCAGTGATTCGCAGCGCCCCCTGCCTGCCCTATTACTTCCCGCTTACGGCAACCCGCCTGATGATGAAGTTAGGAGTGGTCTCATCCAAGGATGTCATTAAAATGAACTTCAACAACAAAAAGCAGTCTGCTGACCTCAACTATCCGATAGATTCTTTGAAATACGAAGTCCATTCCAACCCCAAGAATGTAGTGCTGATAGCCATAGACTCATGGAACTACCGCGCCTTTAACCAGGACATTACACCTCATATCAGCCACTTTGCCGACAGTTGCAGCAGATTCACCTCCCATCTAAGCAGCAGCAATGGCACACGTGGAAGTATCTTCGGGCTTTTCTTCAGTCTCTCATCCATCTACTGGACTGATTTTGAGGTATCGGGCATACAGCCCCTGCTCATAGAAGAACTATTGAAGCAGAATTATCAGATAGGTATTTATCCCAGTGCTACAATCGTCAACCCGCCATTTGCCAAAATACTTTTCTCAAAGGTACCCGACTTGCGTACCCATACCGAAGGAAAAACCGTTTATGACCGCGACTGCCGTATTACAGCAGATTATCTGCAAGCACTCGATACGCTGGGCAGCGGTACAAAACCTTTCTTTTCCTTTCTCTTCTATGATTTGGCACACGGATATGAAGTGCCGAAGGACAAGCTTTATCGTTTCCAACCGTCCTGGGAGTTCGCCGACTATATGAAACTGAACAACGACATAGACCCTACTCCTTTCCTGAACCTCTACTACAACTGCGTGGCAGAAGCCGACTCACTGGTGGGATGCGTCCTCCACAAACTTGAAGAAAAGAAACTGCTAGACAATACCCTGGTCATCATTACCGGAGACCATGGACAAGAATTCAATGAGAATCATAAAAATTATTGGGGCCACGGCAGTAATTATTCACCGGTACAAACACATATCCCCTTCCTATTATATGAACCGGGAGAACAGCCACATACCTACCATCACCGTACCACGCACTATGATTTTGCACCAACCCTAATGAATAAAGTGCTGGGTGTAACCAATCCGCCTTCCGATTACAGTATGGGGCATTTAATAACCGATACTTGTCCACGGAACTGGCATATCGTGGGCGACAATCTCAATTATGCCTTTATCGTAGAAAATCATACTATTCTGGAAAAACACCCTTCCGGATATATAGAAATCAGCGACAGTGCATTGAATCCCCTGGAAAACTACAAGATAGACAACCGTAAGCTGAACGAGGCCATCCTCTCCCTTAACCGATTCTATAAATAACTGGGAGAGAGGCCTTCCACCAACTCCTCTATCACCTTCGGATAGTATTCATACTCCAGCCGGTGGATGCGTTGCGCCAGCTCCTCCGGCGTATCGCCCGGCAATACGGGGCATTTCTGCTGGCAGATAATGCCGCCTTCGTCATAATGCTCATTCGTATAATGGATGGTAATACCGCTTTCCTTTTCGCCGGAAGCAATCACTGCCTCGTGCACACGGTCGCCGTACATTCCCTTTCCACCGAACTTGGGCAGCAACGAAGGATGTATATTTATCATTTTATTGGGATAAGCATGCAGAATATTGTCCGGCACACGTGCCAGGAATCCTGCCAATACCACAAAATCAATATCATGCTCTCGAAGCGTCGACAAAACAAGCTCTCCACTTTCCCAATCGCTCTTGGCAAACCAGACACAAGGCACTCCCAGCCCCTTGGCACGCTCTAAAACAAACGCATTCTGCCGGTTAGTCAAAACCAGAGCCACACGTGCCGAACCTTTTTCCCGGAAATAACGGATGATATTCTCGGCATTCGTACCACTTCCCGACGCTAAAACTGCGATATTTTTTCCCATAATCCCTCCAATTACTGCACAAAACCGTGAAAAATGTGCAAAAAGGTGCATTTAATTCATCAAATATTTGCGAGGAATGATAAATATTCATTCCTTTGCACCGCAAATTTAAAGAAATAAAACTAATTATTAA
>ENA-ORTY01000070-ORTY01000070.1-human-gut-metagenome-genome-assembly--contig:-NODE-70-length-116888-cov-10.901518_pt1 | contig 116888 bp, 129 predicted proteins | sample MGYA00241917_ERZ509198 | MGnify/ENA primary metagenome ERZ509198 (study PRJEB26280, sample SAMEA2338857) | human gut metagenome | biome: human gut; feature: human-associated habitat; material...
TCTTTTCATGATTACCGCCCCGGTAGAAGTCCTTCATCATGTAGCGGTACGTCGATAGATCGATGCCCGAAATGCGGTTCTCATCGCAAATGTCGGGAATGCGCTGTACAGAGTATTCATAGAACGAGTTGAACGATAGCTCCTCCACCTTCAGTTCCTTGCGCCTGTGCTCCATCTCGTCGATGATCTCCTCGATACGCTCGGCGCGATCCTGTGCGCTCTCGTCCCGTCGGTCGCCGCGGTTGCGCTCGTCGATCACGAGGCTCTTGTGCAGGTCTTCGCGTTGCAAGGGCGTGAAGCCGTCGAAGCCGTTGAAATAGGTATCGTAATACTCCGTGATGACCTGTTCTATCAGGCGTTCCTCTGTTTTTGTAACCGTGCCCTGCGAGCCTTTCCATATCAGCAGTACGAGGTTTTTCAGGAATCCCGTCTTTTCCACGTTCAGCTCCGCCCGGTTGATGCGGAACGGGTTCATCGTGATGGGGTTCTTCTCCGTGTAGCTGATGTACTTGCCGCCCAGATACTCGCACAGTCCTTCGTAGCTGTTACCCGTATCGACCATTACCACGTCCGTTCCCTGTTCGTGCAACTGACGCACGACTGAGTTCATGTGGAAACTCTTGCCTGACCCCGAAGGCCCGAGACAGAAAAAATTACTGTTGTCAGTCAGTTTGTTTTTTCCCTCCTTTCCAGTGATGTCGATGGCCACGGGAACGCCCTGCCGGTCGGTGTAGTAGATTTTCAGCGGCGTCTCCTCGCTATGCTGCACCCGCTCCTTGTACATCAGGCATATCGCCGCATCCGAGAGCGTCAGGAAGCGGTCGTACTCTTCGCTCAGGGCATAACAGTTGCCGGGAAAGGAGCCCACGAACAGTTCCAGTTGGTTGTAAGCGTGCTTGCTGATATGGATGCCCATGCGCCCGAAGGCGTTCTCCAGATGGTTCGTACACTTTTGCAGGTCGGTGTCGGCATCGACCGCCACCATCATGTTGAAGTGGGTGTACACGAGCTGCTTGCTCTCGCGGGCGATTACCTCTTGCACCCGCGAGATGTCTTCTACGGCCATCTGGTTGTTGGGGTTTGGGATGCTCGCGTGCCGGTTCTTCTTTTTGTCCAGCAACGACAGCTCCCGCTTCTGGTTGGGTAGAAAGATTACCTGGTTGTACACCACCGTATCAGCGTTCGGTATGTTGTCGATGACTGACACGAGGTCCACCGGCATCTCCGTGTTGTTCACTTCGATATTGGTATAGGGCCGGATCAGCGAGGGCAGCGCGGCGTAGTCCACGTCCACGAGGCTGTATACTTTACACCGTTTCCCGCCCATCGAGACGGTATCTTCGTCTGCCCGGAAGTTGGTCATCGACACGATGCGGTTCTTGAAGTCCATGGCGAAGTAGCGGTCTACGTACTCGCTCGCCTCGGCCTTGTTCAGGAACCTCGCCTGCACGCCGCCGTCGCGCAACTGGTCGTGCACCTTGCGGATCTTCACGAGGAAGTCGCGCCACTTCTTGCCGTCGTAGGAGAACAGGCGGCTCTTCTTCGCCTCCTGCGTGACGGTCAGGTAGCACATGCTGTCCGTGTAGGGACGTCCCTCGAAGTAGCGGAAATAGGCTTCGGAGAGGAACTCGCGGTCTCCTCCCGTTTCTTCGGCGAAACGCCTGCGCACGAAGATGTCCTGCTTGTGCAGGGCGTACCCTTCGCCCAGTGTCTGCGCCAGGGCGGTAAACAGTTGCGTGAACTCGTAATAGCTGTCTATGTCCGCGCAGTATTTCTGTACGGGATTTTCGATTTTCAGCACGGCGGAATATTCCCCTGTCTTGGTGTACAGTACGCCGATTCCGTCCGTATCTTCCACTGAAAAATAGATGTCTCGGAAGATGTGCTTGCGTTTGCCACCCGTACCGAAAGCGCAGACCGACAGGGCCATGCCCGCGCACAAGGCGGCGAATAACAGAATGATGTATAGGGCCATTGCCTTATGTCTCCGATTAAATAGGGGCAGGCCCGCCTCCCGAAGAGACGAACCCGCCCGCGTTCAACAATCAATATAGCCACACGCATTGCCGTGGTGGTTTCTTACGGTCATACCCGACGCGAGCAGGCATAGACGTACACGCCTCGGTCCACCTTCTTGCTGTGCAGTCCTTTCTGCTGTTTGAAGATGATGAGTGCGATACCCGTCGAGAGGACGGCGGCCAGCGTGACCAGTCCGGCCACGAATCCCGCAAGGCAGTAGGCGAGGATGAAGCCTACGATGGCTCCTCCCGCCGCGCCCGCCGCCCAGTAGATGTATCGGCCCTGTATGCCCATCAGTTCGAGGGGGCGTTGCAGCCCCTTGAACAGCGCATAGTCCGGATAGCGTTCTTCTTTGCCTTTCATCGCGCAGGCGTTTTATATGTCGATACCGAAGAACATGGGCAGGGCTCGGGCCGCCGCGATCAAAAACAGACATGCGCCGACTATGAGCATGATCTTTTTTTTCACATCCTGCTCCTCGTTGTTCATGGCGATATACACCGAGATTGCGCCTACGATGGCCACGACGCCCGCAATGGCGTAGCAGAGCTTGACCATGATGGGCACGTATTTTACGATCTCATCCGCTACGGTAGACAGGGCTGTCGTGCCGGCCGAATAGTCGCCTGCGGTGCTCTGCGCCTTGGCCGGAGTGCCTGCCAGCAGTGCGAAGGCGAACGCCGCCGCCTTCGCGGAAATCTCCCCGGCGTATTCTTTTGCCTCCCGGTACATCTTTTGGATTTTCTGAAACATTGTGTTATGTTTTTTGTGAATATTGTTGGTTCTCGAATCGTTTGCGGTTTATATGCGGTAGCCGAAAAAGGCCGGGAACACGATGGAGGCTCCGATGATGAAAAGGCATGCGCCCAATAGCGATACGATGGACTTGGCAATACCTTCCTCGCCCGTGTTCATCTTGATGTAGATCTGGAGTGCGGCAATGACGGCGAAAACCGAAGTGACGGCATAGCAGACATACAGGACGTACAGCATCATCGTGACCACGAAGTCGTGCATCGAGGCCAGCGCGTCTGCGCCCCAACTGTAGTCCACGCTGCCGCTCTTGGCCAGCGCCGCACAGGGAATAAGGCATAATACGCATAGTATCCTGGTCGCCTTCGGCATCTCACAATCGTTCTTTGAGGGGTTTCCACTCCATTTCGGGGCGGCAGTCCATCCGGCCTCCTGCGACCATCGCACGGTACATCTCCTCGGCCGTGCGTCCGTCCGAGAGGTAGGGCACGCTCTCTTCCATCCGCTCCTCCGCTTTGGCTTTCAGCCGTTCGAGTTTCTCCTGTGTGGAAATACCTGTGTTGGCTGCCTCGGCCTGCGGTACTGCGGACCTATCCGCGTCTGCGGTTTCCGTTTCGTATGCGTTGCTCCCGACCTCGAAGCCCGTTTCGTTCTCTGTCACGGCGACACTCTCTTCATCATCGGGTTCGCCGAGGTCGAAAACCTCCTCCTGCATCTTGCCTGCGCCTTTCTTGCCGTAAAGGTCATGCACGATGATGACTGCGTAGTAGACGATGTACGCAACGGTCAGCACGATGGCGAAAATGAAATATGATTTCATATTTACAATGTGATTTTGAAATATGATTTGAATATGATTTGCAAAGAAAAAACGCAGTTTTGAAACTTGAAAATAATTGAGTGTTAAACTTATGTTTTGAGGAGAATTTTTATGCGTTTTTTTAAAATCATATTCTAAAATCATATTCTGGCGCATTCTTTGCCGATGGGAATAGGCCGGTAGGGGCACAAAAAAAGCCACCCAGTCGGGTGGCATTGCGGAGCGGCCGGATCGTTCCGTTGTTCTGTAAAATGAAACTATATTTTGTAAAATGAAATTTTCTGCGTATGTTTGCATCGTAATTGATGTATGCCCGCAGAGCTATGAGGATTTTTACCGAACAGGCCATTAAGGAATATGCGGAACGACACCCGGAATCGAAGGTGGCCTTGCAGGATTGGGTGCAGAAGGTCAAGAAAAGCGAATGGAGTTGCTTCGCGGATGTGAAAAAGACTTTCAATAGCGTTGATAATGTAGGCAACCAGCGTTATGTGTTCAATGTCAAAGGAAACGATTTCCGCTTGGTCGCCGTAATCAAATTCACGATCCGGTTCGTGTATGTACGGTTCATCGGGACGCATAAGGAATACGACAGAATTGATTGTCGGAACATATAAAAAGTAGAGCAGGTATGACGAAAATCGAGAACAAGGCCCAATACGATTGGGCGGTTAATCGGGTGGAAGAGTTGCTGCCGCTCGTAGACGACAATACGCCGAAAGATGATAAGAACCTTATCGAACTCGAATTGTTGTCGAGCCTCGTAGCGGATTACTCGGAAGAGCATTTTGCGGTCGGCACCGCATCTCTGGCCGACGTGATGAAGTTGCGGATGTACGAAATGCACCTAACGCAGCGCTCGCTGGCGGCCATGCTGGGTATCAGTCCGTCGCGTGTCAGCGCCATCGTCTCCGGCAAGGCCGAACCCACCTACAAGGTGGCGCAGGAGATCAGCCGCAAGTTGAATATCGACGCAGGCATCGTGCTGGGCGTCTGCTGATTGCATCTGCAATACCGCGAATTTACGAGGGAGCCGGACTCAAGCCAGTCCGGCTCCTTGTTTGCCCGCAGGCCGCACATGGCGGCCTCTCAGCGCTTCCTGCCGCGCAGGCAGTCGTTCAGGTCCTTGTAGTCGGCGTAACGTACCGCTTCGTTTACCGTCCTCCCGATCCCGTACAGCCCGGCGATGGTCTCTACCGTCTTCTGCCCGGCGAGATCGTTGTCGAGGTAGCAGTGGATGTATTCGTAGCTTTCCAACACCTGCAAGGTCTTCTTCAGGTTACTTACCGTGTTCATTACGATATGGTCGCACGGCGCCTGGATACATACCACGGCATCGCCCCGTTTGAGCAGGGTCCGGTAGGAGAGGAAATCCATGAAGCCCTCGAACACGTTCACGTGCTTCTGCCTCGTGCCGGCTGCCTGTTCGACGACGGAAATGTCTTTCTGCCCGATGCACCCTTTATAATAAGGATTGCGCATCTCGTAGCCGCCCGATACGTTCCCGAAGGCGATGGCGAAGTAATGCCGCCTGTGCAGTTCGTAGTGTATCTCCCGACAGAACTGCCGGGCGGTCTGCGTATCTATACCCCTCGAATGGATATACGACAGGAGCGCATGGTGGTTCAGCGGCACCACCTCGACGCCTTTCATCATCTCCTCTATCGCGTCGGGCATGGCGTTGTGGGGACGGGTGCGGAGCAGGGGAGCCGCGCCCGTTTGCACCTCTATGAGCCGAAGGACCTCGCTCACGCTCGATGTCCGCAGGAACAGCATCGCCAGCTCTATGATACTCCCGCCTTCCGACAATCCGAAGTCATACCATTCGTTCAGCCGGTCGTTGACCTTGAAGGAGGGTGTGTCCTCTTTTCTCAACGGGGACAGGTACCAATACTGTCCGCCGCGCACCTTGACGGGTTCATGGCCGAGCAGCCGCAGGTAGTCTACGATTCGTATTCGTTTTGCCTCTATCGTATTCATGGGTTCGGGACGTTTAGTGTAGTTTTTCTATATATACCCGCAAACTAAACCGACCGGTTTTTTATGCGGAAATTCTCGTTGTAAGCATACCCGCGGCCGTCTTTTACGATGGCCTCGTTTTGTATGAGGAACTTGCACAGTCCCACCAGCGTATTCCGTCCGCGGCTGTAACCGATGCTGTCGTATCCTCTTTTCAGGGCGTCGAGCAGCATCTGATACCCCGGAACGTAGTTGTCCGGAAAGGCGACTTCCAAAGCTGTGCGGTGCTGCTGCTCGGTCATATCCATGTACGAGGACAGCCGGTCTCGTTTGCTCATCTTGAACTGGTGGTCCTTTACCAGACGGGGAAGCGAATCTTCCCCGATCTCGAAGGCGAACGGGGTAAACTCCCGGTCGCGGATGTGCATGGCCCGCACCTCGCTGATCCTGCCGTTCTCGACGCTTTTCGATATTTGCAGGATGGTTTCCGCCTTGTTGTTCAGCTCCGAGCCGATATGCCCCCGGGTATTGTCGTCGCCTTTGTTCAGGTGCAGCACCGTATGGATGTGCAGCTCGTAGTAGCTCGACCACCGCATCAGTTCGTTGATGATGTCGAGCGACTCGCTCGGACTGTTGATGTCGTGGATCAGGTCGCGGATGCCGTCGATGATGACCAGTCCGATGTTCTGCTCCTCGTGCAGCGCCCAGCGGATGATGTCCCTGCGCTGGTCGGGCGTGTACTCGCGCAGCACGAAGAACTCGATCCGGTCGTTCTCCCGGTCTGTCGGCAGCCCCGCCAGCTTGAGTATCCGGTGCAGTACCTTGTGGCAGTGGCATTTGCTCTGTTCCGTGTCAATGTACAGCACGCGGTTCTTGCAGGGCGGCAGCTCCGCCTTGTATTTCAGCACCTCTTTCCCCGACAGGGCAGAGGCCACGATGGCGCTGACATTGAACGTTTTCTTGCTTTTGGGCTTTCCGGTCGATGCGCTGAAATTGCCCAACGTCGCCACGGTCACGCCGTCTACCTGCACGATCTCCTGCGGAAAGTCGTACTTTTCGGTGACATTCAGACGAATGTATTGCAGTAGCGACTTGCATTTCTCCTCGTCTATCCGGTGGTTGTCCGGTAGTGTCATATCGGTTTTTTTCATGATTCTCATTTCTTGAATGTTCGTGGTTTCTGCTGTTGCTCCAGCCTGTATGCAAGCAGGTTGGCCCGGCTCTCTATTTCCCTGCCGGACACGCAGGGGTTGCGTCTTATCCATTCGTTCAGGTCGTCCCTGCGGACGAAGATGGTCTTCCCGTTCGGCTTATATACGGTAAACTCCCTCGAAGCCGTCAGTTTGTAGACGTAACTTTTCGACACTTGGAGGTAGTAGGCCACCTCGTCGATGGTCAGGAACTCCTTCGCCGTGTAGGCTACTTCCTCCACCCGTTTCAGGTGAGACAGCAGTTCGTCCAGCGAGCCGAACCGCTTCAGGTAGTTGTCCACTCTCAATATCTCTTTCTGAAAATCCTCCAACGAGTTCTTTTCGAGGAAAGATTTCAGCCCTTCTATGCGTGCAAGCAACAGGTCTATCTCTTTTCTGTTCATATCGTCTCGTCGTTTGTGCAGGCCGTCGGCTCTGCCGTTTGTACTTGGTTTTTCATCGCCCATTCGCACAGCTCCCGCCGGTTGAAATACACCAACTTGCCGTTAGGCTTGTAGTGCGGTATCCGCTTCGAGGAAGTGAGCTTGTAGAGATAACTCTCCGAGAGGCCCAGATAGGCCGATGCCTCGGCCGTCGTCAGTACCTCCTTGACAGCCCAGATGTGGTCCTTCAAGAGCTCGACACAGCTCTCGATCGCCTCTATTTTATCCACTTCGTCGATCTTCTGTTCCAGCGATCGTATGCGCTCGATGGGCTTCTCCGACCTTACCATGTCGATGATCTTCTCCATCTGGCGTATGCGGCCGGATGGCAGCTTGTTTGCGTTTGTCGTCCTTCGGTGTGTCATGGATGGATGCTGTTAAGGTTTGACAATAGCGGAGCGTCCCCCGCAGCAACCCGGTTGCGGGGGACAAAGGTATGGGCATCCGGCCGGCTCTTCGCGTTGATATTGTTGAGTGTCAAGACCACTCTCAACACAACTATCGACAAATCCGGCTTCTTATGTTACACTTCCTTGCTCTTGATTTTCCTTATGTATTTGTCAATGATGGCAAGAAAATGCTTTTCAGAAATACTAGGTGGCGTTTCTTTACTTCTATTGAGGGTGGATGACATGTCGTGCTGGTCAAGGTATTTCCTGCCCGAAGAACTCACGACAAGTTTCTTTTTTGCGATCACGGCCTGCCAATGGTAGGGAATGATGCCGCTCGACGCCAGTTTGTCCAGCAATACGACCAGCCGGGTATTGTTCCGTGAGGTCATTGTCCGCAACGTGTCCGTCGCATAGCGGGCGGCCACGTCGTCCGCGTCCAGTTTCTCCTTAAATAAACCGACCTCATTGGCAAGTTGCACAATGAGGTCAATCGTATACTTGTCGAGTACAGACTCGATGGTGTTATTCGACGGGATTGGTTTAGTCCTATCCCTGTCTTCATGTCCGGTTTCGATAGGTATTGTTTTCGGTAGGTCGGAAACATAAAATTCGTTGAGCAAATCCGCAATTTCAGCATCATCTAATTTATTGCGGTTGAAATATTTGCATACTAATTTTTCATGTTCCCTCAAAAGATCGGTTATGGTGTAGTAGTTCTTCTGGTGTTCATTTTTGCTCCAGGCATCTTTTTCGTCATGGAACTGATTTGAATGAATGAAATCAAGCGCATAGCGCTTGTAGCTCTTTTGCAAGGTCGATACTTCGGCCTTATAAGTTTCATGGGCTTGTTTGACCAACCGGAATAGCCCTTGTGTTCCGGTCTGCGCTGGGGTCCACCGAGACCTGAGCATCGCTCTTTTCAAAAAGAGAGAGGTGCAAAGATAATTTCTTTGTCATGGACTTAAATTTGAATTATTGTTATTTTTCTCCATTATTTTGGAGGTATTTGTATCACGCTTTCCCACTTTGTTGTATTCATTCGCTATATGCTTTAACTCTGTATCGTATGTGTTTAACAATCCATTCTTTACAAGCGAATGATAGTTACAGACCATATTTTGCCGATTGGGTACTTTTTCGTTCTGTAAACGGAAACAATACAAGCACTTCACCCCTACATCTAAAGGGTTGTCGGCCTTGAACGCTGAATGAACGAAATATATGAGTTGCGACTGTTTTTTTGTCCATACTACAGGCTGTTTGAATTTAGGTTCGTCAAAAATTCCGTTAAATATACTGAAAGTCGTATTCGAAGCGATGTATTTTTCATTGATAAGTAGTTGATACATAGTATATTTTTCTTTATGGCTATGGGTATTATGGAATATGGGTTTACCTAAATATGAATAGGTAATTCTCTTTTTAGTTCTGCATTGAGAGTGATACTCTCTATTGATTGAATCTGTCGCATATAGCCTTCAGCCTCGTATCGTACCGGTCCATCCATCCCGCCCGTTTGATCCAAGCGAAGCCCGTCACGAGGCTCGCCTTATGCGGCTTCTTTCCGCCGATGCGGAAACAGCATTCGCCCTTGATCCATAAATTCTTCCTGTTGAACCGGCTGAATGCCTGGTGGATGAAATAGGACAACTGCCGCTGGGTTTTTGTCCATTCCACCGGACTTTCGAACCTTGCCTTGTCGAAGATACTGCCGAATGCCTCGAATGTCGTCTCCGGGGCTATGTACCCGTATTTTACCAAATCTTCGTACATGGCCCGTATCTCCTCCTCGCTTTGCGGCACATAGAACGTTGCGGCTTCGTGTACGGGTTCGAATCCGGCAAAATCCACTTCGGGATAGAGTGCCCGGGTCTCTTCGTAGCAAACGGTATTGTGCTTGGGGATACGGCAGGTATTGAACCGTTTCCCGTTCTCCCTGTGCCATTGTTTCTCAAACAGGACATACGGGCTGTGCAGTTTGCATAGGCTCGACACCGCATAGGCGATGACTTTCAGTTGCAGGGGGGACGTCTGCGGAACGGGTTGGTAGTGTCGGTCCAGTATGCCCGCATCGACGGCTCTTTGCAGCAATGCAGCCACCCGTTCGTTGGCTAACGGCTCTATCAGATCGCCGTATTTCTCCCTCTGCTCCTCGCTTCGGGTATCGCACAACGACGACAGCGTTCGCATGTGCTTCACATAGTCGTCGAGTATCTTGGCCTCTTTCGCCCCGATCTCCTTCCTGCAGCTTTGCACATACTTCTCCACCATGTCGGTAAACCCGATATTGGCAATCAGACGGGCCACCTGCGGGGAAGCGTCCAATTCCATGTACCGGCATACCTCCTGCGTCCATTCGGCGATATGTTTCCATTCGGGGTCGAGCGCCTCAAATTCAACCTCGTCGTCCGCATCCAACTGGTATTTCAACTCTCCGATGATGCGGGTAATCTTTACTATTTTTATGACGGCTTCCTGTCTTGTCATACGTTTTCTGTGTTATCCGATGTCGGGAATGAGCGACACGGCGTTCTGTTTGTTCTTGTCCAGCACCTTGGCGTATATTTGCGTCGTCGTCAGGAACCGGTGCCCGAGCAATTTCGATACGGTATAGATGTCTGCGCCCAGGTCGAGCATCAGCACGGCAAACGTGTGCCGGGCGCAGTGGAAAGTCAAGTTTTTGTTGACGCCCGCCGCCAGGCTCCAGCGTTGCAGTTCCAGAGAAGTCCATGATCCGTAGGTAAACCCCGTAAATACGATGTCGTCCGGATTGCCTCTTTCTCCGAGATATTTCTCCGCCTGCGAAGAAATGTCGAGGTATTCCTGTCCCTTGGTTTTCCGCTGTTTGAACACGATCCGCGTGTACTTCCCGAATTTCTGCACTTCACCCCATGTCAGTTTCTGTATGTCGCTTTTACGCAGCCCGGTCAGACACGAGAAGAGGAACGCACGTTTCAGTACAGGGTAGCGGCAAGGAGTCGCTGCCAATTTCTTTACCTCGTCCAGCGTCAGGTAATCGCGTTTGACTTCTTCCTCCTTGAATCCTTCGATTCCGCGCAGCGGGTTTACCGGTATGATTTGGTCGTCGTATGCCTGATTGATGCAAGCACGCAGCTTGTTGAAGTAGGATACCTTGGAGTTCTGCGACAGCCCTTGGAATGTGTCGCGTTCACGGCGGGGTCCGACACGCTTGTGCGTATCTTTCTCCACGTTGTTCAGAAACTCTTTGAATCCCGTGATAAATTCCGGTGTTACTTCCCGGAAGGTGGTTTTCTCGTCGCAATAGATTTCAAGGTAGCGGAGGCAGCTTCTCCAGTTGCCCCAGTTGCCTTGCGATTCCGGATTCTTACGCCGTTCCTCCACCATCTTGCGATAGTATTCCAAAAAGGGCGTGTTCTCCTTGAACTGGCGCGTGAAGGTATATTCGCCGTTCTGTATTTCGATCAAACGTTTGGACTTGACGGCTTGTGCTGTAGCCAGCGTTTGACGGTTCTGTTCGCGTTCCAACGGAGTTTTGGCATCTATCAGGTAGAGCTTCAAATACTCCTTGTGGCGTCTGCCGTTTCTACAGATGTCAAGATACAGGCTTACGTTGCCGTTCGACAACTTCTTTTCCCGAAGCCTGACGGGTTCTTTTTGGGTAGTGGTCGTTTTAGCCATAGTCTGCTTTCTCCTTTTAATAATTATACGAAGAACTCTTTTATTGCTGTATCCCGTTCCCGGGGGACAGTTTTTTGTCCCCCGCACTCTTTTCGGGGGACGAACTGGGGACAAAAATACAATAAAAATGAGAAAACAAACAAGACAATCGAAGAAAAAGAGAAAATGAATTATCCTCCGAACGTACTGATATATTGTGATTTATAGGTAGGGTATTTGCTCTTCTTTAGCTCTTCTTTTCACGGCATCATTTTCCGATACTGAAATAGAAAAGTGTACGGTAAAGTATGGAGATTTATTAGTTTGTGAAGGAGGAGATATTGGTAGGGCTGCAATATGGACGTATGATTATGATGTAAGAATCCAAAATCATATCCATCGACTAAGAGGGTTTTGTAACATTAGCCATCGTTTCTACTACTATATATTCCTACTGTATAAGATGTTAAATCTTATAGGAGGAAAGGGTGTTGCAATTCAGGGATTGTCCTCAAATGATTTACACAAATTAGTCATACCCTTACCACCCATAAAAGAACAGTGTCGCATTGTTAGTATTATTGAATCGTGGTTTTCGGTTATTGACCGCGTTGAGCAGGAGAAGAAGGATTTATGTAATGCCATTAAGCAGATTAAATCCAAAATTTTGGACTTAGCTATACACGGTAAGCTTGTTTCGCAAGACCCGAATGACGAACCGGCAATCGAGTTGTTACGTCGTATAAATCCGTCTTTCAAATCTTGTGATAACGCGCATTATAAGAACTTGCCTTCTGGATGGTCGATTTGTCGCTTGGAAGATATTGTCGATTACGAACAACCGCAGGCATATATTGTCGATTCGACCGATTACAGTGAAGATTATCCCACACCGGTTTTAACAGCTGGAAAATCTTTTATAATTGGATACACGAATGAAACAGACGGTATATGCGATAATCTTCCTGTGATTATCTTTGATGACTTTACAACAGATTCCCGTTTCGTGGATTTTCCATTTAAGATAAAATCTTCGGCGATGAAGATTTTGAGAGTAAAAAAGGAAATAGACATCCGATATGTCGGCTTCTATATGAGTATCACTCGTTTAGTTGGAGACACACACAAGCGATATTGGATCTCAGAATACTCTAAATTACCAATCCTAATTCCGCCAAAGGCAGAGCAGGAACGCATTGTTCAAACAGTAACTGACCTTTTGGGCAAACTTGATAACATAATAGCCGAATTATAGTTCGGCTATTATGTTATCAAGTAATTCACTGTATTTTTTAATTTCCAAAACAACTCTTTTTTGTTCGTTTATTGGTGGTAGAGGAAAAAACATTTCGTTGAAATCATTACTATTAAATCCTGCTTGGGCAGTTCGAGATATTTCTTTTAGTTTATTCTGATAAATATCTGATAAATAATAGTAATATACATAGTCTTTATTTATAGGCTGTTCATATCTGAATATAATTTTAGCCATTGCAACATTATATGCCCCATCCTCTGCAATAAAGACTTTGCCTAACGAACCGCCATAACGAGCTAATAAAATATCACCCTTTCTTGTCTGTTTGGAGGCTAATTCAATAGGTATATATACTGGTATAGGTGTATCCCCATAATCTCGAATTTGATATAGTCTAATATAATTGGGTAATTGAACCGAACTAAAATAAGATTTCGCCGGCTGCGCTCCACCAGAAATTTCTAATATATCATTATGCTTTACCCACACCCAACTTTCGGGTATCTCAAATGGCAAGTTCTTATAATGCGCGTTAGGTGGTTCTTGTTTATATTGTTACTGTTTCATTTCTAAAACGAAAGAGATTTATGGTAACAAAATTCGAAAAGCATCTTAGCAAGTCAGACTTGTCTAAGAATACCGTTACATCGTATGTATGGACGGTAGCCTATTTTCTTGCGCATTACAAGGAAATCAATTCCAATAACTTGTTGGCATACAAAGGGTATCTGTTGGAAAAGTTCAAGCCCCAAACGGTAAATCTGCGTTTGCAGGGGATGAACAAATTTCTTGAATTTATCAAGCAGGATAAGCTCAAAATGAAGTTTGTCAAAGTGCAGCAGAAAAACTTTCTTGAAAATGTCATCAGCAACGAAGACTACAAATTCCTGAAGACAAGACTTAAAAATGATGGCTACGAGGAGTGGTATTTTGTCGTATGGTTTATGACGGCTACCGGTGCTCGTGTCAGCGAGCTATTGCAGATTAAGGCTGAACATATTACCGCAGGGCATCTTGATATTTATACCAAAGGCGGCAAGATTCGCCGTTTGTATATTCCCCAAATACTGAAAAACGAAGCTGTCGTTTGGCTTCGGTCAAAAGGGATTTCGAGCGGATATATATTTCTCAATCGCTTCGGTAAGCGCATAACCACACGCGGTATTGCCCAGCAACTGAAACACTTTGCTGACAAGTACGGCTTAAAACGGGAGGTCGTTTACCCTCATTCTTTTCGGCATCGTTTTGCAAAGAATTTTCTTGACCGCTTTAATGATATTGCATTGCTTGCCGATTTGATGGGGCACGAAAGTATCGAGACCACGCGCATCTATCTGCGTCGCACGGCAACCGAACAACGGGCAATCGTAGATAAAGTTGTAACCTGGTAATCCGAATCTTTGGAGGCAACGATTAAGCCTCCAAAGATTCTTTTATCTTGTCAATCGTTGCAAATAACTCCTCGATTTTAGCGACTATGCGTTTTTGTTCAGCATAAGGCGGGATATTGATTAAATATCGTTTTAACCATTCTGTACTGATATTTAATTGTGCAACTCCTTTTGCAGAGGTAATACAATCGTTTCTGAAAGTATCTGTTTGAAAATAGTAAAACAGGTATTTTTTGTGAATAAATTGTTCGTTCATCCTTATACATCCCACACGCTGATTTAATGCAGCAGGAAGTAATTCATTGGGTAAGAATCCAACTCTACCTACATTGCCAGTTAGAGACATTAATAAATCATTCTTCTTTAAGATGAACTTCTCTATCTCTTTTATAGATGATTTTGGATAAAACTTTGGATCATCATCCATAATTTTACCATCTTGAACATTTGTAATGCGAATGACTCGAATTCCATTTTCTACATATTTTCCACTCTGGAATGCAAATCCATTGAGTATTTCTACCATGCAGTCATTCAGGGATATACTACACCAACCTTGAAGGGCACTTTTATAATGCGCGTTATCACAAGGTTTGAAGCTGGGATTTATGCGCCGTAGGAGGTCGATAGCGGGTTCGTCATTCGGGTCTTGCGGAACGAGTTTGCCGTGGATAGCCAAATCTAATATTTTAGATTTTGCTCGTTTTATGGCGTTTTTTAAATCCGTTTGTTCTTGTTCAAGCTGGTCAATGATAGAGAACCATTTTTCAACAGCCTCTATTATTCTATTTTGCTCTTTCTGTGGTGGAAGTGCAAATCCAAAATCTTCTATTACCTCCTTACTTATTCTCTGTTGCCCAACTGCTCCACTAAAATTCTTAATACCATAGGAAATAAATTCTTCTGAGGAATAAAAATATGAAACATATTTAACGTCTATCATAATTGGACGTAATATGTGTAATTCTGTTGTTCCTGCCCCAATCCCATTGGGAAGATTATTAAAAATCACAGACTTTCTATTCTCAAAACATGGTGTTATTTTCGCTAATCCAAAATCACCATTAGTAAAATGAGTATACCCAGTTTTTACAGTCTTCCATAGCACCGATTCGTAGCTATGTTGATAATGATATCCATCCTTAATTAAAGGCATAGGAACAAATCCAACCTCAATTGTGTCCTCTGCGTTATTTCTATGATTAATAATAAAAACGTCAGACGGTTTACACCACGCCCAATTTTCAGGTATCTCGAACGGCACGTTCTCATAAGGGGATGTATCGGAATGGGAAATTAGAGTTTAGTCAGAGCATATATCAACTCTGTTTTTTGTATTTTTGTAACAAATGAAAGAATAAATGTGTATGTCTGAATTTAGAGAACGCTTCCAGAAACTAATAGAAGAATCATATATTCCTTTTAACGCTGACCCAGCGGCAAGAACTGATGTATGGCATCAGATTTATCGTTTAGTACTCCCCAATATTCCGGAGAAGCTATTTCGGTATCGTTCAATGAACGACTATTCTCTTACTGAGTTTAGGAATGGAATGATATCATTATGTCATGCGGGAATGTTCCCTGATAAATATGATTCATATCTATATGTCAATCATAAGAAAATCAGAGCTGATTTACAAAAAGCACTACGGGATGCGTTGCGTATATGTTTGACACACATTTCACAACATCATCCTGATATTAGAGCAGAAAAAGCCACAAAAATTTGTTATTATAGAGAATGTGGGTATGGCGATGAACAAATCATTGATAAAATAATCGAAGAGGAATACCCGGCGTTTGTTGCTCAGATTGAAACAACTGTTAAACAGCGTGAATCGCGTTTCCGCAGTCCACAAAATAGCGCTAAAATAGGTTGTTTTACAGAAAGCGTGCAATCCAAATATATGTGGGACAGATACGGCGGTGGATATAAGGGTTTTGCTTTAGAATATGATTTGAGAAATTGTATTTTTAGATATAACAAGTTAAGTCTTAATGTAAACCTTTTCCCTATCATGTACACGGATCAAAGACCGGATGTTACATTGGACGAGGGCAATATACATACATATGAATTTTTCAAGCAAGCCGGGGATAAAAGATGGTTTGAACATCTTTGCTCTCATATTTATTTAAATCAATTATATTGGTATAGAGCATATTTGTATAAGGATAAGCAAGAATATGAGCATGAGCGCGAATGGCGTATGCTTTATTATAATCTTGACAATGAAAATAATTATGAGTTTATACCAGATGTTGGTTGTTTAAAAGCAATATATTATGGGCCGGATATTGAAGATGAGGATAAGGGTAAATTACACGAGATTGCCATATCAAGAGGTATAAAAGAATATGCTGTTGGTATAGACTATGATAGTCCTAAATACGATTTGAAGATATCCTCTTTTGATTTGAAATATTAGGCTTAAATTTCCTGTCTGTGATTCAAGATAGACTATTTTTCTCTTGAAATATTGCGGAATTTGGTTGCAGAATAGAAGTTGCCGTTCCTTATTCTGCCATTTCCTTTGGTAGCGACCAGCCGATGCCGCCGGAAAGAATATCCGCAAGGTTTGCGTAGCAACTTGCATGACCTTGCGGATTTCTTTCGGTGGCAATACCTTTGCGGACAAAGGGAATGGCTTATTCGTTTTTCAGTCGGGAGGCGTTTTCGTTCAGGCGATTGGCTTCGCGTTCTCTGAGCCTCGCCTGTTCTTCGAGTATGACTTTTTGACGAACGGTTCGTTCATATTCTTCGACATCTCTTTTCATTTGGCGGATTTTGGCGTTGTCGCGGTTTAGTTCGAAGATTTCTTCCAGTTCGGCAATGCGATCGGGTGTCGCTTCGCCTTTCATTTTGATATAGCGGTATTTCAGGTCGTTGTCGATGCGGTGGTAGTTGGGTTTAGCCGTCCAATACAGCATCGTACACAGCAGGACGATTGCCGTCATCATTCCTATCATCGTCCAAAATACTCCTTTCGATTCGATGGCGAGCGATATTCTGTGCTGCACGATTCTCGGCAGCAGTTCGGCGGGGATTTCGATTGCTTCGACAGATGTTTGCAAATTGTCTATACCGTTATGTGTGTTTGCATTGCTTCGTTCGATGCTTTCCAACCTTTCGGCAAGCTGGGTTATTATTGCCCGTTGCTGCTCTTGTTCGGAATGAACGATTTGTTCTATTCGTTGCGGCAAATCCGTATCGGTCGATTGATTATGCTTTGCCGATAGTTCGGTTTTGATTGCCTTTACCATCGTCTCCTTGAAGTCTTCGTACATTTCGTAAGACATCATATTATCTTCTTTCATAGTTGCTTGTTTTAGGGTTATAATTTCATTTTGGGTTTGTTCGCTTTTCGGTCTCGCAGTTTGCGTTTTTGTTCCATCGCAGCAATGGCCATTGCTTCGGCGACAGTGTTGAGCAATGCCGTAATGCGAGCAATATGTTCTTCGGGGCTTTCGCCGGGCTTGCGTTGGAGTTGAGCTGCCGACAATCCGACGGACGAATCGTTGGGCGGCAACGGCAATGTACCGATACTGCCGCCGAAGTTTATCGAACCTGCATTCGCTTGACCCTTATTTCCTCCACTGCCCATATTGCCGAATAGTCCAGTAAATGCCGACCTATAATTTCCTATGGCCGTATGGAATCCTTTGGCAAGCGTCGCCCGATAGTGGGTTTGCTGCTGTGCCTGCGTAAAGTGTCGGTTCAGTTTCGAGTAGCTGAATTGCCGGTCTATCTTCGAGCCTGAAAATTCGAATCCGTTCTTGCTGAACAGCACTCCTTGCTTTTGATTGGTCGAACCGCAATACTTGTAGCGCATACTAATACCTTGCTCTTTCAGCCGAAGTTCCAAATCGTTCCAACTGCCGCAATTAGGTAAATTCGTTTTGATTGCGTCGTATATTTCGTATTTGGTTTTGTCCGGTTCCCACAGGCGTTCCCGTCGTACCGATTCTTTGCCCGGTGCAAGATGCAACCCGTATTTCCTGGTCAATGCGCGACAGACTTTCGCATTGCGGATTTTGATATTCTTGTCCGATATGGTTTGTCCGTTGTTGCCTACTCGATTATAGACCAGATGGCAGTGCGGATGCGATTGGTCGAGATGACGCACCAGCAGGTATTGCGTGTCGGTAATTCCCATGCGCTGCATATACTCTTTGGCAATATCCCGCATCAAAGAATCGGTCATTCGCATTCTGTCTTTCGGTGAACACGAAAGGGAGATATGTCCGACGGCATTCTTGATACGCGGATTCAGTAAGATTTGGTCTTTGAAATCCTGCACCATTTCCCGAATATTCGGCGGGGTTACGCCCTCGGCATCAAGAATGCGCGATTGCTTCTTTACGACATATCCGACCGTTCCGGCGAATGACGATCCAGCGATGATTTTACCGATCATCGCGAAGATTCTTTAACAGGGATTCAATTTCTACAACAATAGCCGCATGGCGGGACACTATCCCCGTAAATCCTTTTGCATGGGCAAGGCGAGTGAGTTGATTCAGGTTGCGGGCCATGCCTTTGAGCTGGGACATGAAGTCGAGATGTTCGCGGCGCAGACGCTCACGTACATGACCCGCGGCAATCAGCAGGCGGAGGACTTCGGCTGTTCCATGACCGGAGGTGCGGACAAGCGATTTCAGTTTGAAGTAATGTTCGGCATCGAGCCGTAACGATAGCAGGTATTTCTTGCGGCGACCTTCGCTTATGGCAGGTCGCCCGCCTTTGTGAATCGGTATTTGTTTCATGGGTTGATTTCGTATAATAGACCAGCGGGATGTTGCCACCGAGGTTCGGCGGCACGTTTTTGTACTACAAAAACACAAACTTGCCTTACAATTGATAGAAAATCCGACCCGCTCCGAAGAGCCGGAGCAGGCCGGATGAAATGCTACATCGGTCGTCGTTTGCGGACAACGTAATCGACAGCTTCGCATTCTTTCTGTTCGGCTGTTTTGACGGGATTTTGCAACAGCCACCGTTCCAACTCCTCGCGGTTGAAATAGATGTTCTTGCCGTGGGGTTTGAAATGGGGGATTCGCCCTTGGTGGGTAAGCTTGTACATGTAGGTCTTCGACAGCCCCGCAAATTCGCATGCTTCGGCGAAGTTCAAGACCGTCTTTTGTCCCCGAAGCAGTTGTTCGATGCGGTCGAGCCGTTGCTCGACGGTTGTGTTTTCACTCATAATCATTCTGTTTTTAGCGTTCAATTTCTTGCACCTTTTCTCGCCTCGGCAGAGTCCGTGCAAGCACGCCTCTGCGCTCGGCTTATCGAAAAGGTTCGATAAAAGGCGTTGCGCAACGTTCGTGATGTAATTACGAGTGCAAATAAAATTCAACGAAAAGCTGTCCGCATTGGCTGCCCATGTTTCGACATTTTTGGATAATGTTTCCAATGTTCGGTGGTGATAGGGACACAAAAAAACAGGATTCCGGGGTGCGAAATCCTGTTCAAAGGGTGAGGGTGCGACGATTATTCTGCGGCTTCCAGCGCCTCGATGCAATCGAGAATCATCCGCTCTTTGCGGCGGTCGATGATTTCGGCCATTTGTTTAGCGGCCGAGAGGTCTTTCGCCGTCAGCGGTTTGCCCAATTTCGAGGTGAAACAGCCGCTGTTCCCGGCGACCCGCTGCCATTTCGGGGTAATCAATCGGGATGCGCTCAACGATTCGAGCAGCAGCGCCAGCAGCTTGTTGTGCGTCGTCTGCAACGGTTCCTCGAGCTGGCAGGCCAGCAGTCGGGCAATCTCCGCTTCGGTCGTGTCGCGTTTGAAGATGCCGATTCGGTTGATGTGTTCGGTCAGCACTGCGATTTGCCGGTCGGACAGGCGCGGGCAGAAATCGGCGGGTGTTGGGTCGAAGCCGGTGCGGCTGCGCTGGGCGGCCCGGCGTTTTTCGGCTTGAGCCAGCAGCTCCGCTTCGCGCTCCTTGCGCTGTACTTCCTCCGTCTGCCGATGACGGGTGTAGTCGGCGATTTCGGTAACGGTAGATCGGACTTCGGTAATACGGGTCAGCAGTTCGTCCGCAGAGGTATCTGCCGGATAACGGGCGGAAAGATACTCGAACGTCTTGTCGATGCGGCGCTGCTCTTTGGTCGAGATGGAACCGTAGGCGAGCCAACGGTCGTATTCCTGCTTTTTGCCGGCGATGTATCGGCGAGCTTCGGCAGCGGACAGGTTGCGATGTTCGATTTCGCACTCCATGTAGTGCAGCGAAAAGCGGTTGTCCTTGAACACTTCGGCGGCGAATGCCAGCCAGCTAACCACGCTGACCGTTCCGTACAACACCCATGCGACTGCCTGCCATGCACCGCCGAGCCATCGGCTTTTGGCATTCAATCGGGTGCGAACGGCCTGCAACCGCTCGCGGATTTTGCGGTTGGTGCGCCGGTGCGACAGACGTATGTATTCGATGCGGGTCATGATTGTTTTTTGGCCGCTGCTTGCAGGTCGGCTTCGAGTTCGGCGAGGCTCGCGCGGCGCTCCTCTTCGCGTAAACGCCCCTTGTAGGCATCGAGCTGTCGGGCCGCGATGCTTTCGGCGACCTTGCGGCTGATTTGTCCGGCATGTTCGAGCAGCTCGCGCCCGTTGATGACCAGAATGTCGTTCAGCTTCTTGATCCAGTCGGCCATATACATGGGCACCTGCCGCCGCGCCTGACTTTCGGCGAATGCGAGGTATTGTTCGACCAGCAGCCCGAGGTCTTTCATTTCGTCTTCGGTCAGGTAGTTTTTGGCGGTTGCGGCATCGGCCTTGGTGATGCGCCGCGGGTTGCTCTTGTCGCAGGAGGTCATGCCCATCATCGGCAGGCGGGCATCGGCACGGCGGGCGACCAGTTCGGCTGCCGTCTGGCTGCTGATGGCCCACAGCAGTTTGTTCTGCACGATTTTGAAGAACTCGACCGTTTTTTCGGCTTTCGGGTCGTAGTCGATGCTCGTCGTATAAATGTCCTTGACCTTTTGGTAGAAGACCCGTTCCGAAAGGCGGATTTCGCGGATGCGCTCCTGCAACTCGTCGAAATAGTTCATCGACTTGCCCGACTTCATCCGTTCGTCGTTCAGCGCGAAGCCCTTGATGAGGTACTCGCGCAGCACCTGCGTCGCCCAGATGCGGAATTGCGTGCCTTGGTGCGATTTCACGCGGTAGCCGACCGAAATAATCACGTCGAGATTATAGTAGTTCGTGTCGTAGCTTTTGCCGTCGGCGGCAGTTGTTCGGAAATTCCGAATAACTGAATCGGCGACCAACTCACCCTCGGAAAAGATGTTTTTCAAGTGTTCGTTGATGGTGGATTTGGCCTTTCCGAACAGCGCCGCCATCTGGTCTTGGGTCAGCCAGACGGTCTCCTCGCCCATGCGGACGTCTATTTTGATGCTTCCGTCGGCCGAGCGGTATATCAACATTTCGTTCTCCATAGCATAAAGATAGTTATAATTCCGGAATCCGGTTTACCGCTTCGCGTTTCTTCGCATCCATAATCTGCGCATAGACCTGCGTCGTTTTCAGTTCGCGGTGGCCGAGGAGCTTCGACACGGTGTAGATTTCCGTGCCGAGCGAGAGTTGCAGCACGGCGAACGTGTGGCGGCCGCAGTGAAACGTAATGTGCTTCGTAATGCCCGCTTTCAGGCACCATTCGCGCAGGGCGAGGTTGTGCCATGCGGAGTATTTCAGCCCGGCGAAGACCCGCTCGTCGGCTTTGCCGCGCTGTCCCATGTAGCGGACGGCTTGGCCGGCGATGTCGAGGTATTCAAGCCCTTTGGTCTTTTTCTGCCGGAAGACGATGCGCGTGCCGCCGTCGAACTCCTGCACTTCGGCCCACGTCAGTTTGTTGATGTCGCTCCAGCGCATGCCGGTCAGGCACGAGAAGAGGAACGCATCTTTTAGTACGGGATACGGACACTCCGTTTTGGCGAGGCGCTGCAATTCGTCGAAAGTGAGGTATTCGCGATGCACGTCCTCGATATGCGCGGGTTTGACCGACATGGCGGGCGAGTGGGGGATGATGCCCTCCTCGACCGCTCGGTTCAGCGCGGCTTTGAGTTTGAGGAAATAGCTGCTTTGGCTGTTCGTCGAAAGAGCGGTATTGCTTTTGGTCTTGGCCTGCTTCGCCAGATAGGTCTTGAACCCCTCGACGAACTTTTTATCGACCATCTCGAACGTCGTATTCGTTCCGGCGTAGGCGACGAGGTGTTTCAATGCGCTGTCCCAGTTGCCCCAGTTCCCCGGCGACTCCTTGCGCTGTTCGATCAGTCCCTTGATGTATTCGACGAGGTTGGTGCGAATCTTATATTTTACCGCGAAGCCGTATTGCTCGTTCTGCTCGGCGAGCAGCCGTTTGGCCTTGACCTTCTCGGCCATTTCGAGATTGACCTTGTTGTGGTCGCGCTCCAACTTGTTTTTCGGGTCGGTGTAGAGGTAGTATTCGAGGGTCTCGAATTTACGGCGATGCTTGATGCGCCCTTCATCGTCGCGGGTGTACCCGTAATAGTATTCCAGCACCAACGAGGTCTTGCCCGTCGAGCGCTGCGGTTTCTGCCGAATCTTGATTTCCATGCGGTCGAGGTTTTAGGTTTGGTGCAAAGATAGAAAAATTTCTTTACACTTTTTTACACCTCGATTGCTGATTGTTGTAAATAAGCGGCAAATTTTACACCTCGAACGATAAAATGAAGTCGAAGTAAAAGTCTATTGTTTATTTGTAAATAACTGAATCTATGAATTTTATTTTGATATTCCTTTGCGTTTGTTTTCTTGGGTTACTTTCCGAACCAAAATCTATTACTTCTTTCTAAAATAGGTTGTAACTCGCTATGATATATTGGCTTATTTGTAACCAATAAACGCCACTTCGGAGGCCGGGTAACAGACGGGTAACAGAATCGAATGAAAAACCCTCTCAACGCCCGATCTATCGGTCTGTCGAGAGGGGTATTCAACGCAACTGATACGGGGCTATCAGTACCGCAAAGATAATGAATTATTTGGATTTCTATTGCTTGGTGTAGATTATCGCATTCTCGGCCTCGGTCAAGCCATAATCCCACATTTTGAAAGAGGAGGCGTCGATGACCTTGATGTTGCGCTGATCTTCGCTGTTTACTACTTCGCCGTCCGTTCCGTATTCAAAGAATGAGATCGTCGGGATTGCTCCCTCATATTTTACGTCGATTGAGTAATAGCAGGTCGATGAGCCGCTGATCTCTTCAAATCGGGTGTCGGTTATGACGGCGGTTCCGTATGCTGTAAAATCCGGGAAAAGGATTGCCGTCGGCTTGATCTCTTCCGGCTCGGAATAGGGCTGAAAGACGATGGTTTCCGTATAGGAACCGGCGGATGATAACTTATCCTCATGGAACCCGATATATCTGCCGTTCAACGTCTGCCAAATCTGTTTGACGGTTTCGTTCATCTCCGGCTTTGGGGTATCGTCTTTGGAGCAAGCTGCGATGCAAAGGGATAGGAATAGAATAGATAAGAGTTTTTTCATAATATGATGGTTTTATGCTTTCAGAAAATAAACGGGAATAATCGGGAGCAGGGCTTTGTCCTCCTCGCTCATGCGGTCGTAATAGCGAATCCATAGGTCGATGAACTCGTCGATGTCGATCAGACGCAGGCAACGATGCCCGTTGCGGGCTTCTTTCTTGGATTCGCTGGTGAATGTCCCCGATGTAACCAGCAGGCCGACCTCGCCCTCTTTCACGAGAACCCCCAGCAGACTGCGGACGACATCGACGGAGATTGCAGAGGTCGGATAATGCTTGACCTGTACTTTCAACTGCGGGGCGGTCGTGCCGAGCGGGTCTCGGTAGGCGATAATATCAACGCCGCCATCCTTGCCTTTCGGGGCGATGAATGGCGTATAGTAGCCCATTGCCCGCAGTAGGGCGGCGACCAAATCCTGAAACTCGTAGGGGTTCTTTTTGATGATATACTCCCGAATGCCTTTCGATGCCTGACCTTGCAACATATCCAAATCATCGGGCTGATCCGCATTCTCCTCGATGACCGATACCGCGTGCTCTTTCTGTATCTTGGAAAACTTGCCGTGAAAATCGGCGAAGAATTCTCCGGCTCCGGCGGCAAGAGCTTTCGCACCCTCTTCCGTCAGATGCCAAATCCCGCTCTTTTTGACGAGATACCCGACCTTGCCTACCTCTATCGAATAGAAGTTGAGATACGCTTTCCAGCGGATGACGCCGCTCTTGGTTTCCTCTTTCTCATAATCGGTCAGCGGGAACGATGATGCGAGGGTTTCGTATATATCCGAAATCCTCATTTCGCCGCCGTTGGCCTCGATTGCTTTCATGGCGGCAAATACGATCTCCGCCTGCCTTGTTGGTTTCTTTTCGCTCATGCTATCCGTAAATCAAACATTCGCTGCTGTTTCCGGATATGCACACAAAAAGCGTGGGCGTTCCTGTCGGTTTAGAGGTATCGCCAAACACCTACGGACTAACAAGGAAATGCCCACGCATAACGCAGGCATTTACCATTGTTTTTTAAGTCCGTTGTGAAATTGGCGATTTCCTAAACCTTAAAAACAATAGCAAACGCTATAATATCAAAACTTTTTCAAAGGTACAAAAAGTTCCTGAAATTTGGAGCTATTATTATAATCGGCTGTATTGTTCGCCTTTGCGCCCTCAAATAAACCTCCGAATCAAGGGAAAAATCTTTTTACGGAGCAGTACGAGAATGATGATAATTGCCACCCAAAAACCGCGTATTTGCGTCTGTTGCCACCATGTCAATTTGCGCTCTACCTCGACGATCTTTTCAACCTCGACCTCCCGATCCCGATAAACGATGCTGTCCCGATATTCTATCGGCCGCTGCGTCGGTATTTCCCGATCGTCCGTCTTGTTTTCGAGCGAGTGGGATAGCGACCCGTCGGGGTTGATCCTTGCGTCCGATACCGCTGCCGAGGTTTCGAGGTGGCTCGAATCTTGGCGGACGGTCTGCTCGGTTCGCTCGGCCGGCAGTTGCACCCGTACCGTGTCGGGAATCCATATTGTGCGATGCCTGATCTCGACATGCAGGCTGTCCCGCGTCCCGGTCGAGGTCGTCAGATGTTTGCATGGGCAGCAGGCCGTAATTGCTATCAGGATTATGGATAATACTGTGATTTGAAATCGTTTCATATTTTTATTACTTTTGTCCTATGGAAACCAAGGAGTTCTATCGGTCTCTGATGTCCGTAATCGAATATGTCGGCGATGGGCATTCTGAAATCACCTGCGAGCAAGGCGAGGAGCTTGCGGGCGAATACTGGCCGCGCATCTTCCGTCTTTTCAAAGAAGAGCATATCGGGTTCGGGGCAGGAGGCGGGGATTTCCATGTTACCCAGCCCCAATACCTCAGTCCTATTTACGCTGATTGCGGTCATGCCCTCGAAGAAATCGAAAAAAGGGAGGCGGACAGAAACCTTGACAACAAGGTCAAAGAATCCAATATGAAATACGCCCGCCGTGCTTTTTGGATTTCGATAGGGGCGCTCATAGTAGCTGCTACTTCCCTTATTTGGCAGATCATTCAAGCGACAGCATGAACGATAGGAAAGCCAATGCTAATGCAGCCAAAGCTATGATATATGCCCTATCTACAATTTGTTCGTAGGTCGGCTTCTTTTTCTTCATGTTTCTCATACGATTTCGATTTGTATGGGTTCTCCGTTGTCGAAGGCCGCTTTGAGTATCTCGTACACCTTGCGGAACGTGGCCGTCGAGTTCAGCACCTTGCCGACCTCCTTGTTTTCGCCGACCAATATGCACCCCGCGCTATCCTCGGCGGTATTGCCGATATGGATCAGGATGCCGTCGAACTCCGGCACATTGAGCAGCCGAGGCAGGTAGCCGTCGCAGAATTTGTACTGCGCCCGATCCTTATACTTCGGGGATTGGACTTTCAGCGTGATGTCGTATGTCCCGTAGGGGATAGCGGTTTTGGCGTAAACTTTCTTTTCGCCATTGTCGAACCGCCCGTTTTTGTTCAGGTCTCGCACGGCATCTTCGATGGTGTCGCAGACCTTTTGCCCGTCGATGTAGAGCCAGCCGATGGTATAGGTCGGCTTCAATGCGATGCGTTTCAAAAGTAGTTTCATAGCCACGCGAAAATTTGAATGATGAAACCTCCGGCCATTGTATAGGCCAAGTCAAGCCAATCCCATCCCTTGTAGCGGTATTGGTCGAAAGCCTCTTTTGCCACCCCTGCGATGGCGGCGAATAAGACGCATATTCCAGCCGTATAGGGAATGACAAGGGCGAAAAAGGCCGCGATTACCGCACCTGCAATGAGGTGCAGGAGTTTGTCGGATGGAATACTCCCCAGCCATTTCAAGATGGCGGTCAGAATCTTTTTGATAGTTTCCATGATGTTGTGATGTTAGTTGGATAATAGGGTTGCTACCTGAATACCGCACTTGCGAATAGCCTTGCCGACAGCGGAGGCGTCCATCTGTTTTTGTCCGCAAAATGATATGCCGATTGCTCCGAGCGGCTTTTCTCCTGCATATAGGGCGAGAATGGCGACCTCGTTCACGTTATTCGACTTGAACTTGAAATACATTCGTTCGTCGATCTCCTTGATCGTTTCGATAGCTCCCCAATAAAATCCGTCGTCAAAGACTTTCCCGATAAAAGGGTATTTCGATAGCTGAAAATCGGTATATTCGTCATCGACGTTATTGATGCCGTCGGCGACCTCTTCGATTCGCATATCGCCGTATAGGAACGGTAATCCTGATGATAGGTTTTTGCTCCCATTGTGCAGCTCTATGAGCCATGTACGGTCGGCATCGAGCGCATATAAGAGTTTGCGCAGCATCAGACGAATATCCGCATCTACCTGAATGCGCTTGGCTACCGATTCATCATGTTGCTCTGCTTGGATTGATTCGACTTTATCCAGCACATAGCGCGGATTGGTGATTGTGAGGATTACAAATCCCGTGAGGAGTAAAAGCAGGAGCACCCGCAGAAAACGGAAAAATCCGTACTTCTCCTCCATTTTGAGTAGCTTTTCAAGCCACCCGATTCCTTTTTCAATCTTCTGTTCCATAATGAATTTAATTTTCAACAAAGGTAATAAATAGTACCTAATAGGTATTATTTTAGGTGAAAAAATTATTATTGGGTAATTTGGGATTCAGGCATCATATTACTTGTTACCATCCAATTTCCATTGACACATATGAACTGTATAAATCCACCTCGTTTACAATATATTTCTTTGATAGGGTTAAATCCCATTTCAGAATTGAGTGAACCGGGGTGATATATATTGCCTTTCCCTGATATATCGGGTTCTCCTTTAATCCATAGAGTTGGAGAAGAACGAGTTTTGATTGGATTGTCAAATACGTTCAGCACGACACCATCTAATGCTCGGTTATAGGGAAGCGTTAAAACAATCGAATACCCACGTCCTGATGAGGATCGTATATTGAAATGGTCGCTTACAACAAAGACTGCCCGATATTCACTATCATATCCTGTAAATTCAGCGGCAATATCAATATCTTGGAATGGTACTTGTAAAAATCCTGAAAAAACACCTTTTGATGCGTATAAAGAGCCATCTTGTAATACGCGATACGGTGCTTTTTCTTTATCTGCTTTTGGTGATCCGGCCCAAAATCGGACGCTTGCTTCGTCAGTACCTTCTCCGGTTGCTCCTGCCTTAATGGTGGAATCATCGCCTGCGAGCTGAATTGTTCCGGATGTAACGATTCCTCCGTCGATAGCGGTTTTTGTATTGTCGTATTCCACGGCATCAACCCAATCTGCGGCAACATAATTCCCGGATTCCCGAGAGACCTTGCTTTTGAGGATTACCTTGCCATTGACCCATAAATCTCCCTTTTTGTAAGGAGGGACAGGTTGCTCCGTGAAAACATCGTTGCCGTCGCCTATCAACTTTTCAAGGTCGGCAACGTCTTTCATGGAGCCATCGGTTGAAGCAAATTTAATATTGCCCCCGATTTCTCCAAGTAAGAGGTCGAAATATGTCTTGCCGTCGGCCGATATGACTTTATCGGTCGTGATGCGACCGGGTAGAATCTCCGAAAACCCATAGAGCGAAACATAGCTCCGTTCGCCGTCATATTCGCTGTTCAGAATGCCGATAAGGAGATGATAGTACCCTGCGACATCATTCATCTTGATTGCCCGGTCAGAGAGCAGGAAATCGCTTTTTGCGGTGGTGTCCGTGCGGCTGACCTTGGCATATAGATAATACTTCTTTTCGCCATTGTCGAGGTATGGTGAAAGGTATTCGCTCATCTCCCAAACCTTGTACTCCGAATCGGCATGAGAGGACGAAATCGTTCCGATGCCGAGCGTCATGTGCTGGATAAATCCGTGCGGGATACGCAACTGCTTTGCCGCATTGTCGTAGGTGATGCCGTCGTTTACCGCCGTGAGGTCGGTTTTGCTGGCGACGAACCGGAATTGCAGGCTCTCATCCCCGACGAGCATCATCATCGTCTGCACGGTCAGCGGATTGATGGAGTTCGAGAAGTTGTCGAGCATCGAATCCTCCAACATCGCCATTGTTTCCCTGACATCGCGGAACCGACGCTTGGTATAGCTTACGGCGTTGCGGATGCTGTTATCTGTCGCCACCTCATTTTGCCCGATCTCCCGAAGCTGCGAAGATACGCTCTTGCCCGAAACCGAGTTTGAGATTTCGAGAACAGGGGCATACGGTGAGGTGAGGTATTCCTTGATACCCGTGATGCGGATTGCTATGCCATCGGGAACGAACTGCTCATCGGTGAACAGAACATATCCCCCGACTTTCAGACGCCCGCCCACGCGGAGCCAATTCTTTTTCGCCCATAGTCCTTGCAGAGTGCCGGTAAAGGTGAATTTCGGGTCTTCGTTCTCATAGAGCTTACGGGCCGCTTCACGGAACATATCCCATGATGCCCCTGTCTTATCCGTATTGTTGCAGATATAGGCATCCGGCAGGCTGATCCCGAAAATGGCGTAAGTGTCGCCGACGGCGGGCTTGAATGTTTCGTTCGGCATCGTAACCCCGTCGATCTCCTGCGGTACGAGTTCAAAGCGGCGTTCCGAGTGGTTGTATTTGAACTCGAACTGCTTATCGTCGCCCGCGAGCATTCCCTTTTGGAAACTGATCGTCGCCGTCTCGCCCTCAATGATATAGTCGTTGAAATTTAGCTCTGCGGGGATGGAGTTGTCGATGATGTCGTAGAAATTCTTCCCGACATCCATCGTTTCTACCTTTGATACCGTCCCCTCGCGGGATGGGTATATTTCGGAGCAATCAAGGCTGTCCTCCTTGACTGCATCGGAAATCTTGTCGATGCGCTCGATGGAATACCCCTCCGCATCAGATTGATAGGTACGGCACTCGTAAACGAGCGTCTGCGACTTCGGCAACAGCAATTCCGCCGAGCCGTATTTCGAGCGGTCGATATTGCGGTCGCCGCCCTGAACATAAAGCCGCTTGATCGGCAACTCATCGCTTTGCGTGGTGCGTCCGACACCCGGCTCGAAACCGTTCCCCTTGCCGTATGCGAGCGGCAGGGGATCATCCTTGAAATACTCGACTTTATGCAGCGAGATCGTATAGTCGTTGATTTCCCATTCGGTCTCGAATTTGTTTGCGACATCCTGCAATGCAGCATCGACGTAGGTGTGATTGAACTCGATCGTCTGCTCCGCCGCGTCGAGGCATTCGCCGACTTTCCAAACATCGGCCCCGTCGCGCTGATTGAGGTTCCATACGATAGCCTCGACGAGTTCGTGAGGCTTGGCGCACATCGACCATTTGAGGCGTTTATCGACGGGATTACGCATCTTATACAGGCTCATATTATCCTCCAATGTTCCGAGGGTGAGCGTGTATTCGATATTGCGGGTTCCGTTCTTCTTGATGTTCTCCGGCGATCCGAGTTTATATTTCACGCCTTGATACTCGCACCATGCCCCGACCGGAATTTCGACAAATTCCGATAGGGAGAATTTTAGGACGAGTTGCGGCTTGGACATGAGGGAGCGATAGCGGTAACTGCTATCGCTCTCCTGTATATCCAATGTCGTGTTGTTGAAATGCAGGGTCAGCATGATCTACTTTTATTCGATGTTCAGCTCGGCGCAATCTGCGTCGATTTGGGCTTTTAACGCGGCTCTCGCTGTGAGAAAATCCTTATACGAGGAAATCCTCGCCTTTGCCTCGTCGCTCGATTTGGAGCCGCCATATACGCCGAGAGAGGCGGAATTATACTCGTTGATGAGCTTCTGTTCGTAGTTGGCATCCCACATTGCACGGATGGCGGCTTCCGTGATTTTGTTACTCGTAACGGTCGCCCATACAACGACCTCATAGCAGGAATACTGCTTGCGCGGAGTTTCGGCGATGGGTTTCTCGTTCCCCTCGGCAATGATCTGATGTTGCGGGGCGTCCTCTTCCTGAATATCCCAACGGTAGATGTAGCTTCCGTTGCCTACGGCCTCGAATTTAGACGGCCTTGCATCGTAATACGAACGTGTCATAGAATTGCGATTTAATGATGGTTTTTAACAAATGTTTTGAATTGGAGACTTTTGCCCATCCGTACCAACTGCATAGCTTCTGTTTGTAGTCCCTCGCGCTGATATTGAGTTTCTTATTCAGACGCGCGGCCATGCGGCAGAAATTCTGCTTGATGGATTTGCGCATGAGCGTTTGGTTGTGGTAGAACACGAACCCGACGAAATCGAGGCCGCGCCCGTGCTTGTCCGCCCGGTTCTCGGCAATCGGAAATATCTGCTCATTGCCTTTCAGTGTCAATTTCAAGGCCGCGAGATACTTCTTGATGTCGGCCAGCAGGATGTGCAGCTCCTCTTTCGTGGAGGCGAGAAATACCATGTCGTCGGCATATCGGAAATAGTATCGCACCCGATTCTCCTCCTTGATCCAATGATCGAAGTAGGCGAGCATCAGGTTTGCGAAGTATTGGCTCAAATAGTTGCCGATAGGCACGCCGTCGGTGCTGTCGATGATCGTATCGAGCAGGGCGAGCGTATCCTTGCATTTGATTTTGCGGCGGATGATGGTTTTCAATACGTCGTGGTCTATCGACGGGTAGAACTTCCGGATGTCGATTTTGAGGCAATATCGGGCGTTTTCCCGGTCTTTGATGGCCCGCTTGACATTCCGCATCGCTCCGTGAATCCCGCGTCCCTTGATGCAGCTATATGTGTCTTTTGTGAAGACGGAGACCCATATCGGTTCGAGGATATTCATGATTGCATGGTGCAGAATGCGGTCGGGGTAATACGGCAATCGAAATATGATCCTCTCTTTCGGCTCATAGATCGTGAACGTGCTGTATTCGGAGTTCTTGAATGTATGATTTTTCAGCGTTTCATGCAGGGCAAGGATATTCGCTTCACGGTTTTTGTCGTGAAGCAAGACGCCATACGAGCGGAGTTTCCCGCGCCTTGCCTTTTCATCGGCGAGGCGGAGGTTATCCAGCGATATGATCTTTTCGTATAAGTTTCCTATACGCTTCATTTCGACGCTTTGCTTTTCATATTCGGGGCGTTCGGCAGTTCGGGATGCCCGAAACCGCCTACTAACTCCTTTTTGAGGTGATATTTTTTGCCGAGAGGCAGGGTCGTTGCTCTCAAAATTTATGTTTTTACCTTTCTGAAAATCATTGGCGAGACCTGATATTCGCATTCGTATTCGAGGGCGTGTTATTCGAATTCGCATACGCAAAACCGGCATTCGAGCTGTTATTCGCATTACCGCTGAACAGGACACCGCAAGAGCAACCAACCTTTATACATCCATTACTCCAAATAGTACCGCGTTCCCGATGCCCGCATCGTTACCCGTCGCGGGAATTTGTCCATTTCCCGAATCTTGGCGAGGACATATTTGATTTCCCGCGAATTGGTGAAGAACTTGCGTGCATCGCGGTCATGATCGTCCCGATTCATCTTGATCTTGACGAGCGTTCGATTCTCTCCGAACTTCGTTTTCACTCCCTCGATGTAGTCGCAGACCCAAAAGGTGAGGTTTATCAACCTCTGCTACGTCGTTTCGGGGCAGTTGAAATGCTTGTTGGTTTCATCGGCGGGGATTTTCAGGAAATCCAGCGAGCCGTCATCCTCCATCGGATTGTGGTTATTCTCCATTGTCGTAGCGTTTAATTATTGGCCGAGCGTGTTTTCTGTGGCGTTATGCGGGGATAAAGCAAAGGCGAGACCCGAGACTCGTAGCCGTAAGCGAGGGCGCGGAAAGCGAATGCGCACACGCAAAACCGGCATACGAGCCGTCATGCGCACTACCGCCGAACAGGACACCGCGCAATGCTTCGGTCTTCGGGATGTTGGTATAGTGGTAATCGCAGAAATAGGTCGAAGAACCGCCTCCTACGACGGAGGGCATGATCTCTCCTCCCTCTCCGAAAATCACCTCCTTGACATATCCCTTTGCGCGGGCCTCGTTGCCTACATGGGCGTAGCCGTCGTAGCCGCTATCCGAGAATTTGGCCGGATCAGTGCAGACGAATACCTTGCTCAATCCGTCGCCGCTGTTCTCCTCGGTCGGGCTGATACGGATGTTGATACCGTCCGTCCATTGCCAAATATGGCCGAAAGGATTCTCGACACCTCGATAGCGCGGAACCATGACCGTGCATCGGGTCGATCCGTCCTCATTGATGACGGGGTATGCGACCTCGCCCGTGCCATTTCCGAGTTCGTCGGTATGACCGCACGGCACAAACGGATAAGAGCCGTTGAACCCGCCCCAATCGGACATGTTTGTTACACCCGCTCCGAGACCGCCTTGTGCATAGCCGTTGCTATCCTTTTCCGCATTGAATGCCGCCTGCGAATTGAGCGTGGCATATTCGATGACGAAAAGCCAATACAGCTCTTTTTGGATGTCGTAGGTCATGCAGTTCCATTCCGTCGAACCGGACTTGCGTTTGCGGGCGTAATTGCGGAAATTGGTACGGGAGATACCCGTCGCCGGGCGTCCGAGGAACGTGCGATAGGTTCCGTCATACGCCGTATTGTTGTTGCCGCCTCGGTAGTCGGCATCCATATTCACGACCGAGCAGAGGGTCGTCGTGCTGCGCTGTATGGTAGCCTGATACGCCGAAACGTATCTCTTCCCGGGGACGAGACGATAGCCGGGGAGAGGGTACTCGCTGATGCGTACCCGCCGCTTCGTGCCGTCAGTCTCGAATTTGCGGTAGTGCATGGGAAGTTCGACCATGACCTGACCCCGCGACCCGTCGCGCGTCTGTCCCGTCCAATTTACCGGATTGAGATATTCCACGACCTCGCCGTCGTCGTTGAGCAGGCAGCCTTTCATCCGGTTGTGGATCGGCAGGCTCTTGTGCAGGGAGAGGTTGCCGATACGGGTGCAGGCAGGCGAGGATACGGCGGTGTCGAACTCGATGCCGTAGCTGCATTCCTCCTCCATGTAAGGCAGGAGCGTTGCGAGCGCGGCCTTTTTGCTCTCGCCGTCCTCCAATACCTCGCAAATGAGGTTGAACGGGTTGGTTCCCGATACATCGGGCAAGTCGCTCAATCGCTTGCCATTCTGAAAAGCCTCGATAATCTGTTCGAGGATTGCTTCTTGTTCTGCTGTCATAGCTATTTGTCGTTTAAGAATTTGAAAACCGTTTTTCCTTTCGATGCGATGAACATCACCGACGATGCGGTATTCAGCCGCATTTTCTTTTGCCTACGGGATGTCGCCCATTGGCGCAGCCGCCGCGACAGGGATATGAATACCGATGCGATCATACCTTTTCGACGTAAGTTCCAGCACCCCAATAGAGGTCGTGAGTGTTGAGAAAATCCGCATTCGGCGCAATCGCCTTGATCGCCATCGGCGACCAGTCGTTGAGAACTACCGGAGCGTCGGAAAATTCGTCGTCCTGATAGCATTTCACGCTCAATACGGCGTCCACGGTGGAACTGCTGTATTTGGGCCTGATGTAGAGCGAGAACAGTGCGTCATTCGGCAGGCTGAACCCATTTGCGAGGCTCTGGATCTTGCCATGCGAGAGGATGCGCCCGCCGTTCATAAATTCGCTGATGTAACCTTGTCTTCCCATAGTTGATGTTGTTTTAATTGAACCTGAAATTACCGTTTGCCGTGAGGCGGATCGACGAGAGCGTTACCAATCTGACCGTAGGCTCCGAAACTTTGATCTGAATCGTCTTGTAGAGGGCTACGTTGCAGGTCGGGATGACATGGATGATGCTGATCCCGGCGGCGAGGATCGTGATACGCCCGTCGGGAGTTACCGATACGGCCTTGTCATCACCGAGGAACAGCACATTCGGCTTGACGCTGGCCGGAGCGAGCGTTGCGCGGATGAAATTCTCCGCCATATTGCCGACCAGCAGGCGCGAGGGATATTCTACCGTCATCGCCGTAGGTACGAGGTTCAGCGGCTCCAATTCCGCAGCGGCGGCGATCACCTCCTCGCAATCCTCTTTCGCCTCAATCGCGGCGGCGGTGGCATTGCTGGCGTTCGTGGTTGCGGTATTGGCGGCGGTCGTAGCTTCTTGTGCTTTTTGCGCGGCATTGATGGCCGATTGGGCACTCTTCGATGCTGCATCGGTGGCATCGGTGGCATCTTTTGTCGCCGTTTTCATCCCCTCGACGACCGACTGGATATATTCGAGCGACACCTTGACGCTTTTGTTGAATATATCGACACCGATAGTCCACAGCCCTTTGAATGAGGTGCATTCGGGGAGTTCCGATATTTTCTTCTTTATCATATCCTTGTAGAGTTAAATTCTAAATACAATGAGGCCCTCTTCCGGCTCGGTTATCACTACCTCCTTATCCTCGGTCGCCAATACGCAGTAATTACCGTCGGGCCGCGAATCGGGAAAGGTCAGGGTTACGGTGAACTCGCACCACACCCGCCCGTTGCGGCGAATATCGAACCGCGTTACCGCATTGCTCTTGTAGTAGCAATTATACTCCTCCAAAGAGTTGTCGTTGTATAATTTGCGCAGTTCGGGTTTCAGCAGGGCGGTGAAAAGCGCATACCAGCGTTCCCAAAATTGAGCGATGTTATCGGCATAGATAAAGAGCTTCATCGCAACGTCTTTCGCCTTGTAGAAAACCGATTCTCCGTCATAGCTTACGCCGGGCCGATTGGTTACATCGACTTTCAAATTCTCGCGGACATTCGGGGCTTTCTGAATATTCCGATCCGTGCCGTCGAGGACATAGACCCCGAAGCGGGAGAAATCTACATCATCCATCTCGTAGCCGTTCTGCTTGAAGCCCGCCGGAGCTGTTGCATAGGGAGCCTGATTCAGCAGCGTATTGTACTCGTTCAGGCTCTCGATGTCCGTCTCGTCGGTTGGATAGACGGGCGGGAAGTCATCGGCGAAATTCAGCGTGATTTTTCCGAGCTGGATTTTGGCGGACAATGCGGGATTGGTCAGAAGCCGCAGTTTGTAGGACTTGCCGAGTTCTACAAAGTTGAAAACATGATACGCGCCGTCGGAGAGCACCTCGAATAGGTCGCTTGCGCCCAAAATATCGGTAATGCAAAACGGAATCGAAAATGTTTTACTATCAAGGAGGGGGGCGGATAGATCGACCTCTTCGCCGTCATATTCGGGCCATTCGGTGCTGCTCAATTTCTTGAATGACGGCATCTGTACGAGTGCCTTGTACCCGTACTGCTCGACAAATATGCCGTATTCGCTGAACGCATCCAGCCCGTCTATGAACAGCTTGCCTACCATAAAATTTTCGCGTTGTCATGAACGATGTAATCTACCCTCGAACTCTTATCTTTTTCGACCTTAACGACCGCATACCCCGATGCGATGACGGAGGCATTCGCCCCACACATTAGAAATAGCCGATTCCCGGCCGTTTGGCTGTATTTCAGCTCTGCGATGGTATCTCCTATCAAAAAGACTTTTCGGGCCTCTGAAAGCGAGATTTTGCCGCAGTCGATATACACGCCGAAACGTTCCGGATGATATTTTTTGAATCGACGAAAAGTGGCGAGGCTGGGGAAGTTGTAGGTCGTGAGAAATTCGATACCTCGCGGAGAGAACATCATCCCGATCAGCTCCTCCAATGTCTCATTGCCCTTGAACATATCGCAGGCTCCGAGTTTCTCCGCCATTTCATATCGCCCGTTATTGGTGCATTGGGCTTGCGCGGCATCTTTGGCCGCTTTCCATTCACCCTGTATTTTCTTGATAAGTGCTTGCATTAGCTTCGGAGTTTTAATCCTTTCCGGTCGATCTCATCGACCATGTTTTTAACATCTTTGATACTTTTATCGACCTTATCGAGCTTGTCGTTGGTCTCGGAGGTATTCTTCTCGATTCCGGTCAGTTTGTCGAGTACGGCATTGCCCGTGCGGTTCAGATCATTCATGCCCTGTACGAGGGTATAGGTATGCCCCTGAATGGTTGTCAGGCGGGCATTGTTCTCATCAACGCTATCCTGCGACGCGGTGGCGATACCCTTGCTCGTTCCCTCGCGCTCGGCATCTCCCGTGAAATAATTTTTGAGACTGTCGGATAGACCTTGATAGATCGCGTTGAACTCTTCTCCAACCTGATTGAGTTCTCCGGCAAATCCATTCATCGAACCGATCACGGCGTCGATGCCTTTGAATGTGCCGTCATTTCCGAACCATTCTTTTTTGTATCTGTCGAAAATGCCTCCGATGCGTTCTTCCAAATATTTCTGTACGAGCATCCTTTGCAGGACATCGGCGACAATATCATTCACCTTTTTGTGCCATGCCTCCATTGCATCTTCGCCCTGCTTGGCGGCTTCGAAAAACGCATCTCCGAGTTTCGAGGCAAGGTCGGCGGCGGTGTAGCCGATGATGTTTTCCAGCATCTCGTTGATGATGGTAGCCATCTCTTCGGCGATCTCCTGAATCTGTCGCTGCCACTCCTCGATCTTGCCATGGTCGGTTTTTTTCTTGCTCTGCTCCTCATTGATCTGTTTCTGAATGAGTATCTGCTGCTCGGCAAGATTTTCGAGCTGTTTCCGGCTTTCGTCGTATTTCTTCCCTCCGAGGGCTTTGTCGGCGGTGTAGGCTACCTTTGCATACGCATCGGCGATCTTCTCGACGGATTTTTCATATACCTCGCTGTCGTAGCGCATCCGGGCGAACATCCGCGTCCATGCGTTGCCGTACTGCTGCGATGTGAGGTGCAGGCGCAATACCTCCTGCGTCGTTTCGGCATAGATGTCTCTCAATTTCTTTACGGCATCCCCGACGTTATTCTGTAACCGGACGGCATCGGCATTGTCGAGTTCCCATTGCAGTTGGTCGATGCGGCGTTGTAGATTCTCGATCTCTTTTTGTTTCTCATCATCGTCGTTGAAGAGGTTGGCGATAGCCGTAGCGATCTGCAAAGCTGCCGAAATGACGGCGAGGATGACCGATGCTTTCTCTACGGTCGAGATCGACGTTGCTGCGGCCTGTGCTGTCGATTGCATGGCGGCTCCCGATGCCTCGGCTGTCGTCGCCATAGCTTCGGAAACACTCTTGCCTGTATCTCCGATTGCGTCAATGACGGTCGCCGTAGCATCCAATACCGCGTCAATAGTATCGAGGGCTTTCCCGATGCCCATTGCAACATCATCCGAGAATACGGATGCGAGATTCTGTGCTTTGCCACCGACATCCGAAATGATACCTCCGACATTACGGAGCTGGGTCGCAAAACTTTTGTATGAGTTGGTGATGCTATTCCGGGCGTTCAATGCCTGCTGTTCGGCTTGCATATTACGCATGGTTGCGTCTGCAAGATTTTTCTTTGCCAGCGATAATCTTTCTTCGGATTTCGCATATTCTTCGCTTTCGGCCGATAGCTCTCCTCTGTTTATCTGTCCGCGGAGGGCCTGCTCTTCGGCAAGGGCGGCATTGTATTCCTGCTGTGCCGTTGTGAGAGCTTCTTGCGCCGTATGCCATTCTTGCAATGCGGTAGTGAACTCCGTTTTGGCGTCGCCGATGTCTTGGATTGACTTATGGAGCGCGACAAAAGGATTTCGGGAGGCGATTTCATTTTCCATTTTTGAAATAGCCTCCTGAATATCTTTGATCTCAATAAATTTCATAGAGCCTTTATTGCTCTCGAAATAGGCTTTGACCTTATCGAGTGCATATTGCAACGATGAAATAGATTGTTCTCCTAAATTCCCGAAAACACCATCCCAGTTGATCGAATCTTTCAGATTCTCGAATTTCGCATCTTTAATCGCATTTTCCAGCTCTTTACGCAGGGACAATTTTGCTCCCTCGGTGGTTGCATCGGTTATTTTGCGATTATATTCTTCGGTCAGGGCAAGTACCTTTTCTTGGAAAGACCCGTACTGAATGAGGTAGTTGTTCATAGCCTCTGCTTTGGCATCGGCATCCTCTTTCAATGCTTTGGCAGTCGCTTTCTTTTGATTCTCTGCATTTTGCTGTCGAGCTTTATTTAATGCGTCGAATTGTTCGGTCGTCAATCCGTTTTCATTGACCGAAATCCCTGCCTCCTTATTTTCGCGTTTCCAATCCGTCTCCTGTTTGTCGAGTTTATTTTTCTGTGTAGTATATTCGAGGTCGATCATAGCGAGTTTTTTAGCCAAACCCTCTTTCATCGCCTCAATTTCGGCAGCTTTGGTTTCCTCCTCGATTTTAACGAGTTCTTCGCCGAGCTTCCGTGCTTTATCGGCCCGCCGTTCCGCTTCTTTTGCGTCTTTCTCGGCCTGTTTGTCCTGCTTTTGAGCATCCTTGTCCGAGGCGGGTTTTGTCGCATCATAAGCTTTTTTTGCCGCATCGAGAGCTTCTTTCAGTTCTTTCGCCTTACGTTCATATTCTTCGTGCGTGAGCTGGTTGCCTGTTTCATTGAGAAAGTCGTTGTATTCTTTCAGCGCTTTTTCATAAGCTTTTTTTGCCGCTGCACCCCATTCTGCACTCGAATCGGTCGGCAGATTCCGTTTGTTCTGCTCTGCGCGTAGCTTGTTGAGCTGATATTGCAGTTCATCGCGGGAGAATGAACCCGTTAAAGCGGCATTCCCCTGCGTGATTTTTCCGTATTTTGCCTCTTGGAGCTGCATTTGGGCAAGCAGGGTTTCCCGCTGCTTGATCTGCTTTTCGATGGTTTCATTGCTAACCCCCGTCAGATTCTCGAAATAGGCATTTACGTCGTTTTTGCGTATCTGTTCCGAAAGAGCCTTGCGTTTGTTGTAAAGATTCTGTAATTCGGCTTCTTCGTCGCGCGAACGAGCGGATTTAAGGACATTTCGAGCACGATGCTGACCATAGCTATCTTGGTAGTATTGCGTCGCCCATTTCGTTTTTCCCTCCAACTCCTTTATTCTTGCCTCTACATCTTTCAGCTCTGTTTTCGGATTGGTGATGGATTCCTGCGCTTCAAGCTGGGCTATCTCCTCCTTGATTTGCTTGATATTTTTCAGCTTCTCATACTCGGTGTCGTATTTGGCGAAAATATCGGGGTATTTCATTTCGAGTTTGTTCAGGGCCTCCCTACGGGTGTCGGTAGCGACAGCCTCATTAGAGGCGATAGAACATAACTCCTCGATTTTACGCTTGTGTTCATCCTCTGCCTCGATGGTTTTCTGCTTTTGGGCTTGATACTCTTCTTCTGCTTCTTTCATCCGTTCGGTTTCGGTTTTCATGGAAAGAAGCGCCGCAGTAACACCAGCCAGCAGAGTAGCGATGAGGACATAGGGATTCGCAAGCATCGTTGCGTTGAGCAGCTTTTGAGCTTTCTCTACAACTACGAGCCATCCGTAGTGTATCGCTTCGGCTGCGGTCAATGCACCGACGCCCATTGCTTGCAAGCCTTGTGCGGCCGCGACAGCCATGCAAGCTGTTCGGTAAACGCCATAAGTTGCAACCAGCCCCATAAGGACGCGGCCGACCTGCTCATAGTTTTCGATGAGCGAAGAAACTACATCCAGCGAATCATTGATAACGCCCTCGGATTGTTTGCCGATTGTATTGAACATCGACGAGAGGGCATCTTGGATATTTGAAATCTGCCCTGTAATAGTCTTGGATTGCTCCTCCATGAGGTTGTAGAACATTCCGCCCTCGTTCGTGAGGTTCTGAATGACCTTTTGCACCTCCGGGAATCCGACTTTCCCCTCTTCGACTAATTCCCGAACCTTATTTTCTGCGACGCCGAGGATCTGCGCGAGTTCTCGAATCATAGGAATACCTCTGCCGGTAAACTGATTGAGGTCTTGCGTGTAGAGCCGCCCCTGCGTCATGGTCGTTCCATAGAGATATACGATGTCGCCGAGAGGCTGGGAAAGTCCTGCGGCGATGTTGCCGAGACGGATCAGGTCGTCATTTATATTTTCGACATTTTCGCCGTATGCGAGAAGCCGTCGTGCTCCATCAGCGATACCTTGCAGGTCGAAAGGGGTTTTTGCTGCGGTATCTACGAGTTGATCCATCAACTGAACGGCTTTCTCTTCGCTTCCGAGCATGGTCTCGAATGCGACTTCGAGCTGTTGAAATTCGCCTCGGATATTGATGATTTGGCGGATAAGAGATTGGGCGGTAAAAGCCATGCCGATACTTGCGGCGGTTTTCGCCACATTCCCCAAGGTGCCATCCAAAACATTGCCTGCATTGGTAACATCTTCAAGGGTCGATTTTGCCGTAATGCCTGATCTGCTTACAGCTTTGCCGATACCGTCTATTTTAGCGCCGAGCTTGCCCTCCATCGTAGCGATTTTCGCTTCAATTTGAGAGATGCCGGTTTCCAATCCGCGTAAATCTACGGATGTGCCGAAACTCAATGCGCCGTCATCATTTTTCATATCCTTACAACCTCTTCGTCATCTGTAAAATCTGTGAAATTTTCAGGGTTATTCGCATCCTTGCTGTCATCATAAAGCGGTCTGCTGTTTTCGGCCATATCACCGGGCATCGGCATTGCTCGACTATACATGATGGCATTTACATAGCTGATCTCATATAAGGCGTATTTTTCTGTTACTCCGAGTGTTTTAGCTATTCCGAGGACGGTTGCCCAAATGCTGTCGTTCAGTCTTTTACCACTTCCTTGGTGGGTTTGAGGATATTTGCCTCTGACAGGGAAGTGGTAATGGCGAAAAAACTGCCTATCTCCATGTCTTGAAGTCGTTGAACTACGACATTAAACAAGGTAGTCGGGCTGACGTTCTCCAATATGATTTTTGCGAGTTCTGCCTTTTTATCGACCTTGATTGTGGTCTCGGTCTTACGCCGGATCAGGCCGAACAAATAGCGTTTCTCCTGTGCGATGGTGCGATATTCGATGAGGTTTTTCGCGCCGAGAATAAGTACGGCGGCAATATCGCCGATAGGTCGATAATATCGGGCATAATGCAATACCGAGGTTACGATCTCTTCGGCCGGAACCTTTTTTACAACGGGGAGAGTTGCTACGATCTCCGAGATGAGAATCAGGGTCGCAGTAGATGGAGGGGCTATTTCGTATGTAACCCCTTCGATGTCGATGCTGTCGATGCTTTTTTCAAGAATCGCCGATGCGACGCTATTTTCGATAGTATTCTGTTGTTCCATATCCCGATAAAATTGCGGAGGGTGGAGGATTCGAACCTCCGAAGCCTTACGGCTTGCCTCGTTAGCGGTGAGGTGCATTCAGCCACTCTGCCAACCCTCCTGTTTGCGGTTTCTCCTGCCAACCGCAAAGGGTGTCTCTCCACTCGTCAGCATCTTACGATGCTATTTAGGGTTTGGAGGCGGCCCAATCTTCGGCCTTGACCCGGAACTTCTTGTAAAGCTCCCCATCGGAGCAGGCGAGAATCTTGAATGTGAGATCGACATACGATCCCTCCTCCTCGGAACTACCCGGACGGAACGATACGTGTGTGCGCCGGGCCTTGATGCCGATAGCACCGATGTTCTTGGGCGTGAGCTTCACGGAGAAATCGTCCGATACGACGTTGGTTTTCACGGTCAGCTCGTTGCTGTCCTCCGAAACGACCGCTCCGGTAAACATCTTTTCCGTATCGAAACCCATCTCCTTGACGCGGGTTGTCAGGGTTACGACCGGCTCGCCCTCCTCTTCGGCCACTACGATCCCGCCCGTTGCCGTTGCGGTGAGTTTCTCGCCATCCTCGGTGGCAAGCGTCGTCGATTTGTCGTTGATGATTCCTATGTTGGTCAGGCTGACAGCCATTGCTTCATCTTCGCCGGTTTTGCCGACTTCGATTTTGCACTTCGACCACGACATGATGATTTTCTTTGCCATAATCCTATTCTGTTATGCGGTTAAACTTGATTCTTGCGTAAATGAAGTGTTGCTCTATATCCTCGTTGCGCATCGTGGTCGGTGTCGCATCGGTTTCAATCCGATATTCTGTTCCTCCTGCGGTTTCTACGAATGCGCGAATCTCCTCCTGCAATTCGCCGATGCGATTCTTATCGGGAACCATTCGGCCGTCGGTATGAGGCTTATCAGGGACATAAAGGCTGAATATCACCACTCCCGTTTGTACCTGTTCATCAAGTCCTGCGAGGAACTTGACAATCAAATCCTCCGTCGTGGCATTGGTCGGGCGCATTTCGGATCGGTAAACCGTCCCTCTGATGGCCTTTCCGAGATTGCTATTTTTGACGAAAGAGTAGAAATCCCGCTCTATCTGCGTCTCCGTTTTTATCATCTTGCTATTCGATTAGACCGTTGAGTAACTTCTTGGCAAGGGATTCGGCTTTCAACTCGGCTGATGTGAGTACATCCTTATGGTGGACTGCTTCGACGTATGCGGCGTATTTCATGCCTGCGCAGACGATCAGCACCACACCCCACGGAAATTTCGCTTGCAGTTTTTGGAGCAACGCTTCGGCAGCGGGCGGGCCTGCTTCTCCATGCCCGTTCTTGCCGTTGTATTGCTTCGAAGCTCCCGTCACGACGGGTTTCCCGTCCACAAGCACCACATAGCCTATTGATGACCTCAAATTGCCGGTAATATCGTTGTAGCTGCCACTCTCGCGGGCGATTCGTATGCACTCCTCCCCGATATAGGAGAGTTGCTTCACGAGCAGGGCGACGATGTCTTTCATCTTGGCCTGCAATCCGGCTTTCAGCTTGCGCATATCCGTTTTGCTGACGATGACGCCCTTATATTTGCCGTGAGTAGTAACGACTTTCGCCATATCACACTACTATTTGAGTTCTGCCTACGGTGGTGAGAGGTTCGGTGTTCATCACGCGGTATTCACCGAGATTTTCGCCCATTCTTTCGAGTTTCACCCGATTGTAGGGGAAAGGGATGCACTCAACGAGGATCGTAAACGAAGCCTGCCGAAATTCGCCGTCTTCGTAACGCCCTTTGCGGTTATCGCTGTTGGTCTTGATCGAACAGGGCAAAGGATCGCTCCAATCGGAACGGGCCTCTATCGGTTCGCCCCATTCGTCAATACCTCCCTCGGTGAGTATCTCGTAGCGTAATGTGCCGTTGTACCTCATATCACCATAGATGCGTGCCGTCCTCGATCACGCGCATATAGTCGGAAAGAACCTCATCCGCATCGAGGCCATAATGTCCGCACCAAATCGAAAGGCTCTGTTTGAGGGCTTCTTCGCTCATTACGGAGGTCGATACGCCGTTTTCGGAGCGGCTGTTTTCGACATATCCGATGACAAGGCGGGCGGCAACCCGAAAGATCATAGGGTCTTTCGGGGTCGCCTCGGCCTTTGCGTCGATGCCCTCATTGAAGAGCGCAAATTCGATGGTCGCGTTATCAGGATAGAATGTGTTTGCTATCGCATTGCACAAACTCCTCGTTGCGGTAAGGTTATCCACGGCTACGACTGCGTTTTGAGGGTGTAGATGCCGTTCATTTCCGTAATCACGGGCAACGAGAGCGATTCGGCCTTGGTGAACTCAACGCCGTTGCTGCCCTGCGTTTCGCCCACGCCCCATTGCGAGACGCGGATACGCCCGTAGTTGGAGTACGCTACTCCGGCCTCCTGTTTCAGCTCGTTGTTCGCCCATGCGTTTTTGACGATGCCGAGCTTGCCGTCGGGAATGAAGACCATGTTCTTCTCGTTCCACGGCGTATAGGGGACGCGGAGTTTGCCTTTCTGAATGCGAACCTGACGGCGGATAGGCTCGAAAACAGGGTAGCTGTTCTCCTGCATATAGGCGTTCAGGTCTTTCAGTTGCACGATCTTCGCAGATTTGTCGGTTCCCCAGATCATCTGCTTGATCTTCTTGCTGCGGCACATGTAGGAGATACGCGACGGAGCGCAGAGGATTTTGCCGAATACGGTTTTGTCCTGTGCGGCGTCGATGATCCCCTGAATATCCTCGAAGCAGTCCACCGTGTCGATGTTGGCGTCTTTCCACTCGATGCGGGACGACGCGATGTTTTCGGCGGGCTGGTTGAAGTTGATCGTGCCGCGCACGCCACCTTCGGGGTTGATGTTGTCGTCGAGTTCGACGATACCCTCGTTCGAGAGCGGGCGCAGGAACAGGATGTCGAGCTTTGCGAGGACGGAGCTTACGACCGTCGTCGAGCTTCCCCACATCAGTTTGATGAGCTGCTCCGTCTTTGCCTTGTCGGGGAGCGACTTGCTGTCGAGGATTTGCAGAACCTTACGATAGTCCTGAATCGTCATCGGCAGCGTTACGGCATGATTGAGGATGCGCTCTTTCACGGTTTCCAACCCCTCCGTACCGAGGATAGCCTCTTTCGACTGGTCGCCGATGGTCGGAGCAGCAACAGTGATGTTGTACTGACCGATGATCTCCTCGAAGTCGAGGCCGATAGTCGGGGTGTCCCAGTCGAGGAAACGCTCGAAGATTACGTTGTCGAAAAGCTGCTTGTGCAGTTTCGAGGCGGCATCGAAGCGAGCCTGTACATGCTGCGTCAATGCGCCAAAGATTGAGCTATAAAGAATTTCGGGCATGATCGTTACTGTTTAATGAACAGAATGTTCGGGTTTGCTTTGAGGCATACCTTGCCGGGATTGATGAGCCAGTCTTCCAGCAGAGGGAAGTTCAGGCTCGGATAGAGGACTACCGCCTCGTATGCGGCATCAATTGTCGGGAGGCCCTTTCCGGTGAACTCCTTGGCCGCTCCGACAACCATGTTGGGCGTATAGCGAGGCGCGGCAGGGATGGGGTCGGAACCCGAACCGCCGCCTGTTTCGGCATATTCGGTTGCCTCTACGAGGATGTCGCCCTCGGCCAGCCCTGCGATGGCGGATGCGAACGTGATGACATCGTACTCGGCATTGGCCGTGTCGATGGACTTGATGATCGGGGATTTGTCGGTTACTCCGAGTTTCATTACTACGTCGCCTACGACGAAGTAATGCCCTTTGGCGACGCGGGGCGCGGTGGTCGTGCCTCCTTTGAGAACCTTGGCGGTCTTGCAAACGGCGGCACTCATCGCCTCGAAATCGACATAGATAGGAGTTCCCCGATGCAACACCGTTCCGACGGGGAAGTTCTGCACCGGCTTGAAGCCGCCCGGCAGAATCTTGCACTCGCCGCGCCAAATTTCGGGCGTGTGGCCCGATAGCTGCGTTTTCTTGAAATCAATAGCCATTGTTGCAATCAATTTAAGGGGTGAATGATTCGGAGCTGTTACTTGTTGGGAAGACTTTCGGCCCAAGCCTTGGCGTCGGCTTCCATTGCCTCCTTGCTACTTCCCGTTTCATGCGCCTGCTCCTTGGGCATGAGGTTGTTGGTGACTAACTCCTGCTTGTAATCCGCCAGCTCCTTGTCGAGGTCTGCATCCTCTGCGAATGAGACTCGCTTCATCAGGTAGTCGGGGATTCCGAGCTTTTTAGCCTTTGCCGAGATTTCGGCCTGTCGCGTGGTCTTTGCCTTTTCCGCTTTGAGCGCGGCGTTCTCGGTTTCGAGATCGGTCAATTTCTTTTGGAAAGGCTTGAACCATTCGGGGGCCTCATCTTCATTTCCGCCCTCATCTTCGCCCTCGTCGTTGGATTGCGGTTTCTTTGATTGCGGTTTCGGACGTTGCGTCTTCCTCGTGATCTCCCCCTGCATTGCCTTTGCATAGGGCACGAGCGAATCCACTTTCGCGGCGATGTCTTCGTCCGAGGCATCGTCGGCAAGACCCTCCGCCCCGATCTCTACGAGGTCGTCGAGTGCCTTGTCAGTCAGTCCCATATCCTTGCATTTTTCGGATAAGAGCTTGCGAAATTTCTTTTTCATAGTCGAAAAAAATTGTTAAAACGTATCGTTACGGACAAAGGTAATGAAAAATATCTATTAGGTATCTAAAATTTCGGCAAAAATTATCTGTGTGGTTATGACACAGTTATCTATAAATCCGCATTTTTAACTGATTTTGAGCGCACTTTTTCTGCGAAAAAAGTTGCCTACTATAATAGTTGGCTATATATTTGCATCATCAAATAGATGCCTAATAGGTTGTAAATAGTAAATAATTTATAATAGGCTATGACACGAGAAGAATTTATCGAAAGAGTTGGCTTGAATGTATCGGACGGAATTTTCGAGGTATGGAACGGGGTGTATATGTCCTCGGATAAGGACAAGGACGAGTTCTGCAAACCATTCGCCACCAAGAAAGGGCATCTCGATCTTTCCCGGTCAATGGTGATCGAAATCGCCGAATTGAAGAAAAAGATCAGAATGCAAAAAGAGAGCTATGATCGGCAGGTCGAACTCGCAACGTCCTATCAGGATAAGTATTACGCGGAAAAGGCCAAGCACGATGAGTTTTACAAGAAATATGCGGAAGAGTGCGAAAAGCGATACGCTCTCGAAAGAAAGTTCGAACAGATAATGAACCTAATCAACGCATAATCATGGATAAAGCAAGACAGGCCAAGGCGGAAAGCCTGCATGAATGGAAGTCCCAAATGGCGGACTTCCTCCTCGAAAGAGCGCAGAAATTCGGCGACATTACCCTCCATATCAAAGCGGCCGATTTGATCGGCATGAAAGAGGTGATCCGTCGGAAAATCATCAAGGGCCTGCCCTTGTGGGAGGTCGATAGGGTTTGGTTGAAAAATAATCTCAAATAATCGCAAGTATGGAAAAGATCAAAATCAAGCATGTAGGATTCGATTCGTGGGATCGGGAGGTATTCCAAACGCAGAAAGGGACGTATGTCGTGGATATAAGTTTGGACTATTCGCATCAGAATATGAGGCTCTGCACGAAGAACAACAACGAGTTCGACGGGGAGCCGGATACGGCCCTCAAAACCGACGCATTCGAGATCGTCGATGATTTCGAGGCCGAGCAATAATCGCAAACCTTAAAAATTCAACGCAACAATGGCAAATTCAATCAATGTAAACGGATGCTCCGTCTGCCAGCCGGGACGAGAGAACTACACGAGTTTCACGGCCAAAATCGGCCGGAAAACGGTCAAAAGATGGCAATACGACTACCGCACGGAGAGCGGCGAACTATTCTCCTGTGTCGGGGAATCCCTCGATAACTGCCGCGCAAAGCGGGATTTATGGCTCTCTCAAAAGCAGTAGGATCATGGCAACGAAAAAGACGGCAAGAACCTACGAGGTTACGGTCGATATGACGTGGTCGCAGTCCTATACGGTCAAAGCCAAGACGGCGGCCGAAGCGCGACGCAACGCATGGGAGAAATTCAAACGGCGTCCTCCGAAATCCTGCTTTACGCTCATGGAGGACAGAATCGACGAATAATAATCAACGCAACAGATATGGAAGAGAAAGATATTAAGACGGTCAAGACCACGCGGGGTGAACTCCGATACTATCGGGATTGGGGTAATTACGACGGGGGTGTTGTAATGCTGAACGCCCAAACTATCGACCGCTACAAGGCGATCAAGAATGAGCATCCCGACGCGGATAAATGCGGGGTTTTCTTCGCTTTTAGCAGAGAACAGTTCGCCGAGGGATACAAGCGTTTGGTAGAACTCGGACACATCAAAGACGGCGATAAAATATGCCAAGATAAGGATACGGGAGCTTTCGGTACAAAGGACGGACTTGCGGCATTCTTCAAGTTCTACGACGATAGCCGGGCGGCTATCCCGAAAGAATGCGATCCGCAGGAGGTTTATTTCTACGAATACAATAACCACGAGTGCATGATCGCATGGGATGGTGATAAAGAAGCCTATGACCTTATCGTCGGGTATTGGAGCGAGGAAATAGCAAAAACAATCAAACGCTTGTAATTATGGAATCAATATTCAATAGAGATTTTTATCCTACTCCGGTAGAAGTTATCGAAAAGATGCTTATCGGCGTGGATATTGGCGGCAAAATAATTCTCGAACCGTCCGCAGGCAGCGGGAACATTGTAGATTATCTGAATAATCGCGGAGCGAAGAAAGTCATCGCGTGCGAAACGGTCGAGAAATTACGCCGTATATTGGGAGGCAAATGCGACATTATCGCGGATGATTTTCTGACCGTAACTTCGGAGCAGATCAGTCATATCGACCTTATTGTGATGAATCCTCCGTTTTCGGCGGATGAAAAACATATCCTGCACGCTTACGAGATTGCGCCCGGTGGTTGTGAGATTATCGCTTTATGCAACAGTCATACCCTTGATGATAGATATTCGACCAGCCGAAAGCAGTTGCGTGAAATCGTCGAAATGCACGGATTTGAGGAATATTTCGGAGATTGCTTTGCGTCGGCAGAGCGTTCGACGGGGGTTCATGTATCCTGCGTCCATCTGTTCAAGCCGGGAACAGGCGAAAAAGAATTTGAGGGATATTTTTCTCTTGCCCCTGATGATGAGCCGCAGGGAGAGGGCTTGCAGCACTATAATTTCATTCGAGATTTGGTGAATCGCTATGTTGAAGCGGTCAAACGCTTCGATAATGTGATGGGAGCGGCGAAAGAGATCAACCAACTTGCAGAACCATTCAAGAGCAATGACATCCGCTTTGGCGCATATCGAGAACATGGGAATAACTATACTGCTATTACCCGTGATTGTTTCAAAAAGGAGTTGCAGAAAGCTGCATGGCGTTTGATATTCAGTAAAATGAATATGGAGAAATACGTTACGACCAAAGTTTTGGAAGATATGAATCGTATGGTCGAGCGGCAGACGCATATTCCGTTCACGATGCACAATGTTTTTCGAGTTCTCGAAGCTATCGTCTTTACTCATCGAGATCGGATGAATCAGGTGCTTGTAGAGGCATTCGATCATATCTGTTCGTTTAGTGCCGAAAATTCGACCGCGGGGGAGAAATGGAAGACAAATTCCGATTATATGGTCAATCGCCGTTTCATTGTTCCGCGTATTTGCGATTACGACGCACGATGGCCGTCTGCCTATGTCGAAATTGCATATTACGGGGGCGGATATGCTCGTGATATTGATGATGTCGTAAAGGCTATGTGTTATCTTACAGGGTGCAATTATGACGATTTTTCATCCTTGAATGATTTTGTTAGTAGGCTGACAATGAATTGGGGGCAGTGGTATGAATGGGGATTTTTCCGCATTCGAGGCTATAAGAAAGGCACGATGCACTTTGAGTTTGTTCGTGAGGAGGATTGGATGAAATTCAATATCGAGGTTGCGCGAATAAAGGGGTGGCAGTTGCCGAAGCAGAGGACCAGTAGAAAATAGCCGAACAAAACACCCCGTTACCCGTGCAACGATGATTACGATAGTTAATCACGATGATTACCAGCATAATAGCGCAGCAGGATGCAACGAGGGCGGCAACGACCCCTGCAACGACGGGTGCAACGATCCCTGCACAGAAGATAAGAATATATAGATATATTAAGATAGATAGAGGGGATGTTTTTTCGACTGCAAAAATATCGGATCACTCATCATGTAAGACCCTCGTAAATTCATCCTTTGAAAAAGAAAAAAGTTCCGCGAAAAAAGAAAAATGAAAATGCCGCCAATTTTCGAATATCTGCGGTCGGGCCGATAGATTGGTCGATTCTTGCGCGAAAGCGTGGCAGAACGCCGGAAAAGCGGTAAATTTGCACAAGTATTGGATTATGGAAGCAAAGAAGATAGTGCATTTGCAGTTCAAGGAGCCGTACAACGGCGAAACCGACTTCTACTTCGGTTCCCTGAAAGCGATCTACGATACCGTTCCTATCGGGGCGGTCGGCATCACATACAAGTCCCTCATGAATGCGACGAGGGGTAGAAGCGAATACGAGAACAAGAAAGTCCTCATTCGCATCGGGCAAATCCAGCGCAAGACGAGAGGACGGTCATTAAAATCGGAGTGCGATGGATAGCAAAGTATATCGGCTGACCTATGTTGCGGATTCATACGATCTCATTACGCATCTGTATTTTGTCGATAGGGCGAAAGCGGAGGCTATGTATCGTGAAAAGCTGGCAAAGGTTTCATTTTACCGAAATGGCTATATCTACCTGCATTCGATGAAAGAGAACGCCGACGGGGTGCTGGACATAGACGAAGTGATAGATTCTAAAAATTTTTGATATGATAGGTGCGATAATTGGTGACATAGTAGGCTCTCGATTCGAGTTCAATAATGCGAAAGGCGGAAACTTTGCATTATTCACCAAACAATGCGATTTTACTGACGACACGATCTGCACGGTGGCGGTAGCCGATGCGATACTCAAAGGGGAGGACTACAAATCGAGTATTTTGCGTTGGTGTAGAAAATATCCTAATCCGATGGGGGCATACGGCGGTTCTTTTGCTCGTTGGATTACTTCTCCCGACCCCCAGCCGTATAACAGCTTCGGCAATGGCGCAGCGATGCGTGTAAGCCCTGTTGCGTGGGCTTTTCGCTCGGAGCGGGATGTTATTCGGCAGGCTATCGAAACCGCAAAAATTTCGCACGACCATACGGAGGGAATTATCGGAGCGATGGTAACGGCTCTTGTGATCTATTATCTAAAAAATCAATTTTGGAATAATACGATGGAGATATGCGAAAGCGTGATGTGTCAGTATTACGGCGAGGATTGGGAAAGCCATCTCCCGCCTTGCGGCAAATTCGACGAGACCTGTCAGGGATGCGTCCCGCTGGCCTTTCATATCGTCAAAGAGAGCCGATCTTTCGAGGATGCAATCCGTAAGGCCATTCTTTACGGAGGCGACAGCGATACGCTCGGAGCTATCGTCGGATCGCTTGCCGAGGCTTATTTCGTGGTTGATCCTGCTATGATTCAGACCGCGATGAGCTATTTGCCGGAAGATATGCAGAACGTCATTCGGAAATTTAATGCAACCTACCGATGAAAGAATCTGATTTATTGCAATATTGCCGCTATTATAAAGGCGAGCGGAAGAACCCATACGAGGGCAAGGAACAAAACAAGGCAATGCTTTGGATGTACGAGCGGGCATGGATTCACGATACTATGGCGGTCATCGCAAGAGGCGATGCGAATGTCTCTGAAAGTCGAAATCTCGATGAATATGTCGCGGTCGGGTTATCGGATTTTGAGAATGCCGATGGAGTGCCGATTACTTTGAAATCGCTCCTTTTCAATCGGTATGCACAAGGCAATATGTCCTCGTTGGCAGATTGCGTCGAACCGTTCAAGAAATTTTATAAGCAGTATTACGGTTAAGGGAGCGCAATAAACGCTCCCTTTATCATTGCAACTGTCCGATCATCTGCAAATAGATCGTCTTTCCTTGTTTTTTAAGGACTTTGAATTGACAGCCTCGTTGCCCGATCCATTCCATTTCGGAGTTGATCTTTTCGACAGATTTTCCGTCCCATATCACGCCATCGTCATAATCGAATTTGTGATAATCCGTGTAGTGGGAAAAAGGCTCCGCATATACGCCTTTTGCCCCTTTGGGGACTACGATAACCAAGTTGTACGATTCGGAGAAACCTTTATGCCGATGCACGGCGGTAGATAGGAATCCTTTATCGACAAAAACATCGCCTTTTTTCAGGTTTCCGAGGTCGTATCCGAGAGAATCAATCGTGAAATTGCTTACGCCTCGTCTTACGACCGTATTTTGAGGCATGGCGAATTTTTCAATCGCTCTCGTCAATATCGGCAGATCGTGCTCGAACTCTTCGCGGGCACGCGCTCCATAATACGATATACCGCGCAGAGGTTCATTTAGATAGCTGTAAGTCTGCGTATATTTCGTCAATATGATCCGCTCCTCCTTTGTCAGCGTCGCCCAAATCCGCTCCGTGTATTGACGCAGCCGGTTATCTGCATCATCGACCATTTCTGATTCGTACAAGGCGAGAAGCCTATCTATTTCCTCCTTGCTGATACTCGGCAGGGTAGAGGCTTTCATCGTTGCGCCTTTCTTCGCATCGCGCCGAGCCTGTTCCGCCAATCGTTTTTGATATTCTGCGACGGCGAGTGAGGTTTTGGACTTGATAATCGACAATTCGGCATTGCTATTGACTGCCTGCTCTGCATCGGAGAGGAGTTTTGCAACATTGAGGCTCTTCGGATGTTCTGCCGACCATTGTTTAACGGCGTCGAGTTCTTCGGTTACCTGCTTGATCGCTATCTTGTAATTGACTGCATCCAATTTTTTGATGTACGCCTCCTGCGATACCTTCCATGTCGCATACTTCTGTTGAACACCTTTCATATTGCCGCCGAGGAAGTCATAAGCCTCGAAATGCAGCTTTTTCGCCTGCTGTTCGAGGGATAGACCCGACCAACCCTCGATCTTCGATTTGACGGCATCATATACCCCTTGCAGTTCTGCCATCGTGAATTGCTGATGCCACGAGTGAACATTGGGGATAATGTCGGCGAGAGCCTGCTCCGCTTTCTTGGCGGCGAGGATGGCCTGCGCGACTTTCTTGGTCTCGGTCTGCATGGCCGACAGATCGCCTGCGTCGATGTACTTTTGCAGGGCGGAATAATCGACCTCGCCATAATCCCCGGCGACTTTGGCGATGTTGTTTGCCGTCGTCTTGATTTGCTGGTGCTTCTTCTGCCGTTCGGCCCACGCATTACGGATTGCCGCCTCCTGTTCGGGCGTTCGGGCCTCATGGCGTAATGCCGCCTTTTCTGCGATTGTAAGCTCTTTCGGTTTCGGATTGAGTATCTCATCAATCGCCGCAGAGTTATTGCGAATAAAGTAGGGTTCCGTGCCTCTACTGCGGGATGCAAGGATATTCTTCTTGTTGTCTCGCACCCAATGCTTGAAATTTGCCGGATATTCGGTGATCTGCTTGCCTCGCGGGGTGTATTTCTCGCCTTTGAGGAATGCCGCCGTAACTTTCGCCATCTCCTCCTCGTCCATCAAAATAGGCGTTGCAAAGCAGAAACATTGGGCATGCCATCCGTCGAATACGAAATCCTTTGGGTAGTCGCCTTGAAGTTTATCGCAAATATCCGGTCGGGGGTGGTTCTTCGATAGCTGGATGCGCTGGCCGAGAACGAAATCCATCTGCTGCCACCGCTCATTGTCGGCACGGCGGTAGGCGATGTTCGTCTCCGACCTTGCAACGCGCATGGCATTCTTGGCCGAGGATTTGTAAACGCCCGATCCGGTTTTGTAGTCGCTACGGTCGTAGTCGATCCATCGGTATTTGCCCGTTTTCTCGTCCTTGATGCGCTTTTTCCACTTCCGCCCGTAGATAGGCTTGCCCTGCTCGTCTTCGCCTTTCTTGAAGCGGAAACGGCGGAACATCAGGTCGGGGTCGTTCAGGTATTGCCGGACTTTACGGGATATGGATTGCGCCGAATCTCCCTCGCCGATGGCGACGGTCATGGCGATCTCCATTTCATCGCGGAGCTGCTGAACCGACTGCCATATCCGTTTTGAGAGATTGAGGCCGTTCTCCGTTCGGTTGGTGAAAGCATTCATCGCCGCCATATTGCGGTTGTTCCATGCGCTGAACTCCGGACTGGATAATACCTCTTTCCCAAAACATGAGGAAATGAGTTTATCGCATGCGTCGTTGGCCTTTTCCCATTCGAGCGTGATCCCCTTTTTGATAGCTGTCGTAGTCGTCGAATGCAGTTGCCGGAGCAATGCCTCGACTTTCTTTTGGATTCGCATATTATCCCCGTCGAAAGAGTACATGACCCCCTCGTCCAGCGTCGGCACGGACTTATTGAGAGCGAGGATTTCATTCACCGTTGCGGCGAATAGCTGCCTCACTTTCTCGGCGTAAGCCTCTGTGCGCTGAATGCGCTTGATGGTTTCCGCTTTCGGGTCGGGAGAATATGCTTTTTTTGCCATCTGCTACCTACTTCTTCTGTTGTTGCTTTTTTTCGGGTCATCTTCATCTCCGTTTTCATCATCGTCGGGGTCGTCGCCGTCCGATGCGGATTGCGGGCCTGCACCCTCGATGTCACCGAATATCTGTTGCTGTTTTTGCGCCCGCTCCTCCTCTTCGGCTTTCAGACGCTCCATTTCGAGCTTCTTGTCCTTGACGAGCGGGTTCAGTTCTACGCCGGTTTCGGTCGCCATGATGCCACCGTCGAGGCTCTTGATGATATTTTCGAGGGCTTCCGCGATGTCGTCCCCGAACGGCTCTTGGAACTCATGCCCGATTTTCAGGTTGTCGCACTCGGCTTTCAGCTGCACATCGAGGACGTTGCCGATGATCGCCGTGATGAGCGAAGAGGTGCGGGATAACAGCTCGTCGTGGGTTTCCTTGTGCTTGGCTGCCTTGATGTCGGCGAGCAGCATCACCGTCCGCAGGGCCTTTCCCGATAGATTGCTCAACGATTTTAGCGTGTCGAGCGAAATATTCGGGGTGAACGACTTGGAAAGGATATGATTCTGCAACCATTCGATTTCCTGCTTCTTGCTTTCCGGCGCACTATCCCATGTCAGGTATTTCGCCGCCTTGTCCACACCCTCGGAATCGTTCGTTACAAGCAGTTTCGCTGCCTCTTTCTTCTCCGGCAGGTTCTTGATAAGGTCGGCGGCCATGATGGCGATAGGATCGGCGAAATAGTCGTTTGTATCGGCGGTGCGTGAGCCGATCAGCTCCTCACGATGGATAAGCGTTTCGACGCCGTTCCATTCCTTGTCCTGCTGGAAGAGGATGAGCGGAATCTTGCCGATGAAATTCACCTCCTCGACAACCTCCCATCCGATACTCTTCCGCGTGCATCGGTAGATGATATTCGGGGTATAGATGTCGAAGTGATAGACGAGGCTGTTTTCCTGTTCCCGCACATAGTAGCCCCAAGCTATGGAGATCAGGTTTTCGTACTGATCCCATCGCGTGTAAATCTCATCACCCTTGCTTTTGGCAAGCACTCGAATCTGAACGTCCGGCGCATCGTTCGCATCGCGGAAAACACGGAACAGCATCGCGCTTTCGGTCTCCGATCCGGCGATGCGTTTGCATTGGCGGAGTTTGCTGTTGAAGTGAGTGCGCTCGATAACATCCTGAAATTTTTGGAACGCCCGGTCTGTTCCGGTGGATTGCTGCGTCCATTTCACCGGACGGCCGTAGAGGAATACGAGTGCGATTTCATTGATGTAAACCTGATAAGGTATCGGCAGCTTCCATACCGGTTCGAGCCGGATGAAATTCCCCTTTTTGTCGGTGATGATCTTGTCCTCCCGCTTCATAATTTCATGGGAGGTCACTTCATACTCTTTGAGCGCGGCAATCGCCATATCCATACGGTTGTCCATGCGCTCCTTGACCGCCGAAATATCTTTGGCGGCCAACAGCTTCTCAAACTCTTGATTTCGTCCTACAAGAGCATTGAGATAATTGCGAAACAAATCAAATAGCATCATATCCTTAAATTTTTGGTTTACATCCCTAAACTCGACTTGCTCAATACGTCGTAATCTATATCGTCGTCCTCATCGTACAGGTCGTTTATCGCATATCCGAGAATATCGACGAACTCGTCGTGCGGCTGGCTCGGAAATCCGCATACTTCATCGAGAAAATCATCGTTCCATGACCCCTCGACGATGAATACCCGCCCGCACTCCACGCGCGGCGAAACGGCCCGTAATCGCACCTCCTTGTCATCGGTCGGTGTGGGCGTCCGCTTGACATTGAGGGTCGAAATTTCTTGAAGCATCTGCACCACACTCTCGCCGTTGGCTTTCGGCTCGACATGGAGCTTGCTCTCGGAATTGCCGTCATGTGCCGCGATGTATTGAGGCAGGAACCGCAATAGGTCGGGCATCTCCTTATACACTTTCTGCGCGTCGATCAGATAGATGTAATTCCTGATCCGGCAGGCCGCCAATACGCCGCTGGGGTCGTTATCTTGGCCCTTTTTCTTCTTGTTATAGGCCGTATCGAGGTAGAAGTGTATTGGCTCGTTGAATCGCAGCGACCGGAACTCGGCAAGCGAAATCGTGCGGAACCAGTCCCTTTTCACGATATTGCCGCCCTCGATGGTCGGGTGCTGCTGATACAGGGCATTGAACTCACGCGGGGCGCGGGCTTTCTGCTTCTGCAACTTCTCGATGGAGTGGCGCGACGGCCACAATGCGTCGCCGATATGCCGTTCGCTCAATCCTCCGTCGTATTCCTGCTCGCAGATCGCAGGGATGGCGAGTACCGTCCACTCCTGCGGCTCGGCTTTGAGGATGCGCCCGGCGAGGTCGTCCTCATGCCATCGCGTCATGATGAAGAGCTGCCGCGAATTATTGTGCAGACGGGTCGAAAGGACGGTGTTGTACCAATCCCACACCCGCTGTCGGTAAGTGATGGAGTTCGCCTCGTTCGCATCCTTTACCGGGTCGTCGATGATCGCAATATCGACGGGTGTACCTGTCAAAGAACCTCCTACGCCGACCGCTTTGTAAAACCCCCGATGGCCGACCATTTCGAAAAGGTCAATATTTCTCAAATAGCCCCGTGCATCCATACGGGTATTCGAGCCATTGAGGTAGGTAGCGGGAAATATTGCCTGATACTCCTTGCTGTCTATCGTCCTCTGAATTGAGCGCGAAAATTGTTGCGCGAGATCGGAGGAGTAGGAACAGCCGACAATTTTCAGGTCGGGGTTTTGTCCGAGTGCCCATGCGGGGAAATTGCGGGAGATGATTTCCGATTTTCCGTGCTGCGGGGGCATGAAAACCATCAGGTTCTTGATCTTGCCCTCCAACAGCATTTGGCAATGATCCGCGATGAGCTTATGGAACCACTCTAATTCGTATTTTGGATTACTATAACCGAGGAAACGCGAAAAGGAGGTCGGAGCTTCGAGTTTTAATTTCTCGCGCTTCAACCTCATCAACTGTTCGCGTACCTCGATTGTAGATGATCTCATTATTTATCCGCCTTATCCTCAAACTTTTCAAGTCGTGCGATTTCTGCATTGATTTCATCGAGTGTCATCGGTTTTTCGTCGTCCTTTTTGAGCATTATATCGTTGCGCTGCCTGTTCTGATAGTGTTCGGGATCGAGATTCGTCAGGAGGAAAATCGCGGCTCCGATATTCGGTTGCACATGGATTTTCTTCCTCTTCATCTTGAACGGGGTCGGCTGTCCGTCCGCTCCGACGCGGAACTCCTGCTCGGTTTCCTCATGCTCATACCCTTTGGCGGCTTTGGATAGCGAGATGGCGAGATCGTGGGTGAGGTTCTGTTTGAAAACCTCCTTTGCCCGCTCGATGGCCTCTTTGAACTGCGGCTTGCCTTTCATCCACAGGCGGTAGGTCTTTTCGTCGATCCCCATCTCGCGGACAAACTCTTTCAGCTTCGCTCCGCCGTAGTCGATCAGGCCGTGAACGGCTACCCATGCCTCGCACTCCTCGATTTTGGCCGCATTGTATTTAGCCATTGCTGTTCAGGTCTATGAGTTTGTAAAATTCCTTGCGTAGATCGGAGTTTAGGTTGAAGACGCCCGTAAAATGCGCTACGGACATCTTGCCGTCGTTCCGCACTCCTCGCATCGTCTTGCACAGGTGTTGCCCTTTCATCACGATAGCGAAGCCGAGAGCCTCGTTATTCAGAGCCTCGGAAAGCATCTGCACAATGTCCCGCGCCAGCCGCTCCTGCAACTGCAAGCGGGCGGCGCAATAGCCGACCACGCGGGCGACTTTGCTGATGCCGAGGATACGCCCTTTCGGGCTGGGAATGTAGGCGAAGTAATACCGGCCGAAGAACGGCAGGATATGATGCTCGCACATCGAATAGTAGTCGCCGCAGTCGAACACAATATCCGACATGCCCTCCTCATTGGCGAACGTGGTGATCTTCGGCTTCTGCGCCGGATCGTAGCCTCGGAATATCTCTTTCCACATCCGCATAATGCGGTCGGGAGTACCGATCAGGCCCTCGCGGTCGGGGTCTTCGCCGATGGCGCGGATGAGCGTTTTCAGCGCACCGATAATATCTTCTGCGTTTGGAGTGATAGCTTCCATTTCGGGTGTGATTTGATGTAGTTGATGGTTGCCGTGAGGTTTTCCGCGTTCCGCGCCTCGTCCTTGAAATCGCAGGGCTGCAAGTAGTACTCTTTGGCCTCGATGCCGTCGTATGCCGTCATATCCTGACCTTGATATACGACTTTCAGCTCGTCGATGCGTTGGAGCCGCAGCTCGGCATGAGGGCAAAAGTCGAATTTCGGCGAGCAGGTGATCCAATCGACGGGGAGATAGCATTTGATCGGGATCGTGCCGTTGGTTTCCACCTGTACGAATTTGCCCGCTCCGTTGCGTAGTCGATGGATCAGCGATTGTGTGATCTGCAACATCGGTTCTCCTCCTGTAATCACGACGTGCGAGGCCGGAAAATCGGCGATTTGCCGCATGATCTCCTCTTCGGTGAGGTCTTGGTAAGGCTGGTGTTCCGTATCGCAGAAATCGCAGCGGAGATTGCATCCTGCAAGGCGAATGAAGATCGCCGGAGTGCCGGTATAGCGGCCCTCGCCTTGAATCGAGTAGAAAATTTCGTTTACCCTCATAATGCGCCCTCCTCGTCTTTGTTGGTGTCCGAGACATAGATTGCGACGTTGCCCTCGCTTTCCTGCACCGTCGCCTTGTAGCATTCGGGAATCTGCTCTACGATCCAGCGGGCGATGTTCTCGGCCGTCGGATTGAACGGCAGCAGCTTGTTGAAGTTACCGTGATCGAGGTAGCCGTGAATCTTGTCCTTGATCCGCTTGAAATCGCAGACCATTCCGTCGGCATTCAGTTTTTTTGCCTTGCAGAACACCGTTACGACCCAGTTGTGGCCGTGCAACTGCTGGCATTGGCTTTTGTAGGAGAGGGTCAGCCGATGGCTTCCCGCGATCTCCATTCGTTTGGAAACGTAATACATTGCTATTCTTCTTGATGTTTGCGAGTTAAGAGGTAGAAAAACGGCGTGTCGCATAGAGCCAACCCCGCTTTGAGCAGGTATTGCCCGATGACCATGCCGAGGACGAGCATCATGCCGCCCTCCTGCATGAACCATCCGAGACCGATGCCGAATGCGATTGAGATATAAATCGCCGTGTCGATGATCTGCGAGGTCAGGGTCGATGCGTTGTTCCATATCCACCGCCGTTTGGGATTGCCGCAGAACCGTCCTCGTATCTTGTGGAATATCCATACGTCCCAACTTTGGGAGCATAGATAGGCGACCAGCGACCCGAATACGAATATCGGCGTCTGACCGAGCAGCATCCGATAGGCCCGTTGCATCTCTTCGTCGTAGGCTGGCAGATACATCGTCAGGATAATCAGGGCGAGGGCGACAAGTTGGGCTATAAAGCCCCTGATAACGGCCTTGTTCGCCTCTTTTTTGCCCCAAATCTCCCCGATGACATCCGTACAGAGGAAAGTCATGGCATAGGTCAGAGCCGCGCCCGGAATAAGGACGGGAACCCCGCCGATATGGATGCCGGTATCGAGTACCTTGCTCGTAACGACGTTCGCCACGATCAGGCACACTACGAATACGACATTCAGCGTGATGAGATTGGCGTTACTCCGTTTCATACTCCGTCGTATCTTCGATTTCGGCGTCTCGGAGGGCTTCCTTGCGCTCGACGCATGTCCCGCATTTGCCGCAATGCTTTTCGCCGCCCTTGTAACAGGAGTAGGTCGTGGAGTAGTCGATGCCGAGCCGTTTGCCGATGCGGGCGATGTCGGCCTTGCTGATACCGGTATAGGGGGCGGATATGCCGACATGCTCATAGGTTCCGAATCGCATTGCCGCCGCCATCGTCCGAATGAACTCCGAGCGACAGTCGGGATAGATGGCATGGTCGCCACCGTGATTGGCGATGAGTACCTTGCTCAACTTGCGGCTTTCGGCAAGCCCGCAGGCCACAGAAAGCATGATACCGTTGCGGAACGGCACGACGGTCGATTTCATGTTTTCGGCCTCATAGTGGCCCTCCGGTACGGCATCCCCGCCATCCAAAAGCGAGGATTTGAAATACTGACCGATGAATGCAAGCGGGATGATGATGTGTTCGATGCCGAGCTGCTGGCAATGCCGCGCGGCACACTCGGCCTCGCGCTTGTTGTGGTTGCTCCCGTAGTCGAACGTTACGGCCAATGCGATTTCCTTGGCCTTTTCATGCAGGAGGGTAATGCTATCCATGCCTCCCGATACGATGATGACAGAATCTTTCATATCCTTGTTGCTTTTTAAGTAAGAATCGGAATTACAGGAATTTTTCGGCGTATATGCTGAACTTGACCCACTCGTTGAAGTTGTTTACCGCGCCCTCTCTCGATTTGAGCCTGCATCCCTCTTTGCTCATCTGCTCCATCAATCCGGTGCGCGGGTTGAACTTGCAGATGTAGCCGCCGCGATTGCCGTAGAGCCATGCGGTGCTATCGACCGAATCGAACCGATACTTTTGCAGGTTGGCGACGGTGGTGTATCCCAGCCCGTGAATCTTCGCCTTGTGCTTGTGGGCGGTGTTGATGAACCACGGAAACGCCGTCTCATAGACTTTGCGGGGAATTTCTTTCGTTACGATGCCTCCGATGGCGACATAGGGGTATTCCTCGCACATCTTGACGAAATACTCCTTGCCTCGGTTCTTGTGCCATACGGGGATGGGCTTCTTGCCCGTCATCCTTTCGAGTTTGTGCCGCAACCGCTCGACCTCCGCCAGCCCGACGACGCTGTCAATATCCAACTCGAAAAAGAGTTTTACATCGAAGCGGTTGATGAAGTCGGCATACTCCGATACATAGGCATCCCAATCACAGCCGCCCTTGTGGGAACCGGCCATGAACGTATAAGCCCCGCTATCGAGCAGGAATGACCCGAAATGCCTGACGAGAGGCATGAAATCCTCGTTCTTCCGCAGGTAATAGTAGCTTTCGAGGACATTGATACCTGATAGGGTGCTATCCCCGTCCCCGACGAAGAAGTCCGCTCCGTAGATGGATTCCCGCATTATTTTGTCCTTGTCGCCCGCGAGAAAGCTGTTCATCGCTTCGATGACTTCTTTGCGGCTGTTGGGCGATGCACAGTAAACTTTCATAACCTTTTGCCAAAATTCGCGGAGGTTGCCTGAAATTCCTCCGGCAAGAAATATCCTCATAGCATCCTTGTTAATCTCTTTAAGAGGTATTCTATTCAAATACTCTGAAATACAGGTCGTTAAATACCCCCCCCGAATTTTCCGAGACGCTCGCCGATCCAGCTCTCATACAAGCGGATCAGGATTATGCCCGGATAGGGATTGTTGCCTGCGAGATGGATTTTCATCACTTGATCTTGATGCCCTCGAACTCGCCCATGAGCGTTGCCTCGATACGGGATTTGATCTCCTCCTTTTGGTCGGCATACTCATCGGGAATCGAGACGGTGATCTTCTCGCCCTTGTCTTTCTCGGCCTCCTTGTCAAGCTTGTCGAAAAAGCTATCTACGTCGATCTCGCTTTCATTCATCGGCAGATCGAGGCCCCATGCGGCCAAAGCATCGGCGTCCCATTCGTTCGCCAGCATCGACCACTCCCACCGACCGAAGCCGGAGTTATCGAGAATCGTGTAGGCTTTCAGCTTTTCGATGGATGTTTCTTTCGGGATGATGACGCACGGGGCATCCTTGTAGCCGAGGTCGAGCATGGCTCGATAGCGCATATTGCCGCCGATGATGATATACTTGCCGTTGTCGAGCGGATATACCAGCAGCATACGGTATTTCATCAGTTCGGGGTATGCCTGAATATCCTTTTTCAGGAGGTCGAGCTTCGTCTCCAATATCTCGCGGGGATTCGCGGGGAGGCCGTCGAGCTGGCCCTCGTTCAGCTCCAACCGATCCAATTCCAGCGAGACGAAATCGGCGTCGATGGCTTTCAGAGGCTTGTTCTCTTTACTCATAACTGTTCATTTTTAAGATAGATACCACAAAGGTATAAAAATAGTACCTAATAGGTAGTTATTAGGGCGAAAAAATGAAGTTTACTTCAAATAAGCGTCGATTTCGGCCATGAACTCGTCGAAAGAACGGCAGATGACATACTTGTATCCGGCCCATTCCGCTCGCTCCTGCCATGCCTTTTGCGATGGCTGCTGTCGGCCCGTCGGGGTCTTCATCTCAATACATAAGCCGTGAAACCGCTTTGCCGGGAACAGGAGCAGGAGGTCGGCGACGCCTTTCATCGTTCCCTCGGCTTTCATGATCGCCGCCTCGGATCGAAGCCGTGCCCCGCCGTTCGGGACGGCGAAGAGGAGCAAGGCAAGCTGCGGGTATTTCATCCGAAACCAACGGACGCAGGTCTGCTGGATGATGCTTTCCTGATGTCGCATATCAGTACCGAAAATCCGTGAAATGAATGATGACACCGTGAAAGACTTTATCTTCTTTCGGGTGTCGGCCGAAAAACCACTCTTTGAAGTCGGTTGTATTCAGTCCGTCGTTTTTGGCGATTTCATAGCAGTCCGCGTCGATCCATTCCCGACCGTCGATGCGGGCGGTGATCGTATCGTTTTCGCTATGATAATGCAGCTCTATCCGCTGGATGCCGATAGGCTGGTCGAGGTGGGCAATTTCTACCTGCGGCGAGTTGTACGGGCGTCCCGACCATTGGCGGATCGAGAGGCAATAGCCGCCCCTCTGCATCTTTTCCGCGATGGCGGCCCATTGATCGTAGTTGCCTCGGATGGTGTGCAGCTTACGGCCGGATGCGAGCTTCTCCTTGAAGCCGGTCGGCTGACCTTTCTGGCTATGCGTCGTCGGGAACACCCGCGACAAGGTGATGACGATTTTCTTCTTTTTCATTTCTGCGTTCTGATATTCTTCGTCCGTCATCGGCAGGAAACACGGACAGGTTTTTGTTTCGAGGTCATAACATGCCCCCGTGAAAGGGGCGGGCGGCAATTTGCGCTGTTCCCATTCGCGGAAGAGATAGTACCTCCGGCATTGGTCGCTCAACAGACATAGGTAGCCGCTGCAATGAGCTATATCGTGATTGTAATTCATAGGCTTTGCTTTCCGCTAATTGTTTTGAATGTATTCGGCCAGTTCTCGACCAAGAGCGTGAAATCTGCAAAGACCGGATAATACCAGCCCTGCACTCATGCCGCTATGCCCTTGATTGATGAACATTTGCAACCCCTCTTTCATCCGATCTTCCTTGCTTTTACTCTCATCATTGAGAACGGCAATCAGGTCGAGCCAGCAATCGAGTTCCATCCCATGATACAGGTCTTGCAATCGGATAGGGACGATCTTATTCCAAAACTCCAAATGTTCCTGCGGGATGATGCCTCTTGCGCGTTCCCGATATTCCTCTGTCAATTTGGGAATACAGGCCTTAAATTCGGCCTCTTTCCTTTCGTAGTCTTCCCGTTCTTGGCGGAGATATTCATCAAATTCCTGCTTTGTTTTTCTCGTAATCTTGATATAAATATCATCGAGGCTATCGGTCGAGTATAGGGTGCGACCGTTGAACTCTCCGTAACACGGAGCGTTCTTTTGCAAGTCCTGATATGCCGCATCAAGCCCTTGTCCTGCACCAAATTCTATTCGTTTCATTTTAGGTATTTGTGATTTTTAATTCATTATGCTGTTTCGCGCAGAAATGCGGGTATTTTGCATTATCTGCCGTCGGCCTTAATGGTAATTGCGTCGCATCGGATTCGAGCGTATTCGCTGCCAAAATGGTCTCTTCGGATAACCTTTGCAGGGGCGGCGGGTTTCGATATAGCCCCATCCGCATCGTGGGCGTTGATATTCCCATGAAAGCAGAGATTTTATGACCCGCTCCAAATCCATGAATACCTCTGCCAGCCCTACCATGATGCGCCCTCCTCAAATATGTTCCGTTGTTCGGGTTGCTTGGTCGCCGGAGTGCCGAGCGCGTCATGCACCCGCGCGATCTCGGCATCGACTTCCCGCTCGACCACCTTGCTCTGATTGAGCGCGGTTTTCGACCGAGTGCGGAAATACTCCTTTTGCAGCTTCCGTATGAGAGCTACTTTGTCGAAGAATTGCCGCGCGTTCATTTCTCGGCGATTTTATAGGCATCGACAATCGGGGTCTTGACGATGGAGGCGACCTCATAATCCGATACTGTACCTCTCATACCCTCGGCGAGGTTCTTGGCGGCTTGATTCAGGTCGGATGCCTGTACGAGGATATAGATCGCTTTCTTGCGCTCTACGCCTGTATTTTCGTCGAGCGTGATGAGGTTGATCTTGGCCTTGTAGAAGTGATCGCCGTTCTCATCCCAAAAGATTTCCGAGATGTTGCTGCGCTTCACGGCCGATACCGAGAATGCTCCCGACGTATAGGGCATCATCTCGTTGGTGATGCGGGCCTCTGCCTCCGTGAATGAGAGGGCATCGACCAAATACGGCTCCGAGATGGCTTTCAGAGAACCGTTTTCTCTCGTCTTTTCATAACGAACTTTTGTTGTAAACCACATGATGATAGATGTTTTGGGTTAAAATTTAGGGGTATCTTTGGTGATGCGGCGCAAAGTGCGGATCGCATTGTCTATCGTTTGACCGATGACAAAGGGATGCGGCGGCCTCCCGTTCCCGCCGCGCCTCCATTTTTGGTAATGATGTAGTGCTCGTAGGGTTTCCACGTCCGACATATGATCCTCTTTGAATTTGCAGAGGTCGTCGCATCGGTATTGATTCAGAGTGATGATGCAATGTCCGTAGCCGTTTGCATCTTCATTCTTGAAAAAGGCGCATTCGCCGCATTTACAAGGTCTTGTCATATATTTTCAGTTTTTAGGAAACCATCTTTATATCTATTCGCATAATCCGTAATAACTCATACAGCTTGTCGCCGTGTCGTCGTCGAACAGACTGCCCGTGGCGTTCTGCCACTCGACATAGCGCACGACATCACGGATCGTCGGGTATTTCTCGCCGCTGGTGATCGCATGGGATGGGATCATGCCCGGGGCGAAAAACGAGGAGCCCAATTCCATTTCGAGGCTTGCAATCTCGTCTATTCGCTTCGGAGATTGCCGGGAAATGTTCAGTAAGTCCCGCTGCGATGCCATCACGCACGGCCAACACCCGACACGCTTGTATCCCATCCGGTAGAGCGGATTCGGCTCTAACCCTGCGGCGAGGATATAATCTATCACCTGCTGCGCCGACCAGTCGAATACAGGTCGTAACAGATCGTCGGCGAACTGCGCCCGGAACGCTCGGACATCCTTGCCCCGGTAGGTATGCTTTTTCGGTTTGCCCGCCTTATCGTAACCGTATGGCTCGAAATAGTATTTGAAATACGTGCATTGGGCCGACATCTTCGCACGGGCCGGAGATTCTGCACCACGGATGCCCTGAATCATCAGCATATTGTCCTGCACCTCGTCCAGCACGTAGTCGATCGTCGGCTTGGTTTTGAGTTCTATCGTGCAAAACCGTGCCCGCGTCGAGGGCCAGCGCTTTTTCTGCCGCGCAAGATCGACCATCCCGTCGTACTTCTTCGATTTGAGTGTTACCAGGTCGAGGTGCAGCTTGTCGGCGACACGGTGGATGTATTCGTAAGTCAGCGGGTGTTCCCATCCCGTGTCGCAGAACACCGTCGTGAAATTATTGGTGATATGCTTCCGCGTCCAAAGCAACGCCGCAAGGCTGTCCTTGCCGCCTGAAAAGGTTACGATGACTTTCATAGTGTATTTCCGTTAATTGGTAGCCATTGGTAGAGGCTCGGTTTGCGCTCTAAATCGCCGCGCCATTCGGCGGCATTATCGTAGTCGATGAGTTCGATGCTCCCATCCCGTTTGTTCCTGACAAGACGCGGTAAATTGCGGAATATCTCGTCTATGGCGTCATCGGTGGCAAATCCCCATTTCGGGTCAGCCTGAATGTCGCGCCATTGCGTCAGAGAAGAAAGCCGATATTTCAGGTCGGCAACTTCTTCGGCTTGCTTATCCAATGCCCGCTCGTATGCGGCAGCGGTCTGCGGGGCAATATCTTTCGCCTTGCCGATGTTGCGCCAATAGCGGCGAATCCAATTCCACATTGCATAGTAGAACTTATCCCGCATATCCCGCCGGAGCAAATCGGCCTGCGTGTCGTACTTGGCCTTGTGGAGGCATGGAGCGGACTTGATGCAGCGGAATGTGCCCGAATCGGTGATATACATCAGCCCTGCGAACTTCGGGCATTCAGCCTCGGAGATGATACGCCCAGCAGCTATTTTGTATTTTCCGCAGTTATAGGCAGTATCCTCGTCTGCGTAGGAATACTCGAATGAGACATTCGGAAATTTCTTTGATAGAGCCACCATAAGGGCTGTAACTCCATTCCATGCGGTTTCAAAGGTGATGGCGTTATCCGTTTGCTTCGAGCTACATGCGTTCCATTTCGTTCCCCAATGCTTACGGCTCCATTCATACCATGTTGGCGCGTCGTGTTGAGCGATATTTGCGAGGCCTTGACGACCGAGTTCAACGCATTTTTGCTGTCGATCTTCGGGATATGATTCAAACTTGGAAATAAATTCGTTGTCTGCTTCATATTGCGACTTGGCCTTTTCCATCAAATATTTCATACCCTCTTCCAGCCAATTCGACGCTTCAATATCGAGGCTTTTAGGCATGGGGATAATTTTGTTGAAATCCATTGCTATTTTATCCCCGTTGTCATCTATGGATTTGCAGTTGTCAATAACGGTTTTAATATCTGCTTCGGAGCCGATAATAATGAGCTTGTTTCTTATGTAGTTAGGCATAATATTCGTTTTGTTGATGTTACTTATTTTGCAATCATTTCGGGTTTGCAGTCAAATTCCCAATCTACGTCAGTTCCGTAGATGGTGTGGATTTCTCCGATGTTCATCCCGCATCCGTTTTTCGCCATCTGCACGGCCTCCTTGCGGGTGTGGGCGCGAATCTCGAAAACGCCGTCGAAAATGAACCGGGCCTTGACTTTGTAAATCCGCTTTTTCGGTTCTTGCGGATAGGTTTTGAGCCGTGTTTTCAGCCTGCGGATTGTCGCCCGTGCTTCGGCTCCCTCTTTGGAGGCTTGGATGTCGGGCATCTTGCCCTCCAACTCGACGATGCGTCGCTCGATTGCCTTCCGTTTTAATTTTACTTCTGTCCCCATTGCGTTGAATTTTGTGTTTTTGTGCCGTTTTCTGCGATTTGCCGCATTATTTCGGATTATCCGGCCATCTTATCGCCGTTACCTGAAACTCGCGGCAAATCGCCTTAATTTCATTTGTCCCGATAGGTCTCATTCTTGAAAATGATGACTTCGAGCATCTCGTTGAATCGGTCTGCGATGCGGTTGCCGTACTTCTCGCGGATTTGCGATTTCGTGAGATTGGTCGTGATGAACGTGAAGAGCTGCATGTTGTAGCGATATTCGAGCATATCGACAACCGGATTGAGGATGTTCCCATAGTCGAGAACCTCTATCGGTTCGCGCCCCATGTCCTCAATGGCGATCATCGGCATATTGCGTAGGTTACGGAATGCCTCTAAATCCTTTGCGAACATGGCTACCTCCTTTGCATCGACGATCCGAATGCCGGCCCGCTTGCCCTCGAAATGCCCTATGTCGTTGAGCCAATTCACTGCCGACTGAAAGGCATACAGGAGGGTCGTTTTGCCATTGCCGGGTACGCCGCAGAGCATTACCCCGAACTTGGCATCGTCGCGGATCAGGAATGCGGCCAGCCGTTCGATATTGGTTTTGGTCGCTTCGTCCTCGATGAATCTGCGGTGGCGATATTCGACCTCCGCCTGATATGCTGCCAGCAGAATGTCCGTTGCCTGCTTCAAGCTCACCGACCACTTAAAATTTCCCCTCGTAGTCTTCCGGGCGAGTAGCTGTCGCCTCAGTCCCTCGACGTTTATCACATGATCTTTGTTGATTGATCCCATTTCGTTTGTTGTCTTCTTTTTGCCATGTTGCCACCGCCGCACGCCAGTTTTTCATCTTGTTTTTGCCGACATACCATCCTTTGCTCTCGTAAAAGTTCACGAATCGCTCGGCATCCACCGTGTACCCCTTTTCCCTGATATAAGAATCAACCTCCTCGATAGAGGGCGGGGAAAAGCGTTTTTCGCTTTTTCCACTTTTCCCCTCTCTATTGTCTTTTATATTCTTATTATTCTTATCTTCTGTGCAGGGATCGTTGCACCCGTCGTTGCAGGGGTCGTTGCCGCCCTCGTTGCATCCTGCTGCGCTATTATGCTGGTAATCATCGTGATTAACTATCGTAATCATCGTTGCACGGGTGGCAGGGTGTTTCGCGCGGCTTATCATCTGATCTGCTTCGAGGAGAGATAGAAATTTGAGGATGGTATGCTCGGACGGCTTGCGCTGCACCCCGTTGTCATCTTTGTACGCCCACCGCTCGCGGAGATAGTGGACGGATGCGATCAATTGCCCCCGTTTGATGGTTACGAGGTCTGATCCAACAAGGCGTTTGCTATCTCTCCATTCGGCGAGCATCAGCAGGTCGATCCACCACTTCAATTTTCGCGGATCATTCCATATCCAATGCTCCCGAATGGTTTGATATATTTTTATCCATCCTCCCATCATCTATTTCCCCACGAAAGCAAAGTAGATTTCAGCGAATTGTTCACCTGCGTATTTCGCCAGCGCGGACGATTTGAAGCAAAGGCGAGACCCGATAGCCGCAAGCGTAGTCGAGGGCGCGTGATTCGAAGTCGCAGACGCAAAACCGGCACCCGAGCCGTAATGCGCACTACCGCCGAACAGGACAACTTTCTTGCGCTCCTCCTTGTCCATCTTGGCGATCTCCTCCTTGGTGTAGAGCCAAAACCATGGGAAGTAGCGGTATTCGTCCTCGGTGAACTGCGGTGTCCAACCCTCGTTGAGAGCGGCGGTAATGATGCGGAGTTTGAGGTAGGCTACGAGATCGGAGCTAATATCCGAATCGTCTTCGAGGAACAGATGCCGTTTGTGGTATTCTTTTACGAGCGGATGGTTCTCGCCGAGTTCCTTGAATGCGTCATCGAAGGTCTTGATGCGCTCCATGATGTTTTTCGGGCGGAACATCTCCTTGCCGAAGAGATTTTCGAGCATCTTCTTATTATCGGCATTGCCTTTCTTGTAGGCATCGAGCAGGTTGTTTTTCTCGATGTAAATATTGTTTCCGTTCATTTTCAGTATGTTTTTTAATTCGTCTTGCGTAAAACATTTCGCGCATTCCATGATGAAGTGCGACAGATGCGCTTTGTCGCACCAATATCCGAGGCGGTTGCAGTCTGCGATATTCCTGACATCACGGTAAATCGTGAGTTCGACGAATATCTGTCCCTCTTCCTCCTTGCGGGTCTTGTCCTGCTTTACTATCAGCATTGCATTCGATTTTTTAATCACTCATATCGACATGGTGTACATTCTTGCATTGATCGCAGATATATACCACATCGTTACACCGATACAGGTATTTGGAATTATCGAACTTCCGCCGGATATGCCCGGCTTCCCTACATTTTTTTAGTTCGGAAGCATTAAAATCGAGTTGCCATCCGAGGTCGGTATATCCCTTTGGCAAGACGAATTTGTTTCCGTTAGGGTTTGGTATTTTTTTCATTCTCAATTTTCTTTAATCGTGGAATAATCCTTTTTGTCAGTCTTACGGCATTGATGAGCCGCGTATTCCCGCTGTCTATCTGCACGTTTTCGAGTATCTGCGGCAGGCAGCGGATCAGCGTTGAAACTATATCGTTTGGCACGGGTCGCATATCAGTAGGGCATTTTATCGAGATTGACCTCCAATCCTGCACGGGCGGTATATGTCGGTTTTCCGGCGATTTGCCGCACTTCTTCGGCAAACCCTTTGGCATTGCTGTTGCCGTCGGAGAGATGCAGTAAAATCACCTCATTTGCCGCCGATAGGTCGGTCGTCCGCAAAATCTCTTTCGTCGTCTGCAATTCCATGTGCGAACCCAGCAGCCGTCCCCGCATGGCGGGAGGCATCCGCCCGCTGTCGATATTGCGCTGCAAGATTGCATCGGAGTAGTTCGCCTCGATCATGATGTGATTCAGGTTCGGCAGCCGGTATTCCAGCATCATCGTATCGGTGATGAAAAGCAGGCGTCCCATCTCCTGATGCTCGATGACGAACCCGACGCACGGCACATCGTGGACGACCGGCAGTACGAAGACCTTGAAGCCTCCCACTTTGTAGCCGTGCATCGGTTCGATTATCTTGCAGAATACGCGATTTCTCGGATTGGCGGCGTCGAATACATCGGCGAGAGCCAGTACGCGGATGCCGCAGGTGAGAAAGTCGTTCAACGACCTTGCATGATCTTCGTGTCGGTGAGATACGAGGCATCCTACCACCTTGCCGAGTTGCCAGCCGAGACCCTTTTTGATGTCGCGCATCGGTATTCCCGCCTCGACGATCAAAGTTTCATCGGCCGCTTCGAGGATGTAGCAGTTGCCCCGTGATGAACTCCCCAAACATTTCAAGATCATACTCCCGTGCCGTCAGATCAGTATTCAGGTGCAGGAGCGGGTGCGGCCTGCTCCGATCCGGTTTCCTTGACTTCCCCCGTTTCCGTATCGACCTCCTCGTATTCCGTTGCCGAGAGATCAACCGTCTGCGCTGCGGCATTATCGAGTGCGTCGTTGCGGTTCGACATGGCCTCATCCTCGACATCGTGAGCCATCGCGTTCTGCATCTCGACGGAGAGATAGCCGTATTTCGACAGCAGGCGGCGGATCACCGTTTTCAGGGCCATGTCGTTGAAGTTGCCCTCCCATCCGACTTTCTTGCCGATGATGCCGTCGTTGGCTTTGGCGATGAGCTGCGCGACGGTCGTTTCTTTCTTTACGGAGGGAGAATACCGCTTGGCGTAGGCGGCCATATCCTCGACGGTTACATAGAGCGTCTTGGAAAAGCCGTTGAGCAGCTCGAAATAGCAGAAGTAGCCGATGATCTTGTCGGAGGTCTTTTCGCCGTCGAAAGCGATCTCTCCCGTGAGCTTGTTCACCTTGCGGACTTCGCCCTCATAGACTACATCGGCATTGATCGTCCGGTACTGCCCCGTTCGCATGGCGAGCTGGATATAGCCCTTGTAGCCGGGGATGAACGTCGGCGTCGGGACTTTGATCCATGAGCCGTCCGCCTGTTTTACCGAGTTGTTGTAAACCACGATGTAGGCGAAACCGAGGGCCTTGTTCAGAGGCAGGCGGAGGGTCGCCGCGCGGAGTGCTTCGGCGATGACGATCGAGGGCTTGCAGGTCTGCAATGACTTGTCGCCTGTATAAAGGTCGATGAGCGATGCGACGAACGTATCTTTGTGCTCGCCGAGGGCGTTTTTGAACTGCTCCTGTACCGACGGAGCATTGATTGTTGCTTTGAGCAGATCGACGGGGCGATCCTGCTTTGCTATTGCTTGATTCATTGTAAGGTTGATTTTGAATGTTATTTTTTTGCGAGTTTTTTAATAGCGGCGAGTTTTGCACCGAGAGACACGACTTCTGCCATGTCGGGCCGTTCGATGAATGCGGCCATGCTTTCGATCAGCCTTTTGCCGCTTCCCATGATCGCTATACATTGGGCCGTCATGTCGCTGTCTTGCGGCTTCTCGTTTACGAGGAGGATGCAAGACCTCTCATCGCCCCCCCCCTCCGGCATCAGCGTTTCGATCTCTTTTACCATCTCCTCCACGCGGAGGATAAATGCGCTTTTCTGTTCTTCGGTTTTCATAATTGCGTTGAATTTTAAGTGAATGATTATTAGTCGAAAAGGCTCTGCGGTTGAGCCGGATTTCCGTTGTGCTTGATGACGAGCTTGTCGTCGAGCGATACGAACAGGCGGATAACCTGCGATTGTGTCGGATGCAGGGTATTGACGCTCTCTGAACCATCGGCGAAAATCGGGGCGGAAATGCCCTCGAAACGGCATATCGCGTTGATGATGTCGATACCCGCGTTGAATTGCCCTGCGGTATTGGCGTCGGAGAACGGCACGCCGTTTACCATTGCCTCGCACGTTTCCACCTCGCCTCCGTTGATCTGTGTCTCGAAGAGGCGGAACTTCACGAAGTCGAACAGCCCGTTGATCTTGCTTTCGATGGCCTCCGTGCGGGCTTTCGAGAAAGCTGCCATCGTGAACTCGATACCCTCCAATTGCGCGAGTTCTTCCGACTGCATCCGGAGGGATTTTTCGAGTTCGGCGATGCGCTGGTTGTTCTTCTCGATCTGCTCGCGCTTCATCAGCCGCGATTTGAGCGCGTCGATTCCGGCGACGAGCGAATTGCGGCCCTCGCGCAAGAAATCATCCTCTGCGGCAGCTATGGGCTGCGAAACTTCCTTTTCGAATTTTGCGATTTGCTCTCCGAGTGCTATATACTCGGTGTTGGCCGCGATGGTCGGGGTGGCGTCGGGTTCGATGAGTTTTGCCGTGAGGATGCCGCTCGTTTCGATTTCGGAGATGATAGATACCTGTTCGGCGATCTTTTCCTCGATTTCGCCGATATATTGATTCACCTCCTCCATGCGGAGTTTGTTCTCCTTGCCGCGACGATTGTTCTCTTCGAGGTCGGCGGCATTCCGGCGATTGAAGTTTTCGGTGATCTCCTGCTGGCGGCTCTCGATCTCCTCGATCTCGAAACGGCGCTTGCAGGTCGGGCAAATAAACTCGTTCTCATCGAATACGAGCTTGCGGGCATTGATTGATTGCCATTGTTTGATAAGCTCGGCGCGGCGATCGGTGCATACCTCTACCTCTCGGCGGGCATTGGCGAGGTCGCGCTCGGCGGCGGCTTTGTCGCGCTTCGCCCGCTCCAAATCCTCGGCAGCGGCCCGCTGCTTGGCCTTGTCGGAACGGTAGAGGGCCTGTACTTCGTCCTTGATTTTGAGTTCGAGGGTCAGCCGTTCGTTTTTCAGATCGCTGATTTTGCGTACCGTTGCAAGCCGTTCCTCATTCGCGGCGGCATAGGCTTTCGATGCGTCGTTAATCTGTTCCTCGACCTTTGCGAGTGCCTCTTGTTTTTGGCGGAGTTCTTCTTCGAGGGCCGCCCAATCCTCCGCCTCCGGCACATCGCGGCGGCGTTCGTCGATACGTTCGGGAATGGCCTCGATTTCGGTTTTCAGACGGCGTTTCTTCGCGGCGATCTCTTTCTTGTATTCCTCCATCGTCTTACCCGTGAGCGAGGCAAGGAGGGCCGCAAAATCGGCATTTCCGGCGGCTATCTCCTCGTCGGTGATACCTCCGGCCATACGGAAGAGCATCGACCGCTGCGTATCTACCGACTGCGCCGTGAAATAGAGAGGATTGGTGATGAACTTGAATACCTGTTCGGGACAGATGGCGGCGATCTTCTCGTTCCACTCCTTGACCGAGCAGGGTACGTTGTTGTAGAGGCGTTCCTCCTCATGCCCGACGAACTCCTCGACCGCCGAGCCGCGTTTCTTCGTCCATTTTTCATTGAACCGACGGCAGAGGGTTACGACCTCGCCATCGACCAGCAGGACGGCCGATACCTCGTGCGGGAGTTTCGGGATGATGTTTCCGGCCTCGTCGTAGGTCTTGATGCCGAACTGTTTTCTGTCCTCGCTGTTCTTGCCGAACAGGAGCCATGTGAACCCGTCGAAGATCGAAGTCTTGCCGATGCCGTTGCGCCCGTAAATCTCCGTGAGCGCGAGGTCGAACTCGACCGTCAGGTCTCGCAGTCCCTTGAAATTGAGGAGCCTGATTTCTTTAATGATTACCGTTTTCATTTGCGTTGAATTGAATGTTTACTGAATACTCTCGATGTAATATTGAGCGACCCTTTTCCCCGTCGTCGTCTCAACCCTCGTCGCTTTGAACTTGATTTCGGGATGGCTTTTCCGCAGGTCGCTGATGCGCGATGCGAGTCTCATGCACCCGAAGAGCCGCAATGCTTCGAGGCTCGTGATCCGGCTGCCGTTCAGCAAGTAGGCGAGTATGCGCTTGCATTGGCTTTCGGATGTCTGAATATTAGGGTTGTCGTTCATATCTCTGCTATTTATGCGTTACGGCGTAGGTCGTGCCCCTGCTGCGGATTTCATCGTCGGTCGGGACGCGGGATTGAAGCTGCCATGCTTCGATCTCCTTTTTCCTGAAATAGATTTTGTTACCCTGTTTGTAATGCGGAATCTTCTTTGCACTCGTCAGATGCCGCACGCGGCTTTCGGATATGCCGAGCAACAGGGCGATCTCCGAGGTATTGAGTACCTCTTTCGAGCCGAGAAGCAGAAGCCGCTCGATACGTTCCAATCTTTCCTCTACTCCCATGTGTCGTCCTCCTCCTGCATCGTTTTCGACATTTCGGGAATCAGCCCGCGAGCGTCCCAATAGTCGCACATCCGAAAGATGAGATACCAAGCCCCGAATCCGATGATCTTCGGGATTATCAGGGCGAGCAGCCATGCTCCGAGCGGCTGGTCGTCTATGGGGACGGAGAATGTCCCGATAACGGCGATCATACCGACGACCATCAGAACGTAGTATCGCCAATTCAACAGAGCTTTCATATTTCATTGGATTGCACCTCCGGTTTTGGGAAGAGGCCGTTTATATTCAGGTTGTAGCGACGGGCTATGATACTCTGCGTCAGCTCGTCGGGGACTTGCCGACCGCAGAGCCACATCTTGACCGTATTCTCGGAACGATGCGTGAGCGCAGCGATCTCGGCGATGAAATTCTGTGCGGGCGTCGGCTTCTTTTTCTGCTCCGCGTAGAGGTCGAAAAATGATTTTTTCTCTGTTCTGCTCATATTTCGTCGATAATTATTCACTTGTTAGGTACTATTTTTATATATTTGCACCCGACGGATTTTATTGATGCGTCAATATCTTCCCGTATTGCAAGGGCAAAGATAAATACTTTTGTTTGGATAACCAACATATTTCTTTGTTTTCTGCAAAGAAAAATATTTGGTGTAGATTGAGATTGGCGTTTGAATAATAATAACATTGTGATATACAAACATATATGACAGGACAGAAGATAAAGGACATACTTCGCTCGGAGGGCATCACAATTGCGGATGTTGCGCGGATGCTCGGACATAATGGGGATCAACGCCTGCATAGTGCCCTGAAATCTGAGGATGTCAAAAGCGGGTTGATCGAGGATATTGCCCGCGTTACCAACAAAAGTGTTTGTTATTTCTATGAGGGTAGCGGGAATACGGTAGCGACGGATCACGGTATCGCGGTATCGGGCGATTCAAATCAGATCAATGCGCTGTCGGAGAAATTCATCGCCCTGCTCGAAAAAAAGGACGAGCAGATGGATCGGCTCATCGGGATTATAGAAAAGAATAATAAATAGAGGTCGGATATATGAAAACGGAAGAGATAAAGGAGTTGTTCGAGCAGTTCGAATCTATCGCCAATGAGTATGAGGGGATCGAATGTTGGAGTGCGCGAGAACTTTGCGGGCTTCTCGGCTATTCGAAGTGGGAAAAATTCTACAATGTAATAGAAAAGGCGCGGGATGCGTGTGTAAACGCAGGAGAGCATGTCGAGGATCATTTTCCCCGCGTCGGGAAAATGATCGAACTTGCCAAAGGTGCGCAGCGCGAGATTGATGATTATATGCTGACCCGCTATGCCTGCTACCTGATCGCGCAGAACGGCGATCCCCGCAAGCCGCAGATCGCATTCGCACAAAACTATTTCGCTGTGCAGACCCGTAGAGCGGAGTTGGTGCAGCAGAGAATCCTCGATTACGAACGGGTGCAGGCTCGCGCGAAGCTGGCAGAAACCGAAAAACGACTGTCAGGCGTCCTGTATGAGCGCGGCGTCGATAGTCGGGGTTTTGCGATTATCCGGTCGAAAGGGGATAGGGCTTTGTTCCATCTTGATACAGCATTGGTAAAGCGCAAACTCGGCGCACCCGATTCCCGTCCGCTGGCCGACTTTCTGCCGACGATCGGTATCAAAGCGAAAGATTTTGCCGCCGAAATGACCTCTGTAAATGCCGAGCAGAAGAATTTGCACGGACAGATGGCGATAGAAAAGGAGCATGTCGATAACAACGTCGCCGTTCGCAATATGCTTTTGAGCCGGGGTATCGTCCCCGAACAGCTCCCTGCGGGCGAAGATGTGAAGAAAGTCGAACGACGGCTTAAATCGGAGGAAAAGACGCTAATCAAGGGGAAGAAGAAATGAGCCGCAGACGGGTTTACAGCGATAATACGTTGGCTATTATGGAGCGGTTTTTCACGGCGTTCGACATTGCCGTACAGAATCGGCTGATAAAGAGCATCGCCGAATACTGTCGGGACAATTCGATTGCCCCGCCTCATTTCTATACGCAGCGCAAAGACCGCAATCGGGGTTATTTCGAGGTCGGATGGCTCGTCCCGCTGGTTCGGGATTGCGGCATATCCGCGACATGGCTCCTGACCGGACGGGGCATGATGTTCCAGCAATAGAAAAAGGCATCGAAACCGATGCCTTTCTTCGTTAGAATATGTCGGGTATCTTGGCGACCGCCGCCTGCTTGTTCTTATCGAGCACCTTTGCGTAAATCTGCGTGGTCGATAGCTCCCGATGTCCGAGTAGCTTGCTGACCGTATAAATATCGGTTCCGAGGTCGAGCATCATCACCGCGAACGTGTGGCGGCCGCAATGGAAGGTTATATCCTTATGGATTCCGGCCCGCAATACCCACCTTTTGATCGTTTCGTTGGTGCAACTCGGAGAGTGGATGTCGGGGAAGATATGCTCGGCGTCCTTGCCGCGCTCGCCCATGAGTTCGGCGGCCTGCGGCGGGATGTCGAGATATTCCTGTCCGCTGGTCTTCTTCTGTTTGAAGATAATCCGAGTGAACTCTCCCTGCTGATGCACATCGCCCCATGTCAGACGGATCACGTCGGAGCGGCGCAGTCCCGTCAGGCAGGAGAACAGGAACGCCCGCTTGATGGCCGGATATTCGCATTCTGTTTGAGCGAGCCGCTGCACCTCTTCGATGGTCAGGTACATGCGTGTTCCCTCTTCGGCCTTGAAACCCTCGACGCCCCTCATGGGGTTGATAGGTATGATGCGATCCTCGTATGCTTGATTCAGGCAGGCCCGCAGTTTATTGAAGTAGCTGACCCGTGAATTGCGGGACAGCGGATGATCCTTGATGCGATCCCGCTCGTCGCAGCTCCACGCACACGCATCTTTCTCTAAATAGTCCCGAAATCCCTGCACCCATTCCTGCGTGATCTGCGAGAATCTGATCCGCTCGTTCGGCTCGTATTTTTGGAGATGTTTCAGGCATGATTTCCAATTCCCCCAATTTCCGGTACTCTCCGTACCGAGCCGCCGGGCGCACATCGCACGGTAGTAGTCGAAGAAGAGGGTGTCGGAGGCGTATGCCGACTTGAAGCCATGCTCGCCGTTCTGCACCTCGACGATGCGCCGTGCCTTGATCGAGTTGGCGAGTTGGAGGGTTTGCCGGTTCGCCTCCCTGTCGGCTTTTGTCTTTTCGGGAATGAGGTACAGTTTCAGAAATTCGTATTCCCGCTTTCCGTTCAGGTAGATGTCGAGGTAGAGGCTGACGTTCCCGTTCGTCAGCTTCTTGCGCCTGATCCGGATCGGTTCTTTGATCTCCGCCATATCCTTTTGCGTTGAATGATTTTTGTTACTTCTGTTACTCTTTTTGGCCGAGTAACAGAATAGCAACACAAAAGTAACAAATTATTTGCATCCGTACAGCAAAGAGATGAGAAAATTTTGTTTGGCGGATAAAACTGTAAATAGCTTTGTTATTGCTGTTTATATGCCGGTGATGTGCTGGCGAAATGGCGTTTTGCTTAATTGGAAAAATGACGACCTATTTTCCGATGCAGAATTTCGAGAATATTTGGATGAGAATATCGTCGTTGGTGATTTCGCCTGTGATGGTGCCCAGGTGGTGGATGACCTGGCGGATGTCTTCGCTTAAGAGGTCGGCCGGACGATCGTCATCGAGGGCCGTGAGGGCTCGGTGCAGGGCGTCGAGGGCTTGGCGCAGGGCGTCCAGATGGCGGCTGTTCGAGATGACGGGATCACCGTCGTAGATGCTTCCGGTGTCGAAAGTCGCGCGGAGTCTGGCAAGGAGCCGTTCGATTCCTTCGCCGGTTTTTGCCGAGATGAAAAGAATGTCGGGGTTTGCCGACGATACTCCGTATTCGACCCCGCAGCCGGAGGATACCTTCGATTCGGTGATACGTGCATCCGGGCTGTCGCATTTATTGACGATGAGCAAGCGAGTCTGTTCGGACGTAATCTGTATGGCGGGAGGTATCGGGCAGGTCGCATCGACGACCTGAAGTACGATTTGTGCGCGGCGGATCATCTCCTGCGTGCGGTCGATGCCCATCTGTTCTAGGCGGTCGGCGGTATCGTGCAGCCCGGCGGTGTCGATGAAGCGGAACAGAACGCCGTCGATATTGAGCGTCTCTTCGATCGTGTCGCGTGTGGTGCCTGCGATGTCGGATACCAGGGCCCGCTCTTCGCCCAGCAGACGGTTCAGAAGGGTGCTTTTGCCGACATTGGGTTCTCCGACAATAGCGACGGCCACCCCTTTTTTGATGGCGTTGCCGAGTCTGAACGAGTCCGTCAGGCGGGTGATTTCGCTTTCGATGCGGTGCATCATCTCCCGCAGGCGTGCACGGTCGGCGAATTGAACGTCTTCTTCCGAAAAGTCGAGTTCGAGTTCGAGGAGCGAGGCCAGTTGCAGCAGTTCGTCGCGCAACGCACCCAGTGCCGCCGAATATCCGCCCCGCATCTGGGTCGAGGCCATGGCGTGCGAAGCCCGGGAATCGGAGGCGATCAGATCGGCGACGGCTTCGGCCTGCGCGAGGTCCATCCGGCCTGCGAGGAAGGCCCGAATGGTAAATTCGCCCGGTTGCGCCATACGAGCGCCGGAGCGAAGCAGGAGTGCGATGATTTCGGAGACGATGTAGGGCGATCCGTGACACGATAGCTCGACGGCATCTTCGCCCGTGTAGGAGTGCGGTGCACGATAGATGGCCGCGACTACGTCGTCGATCGTTCTGTCCCCGTCTATGACTTCGCCGTAGTGCAGGGTGTGCCCGGCGGCTTCGGCCAGCGGTTTGCGCCCCCGAAAGATGCGGTCGCAGCAGGCGATGGCTTCGGGACCGCTCAATCGGATGACGGCGATGGCTCCGCCCGAAGCGGTGGCGGGAGCGACGATGGTATCGGTCGATGTGTTCATCGGACGAAGATTATCGGCGGATCGGGATCCTGAGCCGTTGGCCTTCCCGCAGCTTGTTGGCGTTTTTCAGCTTGTTCAGCTTCATGATTTGTGCCGTAGTGGTTCTGTAACGGCGGGCGATCGCACCCAGCGTATCGCCTCGCTTGACCGTGTAGGTGGTGTATGCGGGGGTGGCGTCCGCGAGTTTCTTCTTTTCGATGTTGGCCGGATTGATGTACTCTTTCAGATAGGTGGAGTCCTTCCGGTGAATCTCCTCTTCGCTGGCGATGTACTGGCAGAGGTAGTGCTGGGGGAGTACCAGCGTGTAGCTTTTGATCGTAGCCGGGATGATGTCCATTTTGTATTGCGGATTGAGTGTCCGCAAAGTTTCGATGGGAATGTCGAGTGTCGAGGCTACTTGTCCCAGGTGGAGCAGGCGGGTGACGCGGATCGTATCGGTCGCCAGCGGCATGGGCGGGTTTTCGCTCTGGATACCGTGCTGCTGGTGGTAGGCATAGGCATAGGAGGCTCCGACGAAGGCCGGTACATACCCGCGAGTTTCGCGGGGCAGGTATTCGTAGATGTCCCAGAAGGTCGTCCCTCCGCCGGCGCGGGCCAGGGCTTTGTTTACGTTGCCCGGGCCGCAGTTGTAGGCGGCGATGGCGAGTGTCCAGTCGTGGTAGATGCTGTAAAGGTCCTTCAGATAACGGCAGGCGGCGCGGGTCGCTTGCACCGGGTCCCGACGTTCATCGACGAACGAATTGATCTCCAGTCCGTAACTTTTGCCTGTCGCGGGCATGAATTGCCACAGTCCGACAGCACCCATCGGAGAGGTGGTCGTGGTCGAGAGAGCCGATTCGATGATCGGCAGGGCACGCAGCTCGACGGGCAGGTCGGCCTTGATGAGCTCTTCCTCGATCAGCGGGAAATAGTAGCGTGAGAGGCTCAACACCCGGTTGATTGTCCCGTAACGGGTATCGACGTAACGGCGGATGTAGTTTTTGACGATCGGATTGAAGGGGAGTTGCACCGGTGATACGAGTGCCCGCAGGCGGTTGGCATAGACTGAATCGGGGGTCGTGTCACTCGAGGAAGCGAGGCTGTCGATGTCGATGTAGTCGTTGAAAAACGTATCGTAGGATTGCAGAGTCTGCTTTTCCCGCCAGAGAGCCACGAGCGAGTCGATCTGGGCCGGGGTGAGATTGCGATTCAGTTCCGGACAGTAAGGCTCCGTTTGCTGTACGGTCGTTTTTTCTGTCACTGTTTTCTCCGGTTTGACCGAAACGGGAGTATGGGTCGATTTCGAAGCCTGCTTTTCGGTCTTGGCTTTTCTCTTGGCACGGCGCTCTTTGCGGCTCTGGGCGGTTGCGGTCGCGCAGCCGAGGAGGATCGAAAGAAAGAGGGTGCAGGCGAGGATCTTTCTCATGATGGAATCAGAAATTCAGGTTGAAGTTGAATCCGAAAGTCGGGCGGTGTCCGCCGACGGTCGGGGAATAGACGTAATTCACCGCCGGCGTGAACTCTACGCTTAAATCGTCCGAAATGTCGTAACTTTTCAGATGAGCGTCCACATGGGCGTCGATGATTTGCAGCACGTAAAGTCCGGCAGTGATGATGATACATAAGTCGCGGTTGCGGCGGTAATTGTCCTTGAGGTTTTTGAGAAATTCCGCTGAGTACTTAGTACCGAATTCGCCCTTGGCTACAGGCGGGTCGGGATGGTGCTCCGGGTCTTTCTGGTGCTCTTCCAGGGCTTTGTCGTAGGCGCTACGATCGGAGTAGGCTTTCTTGAAACGCTTGTAGCCGCGATTGTTCCAGTCGATGGTATAGATCGTGGTTGCCAGTCCGCCTACGACGAAAGGCAGTTTCCAGTAACTTTTGTTATAGACTTGTCCGGCACCGGGGAAGATCGTGGCCAGTGTCGTGGCTTTCTTTACGGGGGAGGCGTCGTAGCGGTAGTTGACCGCCGCATCGCCCAGGAAGTAAAGGTAGGAGGCGACCGTAAGCCCGAGATAGATCTGCCTGCGCGTATTGCTGCGGATCATACGGGACTGTACGTCGTCCAACTCCTCCGTGCGGGCCGTACCGTTTTCCAGCAGGGCGTTGTATTGTCGTTTGAGAGGTTTGTAGGTGTTGTTTTCGTGGAAGAAGAGGGTCAGTCCCGCACCTACCGTTCCGTAGAGGATCGGCAGCTTCCAATATTGCTTGTTGTAGATCTGTCCGAAACCGGGCGCTACCAGCGAGATCCAACTTACGCCCGACAGCGAGATGGTATCGCGCCGGGGGCGGAGGTCTTTTCGGCCTGCGAGCGAGTCGGGCGCTCCGAGTGCTGCGGGCAGGGAGTCGGTTTTCAGAAGCAGGGCCGAGTCGGGGACGAATTGCGGGTGCAGTCTCGCAGCCAGCGAATCCCGGAGCCGCAGCGAATCGATGCCCGAACGCAGCAGCGAATCGCGCAGGGTACTGTCCTGAAGCAGAGAGTCCACCCGCATCAGTAGCAGAGAGTCCGTAAGATGGTTTTTGGCCAGGCTGTCCGGTTTGGGCATCAGACCGCTGCGCACGAAAGTTTTCGCGCTACGGTAACGGTCCAACGGAACTTGGGCCGATGCTTCGCCTGCTCCGCACAATGCGAGAAAGGCGAAAAGCACCAACAGACGGATATATCCCCGGGTGTGTTTCATCTATTTATTGTTGCGGATTTCGGCGGAAGCGCCTCTTTTCTCGAATTTTTCGATGAAGCGGTCGATGTCCCGGTCGTCCGAGAAGTCGATCACGATGCGACCGCCGCCGTTTTTCGAGCGTTTGATGCTGATCTCCTGCGAGAAGAATTTTTCGAGCTGCTCCACCAGCCGCGCATACGATTCGGGATACTCCTCGTCTTCGGCCGGAGCTGCGGGTTTTGCCGCAGGGTCGGTCAGTGCGCGGACCAGTTCCTCGATCTGGCGCACGGAGAGTCCCTTGCGGATGCACTTTTTGAGCAGGCGCAGTTGCAACTCTTCGGGAGCTCCGGCGATCGCTTTGGCGTGTCCCATCGAGATAAGCCCCTCCTTGAGGGCGAGTTGTACTTCGTTGGGCAGTTTCAAAAGGCGCATGTAGTTCGACACCGTCGAGCGTTTTTTGCCGACCTTTTCCGAGAGCGCCTCTTGCGTGAGGTTGCATTCGTCGATCAGCCGCTGCATTCCCAGGGCGATTTCGATGGCGTTGAGGTCTTCGCGCTGGATGTTCTCCACCAGGGCCATAGCATGCAGGTTCTCGTCGTCCACTTCGCGGATATAGGCGGGCAGGGACTCCAGTCCGGCTTTGCGGGCGGCCCGCCAGCGGCGTTCGCCACTGATAATCAGGTAGCGTCCGTCGTCGGTGCGTTTGACCGTGATGGGTTGGATTACGCCCAGCGTGCGGATCGAGTCGGCCAGCTCTTCGAGCGCCTCTTCATCGAACTCCGTGCGCGGCTGCGTGGGGTTGGGGAAGATCGCCGAAACGGAGATCTCCGCCATTTCGGTCATCGGTTTGAGCCTGGCATCCAGGTGTTCGCTCCCGAAAATGGCGTCCAGACCGCGTCCTAATCCCTTCTGTTTCATAATGCTATTTTGCTTTTTGATTGCTTTTGCGGTTGCGTTTCAGGAGCTCCTTGGCCAACGTGAGGTAATTAGCCGACCCGACGGCGGAAGCATCGTACAAGATGACGGGTTTTCCGTGCGAGGGGGCTTCTCCTAAACGGATATTGCGTTGAATTATTGTGTCGAAGGCCAGCTCTCCGAAGTGGTTGCGAACTTCGTTCACCACCTGGTTGTTGAGGCGGTTGCGCATGTACATCGTCAGCACGAAGCCTTCGATTTCGAGCGCCGGGTTCAGTCCGTTCTTGACGATGCGGATGGTGTTGAGCAGCTTCGAGAGCCCTTCGAGCGCGAGGTATTCGCACTGTACGGGAATCAGCACCGTGTCTGCGGCCGTAAGGATATTCACCGTCGTATAGCCCAGCGAGGGGGAGCAGTCGATCAGGATATAGTCGTAACGGTCGCGCACGCTCTCCACGATGCGGCGGATCACGTGGTGTCCGTTCTCCATCTTCGGTAGCTCGGTGTCGGCGGCCACCAGGTCGATCGACGAGGGGAGCAGCCAGAGGTTCTTTACGTCCGGGCTTTGGAGGATTACGTCGGCCGCCGTCTTCGCTCCGGTGATGCACTCGTAAATGCCCTCCAGGTTGATATCGAAGCCCAGTCCCGACGTGGCGTTGGCCTGCGGATCGGCGTCCAGCAGGAGAACTTTCTTGCCCAGCAGCGCGAGCGACGCCGAGAGGTTGATGGCCGTGGTCGTCTTGCCCACGCCGCCTTTCTGATTGGCCAATGCGATGACCTTTGCCATGTTTGCTGATTTTAACGGGTTATAATCGGCCAAAAATACGAATTTTATCGGGAAAAACCATAACGATACCCGAAAAATGCCTATCTTCGAAGCGTAAAACAGGTCTTTATACCGAAGATAAAACATAGAAGCTATGGTACATACCGATTCCACGACTCCGTCCGATGTCCGTCCGCAAGCTCCTGTTGGGGATACTCCCGGAACATCCGATCGGGGACAAACGCCGCAACCGGCTCATAAATATCGATTTCCGACTCTTATCGACCTGCTGGCTCTGGTAGGAATCTGGTATTTGCTACAATTCGTCGGACTGCTTGCCGCCCGTCTCGCCGGGTTCGATTTTCCGGACTGGGACTTGCTGCGCGGCAACGTCGCTCCGACGCCCGAACAACAGGACGCTCTGGCGCGTTTTACGGCTTTCACCTACCTGGTGACGATGGGACTGATGATTCTTTTCACGCTGTTCTATCGCCGCTTGCGGCACGGAACGCGCAAGACGCTGCGCTTTTCGGCGCGGGGCCTCAATCCGGTTCTGCTGCTTTGGGGACTGGTGATGATGCTGGCTGCCGGTATCGTCATCGAACCGGTGGTGGAGCTGCTTCCGATGCCTTCGTCCGCAGTTTACGGCCGGGGCTTCTGGGCGATCATTACGCTGGTGGTTATGGCTCCTCTGTTGGAGGAGTTCCTCTGTCGGGGCATCATTCTCGAGTCGGTGCGGGCCAAGTACGGCGTCGTAGCGGCTTTGTTCCTCTCGTCGGCGTTCTTCGCCGTGTTGCACGGACATCCGGCGCTGGCGGTCAATGCTTTCGTGATGGGCCTGATCCTGGGTTTCATCTACATCGAGACCAATTCGATCTTTTCGGTCGTTCTGCTCCATGCCATGAACAACGGCGCGGCTTTCCTGTTGATTATGGTCGGACTGGACGGGGCCACGATACGTTCGGTTATCGGCAGCGATACGCTCTATACGATCGTTTACGTCGTCGCGCTCGTGCTTTTCGCCGCATCGGGCTATATGATCTACCGTTTGCTGGCCCGGGTGAAAAAGTTGGATAAAAATACGATCCGGTAACCTGTTGTGACGGTCGGGGGCTATTTTGCGGCGTACCGCAGGAGCGGGATCGTCGGCGGGTATCATGCAGAAGTATTGTCTGTGCCGGTTTTCCCCGGATTATCTGCACCGGAGCATCCGGTTTTTTCGATACGATAAATTAGGGCGTAATGTAATATTCGGGATGCACGGTACGTTAGGTTCGGGTAAAAAGTATCTTTTTTAGACGATAGGATGCGCCTCGGCTTAACTCAAATAAATTTGGTTAGGCTCTCGGCTTTCATTATCTTTGTCCCTTGTAGTTATGAGTTTTTGTGCCAAAATAGGAGCTGTTCTGCTGCTCGTACTTGCGGTAGGGTGCCAGGAAGTGCCCCGCTATTGGGGCGGAGGTCGGGTCGTGTTGGCCGAGGCTGCCGGTAGAAAATTGTACGCGCGAGAGGTTAAGGCTGCGATTCCGAAGGGAGTGGTCGGCGAGGACAGCGTGGCTTTCGTAAACCGTTATGTCGAAAAGTGGGTGCACAAACAGCTTAAATTGCACGAGGCCGAAGAACTTTTCTCCGATGCCGAGCAGGACATCGATTCGCTGGTCGAGGAGTACCGCCAGGCGTTGTTGATCCGTAAGTTCGACCAGCATCTGATCGAGGAGCGCATCGATACGCTCGTTACCGCCGATCAGATTGCTGCCTATCACCGTGAACACGCGTCGGATTTCAAGGTCAATCAAACCCTGGTCAAGGGGCGGATCGTTCGCTTCGACGCCAACAACCGGCAGGCGCCGAAGCTGCGCAAGTTGATGACGCAGCCCGGCTCATCCCGGCAGCAAGAGTTCGCCGACATCTGTACCAAGAACAATTTCGTACTGAACGATTTCTCCTCTTCGTGGGTGACCTTCTCCGAGTTTCTGGGCTATCTGCCCACATTGCGCAACCAGAGTTACGACGCCCTGCTCTCCTCGCGGGCCGTACAGGAGATGAGCGACGGTCATTCGCGCTACTATTTCGAAATAAGCGACGTGCTTCGTCCGGGCGATCCCGAACCGCTGGAGCGCAGCGAGGCGATCGTGCGCCGCATCCTCTACAACCAGCGGCAGAACGAGATCATTCGGGCCTACGACGAGGAGGTTTACCGAAAAGCGGTCGAGGAGGGGAGAGTGAAGATCCATGAAGAAGAAAAAATAGAGAACTGATGAGCAAGAAGATTCTGTTTTGCGCAGCGTTGGTGCTGGCGATTTTTGCAGGGGCCGCCCAGAAGCGGCAGGTGATGCTGGACCGCGTGGTGGCCGTCGTCGGCGGATCGTCGATCCTCTGGTCGGAGGTGGACGAATATGCGGGCGAGCTGGTGGAACAGCGCCGCCAGCAGGGTTACACTTCGGACCGCGATCCCCACGACGAAGCGCTCGAACAACTGCTGATGCAGAAGCTGCTGTTCAATCAGGCGCTCATCGATTCGGTGGATGTCAGCTATTCGGGCATCGCACAGCGGGTGGAAGCCCATTTGCAGGCGCTCATCGACGATGCGGGTTCTATCGCCGCGCTCGAAACCAAACAGCATATGCCGATCTTCAACGTGCGCGAAATGCTGCGTCAGCGTTACGAGGAGCAGGCATACGCCCAGGCTATGCAGAGTTCCGTAGTAGGGAAAATCAAGGTGATTCCCGGCGAGGTGGAGCGTTACTACAAGAAGACCGATCCGGACAGTCTGCCGACTATCCCCGAACAGTACGTTTATGCCCAGATCACCCGTTTCCCGGCGTCGATCAAGGAGGCCAAGCAGCGCACCAAGGAGCGGTTGCTGGATATGCGCGAGCGCATCATCAAGGGGCAGACCCGTTTCGACATCATGGCCCGCATGTATTCGATGGACGGTTCGGCCATCAGTGGCGGCGAACTGGACCCCCAGCCTTTGGACGGGTTCGTGCGGCAGTTTGCGGACGCATTGGCCGATCTGAAGCCGGGACAGGTTTCCGAGGTCGTCGAAACGCAATACGGTTATCACCTGATTCAGTTGATCGACCAGAAGGGGCGTATGTACCATGCGCGTCATATCGTGTTGCGACCCTCCTATACGCTCGAGGAGCTGGCGGCTCCGGCCCGTATGCTGGACAGTATCGCAAACCTGATCCGTAAGGATTCGATTACTTTCGAGGAGGCGGCCCGGAAGTTTTCCGACGACGATAATTCGAAGATGAACGGCGGCGTGGTGACCAACCACGATTTGCTGGAACTTACTCAAAGGTGGGAAGCAAGTTATACCGAAACACGCTTCATGAAAGAAGATTTCGGCCGGGCCGGTGGCAAGAGCCTCGACGACTACAATGCCCTGCGCAATCTTAAGGAGGGCGAAATTTCCGACGCCTATCAGACCGAAGACTGGATGGGCAACCAGCTCAGCAAGATCGTCAAGCTCGTGAAGGTGATCCCTCCGCACAAGGTTTCGCTCAACGAGGACTATATTCGCGTCGAACAGCTGGCGCTGAACGCCAAACGCGAAAAAGTGTTCAAGGAGTGGCTCGACAAGAAGATCGAGGGCATGTACATTTATATCGATCCCGAATTTCGGGACGGAGAGTTCGAAAATAAGAACTGGGTAAAATAGAGATCGTCCGATGCCGAAGGGATTGCGAAAAATAGTGTGCGCACTGCTGGTCGCAGGTGTCGCCGGAGGTGTGATCCTCGCGGGGAACAGGCCGCTGGCCGTTCCCGTTGCGGGTGTTCATACCCCGTCGGCTCCGGGTGCTCCGGCCCAGGACCCCGAGTCGAACAAGGTGGTCGATTTCGTCGCCGACCGGGGATATCCTATTCCTTACGGCGATACGACCGCGACGGTGCTCGTAGGACATTTCGCGGCCCAGCACAACGGGGCGGTCATTACCTGCGACAGCGCGATCCGCTACAACGACAAGCGCATCGAGTGCTTCGGCAACGTACTGATCAATAAAAAAGAGACATACATTTACGGCGACCGGGCCGACTACAACGGTGAGATCAACGAGGCGCGGGTCTATGCTCCGCTGGTGAAGGTCGTCGATGGGGATGCGACGCTCTATACTTACGATTTCCGGTTCAATACGCTGGACAATATCGGTACTTTCAGCGGAGGCGGTATGCTGACCAACCGCGAGAATCACCTCGAATCCGACCGGGGCTACTATTATGCCGATACGCACCAGATTATCTGTGTGGATCGTGTCGAGATGCGCAACGACAAGTACGAACTCAAGGGCGATTCGGTGGTGTACGATACGGATACCGACCAGGCTCATTTCTTCGAGCGAACCAACATCTGGAACGAAGGCGGCGATTACATTTATGCCGACCGGGGACGTTACGAAAAGCCGCGCGAGCTTTACGTGCTGACTCGCAACGGGTATGTGATGACCGAAAAGCAGGAGCTGTGGAGCGACAGCCTCGACTATTACCGGGAGTCCGGGCATGCTCTTTTGTTCCGGAATATCCAGATCGACGACGCCGAGCACAAAGTGCTCGCTTTCGGCGATTACGGCGAATATTGGAAGGAGCCGGGCAATGCTCTGCTCACGCAGCGACCTTCGGTGGTCAGCTACGATACGAGTCAGAGCGATTCGCTCTATATGTGTGCCGATTCGATGTTTCTTTATACGATCTCGAAGAGCGAGCAGGCACGTGCCGATTCGTTGGCGAAGGTGAAGGAAAAGGCGGCAGATTCTCTGGCCGGCTCTAAGGGGGGATCGTCTGTGGATTCACTGGCTGCGAAACCGAGTGCTGCGGGTCCAAAAGCCTCGCAGGATGGATCGCAGGCGGATGCCGCTGCTCCGCAGGATGCGGCCGGAGCCGTCGAAACCTCGTCCGAAACTGCGGATGCCGGTTCTGGTTCCGCTGCAGAACCCATAGCGGCTGTTCCGGCTGAAAAAGGAGGAACGGGGGGCGATTCTCTGGATGCCGCCCCAGCAATAGATACGCTTCTTTCCGACAGCCTTGATCGGGTGGGGGGCGGAATGACCCCTGCCGATTCCGTGGCCGCCGTTTCTGCGGTGGATACGCTTTTTTCCGACAGCCTTGCGCAGGCCGGTCCAAAATCGCTTCCTGCGGATTCTTCCGTGCATATTCTTTCCAAGCGGGAGCGGAAAGCTCAGGCCGACAGCTTGAAAGCTCAATTGCGGGCACAGGCCGACAGCATAGCGTCCGTGAAAAAGGCGCAGGCGGCAGCGGCCCGCAAGGAGAAGCTGGCGCAGATCGCCAAAGCACGTCAGGCTCGGGCTACTGCCAAGCTCGACGCTGCGAAACAGAAGGAGGAGGCATTGCGCAGAAAGAACCTGGAGCGCCGTGCCGAACGTATGGAGAAAATCTGGGCCAAGCGGCGTGCCAAAACCGGGAAGGCGATCCTGAAAGGCAAGCTTCCGGCGTCGGCTCTCGATTCGCTGGTCGCCGACTCCCTGCGGGAGGCCAGGGCTTTTGCCGCGTTGGATTCCTTGTTCCGGGACTCTCTTGCTGCGGATTCGCTGGGACGCGACTCCATGCAGCTCGATTCGCTCAAAGCCGGGGTTGCGGCAGCGGACTCTTTGCGGGGGGATTCGATCGCTGCACCTGCTGGAGATTCCCTCTACCGGTTGGTCAAGGGGTATCGCCGGGTAAAGATCTTCCGCAACGACTTCCAGGCGGTCTGCGATTCTCTGGTGGCCGTTTCCACGGACTCGATGATCCTGCTCTATATCGATCCCGTGCTCTGGAATCAGGACAACCAGATCACTTCGGACGTGATGAAGATCTATACCGAAAACTCCAAACTCCAGAAAGCGGAATTCGTCGGCCGTCCGGTTATGTCGAGCGAGATCGACACGATGACTTACAACCAGGTGACGGGCAAGCTGATTACTGCCTATTTCCGCGATAACAAGATCTATCGCAACGACGTGGACGGTAACGTGCAGACCATCTATTATATGCAGGAGGACGATTCGCCCGAACCGGTGGGGCTGGTTTCTATCCAAAGCGGTGCGGCTACCTACTATATCGACAACAATACGGTCGAAGGCATTACCTACCGCAATCAGCCGGTCTTTTCGATCTTCCCGATGGATAAGATTCCGGAGACGCAGGCTCTTTTTCTCGAAGATTTCAAGTGGGAGGGACACCGGCGCCCGGTGCTTCGGGAGGTTTTCGACCGGACGATTCGCCCTTCGGAGCGTGCGGAGAAGAGTGCGCTGCCGCGACCCGATTTTCCGATCACGCGCCGTATCGAGGAGTATAAAACGTTGCTCATCGAGTCCGGAACCTGGGTGGACCGCGATGACAAGCTGACGCCCGAAGCGCTCGAGTGGCTTCACTGGCTGGGGTATTGATCTCAGTCATACGGCTCTCTTTGGGCTTTCGGATAGGATATAATCGGCCCTCCCGGATTCATCCCGTCAGGTAGAATCCGGGAGGGCCGGTTTGTCGGGTCGGTGAGAAATTCTTTCGTTTTAGGCGGAAGAGGGGAAGATATGCGCTATTTTTGTTCTCCGAATCAAAAGACCGTGCTTCGGACGCGCCGTATTGTCGAGCTGCGGAGCGGTCCGAAGGATGCGAAAGTTGCGAAAAAGGTTCCGTACCTGGAGTGCGGAGCCGTCGGTAAAAAGAGTCGATTTATGAAAAAGAGTTTGATCGCCCTGGCTTTCGGCACGTTGGCTCTCGGCATGGCCGAGTTCGTCATGATGGGGATTCTGCCCGATGTGGCGAGGGATTTGGGCGTTTCCATCCCCCGGGCCGGGGACCTGATTTCGGCCTATGCCATCGGGGTTTGCGTCGGGGCTCCCGCGACGGTGCTCATTGCACGTAAGCGGGCGTTGAAGGGGATTCTGCTCGCTCTTGCCGCTCTTATTGTTCTGGGTAACGTCTGCGCTTCGCTGGCACCCGACTTTTGGGTGCTCTTGGCGATGCGGTTCGTGTCGGGCCTGCCTCACGGGGCTTTCTTCGGGGTAGGTTCGATTGTTGCGGAGCGGGTGGCCGATCCGGGACACAAAACCCAGGCCGTGTCTATCATGATCCTCGGGATGACTGTCGCCAACCTGTTCTGTGTGCCGTTGGGTACCTATTTGGGCAGCTATCTTTCGTGGCGGCTGGCTTTCGGGATGGTCGGGCTGTGGGGAATTATGGCTCTGCTGCTGATCGCCCGCTGGGTGCCTGCCCTGCCGGCGCTGCCCGATACGGGATTGAAGGGGCAATTCCGGTTCCTCGGTTCGCGGGCTCCCTGGCTGATTTTGTTGGCTACGCTGCTGGCCAATGGAGGAGTTTTCTGCTGGTACAGCTACGTGACTCCGACCATGACGCGTGTGGCGGGCATCCCCGGGCAGGCGATGACAGCCGTGATGATGGTCGCGGGGCTGGGAATGCTGGTGGGTAATCTCGCGGGCGGGCATCTGTCGGACCGCTTCTCTCCCGAACGGGTCGCCCGTTTTATTCAGGGGATGATATGTCTGTTGCTCGTAGGGATCTTCTTCGCGGCTCGGATCGACTGGCTCGTGATTCCGCTGATGTTCCTGACGACGGCTTCGCTCTTCGGGGTTTCATCGCCCCAGCAACTGCTTATTCTGGAGAATGCGCCGGGCGGGGAGATGCTCGGCGCCGCGTCGATCCAGATCGCGTTCAACCTCGGTAACGCTTTGGGCGCCTACTTCGGCGGTCTGCCGATCAGTTTCGGTCTGGGGCCTCAATATGCCGCCCTGCCCGGTGCGGCGATGGCCCTGCTGGGCTTCGTCATGTTCTCCGTCTATTGCAGTCTTTACGGTCGGAATAAAACTCATAGAATATTGTCGGAAAATGAAATGCGCGGATAATCGGGAAGAGCTGTTCCCGGTGGTCGATGCTGCCGGACGTGTCGTCGGCCGGGCCACGCGGGGCGAGTGCCACGGCGGGTCGATGCTGTTGCATCCGGTGGTGCACCTCCATCTGTTCAACTCCCGTGGGGAGCTTTACCTGCAAAAACGTCCGGCGTGGAAGGATATCCAGCCCGGACGGTGGGATACGGCCGTAGGCGGCCATGTGGATTGGGGGGAAGAGCCTCTCGTTGCCCTGCGGCGCGAGGTGCGCGAGGAGGTCGGCGTGACGGATTTCGTGCCGCAGCACGTGCTGACCTACCTGTTCGAGTCGGAACGCGAACGGGAGTTGGTCTATGTCTATAAGACGGTGTACGATGGGCCTGTCGTACCGAGCGGCGAGTTGGACGGAGGCCGCTTCTGGACACTGCGCGAGATCGCCGAAGGAGTGGGCGGCGGGATCTTTACCCCCAATTTCGAAGGCGAGATCCGCCGTGTGGCGGAGCTGCCGGATGTCGGGCGTTGAGTCCCCGGTTCCGTTCGCTGCGCCTCTTCGGAACGCAGGGCGGTCTGCCGTCCGGCGACCGCTAAATAAAGCACATGATCAGAATCTGAATGATGATGACCCGCAGGAACATGCATACGGGATAGACCGTCGCGTACGCCACGGCCGGATGATCGCCGGGGATCGAGTCGTTGGCATAGTTCAGCGCCATCGGGTTGGCCATGCTGCCGCACATGATGCCGGCTACCTGTCCGAAATCGAGTTTGAAGAACCGCAGCGACAGGGCGGCTACGATAACGATGGGGACGAACGTGAGGAGGAATCCCAGTCCGATCCAGAGCATTCCTTCGGGGCGCATGATCGTTTCGACGAAATGGGCGCCCGCTTCGAGCCCCAGGCAGGCCAGATAGAGCGACAGTCCCAATGCCCGGAGCATCAGGTTGGCGCTCAACGTGGTGTAGGTGACGATGTGGATGCGGGGGCCGAAGGTCCCGATCAGGATGCCGAGGATGATCGGGCCGCCTGCGAGTCCCAGTTTGACGGGGAGGCTGATACCCGGTACCGCGAAAGGGATGCTTCCCAGCAGCAGGCCCAGGAGCAAACCGATGAAAACCGGAATCAGGTTGGGTTCGTCGAGCTGTTTGACGGCATTGCCGAGGATTTTTTCGACGCCTTCGATCGCCTGCGCTTCACCCACTACCGTCAGGCTGTCGCCCAGTTGCAGCGTGAGATCGGGCGTGGCGAGCAGTTGTACGCCCGAACGATGCACCCGGCTGATGTTGATGCCGTACAGGTTTCGCAGACGCAGCGAGCTGAGTTTGCGGCCGTTGATTTCGGGGCGGGTGACGATGATCGACCGGGAGATGAGCTGGCTGTCCAATGCGTTCCAGTCGATGTCGTGCGTATTCCAGTCTTTCTGTACCCGCTCGCCGAAGAGGAGTTCCAGTGCCTGCACGTCGTCCGGCGAGGTGATTACCAGTACCAGATCACCCGATTCGAGGGTCGAGTCCGAAGTCGGAATCGAAACCTGCCCGGCACGCCAAAGGCGGGAGATGACGAAATGGTGGTGGCTGTATGCCGCGACGTCGCGGATGCTTTTGCCGACGACGCCGGGGTTGGAAATCTTGAATTCGACGATGAAGATATTCTTTTTATGTTCGGCGTCCGGTTGCGGAATGTCCGAGGGCCGGGCGAAGAGTTTGCGTACGGCGATGATGCCCAGAATCACGCCTACGACACCCAGCGGGTAGGTCAATGCACAGCCCAGCGTGGCGTTGTTGCTGTCCAACTGCATCTGCGAGAGCATCTGTTGTGCCGCACCGAGCGCCGGGGTGTTGGTCGTGGCGCCGCACAGGATGCCTGCCATGTCGCTCATGGGAACACGGGCCGCATAGCCGAGCCCTACGGCCAGTGCCGAACCTGTCAGGACGATGAGCGTGGCGAGCGAAACCAGCCGGATGCCGCCCGAGCGGAGCGAACTGAAGAAACCGGGGCCGACCTGCAATCCCAATGCATAGACGAAGAGTACGAGCCCGAAACTTTCGGCGAAAGCCAGCATCGAAGGATCGACCGAGAGTCCGAAATGGCCCGCTGCGATGCCGATGAAGAAAACGAACGTCACGCCGAGCGAAATTCCGAAAAAACGCACTTTGCCCAGCATCATGCCGAACACCGAGATCAGCGAGAGCACGACGACGGCTTGAATGGCCGAATGTTGGGTAAAAAGATCCGTAAACCAGTCCATTTTGTTTCGTTCCGGGATTGTTCCGGCTGCAAAAATAGCTGTTTTTTCCGAATGGAGATGTGCGGATGCCTCTTTTTGCCGGATCGCAGGAATGAACGGGCCGAATATCCTTATTGCCAGGGACGGGCGTATCCGTCGGATCATTTCCGGGGAGAGGGTGTATGGCGCCTTGTCGGGAAGCGCTCTCTTCGCATTTTCGGAGTAGGCCGGCCGGCGAGTTCGCGGAGCGTGTCGCCGTTGGCGCGGAGGATGGTCAGGATGCGCTCCTCGGAGAGAAAGAATTCCTCTTCGGAGAGGATTTTCAGGGTGTCGTCGAAGCGCAGACGCTGCGTTTCGGTCCAGTAGTGATAGCGGTGGCAGAGCATTTCGTCGCGTCGGGCGATCAGGGCTTTGTTGCGTCCTCGGGGCATGTCGTGTGTTTTTTAGTCGGATGAAACAGTGTCATTGCCGTCCGGAAGAGTCCGGCGGCAGGCGGAAATCGAAAAAATAGAGAAAGGATGGGCGCCCGTTTCGGGAAACGGGAAGGGCGCGTCTGCAAATATACGCTGACGAAAAGGCGAAGTCAAGAGGTCGTCGTGTTTTTTTGAGTTTTCGAATTAAATATTATTCGTATACTTGCACCCGCAAAAGGTATCCGTATGTTTTTTCGAAGCGTGCGGAGTAATAGGGAATCCGGTGCGAATCCGGAACAGTGCTCGCTGCTGTAAGTCCTGTTTCCTTTCGGGGAATAGTTCGATCGCTCTCTTTTGCCACTGGCCATGAAGCCGGGAAGGCGCGACGGACGGGATGAGTCAGAAGACCTGCCTTTGCACGAAGATTTTACACCTGCGGGTCACGGGATGGAATCACGAATGTCGGTTGCTCTGTTTGCTCGATTTCCCCATTCAGTCGATTTTTCCGGACCCGGTGTTGCCATGAGTCCCCGAAGCGTATGCTTTGCGGCGATCTTTCGTACAGGAGGAAACATACAATTTATTAAATAATAAAAGATTATGAAAAAAAGAGTATTTTTGGCTTTGCTGGCTGCGGCTGCGGTAACTTTCGTCGGATGTTCGAAGGACGACGACGGGCCGGACGAAGGACCCCAGACCTATACGATCACTTTCGAGGGCGACGACTGGTCGCCGCTGGTGGTGGCGAACTATAACGGCGGTAAGGCGATGTCCGTAGTTTACGAAGATAAGGCGTACACCTGGACCGATCAGACCACGCAGCTGACTTCGCCCTGTCCCGAAGGTTGGGGATACCCGTTTATGGTATCGTCCTACAACTCCAAGGATATCGAGAAGTTCAACACCTATGAGTTTGACCTCTACCTGTACAATGCACAGAACGAGGATGCTACTACGGGCGGCGGCCACGACGGATCGGATAATTTCCTTATCGGTTACGGCAACTACGACGAAGCGCACCCCGACTATGGCGACAGCCGTCCTATTTTCGCTTTCCCCGACGGTGTAGCGCGTACGATCCAGAGCTGTTACATCAATTCGACTTGCTATTTTTTGAGTGTGGCGGCCAAAGGCAATGCCCTTGCACCTGCGCTTGAGGAGGGTCAGGATGTACTGATTCATGCTACGGGTTACGATGCCGCAGGTAAGGAGACCGGCACCGTGACGATGACTTTCGCATCGAAGGACAAGCTGATTAAGGAGTGGACCAAATGGGACCTCTCTTCGCTGGGCAAGGTGGCGAAGGTTCGTTTCAATATGACGGGCGGCCCCGATAACGGTTATGGCTTCTCGATGCCGGCCTATTATGCTCTGGATGACATTACGATCGAGCTGTAATGTTTTTCCGGAGAGTTTCCGGACCGATTTCGGCGATCGTTTCCGACTTGCGGAAAAGTCCGTGACGGACTGCACCGGGCGGAGGCGACGACTTTTGAAGATAAATCGTTTTTGTGTGCGTCGGCAGGGCGGGTTTCCGCTCTGCCGCGTGCCGTAAACGCGAATATATGCAACGTGCTATGTGGTTTTTTTCGAAAAGATATTTCCCGTTTTGGGCGGTGTTTGCGGCGCTGCTGACGACCGCCTGCAACAAGGACGAAGTGATTTTGGACGACCGGGATCATGCTCCCGTCATTACGCTCGACAGCGAGTCGGGGGTTTATACCGTCAAGATGGGCCGGGAGCTGACCATCGCTCCTACGGTGGAGTATGCCGAGGGAGCTACCTACTCATGGATCGTCGATGGCAAGCTGGCAGGTTCCGAACCGACCTATACAGCCGTCTTTACCGAACTGGGTGAAGTGTATATCACGTTCCGTGTCGAAACGGCTGCCGGAAAAGCTGAAGCGGAGCTGCGGGTGGATGTGCTGGAGCTTACTCCGCCCGTCATTTCGCTCGCACTGCCTGCCGAGGGGCTCAAGGTTCTGCCGGGTGTCGAATATACCTTCACTCCCGATATTCAGCATTCGGACCAGGAGGACTTCCGCTGCCGGTGGCTTTGTGCCGGCGAGGTCGTTTCTACGCAGATGAGCTATACCTTCCGGGAAGAGGCGGTGGGGAGCTACCCGATCCGTATCGAGGCATCGAACGACGACGGAACCTCCTTCAAGGAATTTGTCGTGGAGGTCGTGGAGAAGATGCCTTCGGAGGTCCGCTTCGAAAAGCTCTCTCATTACTGTAAAACGACCGATCGGAGCACGTTCGTCGGCCGTGCGGTCTATCTTGCGCCGTCGCTGGCTTATATCGCCGATCCGCAGTTCGTCTGGTCGGTTGATGGGGAACCGGTCGTAGCCGAAACGGGTGCCGTGTTTAAGTTTACACCCGACGGGCCGGGCGACTATACCGTTCGGGTCGATGTGACCGAAGGCGGCGATGCTTCCGAGCGTCTTACGCGAAACATCGTCCGAGGGGTTGCTACGCTGTCTGCCGAGATCGTCGTTCATGCCTTTGCGGACGAGGAGCAGCGCCGACGCCCGGCGAGTGTGGCGAGCAGTCGTTTCCAGCATGCGGTTTACGAATTTCTGCCCGCTCCCGGGCAGTTGGTCGGCGAAAAGACCGAAGCCGGATATACGGGCAACGAGCGTACCCATGAAGATGCCGTGGCTTATGCAGCCGGGAGGCTGGAGGCGCGGAGTTATGTTTCGCTCGGGGGATTCGGCGGTTATCTGATCGTCGGGTTCGACCACAGTATCGCCCGAATGGAAAGCGGCTATGATTTTTCCATTGAGGGGAATGCATTCGACACCAGCTCGGAGCCGGGCGTGGTGTGGGTCATGCAGGACGTGAACGGCAACGGTGAGCCCGATGACGAGTGGTACGAGTTGCGGGGCAGCGAAACGGGTAAGGAAGGGACTGTTTCCGGTTATGCCGTGACTTATTACCGCCCTGCCGGAAGGGGGATGGACGTGCAGTGGACCGATTCGGAAGGTCGCAGCGGCACGGTCGAATACAGGGGTGAGTTTCACGACCAGGATTTCTATTATCCGGCTTGGGCCGCCGATACTTATACGTTGCGCGGTACGCTGCTCGAATCTCGGAATATGGTCGATGACAGAGGGTTTTGGATCAACCGCCCTTACGAGTGGGGTTATGCCGACAATTACGGAAGCGACTGTCTTGCGGGTGGCGATGCAATGGACGGAAAGGGACAGAGCAACGGATTCCGAATCGCCAATGCCATGCAGCCCGACGGAACGCCTGTCGAACTGAAGTACATCGACTTCGTCAAAGTACAGGTGGGGGTCAATGCCAAGAGCGGTCCGCTGGGCGAGGTTTCGACCGAAGTTTTCTCCTTCGCCGATCTTTCGATCGCGGAGTAAGGCTGCGGAACGAATCCGCCGGATTGCCTCTCTTTTCCGCTTGGGACAGGAGAAGAGTTGCCCGGAAACATCTGCAGAGAGAGAATCTACATCGACAAGAGAAGTTCCCGGAAACGCAAATCGTTTCCGGGAGCTTCTCTCTTGTACTGCTTGCGGTCGGAGTCTTCGGGTTTCGTTTACCGCGCTTAAAGCGTCAGGGGGAAACCCGCGTAGAAATCGAGGATCTTGGTGCGGAATATGAATTCGTATTTGGCCTGGATCTGGTCGGATTCGGCCTTCTGCATGCGGGTCTTGGCGTCGTTGTAGTCGAAGGTCGTCGAGCGGCCCGCAGCGTATTTCTCGGCTTCGTACCTGAAGGCGACCTGTGCGGAATTGAGCGCTTTTTCCGCCGAACGGTATTTCAACAGGGCGGCATCGGCCTGGTAGTAGGCCGTTTCGATCTCTTTTTGCAGGGTCTGCTCGGCTTCGGTCAGGACGAGCTGCTGGCTCCGTACGCCCAGTTTGGCCGTTCGCACGCTGTTGCGGGTCGCCATGCGGTTGAAGATGGGGATGTTGATCGCCACCCCTACGTATTCGGTGCTGTTGTTGCGGAACTGGCGTCCGAAAGCGGGATTTACCGCACCCGTAGCGAACGAGTGATAGACGTTGGTGCCGTATCCTCCTGTCAGCGTGATCTGGGGGTAGTAAGCCGCACGGGACATCCGCACCGCCCGGAGAGCCTGCTCGAGGCGGAAGCGCTCGGCCTGTATGCGGGGACGGTTGTCCAGGGCGTAGGAGAGCACTTCGGCCGGGTTACGCAGGTGACGCATCGACTCCACGGTGAGGCTGTCGAAAGTCGGGGCGACTATGTCGAATCCTTCGGCACTCGTCCGGTTCAGGGCCTGGCTCAGGGCCAGCAGGGAGAGTGAGAGGTCGTTGCGGCTTTGGGTTAGTTTGTATTCGTCGGCCGCCAGCAGGGCTTCGTTTTCGTAAAGCACCGACTCGGCGACTTTGCCCGTTCGTACCTGCTCCCGGCTGCGTTCCACCTGTTGTGTGCTCAAGGCGAGCGCTTGCTCTGCAACATTAACCAACTCCTTTGCGACCAGCACGTCGAGGTAATACGACATAATATTGACCGATACGTCTTCACGGATCCGGTCCAGGTCCTGGACAGCGGCTTTCAGGCTCAGCTTGCCTGCTGCGATTTCGTGGTTGATGCGTCCGCCCATGAAGAGCGGCAGCGAGGCCGAAACGCCGAGCGAACCCGACACCTGGTTGTTGTCGGCGTAGGTGTTGTTGCTGATGAGGCTTCGTCCGAAGCTGAAGTTCGTACCGAGGTTGGCACCGAGGTCGGGCAGGCGGCTGTGGCGCGAGGTGTTGAGTTCGACGGAGCGCTGTTCGACTTGCAGCGCCTGTTGCTGGATCTGTATGTTATGTTCGTGGGCGTATCGGATGCAGTCGTCCAGGCTCCAAGGGCCTGCTTCGGGTGTCGGAGTCGGAATTTGGGCCTGCGCCGTGCTGCCCGCGAGCAGCAGTGCGATGAAAAGAGTTCCGAATTTCATGGTGGCAGGGATTTAGATGGACTGTTGTTGGAGGTTGCGGACTTTGTCCGTTTCGGTGACGCCGGATACGATTTCGATGTTCACGCCGTCCGACAAACCGAGCGTTACGTCCCGTTTCTCGAAGGTCTGTTCGGGGCTCTCCTCAGGACTGGTGAGGATATAGACGCAGGGCTTGCCCTCTTCGAACTGGATGGTGCTTTCGGGCAGTGTGAGAACACCTTCGCGGCTGTCGGTCACGATGCTGGCATTGGCGCTGTAACCTGCACGGACGAAGACCGATTCCGGGATCTTGGCGGCGGCCTTCACCTCGAACATGATGATACCGTTCACATCGGCGGCTTTGGGCGAAATGTACTCCAGCGTGGCTTGGAGGACGGTACCCTGCATGGCACCGATGGTCAGCACGACGGGCATGCCGGCGTGCAGGCGGCCGATGTCGGTTTCATCGACATTGCCCCGGAAGAGCATGTCGCCCATGTCGGCGACCGTGGCGATCGTGGTGCCGTCGTTGAAGGTATTGGCCTGGATCACCGAGTTGCCGACCTTGATCGGTACGTCGAGGATCATACCCGTGATGGTGGAGCGTATCTGGGTGTTGCTTAAATCTTTGTATCGGTTGGTAATACCGGTTTTGACGATTTCCAGGTTGTCTTCGGCATTCTGGAACTCCTCTTCGGCCTGGCGCAGGGTGGTCTGCCCCTTCTCGAACTCCTCCTGTGATACCACGCCTTTGGCATAGAGGGCTTCGGTGCGTTCGAACTCCTTGCGGGTCTGGTCGAGCGAGAGCCGGGCTACCGTCACGCGGGATTCGGCGGCATTGAGGGTTCCCATTTCGGGAATGACCTTCACCGTAGCGATGACGTCGCCCTGTTTTACACGGTCGCCGGCCTTGCAGAGCACCTCGGAAATGATACCCGAGATCTGGGGCTTGATGAGCACCTCGTCGCGGGGTTCGACCTTGCCCGAGGCGATGACGTACTGACGGATCGTGTCATGCACGGGGGTTGCGAGGGTGTAAACCACCTTTACGGGGCGGGTTTTGTTCCAGAGGAAGACGAACGTGCCGACGAGCAGTGCGAGGAACAGGATGCCCAGGAAAATCTTCAGAAACTTTTTCATATTATGTCGGTTTTTTGCGTTTGTTGCGAGTTTCGGGGTTTATTCTTCGCGGATCGCGTCCACGGCTTTGATTCGCAGTGCCCGGGTCGCAGGGATGATGCCTGCCAGCAGGCTGCCCAGAACGAGGATACCCAGCGCGAGCATCCCCATACCGAAGGAGATCTGCCATGAAATATCGGGCAGGTGTTGGTCCATCTGGGCGGCCCGCGCGTAGAAACTGTCGGCGATGGAGAGAACGCCTACGCCCGCACCGAAACCGAAGATGCCCGCGATGAAAGTGAGGATGAAGCTCTCGGAGAGGATTTGCGAAAGGATCGTCAGGGGCGAAGCGCCGATGGCGCGGCGGATGCCGATCTCCTGCGTGCGTTCGCGTACCAGTACCAGCATGATGTTGCTGATGCCCACGATGCCCGCGAGCAGCGTGCCCAGACCTACGATCCACGTAAGCAGGGAGATGCCTCGGAAGAGCCCCGTGATCTTTCCGAACATCTCGGAGGTGTCCTGAAAATAGATCGCCTTCTTGTCGTCGGGAGCGATCAGGTGTCGTGCGGCGATGCTTTGCCGGCACTCCTGGATCACCTCTTGGGTCGGTTCGTCCGCATATCCGGTGAGTGCCAGCATGTCGATCGTCCGTCCCAGTCCGTACATTTGCTGTACGAGCAGTGCCGGGATGACGACGGTCCGCTCCGGGTCGCTGAAGGCCATCATGCCTCCCAAGGGTTTGGTAACGCCGACGACCGTGAAGTAGGAGCTGCCGATCTGGATCGTTTTGCCCGTAGGATCTTCTCCGCCAGGGAAGAGGTCGCGCCAGACCTGAAGTCCGATTACGCAGACTTTGCGCTGGCGCAGTTCATCGACTTCGTTCAGGTAGCGCCCCATGAGAATCTGTTGGGGGGCGATCTGCTGCATGTCGGGCGAGTAGCCCATCAGTCCGAATTCGCCTTTGTGGTCTTGGTGGCTCATGTTGCGTTGGTTGCCCCAGCAAATGGCCGAGATGTATTCGATGCGGGGCAGTTTCCGGAGCGCTTCCAGGTCGTCCCAGTCCAGTTCCCAGCTGCGGCCCGTAGGCATACCTTCGTATGGGACGGAGGTGCGGTCGGACATGATGAAAATGGCGTTGGTGGCCGTACCGCCCAGTTGGGCGCGGAACATGCGGCCCAGCCCCGTGCCGGCACCCAGCAGGACGATCAGCATGAAGATACCCCAGAAGACACCCAGCGCCGTCATGATGCTGCGCCTGCGGTTGCGGGAGATCGTCTGCCAGATTTCGTTCCAGCGATCCGTATCGAAAAATCCTGTCATAGTTTGGTTCCTTTTCTTTCTTCCGGGTGTCCCGGGCTCGTTGTTGCTGTTCTCTTTTCGGTCTGTCGTAGTTTCGCGGCTTGGCCGCGTATTCAATTCTTACCCACCCCTCAATCCCCTCCTCGGGAGGGGACTTTTGTCGTCCTTCGGACTCCGGGGTGCTTCCTTATCTGTTCCCCGGTCGTTGTGGGATTCGTTGTCGCGCAGTTATTTATTGTGCCGCAGGGCATCGACGGTCTTCAGTCGGGCGGCCCGGCGGGAGGGGATGTAACCTGCGATAAGTCCGGCCAGCACCAGAACGATCGTCGCGCTTACCGCTACCGAGAGGTTCAACGTCGGATTGACGAAGATGTTGAACGTGTTCTCCTCACCGGGCGGAGTTTGTGTCATGAGCTTGTTCACTCCTTCCATGGCGAATACGCCGAGCACCATCCCGATATAGCCGAATGCGGCGGTAATCATCACCGATTCGGTCAGGATCAGCCGGATGATCGACGAGGGTTTGGCTCCGAGAGCCTTGCGAATGCCGAATTCGAAGGTGCGCTCCTGCACCGTTACCAGCATGATGTTGCTCACGCCCACGATGCCTGCGAGCAGCGTCCCCAGACCGATGATCCAGATGAAGAGGTTGATGCCGCCGAAGACGAGCATCATGTTCTTGTAACCTTCCATGCGGTTGTAGATCCAGACGGCGCTTTCGTCGTCGGGCGCGAAGGTATGTTCGGCAGCCAGACGATTGCGGAGCCGTTGTTCGAATTCGGCCATCTTCTGATCGGTGTCGATGTCTTTCACCGAAAGATAGGTCTGTCCTACGCTCGGATCGCTGTGGTTGAAGAGCAGTTGGGCGGTCGTCAGCGGGATGAAGGTGAATGTGTAGGAGCCGAACTGGTCCATCTCGAAAACACCGATGATGCTGTACGATGTTCCGTTGACCAGGAGGTGCTGTCCGACGGGACTTTGACCGTGAAACAGGACATCCCGCACGTTTTTATCCACGACGATCACCTTGCGCCGCTCCCGAAGGTCGGTATCGTTCAGGAAGCGTCCGTCGAGCACCCTGACATTCATGATTTCGCGGCATTCCGGGTCGCTGCCGACTACGGCCGCATTGTTCAGAAAGTCGCGTCCGTGGGAGAGGTTGTATTGTCCCGGTCCCTGTACGCGGGCGGAAACCTTATCTACTTCGGGAAATTCGGTGCGCAGGATCTCCAGGTCGCGGTTGGTGATGTTGATGCGCCGCCACTTGTCGTAGCCCTTGTAGGGTTGCGAGGTCCAGCCGCCGTTGATGATGACCGAATTGACGGCCATCGATCCGAAATTGGAGAGCGTGCCGTTTTTCAGTCCGTTGCCCGAGCCGAGCAGGATGACCAGCATGAAGATGCCCCATGCGACCGAGAAGCCCGTGAGGAACGTGCGCAGCTTGTTGCGGCGGATCGACGCCCAGATTTCCAACAGCAACTCTCTCATGGCCGGAGGTTTTGGATCGAACCGATCACGCCGTCCTTCAGGTGGATGATCTTGTCCGTCTGGTCGGCGATCGACTGTTCATGGGTTACGCAGATGATGGTCATGCCCGTCCCGTTTACCTGCCGCAGCAGGTCCATTACCTCCTGCGAGGTTTTGCTGTCCAGGGCGCCCGTAGGTTCGTCGGCGAGGATGATCTGGGGCTTGTTGATCAATGCCCGGGCGATGGCCACGCGCTGTTTCTGGCCGCCCGACATTTCGTTGGGCATGTGGTGGGCCCAGTCGCGGAGCCCCAGCCGGTCGAGGTATTCGAGGGCTTCGGCATTGCGCTTGCGGCGCGAAACGCCCTGGTAGTAGAGGGGAAGGGCGACGTTTTCGACCGCGTTCTTGTAGTTTATCAGGTTGAACGACTGGAAAATATAGCCGATCATGTTGTTGCGGGCGGCAGCGGCCTGCGTCTCGCTCAGGTGCTTGATCAGGCGCCCGTTCAGGAAATATTCGCCCGTGTCGTAGTCGTCCAGGATCCCGAGGATGTTCAGCAGGGTCGATTTGCCCGATCCCGAGGCCCCCATGATCGAAACCAGCTCGCCCTTTCCGATTTCGAGGTCGATGCCCTTGAGTACATGCAGCGGAGCGCCGTTGTGGTAGGTCTTGTTGATGTTTTCGAGTACAATCATATCGAGAGGGAGTGATCCCGTTTTTTTATGGTCGTTGATTTTGTTTCGGCGTATTTCCTGTTGATCCGTGAAGTGTTCCTGCCGGTCGAAACCGAAGGGTTCTGCGGGGTGTTTCCTGTGCCGGCGTCATGTAATTCCTCGACTTTGGGAAACGCTTGCAGGCACTGCGTCCGTTCTTATCGTTTGTTGCGATAAAGATAGAAAGTATATTTGTGAAAAACAAGAAAAATTTATCGAAAATCAATAAAATTTTACCCCCCCCCGATAGATCGGTCGAGAGGGGGATTTTGTGTGGAAAAAAGACCGTCCCATCCTCTGAAAAAGGAGGCGGGACGGTCTTTAGTTATTCCGCATACACGGTTATTCCGGTTTCGGCAGGAGTCCTTTTTGATATACTTTATAATATATGGATCTTGCGTGAAAATCATCTCTGCGCGGAGCGGACAGGTGCCCGCGAACGATTCCTGCACATGGAATCGAGGAATCTATTTGAGCCGCAGGAACGAATAGCCGAAGCGTTCGCAGGCGGCTTTTTCCAACTCCTCGCGGGCCGAGGGATGCGCAATGTCGATCAGGGCGCGGGCACGCTCGGCGAGTCCTTTACCCAGCAGGTAGGCCGCACCGTACTCCGTGACGACGTATTGTGTCTGGAAACGGGTGGTCACCACGCCGGCGCCGGGCGTCAGCAGGGCCTTGATCTTGGAGTGTCCCTTCGAGGTGGTCGAGGGGAGCGCGATGAAGGTTTTACCGCCTTCGGAGAGGGCGCCGCCGTACATGAAGTCGTGTTGTCCGCCTACGCTCGAGTAGATCATCGTGCCGATCGAGTCGGCGCAGATCTGGCCCGTCAGATCGACCTCCAGCGCCGAATTGATGGCCATGACCTTCGGATTCTCGCGGATGCGGAACGGGTCGTTCGTCCATGCCACGTCCTTCATGATCAGGTCTTCGTTGTAGTCCATGTATTCGTAAAGCCGCTTCGAGCCGAGAGCCAGCGACGCGAGGTTCTTGCCCGGAAGCACCTTCTTCTGCGAGTTGTCGATCACACCGCTCCGAATCAGGGGTACTACCCCGTCGGTGAGTGCTTCGGTGTGGAGTCCCAGGTGTTTATGATCGCCCAGGGCCGCGAGTACCGCGTTGGGGATGCCGCCCACGCCGATCTGGAGGGTCGCACCGTCGGGAATCAACTCGGCGATGTAGCCGCCGATCTTGCGGTCGATTTCGCTGGGCTGGGCGGTCGGAAGCTCCACCAGAGGTTCATCGACTTCGACGGCGGCCGTGAGTTTCGAGACGTGGATCAGCGCATCGCCGTAGGAGAACGGCACGTGGGGGTTGATCTGGGCGATAACGACCTTCGCACATTCGGCGGCCGAAACCGCGAGGTCGGCCGAGGTGCCGAAGCTGCAATAGCCGTCCGCATTGGGGCGCGAACAGTTCAGCAGCGCTACGTCGATCGGGATGATCCCCTTGCGGAAAAGCCCCGGGATCTCGCCCAGAAAAGCCGGGATGGCCTGTCCGTACCCCTGAGCGATCCAGTTGCGCACGGAGTTCGACACGAAGAGGCTATATACGAGGAAACTGTCTTTGTATTCGGGCTTGCAGTAGGGCGCTTCCTCCCGTCCGATGGCGAAGGCTGAATAGACCTTCACTCCCCGAAGTTCGTGTCCCCGGTCGGCCATCGCTTTCACGAGCACTTCCGGGATCGAAACGCTTCCCTGAATATAAACGCTGTCGTTGGATTTGATGAGCTTCGCAGCTTCAGCGGCAGTGGTGTAGTTGATCATGGGTCTGTTTTTCTAAGTCGTTTCCGGCAGTCGGTCGGTGAAAGGAAAATTCGGTCCCGTCGTCGGCCGGAGACGGTAGGTTTTGTCTTTTTTGTTGGTTATTTGAAGGAGCCGAATTTATTCGGCTCCTTCTCTTCGTTGGGTGCGAATGGTCGTTCCCGGATGTCCGTGCCGGATTCTTTTCTCCGGAGTGCAACTCCGGGACGATTTCACAGCGACCCGGAGCTGCAATGCCGGATTTATTTCCGGGCGTAGTCCTGCGCGAAGTCGCGGAGGCGCCGGTCGAGCAGGTCGTACTGCTCCTCGCGGTTCATCTGCGACACGCAGACGCGCACGCCGTTCTGGAGGCTGCCCGTCGAGGTGAGCGAGATCGCGCAGATACCGTAGCGCAGCAGTGCGGCCACCAGGTCGGAACTCGGCATCGAACCGTAGCCTACCGTGAAGAAGAATCCGTCGCTCACGTGTTCGTCCTGGTCTTTGTCATAGACGATGTGGAAACCGTGACGCTCGAAGAGTTCCTTGACGCGGTGAGCGCGGTGTGCGTATTCGCGGGTGTGCCCCACGAAGTCCAGCTTGCCGTCCGCCGCCGCTTTGAACATGGCCGCCAAAGCGTATTGAGCCGAGTGACTTGCGCCTGACGATGCGGCGTAGAGGAATGTCAGGGCGTAGGATTCGGCGAAACGGCCGATGCCGTAACGCTCCTTGAGAGCCGGATAGAAGCGGTTGCGCAGTTTGTCCGAGATCGCTGCGATGGCGATGCGCTGGCCGGCGTAGCTGAAGATCTTCGAGCCGGAAATCATCAGCACGTAGTTATCCGTATAGCGGGCTGCGGTGGCCTGGAACGGAGCCTGGAAAGGATGTCCCAGCTCCTTGCGGAAGTCCATGCCCATGTAGGCCAAGTCTTCGAGAACGATCGTGTCGTACTTGGTTGCCAACTCGCCGATGGTGCGCAGTTCGCTCTCTGTGAGGCAGATCCACGCCGGGTTGTTGGGGTTCGAGTAGATGATCGCCGCGACGTTGCCCTGCTTGAGATAGCTCTCCAGCTTGGGACCGAGTTTCTCGGCGCGGAAGTCGTAGATGTCGAACGATTCGTGCTTGATGCCCAGGATGCGCACCTGCTGGCGCTGCACCGGGAAGCCCGGGTCGATGAACAGAATGGTGTCTTTCTTGGGGTCGCACTGCGAGCTGATCTGGAACAGGCAGAAGCCGCCCTGCATCGAGCCGACGGTCGGGATGCATCCCTCGGGGGCGACGTCGATGTCGAGGAACGCCTTGACGAAGCGCGAAGCCTCGCTCTTGAGCGGGGCGATGCCCGTGATGCTGGGGTAGATCGAAGCGTGTCCCTGGGCGAGGGCCTGCTGTTCGGCTTCGACGCCGACAGTCTCCGGCGGAAGGCCCGGAACGCCCATTTCGAGGTGCAGGAATTCGGTGCCCGAGTTCTTCTCGAGGGCGCCGCCGACGGCTCCGACCTGACGGATCGTGGCCTGTGCGAAGTTTTCGATGTCCATGGCGGCGAGCTGCTCGTCGAACATCTTCTGCGGAATGAGAGCTGCCATTACTTGCGGTGTTTTTGTGCGTATTCGTATCCGGCGCGGAACGCCTTGAGGTTTATTTCGACGATCTGCTCGCCTTTGCGGGCGAAGATGCTGCGGATGCCCGCCTCGAACTTGTCGGCGTCGAGCCCCAGGAAAGGAGCGGCGGCGCCCAGCAGCACGATGTTGGCCGCACGGGGCGAGGATTGCTCCTTGGCGATGGCATCGACATCGATCAGGATCGCATGTTTGCGCTTCCCGAGTTCAGCCAATACGGCCTCCGGTTCGGGGTAGTTGTCGATGTTTACGAACGGCGTAGTGTTGGCGATCACCCAGCCCTCCGGATTCAGGTAGGGTACGTAGCGCAGCGCCTCCATCGGTTCGAGCGAGATGATGATATCGGCCGCGCCTTGGGGGATCAGGTCGGAGAGGATCTCGTCCGAACTGATGCGCAGGTTCGACTGTACGTCGCCTCCGCGCTGGCTCATGCCATGTACTTCTGCCTGTTTGATGTGGAGTCCCTCCTTGAGGGCAGCGGCTCCGATGACGGTGGCGATCGAGAGGATGCCTTGTCCTCCCACGCCGGAAAGTATGATGTCCCGTTTCATGGTCGTACTACTGTTTTTTTGCGTTGTGGCGTTTGGCGGTCTGGATGCACTCGCGGCGCGGGATGATGACCGAAACCCCTTTGTATTCGATCTCTTCGCGGATCGTGCGGCGGATCTCCTCCATGTTCTTGGGCAGGGGTACCACGACGCGGATGTGTTCGGGCTCCACGCCCAGTCCGGCGCAGATCTGCTCGAGGCGTCCCGTGCCGGCCGAATCCTGGCCGCCGGTCATGCCGGTAGTGAGGTTGTCCGAGATTACGACGGTGATGTTGCTCTTTTCATTCACGGCATCCAGCAGGGCGGTCATGCCCGAGTGGGTGAAGGTCGAGTCGCCGATTACGGCTACCGAAGGGAACTGTCCGCCGTCGGCAGCGCCCTTGGCCATCGTGACCGAAGCGCCCATCTCCACGCAGGTGTCGATCGCCCGGAACGGGGGCAGCGAACCGAGCGTATAGCAGCCGATGTCGCTGAATACCTTGTGGTCGGGGTAGTGCTCGCGCAGCACGTCGTTCAGTGCCGTATATACGTCGCGGTGGCCGCAGCCCTGGCAAAGGGCCGGGGGCCGGGGCATGGTGAGCTGGCTGGCCGCCTCGCTCTCGCGGCGGGGCAGACCGAGGGCGCCGCGTACGTTGTCGGGCGTGAGTTCGCCCGTGCGGGGCAGCTCGCCGCTCAAACGTCCTTTGACCGGAATCGGAGTACCCAGCAGACCGCGGATCATCTCCTCCACCAGAGGTTGTCCCTCTTCGACGATCAGCAGCGAACGGCACTCCGAAGCCATGCGCTGTACGAGTGCCGTCGGCAGCGGATATTGCGAGATCTTCAGCACGGGGAAGGGGCAGCCTTCCGGGAAGTTCTCCATAATATAGTTGTAGGCCAGACCGCAGGCGATGATGCCCATGGATTTGTCCGGTCCGTCGATGTAGCGGTTGTGGCGCGAATGTTCGGCCTCCTGCTCGAAGAGTTTGTTCTCCTCGATGAGGGTTTTGTAACGTACGCGCGAGTTGCCCGGCATGAGGATCCACTGGCGGGGCCGCTCGGGGTAGTGGAGCGTGTTTTGCTGGCGGGGTTCGCCGATTTCGACCACGGCACGCGAGTGGGCCATGCGGGTCGTCACGCGCATCAGCACCGGAATCTGGTATTTCTCCGAGAAGTCGAACGCCTCGCCGATCATCTCGTAGGCTTCCTGTTGCGATGCGGGTTCGAAGCAGGGAATCATGGCGAATTTGGCGTAGAAGCGGGAGTCCTGTTCGTTCTGCGAGGAGTGCATCGAGGGATCGTCCGCCGCTACGACCACCAGGCCGCCGTTGGCACCCGTCATGGCTGAATTGACGAAAGCGTCGGCGCAGACGTTCATGCCCACGTGCTTCATGCAGACCAGGGCCCGCTTGCCGACGAACGACATGCCGAGGGCCGCTTCCAGTGCGGTCTTTTCGTTGGCCGACCAGTTGCAGTGGATGCCGCGCTCGCGCGTTAGGGGGTGCATCTGGATAAATTCCGTGATCTCCGTAGAGGGGGTTCCGGGGTAAGCGTACACGCCCGAAAGACCGGCGTTGAGGGCTCCCCATGCGATAGCCTCGTCGCCGAGTAATAATTCTTTCTTTATCATGGTGTCTGTTTTAGGTTCATTGCTGTTTTGAGTTCCGTTTCCCGCCTCGTATAACCGAACGGGCTTGGTGGTTATATCCTCGGCTCTACGAAACAGTTCGTTTTTACGCCGTTGTTTTCCGCTTTGGCAGAGTTCGAACACCTCCGATTCTGCGCTCGGTTTATCGAAAGCGTTGATTTTCTTTCGACTATTTTTCGCCTCGGCAATCGAAACGAAGGTTTCATTGCGCTCGGCTTAAGGAAGCAACTTAGGTTTCTGACAAATTTAGCGTTTTTTTTTGAAATATCTACTGTGACGGTGGTTTTTATTCCGGATTTTCGGTAATACGGCAAAATTGATGACGATTCGGAAGTAAAAGGTCCGAGCTCTGTTTTTTGCTTTCGCCGGATGAAGCGTGGGAAAAAAGCCCCCTTCGAAAAGGGGGCTTGATGAAGATTCCGGGAGAACCGGTTGCCGGTCGAATCGTGGGTTTGAGATGCGATCGGACCTTCGGTTGCCGGGGTTGTTTATTGCACATCGACGAACGGTCCGCAATAATAACCGTTCATTTCGTTGGTCGCTTCATAGAAGGCCAGCGCGATCTTTTGCTTTGCGGTGGCTCCGTGGATGGTACTCTTGGTGTTGTCACCCTGGTTGTCGTAGGTTTTGCCTGCATATGCGATGGACAGTATTCGTCCGGCATCCTTTTCGTTGGCAAAGGAAACGAGCAGACCGTCCAGTGCCTGCGGTGCGGCTTTGATGGTTACTACGCCCTCCGCCTGCCGGATTTGCTCCAAATCGGTCAGACCGGCCTGGGGTGCCAGATAGATCGTGTAGTAATCGTCGCTGCGGCGGTCGATGACGGCGGATTGGAGTTCGACCGGGTCGTTCGTTCCGACCGTATAACTGTTGCCGGAGTAGTAGGAGTATAGTTCGAACGCCCCGTCCGCATACCCTTCGAGGTGCATATCATGAACCTGCAGATCGAACGAGATTCGGTAGTTGTCTTGCAGGGCGTATTTGTAGAGGGTGATGGTGCCCGTCGCGCCTTGAAGGTCCGTATTGGTGACGGTAACCGACTTTTGTTGGGCAGGATCGACGATTTCGAGTTCGAACAGCTTGTCGATCCGGGTGATGTCGATCGGAGTTTTAGCCGTCGCCAGGGCGTTGTCGAAGCGGATTCGAACGTAGTATTCATCCACCTGGTCGATCAGCGCTCCCATGACGGGGCTGGCCGGCGAGAGATGGATTTCGGAAATCGTTTCCTCTTCGAGCGGTTGGTAATAGGCGCTTCCGAGCGGAGTTTTCAGGTCGTTGAGGCTGATGAAGCTGGTCCGCTCGGCGTCCTGCTGGTCGTAGGTGCAGGTACCGTAGATGCGGAGTTTCTTGCCGGTTGCGGCCGAGGTCATTTCGGCATATCCTTCGATCTTGTCCCCGTCGCGGGTGACGATGAAGCCGCCGTCGGTGATTAATGAATGGTAGTCGATGGTCACCATCGAAATATCCGATGCGATGGGGTGTTGGAACGACATGGAGTTGAGCAGCGAATACCGTTCGGACGCACTCTTCATGTTGATCGATTTATTTAGCTGGTTCGGCGTGAAGCTGAGGGATATGTAATCGTTTTTTCCGCCGTTGCCATAGAGCATGTCCTGGTAGTTGTCGTATCCTTCGAGCGGGGAGATGAAGAACCAGAGCCGATCGGTTTCCTTGTAGAAGAAGACCGATTTGGCGGCGATCCGCTGGTCGCCGTATTCGATGAACGGCTCCTCTCCGGAAGGTACTTCGAGTCCGGGATCCTGCGTGTCGAGCGTTCGGAATTTGTATTCGGTAGAAGTGAGTTCCAGACCGCCTTGTGTAAAACCTGTTGCCACGATCGTATAGTCGCTCGACGGAAGCAGACTGTTGTATGTGAAGGTTTTGGTTTCGGCCGGATCCTGAACGGTCGCTTGAGGCGTTACCGTCGCGGATTTGATCGTATAGGTATAAACATCTACATTTTTCGGCGTGATGGTGAAAGTTACGGTATTGGCTTCGGCCTTGACGTCGGAAATGGTGAGCGTGGCGCTTTCTCCGGGAGGCGGGGGCGTCGTTTCGTCGTCTTTACAACTCTGGAAAGTTCCCAATAGCAGGATGCAACACAGTAAATGGAAGGTTGCTTTACTCAAAGATTTCATAGTCGGATTATTTTAGGGTTGTTTTTTTGATAATTTATGTGCTCGATGTTCCGGTTGTGCCTTTGCCGCTGAAAGCGACGTGTTCCAACCGGCTCTCCCTTCGTCACGGGGACCCCGTGCAGCGAGGTTTCGGACAGGTTGGGAGTTCTGCGTGTTTGTTTATTTGATTGCTTTTTATTTGGCGCTCGTGGTCAATAATTCCGAAGTGACCGGAGCCGACATTTTCCCGTTGTTATCGACCGGGATGAGGACCAGATAGCTTTCTGCGAAATAGTAGTCGGTGGAGAACGTCGTGTCTTCGGTGGCGGCACGGTATTTTACGCCGTTTTGTTTGCAGATCGTTTCACCGAGATTGGCTGCTGCATCGTAGGCTGTTTTTTCGATCATTGCGTAATAGTAACCTGCGCAATCGGCTCCGGGGGTTACGGTTACCGAGGCATAGAAAGATACGCCGTAATTGTCCGTGATCGAATTTACCGCGATGGTCGCCGTCGCAGAGCCGGTAGCTTCGTAGCCGAGGGTTTCGAACTCGACCACCGTCGGAACGCCGTATCTGTCTTCGTTGTCGGCTTCGGGCAGGGCGATCAGTACGTATTGCGTATCGTATGCCAAACGGGATCCGTTGATGTCGTTGTCGCTGTATAGCGTTATCGGATAACCACTCTCTTTGCCGATCAACTCTCGTTGAACGTATGTATCCGCATTGCCGCCGTATTTGCGGTCGAAATCGGCTTTGGTGATGAAGTTGTAATAAGCTTTTTCGAAGCCGTTCCGTTTGACGGAGAAAGTCGCTGAGGTGAACGATGCGGTCTTCAGGGCAATATCGACCGTGAGCGACGTATCGTAGTCGGTGCCTGCGGCTTCCGTGTGGAACTCCTTGTATTGCAGGGGACCCAACTTGCCTTCGGCATCGTATGCGAACGAGAAGAAGTAATATTCGCTGCCCGGCGAAAGCCGGTCTGTTTTCCAGGTGCCTTGGAAGTCGGCCGTGATGTCGTAGTCATAGGTCTTCGCATCCAGTCCGGCCTGGACGAATTGTTCCGGGGTGCCTGCGGCTTCGACGTCGGACTTGGTCGCATAGCCGGCATAGTAGGAAACGACGCCGTCCTGTTTTGTCAGGGCGATCTCCAACTCTTTGCCCGCAACCTGCGGTTCGCCCAGCGTGACAGCGGCCTGTCCTGCTCCGAGTTCGTCGCGGGCGGGGATCGTCAGCGGAATTTCGATGATTTCGCCGTAGTCTTCACAGACGACATCGACCCCTTGCCGGACAACGGGAGCGGCGTAGAGAAGGACTTGCTGCGACCGGGTCGAAAGCAGGGTTTTGTTCCACTCTTCGAACGAGGCGGTTTTGAGGCCCGCTGTCAGTGAGGCGACTTCGAGGTAATGGATGAACTGCTCCCGGGAATCGACCTTGAAATGCTCTTCGAAATCGGCGCTGGATTCCGTAAGGTCCGGGTCGAAAATTTTCAGGAAATAGAGCGGGAATTTGCCGGTGTCCACGTCGGCCTTGAGATAGATTCCGTGTGCGGTCGCCACGGCGTCGATCCGTGCGAATGCGGTATAGGCGGGGGTCGTGAACGAATGCGTGGCGGGTTCGGACGGTTCGTCTTTGCCGTTATAGGCTACGACTGTCAATACGTAGTCGGTTTCCGCCTGGAGGCTGCCGACCAGGAAGGTCGATTGCTGTGGCTTTTCGACGACGGTCATTTCGGCTGTTCCGTCGGGGACATCGACCTTGTAGGCGATCCGGACCGCATTGTCGAGTTTCAGGGTGAAGCGGATCGAACTGTGGGTCGTAGCGACCTCTTCGATCGAAACGACGGCGGGGCCGGTCGGAAGGGCTTCGGTTTTGAATGCGTGGGTGACGGGATCGGCGGCCTGCCCGTTTTCGTCATATGCGACGGCGGTGATTTGATAGTCGGTCGCCGCCTCCAGGTTGTCGGTTGTATAGGTGCCGCCTTCGGAGCCGTTTACGAACGTAAGTTCGGCCGTTCCGTCGGGAACATCGACCTTGTAGCCGAAGCGGGCTGCATTGGCGGTTTTCAGGGTAAAGGTTACCGAATTATAGGTGGCTTTCACCTCTTCGATGGAGATGGTTGCCTTGTCGGGATCCGGCGTGGTCGGTTTTTCGGGGGTCGTGAATGTTGCGGTGGCCGGATTCGAAGGGCGCTGGTCGGCGTTATAGGCGATCGCCGTCAGCTTATAAGAGGTTTCGGGGGTCAGGTCGGTTATTTCGACCGTTTTTTCTTCGGAGCTTTCTATCGAAACGAAATCGGCGTCATCTCCCCCCCCCCCTCGATCTCGATCTTGTAAGCCATCGAGATAGCATTGGTCGGAATTAATCGAAAAGAAACGTTGTCTGCTTCCGGGGAGAGCTCTGCGATTTCGATGGTTGCAGGAGGAGCTTCCGTCGAAGTGTTGTCATCGCTGCACGCAGCGAGTACGGTGAGTAAAGTTAATCCAGTTAGGAGAAACTTCAGTTGGGCGAAATTCAACATAACATGATTTTTAAGTTAGTAAAAGAGGAGCGCACTATTACAAATATAATAAAAAGAATTGATTTTGCAAATTTTACCGATTTGTTAAATTGTATATTTTAATATTTGAATTGTAAAATCTGTGGTCTATTCGTAAAATTTTATAAATTCGAAAAGAAGGCGAGTTCGATTTTTTTCGGGATTGTGTATTTAGATCGATTGAACCCGGAATCGCATTGTGCTTGTTGAGTAAGTACCTTGGATTGCATAAAATAAATGGCAGGAAGGGTGAGGGGGCACATTGTCGAGTTGCCGTTGGAGAGGGGCTTCGTGCTTCTTTTGGGAAGAATTTGGATGTTTTGGCGATTCGTTTTCAGGTGCTTTTCGCTGACGGGAATCTCAAAGTTGTTGCTATGATCGGGCGTCGGTACGGACGGATTCCGTATGGATTTTATGGGAGGACGGAAATTTTCCCGGGTGTAAGTCGGCGGGAGTACAAGGCGGAGAAAGAGAGAATCGGCAACTGCGCTATGGTCGTGCAGCCGAAAACAAAAAGCGACCTGTCGAAAAACAGGTCGCTGCATTATTTTGTGACGCCGACAGGACTCAAACCTGTAACCTTCTGATCCGTAGTCAGATGCTCTATTCAATTAAGCTACGGCGCCGAATTGCGAATGCAAATGTAGTGTGAAAATTGCTCTTATGCAAATAATTTGTCGTAAAATTTACCAGTCTTTTTATTTTATATCTTGGTAAGAGGGGTAATTTTGAATATAATACATTGATAATGTTTGATTTGAGGTAATCTGTGCTTTGTTCGGATTCTTTTCCGGGAGTTTGTCGGTGGAAATATCGTTGCCGGGAAAAGAGGGCATTTGTCGTGTCCGACTGGCTATGGGGACCGGAGATTTGTCATACAAAAATTACCCCTGCGGGCTGAAATCCGCAGGGGTAATTCGATGATTTTGCCGGATGCGCTTATTTGACCAGTTCGGCGAGCTTCTCCTTGATTCCTTCGCCTCGCAGGTCTTTGGCGACGATCTTGCCTTCGGGCGAGATCAGGAAGTTGGTCGGGATGCTGCGGATTCCGTACTCTTCGACGATCGGGGCGCTCTTGCCGTCGGTGACGGCGATTACGTTGGGCCACGTCATCTCCTCTTTTACAAGGAATTCTTTCCAACTCTCGGCATCGTTGTCGAGCGATACGCCGTAAATGTTGAATCCTTTGGGGCCGAACTCCTTGAACGCCTCCTTCAGATAGGGCAATTCGCCGCGGCAGGGACTGCACCAGGTTGCCCAGAAGTCGATCAGCACCCATTTGCCGGGGCCGATGAGGGGTGTCACCGAAACGGTTTCGCCCAGGGAGTCGGGCAGCGCGATTTCCAGATAGGGCTTGCCGATTTCGGTATTTTCCTGGGCGGCGATCGATTTGGCGATGGCGGTCAGGATCTGGGTTTTCTGCATCTGTTCGGGGAATTTATTCAGGATTTCGCGGGCTTCTTGCGGTTCCATTTCGTTATAGAGGTTTCCGAAGAAGTAAACGCCGACCAGGTTGTCGGAGTTGTTGTCCAAAGCGCGGCGCATGATGCCGTTGGCTACCTGGTTCAGCGAATCGAATTTCTCCATGTCGTTTTCTTGCATGGCCACCAGGAATTGTCCCTGAAGCATGCCCAAAGAGTCGTTTATCGGCTGGAAAATCTCGTTCGAGCGGGTGCCGCCGACTTGGAATTGGCCCAGATCCGCAGTTTTAACGTCGATTTTTCCCGGTTCGAGGAAGATGAATCCGATGCCCTGGCGGTGCCGGTTGGTAAGGATGGCCAGGTCCGGCTGGTCGATCGTGCCTTTGATTTTGAACGTACCGTCCGCAGCGACGGCTGCCGATGCGATGGTCGGATTTTCGGGATTGCCTTGCATCAGGAATACGGAGTCCGTGATTCCCGGGTCCAGTTTGCCGGTGATGGTGTAGGTATTGCCTCCGCATCCCACGAGGGTGCCTGCGGCAAGAAGACCTATTAACGCTTTTTTCATAGTGCTGAGAAAGGATTAAAATGATTATTTGGTCGGTTTGTGATTCGTCTTTTGGGGTGTTCGCGGCGTTTGCCGGATTTCGCGCTGGGGATTATCCTTCAAAAACCGTTCCCAGCTCGAACTGCCCTTTGCCGAGGCAGCCTTGCGGCCTCCGCCGAGTCCTTTGAACCGATCTTCGCCGAGGGCGCCGTTCAATGGGTTCGAACTCATGAAATGGTGGCACAGGGCGACGGCCATACCGTCCGTAGCGTCCAGTCGCCGGGGCGGACGTTCGATCGTGAGCATGCTGCTGACGAGAGCCGCGACCTGCTCCTTGGGGGCCGAGCCTCGGCCCGTGATACACTGTTTGATGCGTGTGGGGGCGTATTCGAATACCTGCAGTCCGCGGCTCAACGCCGCAGCCATCGCCACGCCTTGCGCCCGGCCCAGCTTGAGCATCGACTGCACGTTCTCGCCGAAGAAGGGCGATTCGAGAGCCACCTCGCGGGGGCGGTATTCGTCCACGAGGGCACCGACCCGCTCGAAAATGTAGCGCAGCTTTTCGTAAGGATCGTTCATCCTGTGCAGGTCGATGTCGCCCAGCACGACCGATCGGACCTCCCGTCCGCAAACCTCCAGCACCCCGTACCCCATGTAGTTGGTGCCGGGGTCGATGCCCATGATGCGGTATGTCGTCGGGTCGGACACGGTGCAGGGACGTTACTTCTCCTTGAGGGCCGCGATCTCCTTTTCCGCCTGACTCACGCGGCGTGCCAGGTCGGGCAGGTTCTTGAAGATGGCCGATGCGCGGTGATATTGCATGCCGGGCAGCGCCGGATAGCCGAAACGTACTTCTCCGTCAGGTACGTCTTTGTCGAGACCGCTTTTGGAGCCGATGCAGACCCTGTCGCCGATGGTCACGTGGTCCGCGATGCCGACCTGTCCCGCGAGGAAACAGTTGTGCCCCACCTTCGAAGTGCCTGCGATGCCTGTCTGGGCCGAGGAAACGGTATTCTCGCCGATTTGCACGTTGTGGCCGATCTGGATCAGGTTGTCGAGTTTCACGCCCCGGCGGATGA